>SXGU01520719.1_pt1 | contig 14074 bp, 12 predicted proteins | sample 3174531 | NCBI WGS metagenome assembly SXGU01 (sample SAMN11356863, study PRJNA531348) | freshwater metagenome | isolation source: freshwater sample F1-140 | place: China: Fuxian Lake, Yuxi | collected 2017-12-25
CCAACTCTCTACGCCTCGGAGCGCGCTTCCGGGGCCAATGAATTTGTACAGACGGCGCGCAAGTACGCAACGATCATGGGACTTAGTGACCGACTCGAACATCATCCCAATCAACTTTCCGGCGGTCAGCAACAGCGAGTCGCAATTTGCCGGGCATTAATGCGTGATCCGGAGATTATCCTGGCCGATGAACCGACCGGTAACCTTGATTCGGTATCGGCTGAGCAGACACTGAATCTCCTATTGGATCTCAATCGGAATCTTAAGAAAACCATTATCATTATCACTCACGACAACGACGTCGCTCGCCGCTGCGATCGAATTATTCGGATCAAGGACGGTAGGATCATCGATTCTGGCGATGAGCCATCGACTCGCTCTTCTCCCGTAAAACCGGTAAAATCTCCTGAAACCATAACAACTAAATCTGAACATCCAGGCAAATCAAAATGGGCGATGGTGATGCGGGCGGTGGGTGAGAGTTTGCCGTTCGCTCTAAAGAATCTCGGGCGCAATAAAACCCGTACCGCACTCACGATGACGGGTGTCTCGGTAGGCATTGCCTCGGTACTTGCCATGGTATCTCTTGGGCAGTTCACTAAGGAGAAAATTCTCGCGGGATATGAGGAAATGGGCGTTAACACGATGTTGTTTTACGGTTATCCGAGTTGGGAGCTGAAGGCGACGGATATCGTGCCAGTAGTGTTTAAGTTTTTTGATTGGGATCGCGACCTTCGAACGTTGCCGGAGATTTTTCCAGAACTGCGGCGCTTGTCTCCGGTGCTGTCAGGTTGGAACTCCACGGTCAGTTACGGCGGAAAGGCAATTGAGCAAGATATTCGCCTTTATGGCACGAATGAAGATGCGCTACCTATGGCCAAGCGAAAACTCTTTATTGGACGAAACTTCACCCGTGACGAAGTCGAGCTCAAAGCCGGGGTTTGTGTGATTGGATTTGAAATTGCGCAGAGACTTTTTACGAACACGCAGCCACTAGGCCAAGTGGTGCGGGTAAGTGAGGGCGAGAATTCTTTCGGCTGTCGAGTCATTGGCGTTTTGGGGTCGATGGTCAGCAATAAAGAGTATTTGAAGCCGAATTTGCAGGTCTATTTTCCCTATCCCTATTTTCAGGCCTTGGCAGGTGACTATTGGTCTTCGCAGATCACTCGCGTGATGATGCAGGCGGAAGCGGGTGCCGACGTCGAAAAGCTATCTCGAGGCATTCGGTCCTTTTTCGAACAACGTTACGGTAAGTCGGGGCATTTTCGCGTTGATTCGGACTCTGTGCTGATTGCGCAGATGCGTAGGTTCTTAGCGCTCTTCACGGTACTATTATCGGCGGTGGCTTTTGTGACCTTGGCTGTTGGCGGTGTTGGCATTACCAATATGATGTTGGTCTCGGTCTCCGAGCGCTTTCGTGAAATAGGCCTGCGCAAAGCATTGGGCGCGACCAATCGCGAAATCCGCGTGCAGTTTCTTTTGGAAGCAGTGGTCATTTGCGGACTTGCCGGTTTGATCGGCCTTGCTCTTGGGTTCTCAACCTTTCATGCGGCAATGTGGGCGGCGACAAAGTTTGTGAACAAGCTGCCGTTTGAGTGGACGATTAATTGGCTAGCGCTATTCATGGCAGTGACTTCGATCTTTGTGGTCGGTGTCCTTAGCGGTATTTTTCCAGCACTGAAAGCGGAACGCTTGCAAGTGATCGAAGCTCTGCGTTCGGAGTAGCTGCGTGAGCGGCGCTACTTGTTGGAATAAAGAATCCTTATACTAAAGTCGGCATTGGAGTTGTTGAAGTTACATGCGTGACTTCTCCCGAGTGGTTCGTAGCGGCACCACCTTACATGGTGCTTCACTTTTCTGTGGTGCTATTTTCTCCGCCAAATCAATTCAAAACCAGTTTTGCCAAATCCGCACAAGAGATCTCCCTGGCACGGGTGTTGAAGAGGGGACAAAGCGGTGATGGATGAGAGACGGATTTTTTGGCTCTTAGTTTTAGCCGACTTTTCAATAAGGAGATTCCATGAAGGTAATGTTGAAGTCGATAAGTATGGTGCTTGCCACGGCTATGGGTTTGGTGTCACCAGCCGGTGTTTACGCGCAAGAAGCGAATGAAGGTGGTGTCATCGGTTCTATCGGTCGAGAAGGTGGAGCAGTGCCAGGCCCTGGTGGCGGACTTGTGCCGCAACCGGATGGCATGCGACCGCCACGCCCTGGTCCCGGTCCGCGCCCACAACCGGGCCCTCGCCCCGGGCCACGACCGCAGCCAGGCCCACAACCTGGGCCTCATCCTGGGCCACACCCAGGGCCTCACCCAGGGCCTCATCCTGGGCCACACCCTGGGCCACACCCAGGGCCTCATCCGCAACCGCATCCTGGTCCGATTCCGCGGCCGCACCCGCGACCTCATCCGGGCCCACGTCCTGGTCCTCATCCGCGGCCGCATCCCGGCCCGCGCCCGCACCCGCATCCGCAACCGTACCCGCATCCGCGCCCGATGCCAGTTCCGCAATCGTATTTGTGCTCGGGAGTCTACGTGGGTTCGTTCTCTAATGGTGTGCCGGCGTTCATCTCCATTGACGGCTATCAAGCAACAGTAGTGCTCAATGGAAACTTCGCCTTCAGTGGTGGCATCAACTGCCAAGATTACGGAAACGAGGCCTACGTCTCCTACGAAATCTCGAATCCTTCGATTCCGGGAGTCGTTTACGGCCAAGGATCGATTGTTTTGGGAGGCGATGGAAGAGCGTATTTCTCGGTCAATCAAAACAACGGCTTGTCCTTTAACGCAGTTCGCTAACTAGAGAATGATGGTTCTGCCAAAAGCATAAGCAACTTAACCGCGAGGTCGAAAGGCTTCGCGGTTTCTTTTTTGGAAAAATGTCTTTTCATCTTCAGTCGCTTTGAAGGATTATCACATCTGCTGACGCCCGTTTACCCTGAACAAGGAAGCGACAATGATGCCACATCCATTGATTGAAAAGTACGTTGCCGGAAATTTTGAAAAAGTCATGGCCTACATACCGCAAGAGATTCGTTGGACTTTGCAGCTTCAGGCCTTGGCGTTTTTAAAGATTCCAGTCCTTGCCTTTATCAGTCCGCGCGTGGTGACGATGACCGATGAGCGTTGCGAGATCAAGATTCCGCTCGCGCGCCGAAACAAGAACCACCTTGGTTCAATGTACTTTGCCGTGCAGGCGGCCGGTGCGGATTGTGCCTGTGGACTGGCGGCATTTAAGTTAATCGATGAGTCCGGTAAGAAAATCAACCTGGTGTTTAAGGACTTCCAGGCCGAGTTTTTAAAGCGCCCGGACGGTGATACACACTTCATTTGTGATGAAGTTCAGGCCATTCGAGAATTGGTCGCGAAAGCCGCGGCGACTAATGAGCGCGAGAACCTTCAGGTCAACGTTCGCGCCACTGTTCCCAGCAAATACGGTGATGAACCGGTTGCGGTGTTTAAGCTCACTCTCAGTCTGAAAACGCGGTAATTGATTTCGATTCTGGTTACACCGGCCACCTGCCAGTATCGCTTGAAATGATATGCTACTTGGCAAATGCGTTTAAAATATCGAATTCGTCTCGGCTTGCCTGCAGTAGCTGCCTTGGTGCTCGCAGCGTGGTGGCTATGGCCGACCCAGAAAGCCGTCGATCTTTCTTCGGCGTTGCCTTCGTTTTACACGTCTCAGGTAGAGCCCGTTTTAAGTAAACGCTGTTTAGCTTGTCATGGTTGCTATAGTTCGCCTTGCCAATTGAATTTTCAATCTCCAGATGGCGCAACGCGTGGCGCTTTAAAGATGGATGTCTTGAACGGCACTCGGCTGCAGAGCGTGCAACCAACGCGTTTGGGAATTGATGCCAAGGGTAGAGAGCAGTGGCAGGGACTGGGATTTTTTGACGTGACCACAAACGGTATCCTGCGCGCGATGCTCGAGCTGAAACAGAAGAATCCCGGCAATCTCGCCACCGAACGACCTGATCGTGAAGCACGAAAATGTCCGTCAAACGCCGCGGAAATGAACGCATATGCGACTCTTCATCCTGAAGGCGGGATGCCTTATGGGCTTCCGCAGCTGAGTGCGGAAGAATTGCAGATCTTAAGCACGTGGCTTGACTCGGGTGCAAAGACAGACGGTAGCGAAGTGCCTCTTCAGGATACCTTGGCCTCATTTTCTCCACGGCTCTCCGGCCAGATTCATCAATGGCAGGAATTCCTCAATGGCATCTCGGCCCGAGAGAGACTGGTCGCTCGTTATGTTTTTGAACACCTGTTCTTAGCGCACATTTACTTTGCTGATTCTCCGGGACAGTTCTTTCGCCTCGTACGGAGTCGCGTTCCCTGCGCTAGTTTTGGGGGTAGTGGAAGCGAAATTAATACGCCACGGCCTAATGATGATCCGGGGACTGAACGACCATTCTATTGTTTGTCGCCGCTTAAAGAAAAGATCGTTGAAAAAAATCATATGGCATTCGCACTGAATGCGGCTCGATTAGAACGTTGGCAGGAGCTCTTCCTTGGCGGTGATTGGCAGGTCACGACGCCGCCAAACTATGACTCGCATGTCGCCAGTAATCCGTTTTTGGCCTTTCAGGATATTCCGGTCCGCTCGCGGTATGAGTTTCTGCTCGGCGATGCCAGGTACCATATCAGCACTTTTATCAAGGGTCCGGTTTGTAACGGCAGTGTCGCCGTGAATTCAGTGCAAGAGCAGTTTTATGTTTTCTTTCTCGCTCCCGATGCTGATCCGCTTGTGATGAATGAGAGCTTTTCGCGGCAAACTCAAACTTTATTGGAGTTACCCGGCGGCTGGGGACGCGATATAAATCCTCTTGATTTACCGTTTCGATATCACCAATCGGTCGAGGTTCGCAATCAGTTCCGAGAGTTGCGAGCGGCGGCTGGGGTGGCGCTCCGACCCAGCGGGTATTCGCTGAACGACATCTGGGATGGTGACGGCTCGAACCCAAATGCGCTTTTAACAGTGCTTCGTCATAACGAAAGCGCGTTCGTGCTCCAGGGAGCGCGGGGTGATCTATCGAAAACTGTTTTGGCGGTCGATTATTCTATTTTTGAACGCCTGGTCTATAATCTGGTGGTTAATTTCGATGTTTTCGCCAATGTCGGTCATCAGTTGATGACCCGTACCTATATGACACTGATTCGCATGGAAGCTGAAGAGCTTTTTCTGCAGTTTCTTCCCCGCAATGAACGTAAAAGAGTTCGCGCCGAGTGGTACCAAGGGCCCTTTACGACTTTGGAGATGAGCTTTCGGTATCCGATGATCGGCCTTGATCATGAAAGCGCGATTCAGTTCAAGGATCCGCACAATGCCAAGCTTGAGTTTGTAAATCGAGTTTTGTTTGAACACTTGCGTGAAGAGGTTCGTGGTGCGACGGATCTGATCAATTGGCGACATACGCAAATCCCGGTGTATGCACCTCAGGAAAAGTTCCAGAAAACTCTCCAGAGAAATTCTGAACAGGAAGTATTTCGAGCGATTGCTGGTGTGCGCGCCGAGAGTGCTGAGTTCCCAAAGTTTTTTCCTGATTTTTCGCTCCTTGAAGTGATCGATACTGAGGGCGTTCCGCGACGTTTGTACTCGATCGTCAGAAATAAAGAGCTGAGAAGTCTGGCGTGGATTTTTCAGGAGGCGAGTCGGCGCGCGGAATGGGAAGACTCACTTTTGATTTTCGAGGGACTCACCGGTTCTTATCCGAATCTTTTCTTTCGCGTGAATGAAACGGAGATCGACGACTTTAGGGCGCAGGTCGTCGCGATCCGATCACAGAGTGATTGGTATCGGCTGATAGTGAAGTTTGGGGTGCCGCGGACTCACGGTGATTTTTGGCAGATTTATGATGAGTTTCAGATTCTAGTGGATCGGTATCAGGGTATTGAAACTGGAGTCCTCGATCTCAGTCGCTATGAGTAGAAATCGCTAGAGTGTAGTTCTCTCGACACGCCACCAGGCCACGAATTTTTTTCACTGGTTCGAGAGACGATACTTTGACCTCGGCAGAAAACAAATAGCCTTTGCCATTTCCGAGATCACGCCAGCTATGAGTGATAATCCCGGAGAGGGCGCTCCCGCTGATCGCAAGGGCTTTATAGGCCGACTCCTTGGCCGACCATAAGAGAGTACGATCAGGAGCACTCGCGATTTCCTCTGAAGTTGATACCCGCTCGATTGCCGAGATCGACAAGCGCGAGAGTTCTTCGAGATCAAAACCAATCCCCACTCGACCTGGAGAAAACGCAAAGCCACCAAGAGTAGGGCAATGGGAAATCGAGATCGAGGCAAAGGATACTCGTGGAGGAGTGCTTAGATCGAGAACTTTTAAGGACTCAGGCGAATCAGCCCAATCAGAAGTCTTCCCCGGAGCACTGAAGGAAGCTAAGGCCATTTTCAAGGCATTACGGATGGCGGGACGCGAGGCCGCCTGCTTGCTTCCCCAAAGCGGACTTAAACACAAATGAAAACCGGGAAGAGTTAAACCTTCCCGGACCAATTCAGCAAACTCTTCAGAAGTTCTCGAAATCAAAAAAAACTTCCTTACGATGTTACATAATACTTTAAAAACTATTTATCCGCTTCAACCAAAGGCGCTTTTAAAACCTTTAGCACAGCCAAGGCTTCCGAACGTTCATCACTGTCTCGCGCCGAACGGGACTCAGTTTCAATCGCGTTGACGGCATCAGTAACAAAACGTGCGCCAACAGTCGTTACCGAGAAAGTTCGCAGTGCTTTTGCTGCCGCCAAGCGTTCGTTCACCGAACGCGCGTTGCCGTTGGCAAGTTTGGGGCTTGTTACGTTGCGCGCCAGCAGTTGAGCTGCCTCGAGTTCAAAATCAATCGTCTGTGGGCCGGCTTCCTTAAAGAAGAACGGTGCTTTTTCCGAGGCGCTCAAGTTGCCAAGGACCTTACTGCGCATCTTGCTCAACATGGCTTGTTCAATACTTTCAGGCAAAGCGGTTAGATCGGCCATGAGCGCCTTAACCTCTTCCGCCTGTTTCTCTGGAGCAAGACTGGTGATGTAGTTTGTCGTGACAAGCCATGCCTGAATCAAGCCATTCACTTTGCCGAGGGATTCTTTGATCACAGGCTCGAGCGTCTCAGTGGTGGCTGCATAGCGAATGCCCTAAATAGCGCGCAAACGCATTTCGCGCTCTTGATATCCCTCAGGCAATGAATCCTTCTTGAATTTGCGCAAAAGACGAATGTCAGCACGAGCAATGTCGCTTAAGCCAACGTGGCTACCGACATAATAATAGGTGGCGGTACCTTTGAGCGCTTTAGCGATCTTGGCGAGTTGCTTTGTGGTGGTATCCTTCGCCTTGAAGGTCGACGAGTCACCAAGTTCGCTGGAAATCGCCTTAAGAGCCGCAGCCAGGCTTCGTTGTTCATGATCCTTGGCGGCCTCATCCTTAATCAGCGAAAGCGTCAAAAGGAGTTGCTGGCTTGGATCTTTACCGGAGTCATAACGAATGCAAAGAGGATCGACGCCGTCATCAGTTGAGTCGGCTTCAGTGTCGTCACAAGTGGCAAGTTTGGGATCGGTGTTCGCCACATCCTTACCGTCGTTATAGAGCACCGACATGATTTGCCGGTCATACTCGAGAAGCGGACCGGCCGCTGACTCGACGCTATCAAACGCCGCGCGCTCGATCTGATACTGGTTGTAGTCCATGATCGATGTCGAGAACACACTCTTGGCGTCAGCGGGGTCAAACGACAACGAAGCTTTGAAGTTATGTGCCAGACCAAGCGCATGGCCGATCTCATGAAAGAGGACGCCCTTGAGAAGTTCCTTTGAGAAGGTATCTGGATCCAAACGCGCCGCCAATGATACATGGCCTTCAGCATCGGCCAGGCTCTCTAGGCATCTAACCGGGAGCTTTTGCCCCAGGAAAGAGGAGTTTCGAATCGATTCCCGCAGGCGGGCTGTTTTAGCACGCGCGGTATCGGTCGAAAGCACACCCTGGTCCCAGTACTTCTTGCCGATATTTACCCAGGCCTTGGGAAGATAGACCAGTGAGTGCGATGTCAGGCCCGTGAGCGGGTCCGTCGCCTGTGACTCATAGGCAGCACCGGCCTCGGCGACCGAATCCCAATTGACGATATTGTAGCGGGGATCGCCCAGCTTCACGCCCTGAGGAAGGCGTCCTTTGAAGGCGACAATGTCTTTGCCCCACATTTTCTGTGAGTAGCGATTCCAGCCCTCAAGCGAGGTCTTTACCGCCACCATATATTCTTCGGGAATATTCGGAGTGACATACCAATCAATGGCAGTGCCCGGTGTTGCGCGGAAGCGCGATGCCACCTTGGTCTTCACTCGTCCCTTGCCCTGGATATCCACAAAGATCTCGCCCATATCGAGAAACCGATAGCGCTCGGCCATCGGTTCCATATCGACGTCGTTATAAATAGGTTTGGTATCGGCCGGGACCACCGACTCTCTTGGGAAGATGGTCTCCATGAATTCGGCAATGGTACCGTCGGCAAGCTCGATGCTTGTTTCAAACATCAGATATTGCCCTTCGGGCACATACTGTACCGAGCGAACCCAACTGGTTCGAACCGGCGCCGCCTTTGAGCCAGCGATCGCGGTATTCAAAACTGGAGACGCGTGCTTGATCTCAATAGTGATTGTTTGCTCATCTTGCGCCAAAATCGGAAATTGCTGAATCAAACGTTCAGGGTGGTTGATGTCAGATTCAAATAAATGCCGTTGATCGGCCAGAAGTTGCAGCTGTTGATCGGCAATGCGGAAGTAAGCAAGTGTTTGTCCGCCAGCTTCTGATTGGCGGATGAGCGAAAGGCTGACTTCACCGATTGATGAGTATTGTAAGTCGGTACCGTAGAGCAGAGCTTTTTTAAAGATCGCATCTTTGTTCAGTGTGACCTTGGATACCACAGGAACACTATCAGAAGGCGTGATGAACTCATGAGTGTCGATTTCAGTGAGGCCGGACTTAATGGCCGCCTGGTCTTTAAGTGCGGCTAGAGTCAAGCCTGCCTCGGGTGCGCTCGGGCCTTGAGCAGCGGTCTCTACTTTTGTGACCATTGAGGGAACTGAGGGGGTACTCTTGGTACATGCACTGAGTGCCGCTACTAACGTTAGTGCGAACACTGTGCTGAACGAAAAACTACGAACTTTAAAGTTTCTCATCGAGAACGATCCTCTCCAGATCTTTAGGAATCTGAAATAGTGTGGGTCCATCAAGCCATTCAGGCATTCCAATCAGCCTTAGCAAGCTATTCAGACCGAATCAGGTTTATCGGGAGTCATGAGAGGAGAAATCAAATCCCCAGCCCCTCTCGCGAACGGAATTGTCTACCTCACGGGCAGCGGATTTTAAAGACTTAAATTCCGATCGTTAAGATAGATTTTTCTTATTCTTCGCCAAAAAGCTGACCGGGGTCCGAAAAAGTCGCAAAAAGCGACTCTATCTACCGCTTAATTTCAAATTCCACGCGGCGATTACGTTGCCGCCCCTGATAATTGCCATTGTCGCCCACAGGCCGGCGAGGCCCATAACCGATGGTGGCGATCCTTTGGGGCTCGATTTTGTACTTTTTTAGCAAGTAGGCCTTGATGGCATTGGCGCGCTGGAGTGAAAGCCGATCGTTATACGCAACCGAACCAATCGAATCCGTATGGCCTTCGATGACCAGTTGCTTGAAACCCTTACCCAAATGTTCGACGAGCTCAGCCAGTACCGCGGCATAGGTTCCGAGCATTTCGTCGCTATCGAAGGCAAAGTGAATATGCTGCGTTCGGAAGCGCTCAACCTGAGGGGCAGGCTCTGGGGGAATAATTTTCACCAAATGGCTGCCGCTAGCGCCCGCTTGATCGTTAAGTTCATTGGCACCCCAGAGAGGGCCGAAGGTGTAATTTAAGCCGGTATAAACACGCCAATCGGGCGAGGCCACACCCTTGATTATTCCCGCACCGCCTCCGGCATGGAGCGCGAGGTTCTGTGTTAAGTCATGTTTGGCGCCGAGCAAGGCCTCCATTGAAGAAAGCGTACGATCACTATTGGATGTGGTTTGTTGCGAAGGAAAGCTACCAAAGACTTCGCCAATGAACTTCGTATTCCACGCCGGCACATGATATGAAACCGCGCCGCTGGCGATAATCTGATCTTTAAGCGGCTGAACCTGCGAGAAAGCGATCGGAGTGCCGGGATTGCGAATACGGTAGCCAACGTTGGCGCCGAGAGCAATGCGATCAATCGTGGTGTCTGCCGCCATTTCGAGGTTAATGGTTGGTCCGCCGCCGGTGCCTACCCATGGATTGTTTTCGATGCGATTGAGGCCAATAGAGGCAATCGCCGCGACACCGCCGGAATCATCACCCAAAAGACGATACTTCGTGTTCAGGCGCACTTCGGCCGAGCCGGTTTGTACGAATTCGCCGCGCGGTCCGTTTTGGTCGCGTACGGACTGCGTGAGAATTTGCGGAAAGCTGACACCCACATCCCAATTACGCATAAGACCGATACCGGCATTGAGATCAGCACCAAGGACCGTGTCGTTAAAATTCGTGCGCGATTGGGTATTCAAAGAATCAAAATAGGGGAGAGTGTTAACGGCGTAATTGAAAAATAAACCAAGATTGATGATTCCGGGCCGTAACGTCTCCGACGAGTGAACGGTTACAAAATCCAAGCCGGAGGTTGTCGCGTTAAAGTTCTGCATGTCTGTGCCAATAACATTGGCACTTGCGCCGAGAGGAAAGTTCATCGCGAACAAAATACAGGTCGCTTGCCACCAGCGGATGGATTTCGTCATGCTTGTCTTCCTTAACTTGACGGTGTTTTTAACTTTCACACTCAATTGAATCGCAAGATGGTGCCCCGAGGCAAGCTCCGCGTAACGACTGTTCCGCTTATGGAACATCTGCGCATGTGGGTTTTCTACAACAGTCGTTACGTTTCTCGAGAGGATTCAGGTCTGAAGACGCGTCTTCGCGGTTTTGACAAGTGTGCATCGCAAGCGAAATTTAGCTGGAGTCTCGCTCGAGACTCAATCTACACTAACCAGTGTCATAAACAGGGAGGAATCATGAAGGCTTGTTTCAATAAAATCGCGTTGCACCTTTTCTTCGGTTTTTTTCTAGCTACATTCAATCTCGAGGCTCTTGCTGCAGCCAGCGGTGAATCGGCCGGTTGGGTCGGGGCTTTGGGCGGCATCAGTGTACCCAACTACGAGAACTCCACATCGCGTACTATGATGGGTATTACCGCTGGCGCCAAGCTGGGCACGGAGTTTGGCGTGGGTGCTTACTATCTCACCTCCAATAAGGATGAGAGCGTTAACGGGGTGACGACTCCGTTTGGTTACGATCTCTACGGAGTAATGGGTGGCTATTTCTTCGAAGGTGAGGCCAAGGGCGTCCATTTGGGTTTGATGCTCGGAATGAGTAAAGTCTCCAGCAAGTATCTCACCTATGGCGCCTCGACTTCGCCCATGCATTGGGGATTGGTGGCCGGCTATGATCACATGCTTGGTGATAATTTTTCACTCGGCGGCAGCCTGAACTACATTTCCATTGCCAACTCGAGTGTTTCGACTGTCGCCGGAACCTGGTCACAGAACAGTTTCAGTACACTCAATTTTTTGGCGTCGGCAAAATTCTGGTTTTGATCGCGAGCGTTTGATCTTCGAGGCGCTACCTCTCACGGGTCAGTGCGTGGTGGCGGACTTGGTTTCGGAATCAGACGCGCCAGGATCAGTCAGAGCCGCCGCATTGGGAATCAAAGCTGTCGTCGATGCAGGCTCGTGTCCGGCTGAGACGGCGGATTTTTTAGCTAAAAGAACAAAAGCTGTGTATGCAATCAGCAAAAACAGGACGAAGGTCATACTCCAGCGATAGTCTCGTAACATCTTTAGCGGTCCTTATCTCAGAGTTAACGTTTCTCTTTAACGCTAACATGGCAAGTCCTTTGGAATCCACCAGAACGGCTTGAGGCGGTCTAGGTGAACTTGCTTTCTGGACCGAAGCAGAGTTGTGGTGTTAGATAGTCCGCTTATGAGGAAATTAGCGGATTACGAAACACCCCTACGTAAAGTGTTAACGTTGATGATGAAAGCGCGCAGTTTTCACTGTTCGCCAAGTTTAAGTGAGATTTTTGCTGAGAACAGCCGTCTCATCGTAGCCATGAGTCACGGCACACCGCTCGGCTGGCTGCCGTCTGTAGCGCTTTTGGGAGTGGAGGCTCTGGAATCAGGCGGTAAGGCTCGCATTCCCATGGGGGTCATGGATAATTTTTTCTTTCATGTGCCGTTGATACGCGATTTAGCGCAATGGATCACTCAGACCGAGCGGCCGTTGTCTTTTGCAGATCTGTCGGAGCGATTTCTCAATCGTGGCGATATCGATCTGATCATTTTTCCCGAGGGCTCGAACTGTTTTTTTGGCCCGCCCGATGAAATTCAGGATTTTCGTTCATCAAGATTTGTTGAGTTAAGTATCGTGAGCGGCGCGCCCATACTGATTTGCGCTCATCGCGGCTCGGAGAATTGGTCGCTCACGGTGCCGGTTTCCAAAGACTCCGTTGGCAAACTGGATTTTCTTCCCGATGGAGTGAGGGGATTTCTCGAAAAGCGATTACTTAAAACGGGTTTACTTACTTTGCCCTTATGGCCGGCGCCGATAGAGCGCTTTGAAATGCGCTGCGAACTTTATCGGCCCCAACTCACTGCCGTGAATCTGTCGTCAGAACCTGAGATGCGACGTCAGCAGATATCTGAAGAGTCGCAGCGAGTGCATGAAAAAATGTGTCAATTGCGCGATCAATTTTTCTTAATATCTTAATCGCCGTCACGTCAGAAGCTGCAGGAGCCTTTCTTAGGCTGTTTTTTAGCAATTAGAGCTCGGACTCTACTTCTATCCGCATCTCGAGCTTGCGCTTTTCGCTGGTGATGGGTCAGCGTGGTTTTAACTACTGGACAGGGAGGGCAGATATGACCCAGTTTTTGGTTCAAAAATTTAAGTTCGTCGACTTTGAACCGAGCGCAGGAGTCGCAAGACGCTCCATGGAGAAGCTCAATCGGATATTTGGTGAGTCGCCAAGTGATTCGTCGACCCGTGCGGTCTTACGCAAGACCCGAGCTGGTTTTGAAGGAAGCTTGCAGGTCCGCTCTTCGGTCGGAAGTTTTATCGCCAACGTTGTCGGCGAAGACCCAATTGAGGTTTTGGAAAATCTGTCGCAGAACGTAAGATCTCAGCTGCGTACATGGAAAAAGCAGCGCTTGCTGACTCAGGAGCTTCCGTAAGCAGATTCACCAATAGGCTCATCGGGAGGGATCTCGATGAGCGCAGCCTTGCTTGAGAAGCGAAGCTCGCTCGCTTTATGAGTCACGTCACTAGGCAAACGCACCAACCCTCCGCGCTGAAGAGAAATTTCTTCGCCCTTTGGCAAGCGCTGGGGAAACCACGCCAAAAACTCTCGCTCTGGTCCGCGGCAGAGGCTTTGCCGCGTCTTTCCCTTTTCTTCCAACATATCTCCAGTCAAACGAGACAGCTCGCTGAGCGCCTTTGGTGGTGGTAGTGAACGACGCGCTAGTAGGTAGGAAAAAGTCAGGGTGCGGTTTTTCATCGGCAGATGTTTTTCAAGTTCCGTGAACCATTGAGGTTGTTGCCAATGGATGCGGTCATGACACCAATCGCGCTCCGAATGCGTGAGCTGCGGGCACAGGCCTTGATACGTGCATGGAGCCCAAACATGGTATCCATTTTCGATTAATGACTGGCGAGTTGCCATGAGAGAACGACTATCGCCACTGGTACTGGGCTCAATGATCGCCAGTGCCTCAAACTTGAGCCACCAATCAGGAACTTTCGCTAACTCCGTGAGCACGTAGGATGCGATGAGAAGACTCTCGCTCATCTGGAGGCGTTTGAGAGCCATTGGAGAATGCTCTGCAAGAATGGAGGCGGCGACTTGGAACCAGGCCACTTTCATCGTTTCAACGCCGACAGATGTACCACCAATAACGCTTTCAATGCGGCCAGACTTTGCCATGGTTAAAGGGCGCCGGTAAGGCGTCGATGTTTTCATCAAAGCCCCA
>SXGU01370651.1_pt1 | contig 14070 bp, 12 predicted proteins | sample 3174531 | NCBI WGS metagenome assembly SXGU01 (sample SAMN11356863, study PRJNA531348) | freshwater metagenome | isolation source: freshwater sample F1-140 | place: China: Fuxian Lake, Yuxi | collected 2017-12-25
CCGGCACCGAATTCGGCGCTGGCGCCACTGTGACCATCGGCGGGGTCGCGGCGACGAGCATAGTCGCCGCGTCGGGCGTCAGCCTTACGGCGGTGACTCCCGCCGGAGTGGCCGGCATCGCGAACGTCGTCGTCACGAAGGCGGACGGACAATCGGCGACGCTCGTCGGTGGATATACCTACACCCAGTCCGTCCCACCGACTGTTACCGCGATCACTCCCACGAGCGCCACACATGGCGGAGGCACTCCGGTCACGATTACCGGCACTGGCTTCGTCGCGGGAGCGACTGTCCGCTTCGGAGCGACCGCCGCTACGAGCGTTGTCGTCGCGAGCGCGACCTCGATCACGGCCGTCACGCCTGCGGGGGCGGCTGCCACGTCCGTGAGCCTGTCGGTCACTAACGCGGACTCTCAGAGTGGGGCGCTTGCCGCCGCCTTCCGTTTCGTCGAGACAGGGGCTGTGACCGTGACGGCCGTGACGCCGGCGGGCGGCCCGCTGGAGGGTGGGACGACAGTCACGATCACCGGGACCAACTTCAACCCGGGGGCCGTCGTGAAGTTCGGCGACAAGGTAGCCCAGGTGACCTCGGTCGCTCCGACGACGATCACCGTGCCCTCCCCCGCAAAGACGGCAGCGGGCAAAGTCGCCGTCACGGTCACGAATACCGACACCAAGGTCGGCACCATGGCGAATGCCTTCACCTATCAGTAGGCGCCGACGCTGACCGCGATCACGACGCCTTTGAAGGTCGCGACGCAGGGCGGGACGACGGCGTCGCTTGCCGGGACAGGCTTCGTCGAGGGGATGACGATCACCATCGGTGGCGTCGCGGCGGCCGACGTGAAACTGACTGCGGCGACATCGGTCTCGTTTACCGTGCCGGCCGGCGCATCGGGGTTGGCGGCGGCGACCGTGAAAAACAGCGACGGCCAGACGGCCAACCTGGTCGGTGCCGTCGAGTACGTGCTCGCGCCCATGATCTCCGCCATCGCACCGGCCTCGGGTGACGAGGCCGGTGGCGGGCAGGTCTACATCGTCGGAGACGGATTCACTTCGTCATCCGCGGTCACCTTCGGCGGCAAGGCCGCATCGTCCGTCACCCTGGTCGACGGCCGGCTGCTGGTGAAAGTGCCGGCTGGCGCACCCGGCGCGGTCGAGGTCGTCGTGACCGCCTCTGGCCTGTCCGCGTCGAAGGCCGCGGGTTATACGTACACGAGCGCGAAAGGCAAAGTCGTCGGGCCGGTCGCGCCCGCCGGAGTGTCGCTTGCGATGTTTGGCGGCGGCACCACTCCGGCGCTGATCACCAGCACGAAAGGCGCGGGCTGTTCCGCGACCGCGCTGACCATCTTTGTCCTCGATGCCGGGAACTTCGTCGGCTACATCGCCGGAGCGCCAGCAACCGTGAATGCCGACTGGGAGAAGAAGTTCGCGACGGGCATCCCGGCGAACGCCGCGGTCATCATCCGCTGCGGCTGATCGAGGGCCTCGCCTAGCCCCCCAGCGCCTCCGCCAACAGTTCCGCCGTGTGCCGTGGCCGGCGCGTCGAGAGATGTTCCACTTGTTGCCGGCAGGAGATCCCCGTCACGAGGATCTCCGCGTCCGAGGGCGCACCGAGCACCGCTGGGATGAGCGACCTCATCGCCATCGCCCGTGACACGTCATAGTGCTCAACCTCGAACCCAAACGCGCCCGCCATTCCACAACACGCCGAGTCGACCAGCGTCGTCGTGAGGCCTGGCACGAGGCCCAGCGCTGCCAGCGTCGGCTCCGCGCCGGCGATCGCCTTCTGGTGGCAATGCGCGTGCAGCAGTGCGGGCCGCTCGATCGGACGGAACAGTGAAGCAACGCGTGGGTCTTCGGTCACCAGCCGTGCGACCAGTTCATCCAGCAGCACCGCGGCCCCGGCCACAGCGCGCGCGTCCTCGGTCGGCACCAGCGATAGATACTCGTCCCGCAGCGCGAGCAGGCACGACGGTTCCGTGCCCACGATAGGTATGTCGGCCCTCGCGTACTCTTGCAGTTGGTCGATGTTCGTACGGGCGAGGTCGCGCGCGGCCGCAAGTTGCCCGCTGGAGAGCAGCGTCCGCCCGCAGCACGCGACCCGTTCGATGACGCGGACGCGGTATCCAAGGGCTTCGAGGACCCGCACGGCGGCGTGCCCGACCTCTGGATGCTGATACTCCGTGAACGTGTCGACGAAATAGATCGCGTCGCCTCGCGGGCCCGTCGGAGCGATCGGTCGTGTTGCGAACCAGCTCCGGAACGTGTGCGCATGGATGCGTGGGAGCGGTCGCGCATGGTGGATGCCGAGGGTGCGCTCCAGGACCCAGCGCGCCGGCGACAGCGCCCCCAACGTCTGCAATGGCGCGAGCAGCGGACCGAGGCGCACGGCGAGCCGCGACAGTTGCGGCATCGCACCGACGATGCGCGCGCGCAGGGGCAGGCCGTGCTGCGTCCGGTGGGCCGCCAGGACTTCCTGCTTAAGTTTCGTCATGTCCACGCCGGACGGACACTCCGCGAGGCACGCTTTGCACTCGACGCAGAGGTCGAGAGCGCCGAGCAGCCGCTCGCCCGCCAGTTCCTCCGGCGGTAGCGCACCGTCGAGCACCAGGCGCAGGAGGTTCGCGCGGCCGCGCGTCGACTGCTCCTCGTCGCGCGTCACCATGTAGGACGGGCACATCCCGCCCTCGTTTTTGCGGCACGCGCCCTGGCCGTTGCACTGCTCCGCCGCGCGCGCGAAGCCCTGTTCGTGCGACCAGTCGAGGATGGTGGGCGGCTGCAGGCTGCGCGTTGTCGGGCTGAGCCGGAGGTTGTCGCTGAACGCGGGCGTGTCCACGATCTTCCCCGGGTTCAGGATCCCCTGCGGGTCGAAGGCGCGCTTCACCTCGCGGAACGCCTCGGTCAGCCGGGCGCCGAACATCCGCTCCGTGAACACGCCGCGCAGGATGCCATCGCCGTGCTCGCCGGAGAGCGACCCGCCGAACTGAAGGACGAGGTCGGCCACCTCCGTGGCGATCGCCTCCATCTCCGCCAGGCCCTCGAGATCCTTGATGTTCGCCATCGGGCGCAGGTGCATGCAGCCCACTGACGCGTGCCCGTAGTACGCCGATTCCGTCCCGTGGCGTCGCACCAGCGCGTCGAAGGCTTCAATGAAGTCGCCGAGGCGCTCCGGCGGGACGGCGGGGTCCTCGACGAACGCGACCGGCTTGGCGTCGCCGCGCACGGACATCAGCAGGCCGAGGCCTGCCTCACGCATCCGCCACATCCGCGCCTGCGCGCCCGCGTCCGTCGCGATCACCACATCTCGCGTGAGGCCGCGCGTAGCGAAGTCCTCGGCCAGCCGCGCGAGGCGAGCCGACACGTCCGCGGGGGAGTCGCCGTACATCTCCACAAGCAGCAGGGCGCCGGGGTCGCCGATCACAAAGTCCACCAACCGTGCGTAGCCCACGCTCTCCCGGCACCGCTCGATGATCGTCGAGCTGACGATCTCGACCGACGACGGGCCGTGCTCCAGCGCCGCCATCGTGGCGCGGCACGCCTCCGGCACCGTCGCGAAGTGCAATGCCGCCACGCCCTTCGCCGTTGGCAGTGGGGCGAGGCGCACCTTTGCCTCGGTGACGACGGCGAGCGTCCCCTCGGAGCCGACGATCATCCGCGCGAGGTCCATGCTGTCGGAGAATCCGTCGCCCCGCACGAACTCGTCGAGGTTGTAACCGGAGACCCGCCGCTGGATCTTCGGGAAGCGCGCCGCGATCTCATCGGCGTGTTCGGCGGCGATCTGGGCTACGCCTCGGTAGATCGCGCCTTCGAGGTCTTTGCCCGCCCGCTTCTCGCCCAGCGCCGCGCCGGAGAGCCGCTCGAACCGGGTCGCCGTCCCGTCGGAGAGGACGACATCGAGGGAGATCACCTGGTCCAGTGTCTTCCCGTAGATGACGGAGTGCGCCCCACAGGAGTTGTTGCCGATCCCCCCGCCGATCGTGGCGCGGTTCTTCGGCGATGGGTCGACGGCGTACATCAGGCCATGTGGCTTCGCGGCCCGGCTGAGGGCGTCGACCACGACGCCTGGCTGCACCCGCGCCCAACCCTCCTCCGCGTTCACCTCCAACACGCCATCCATGTGCCGCGACATGTCGAGGACGATCGCGTGGTTCACCCCCTGCCCGGCGAGGCTCGTCCCGCCTCCCCGAGGGAGCACGGGGACGCCACGGGCGGCGGCGATGCGGACGACGTGTTGCACCTCCGCCGCCGAACGTGGGAACACCACCGCTACCGGTTCCATCTCGTAGATCGAGGCATCTGTGGCGTAGAGGAGGCGGTATGGCCGGTCGACGCGCACGTCCGCCCGTCCACCCGCCAGCCCGGAGGCGAGGTCCTTCGCGAGGGCCTCGATGCCGCCCGGCGGACCGTGAAGGATTTCCAGCGCACGCCGCACGGAGGCGTGGGAGGAGGGCGTGGCCCCCTCGATCACCGGGCGGATGGCAGGGCGCGGGCTGGCGGTTGAGGTCACGCCGCGAGGTTAGCATGGGGGTTCCGCGCCGGACCGGAGAAAAGATCCGGCCGCCGCTGCCGATCATGTCGATCCGGCGCCGGCCGAGCGTCGTGCAGATGAACACGCCGCAGAGGCGTGGCACGAAAGGATCCGCTGTGAAGTACCTGCTGCTCATCTACACCTCCGAGGCCGACGACATGAAGCGCTTCTCCAGCCCGGCGGATGGCGAGGCTGTGATGGCCGAGTACTTCGCCTACATGGAAGCCATCCAGAAGTCCGGCAAGTTCGCTGGCGGCGAGGCGCTCCAGTCGGTCACGACGGCCACGACCGTCCGCGTCCGGGATGGCAAGACCCAGGCCACCGACGGCCCATTTGCCGAGACGAAAGAGCAACTCGGGGGCTACTACATGGTCGATGCCAGGGACCTCGACGAAGCCATCTCCTGGGCCGCCCGTATTCCGGGCGCCAAATGGGGATCGGTCGAGGTTCGGCCGATCATGGAAATGACGATGCCCGGGCAGTAGCCCGAGCGCCATCCCATGCTGGACGTGTCGCCGCAGCCGGACGCTTCCGCCCACGCTCGCGAGGCCGCGGCGGTCGCCTTCTCCTCGGAAGGCGGCCGCACCCTCGCGGGATTGATCCGGGCTTGTGGCGATTTCAACCTTGCGCAGGACGCCCTACAGGAATCGCTCGCGGCGGCGATCGAGCACTGGCCGCTGGACGGCGTGCCGGTGAACCCCGCCGCGTGGCTCACTACCACGGCACGTCGCCGTGCAATCGACCGAATCCGGCGTGACCAGCGGTTTGCCGTGAAACTTGCCGCGCTCGGCGCGCTTCTCGAACAGGAGGAGGGCCTCCCCGACCGCCCTGCCGAGGATGGTGCGGTCGGGGAGGCCCTCCTGCGTCTCATGTTCACCTATTGTCATCCAGCGCTCGCCCCCGAGGCGCGGGCGCCCTCACCCTGCGTACGCTCTGCGGGCTTACTACCACCGAGGTCGCGCGTGCCTTCCTCGTCGAAGAGACAGCGATGGCTCAACGGATCGTCCGTGCGAAGCGCAAGATCCGCGACGCGCGCATCCCGTACCGCGTCCCCGCGCCCGAGGACCTCGCTGATCGGCTCGACTCTGTCCTCGCCGTCGTCGACCTCCTCGTCAACGAGGGCGACACGGCTACGTCTGGCGATCTGCTGGTGCGCCGCGACCTCGCCGCCGAGGCGATCCGCCTCGGACGGTTGCTGGTCGAGCTGCTCCCCGCGGAACCGGAGGCAGCGGGCCTGCTCGCCCTCATGCTCCTGCACCACGCGCGGCGCGATGCCCGGACTGACGAGATGGGCGACCTCGTGCCCCTCGAAGAGCAAGACCGGTCGCGCTGGCACGCCGTCGAAGTGGCGAAAGGGGCCGTTCTGGTCGATGCCGCTTTGCGCCGTGGTCGGGCCGGCGCGTACCAGGTGCAGGCCGCGATTGCCGCGCTGCACATGGAAGCTCAGACGGCTGACGTGACCGACTGGCCGCAGATCGCCGCGCTGAACAGCATCGTCGAGAAGATGCAACCAGTGCCTGTCATTCGCCTGAACCGCGCCGTCGCCGTCGCGATGTCCGAGGGCCTTCTGGCAGGCCTCGCACTCCTCGACTCGGTCGAGGCGGACGGTGGGTTGGAGAAGTACCACCTCTTGAGCGCGGCACGCGCAGATATTCTGCGCCGCCTCGGTCAGCATTCCTCTGCCGCGGATGCCTATCGCCGTGCCATCTCCCTCTGCGAGAACGAGATCGAGCGGCGCTATCTCCGCCGCCGGCTGCGCGAGGTGGAGGCGGGCGAGTGGTAACGAGCGGCCCGCCCGAGTCACCTCGGGCGGGCCGCGGAGAACCTTCGGGGAGGGACCGAAGGCAATGTGCTGCACGGCGTGCTACACGCCGCTATCGCCTGCCACCGATCCGGACGGCGCATGCGACGACTTCTCGACGCGCAGGTCAGGTAGCCAGTGCAGCCACGCCGGCAGGTACCAGTTCACGTCCCCCAGCAGCCGCATGGTCGCCGGCACCAGGACCGTGCGCACGATCGTCGCGTCCAGGAAGACCGCGACCGCGAGGCCGAGACCCATCTGCTGGAACATCACCAGGTTGCCGAGCGCGAACCCGCCGAAGACCGCGACCATGATCGCCGCCGCCCCGGTGATGATGTTCGCGGTGCTGCGCAGGCCGAACGCCACCGACTCCGTGTTCTGGCGTGTCTCGTCGTACCGCTCTCGGATCCGGCTGATCAGGAACACGTGGTAGTCCATGCTCAAGCCGAACAGGATGGTGAACATCATCAGCGGCAGCCACGCCTCAATCGCGTCCACCTTGCCGAAGCCCATGAAGTCCGGCGCCCAGCCCCACTGGAAGACCGCGACCAGCACGCCGTAGGCCGCGCCCACGGAGAGCAGGTTCATGATGATGGATTTGATCGGCACCACGATGGAGCGGAAGACCAACATCAAGAGGATGAAGGACAGCCCCAGGACGTAGGCGAAGACGATCGGCGTGTACTGTCGCACCTGGGCGAACAGGTCGATGTTGATCGCGGTGGTGCCACCGACCAGAACCTCGGCTCCGGACTGGCTAAAGGCAGCCGGGATGATCTCCTCACGGAGCCGCTTCACCTGGTTCTGCGCCTGTTCGCTGGCCAGGTCCCCGGTTAAAGCAACGCCGAGTGCCGTCCGAGTCCCATCGTCGCTGGCCACCGGCGGGCGGCTCAGGCGGATCTCCGGGTCCTGCGAGACGCGCTGCTGGAACGCGAGCATCGCCTGCTGGACCGACGGCGCCTTCACGTCGGGCGCCAGGATCACGATGTCCGTTGGCGCGAGGAAGCCCGGGACGAATTTCTCGTTGAGCACCTCGAACGCCTGCTTCACCTCGTAGTCCTCCGGCAACGCGGACGGGCCGGAGGACCCGAGGTGGATCTTCGCGTATGGGACGGCGAGGACGATCAACAGCACGGCTGATCCGGTTGCCATCACGAGCGCGTTCCGCATCACGAACCGCGCGGTACCCGCCCAGAACCCGTCTTCGCTGTCGCCGGTGGCGCTCATGTGTTGTGCCACGGCCGGCGCTTTCCGGCGGCTGCCGGCGATGCGCATGACGCCACGGACGATCGTCGGCAAGAACAGGAGGGCAAACGTCACACCGGCCAGCACGCCGCGCCCGGGGCCTGGGACAAAGATGACTCCGGCGGCCGTCGCCAGGGCGGCGAGGCGTTGCCACTGCGCCGGATGGACGCCCTCGATCCGGTCGCCGAGCAGGCGGAGCGCGGCCGGGAGCAATGTCAGCGTGGCGAGCACGGCGAACACGACGACGATGGAGGAACCGATGCCGAACGCGCGGAAGATTGTGTTCGGGACGAGAATCAGGCCGCTCAGTGCGATCACCACCGTGGCGCCGGAGAAGACCACGGCCCGGCTGGCCGTGTCGCCTGCGATCGCGATCGACGTCTCTACGTCGAACCCCGCGTGCCGCTGTTCGCGGTAGCGGGCGATGGTGAACAACGCATAGTCGATGCCGACCGCCAGGCCGATCATCGTGACGACGTTCGTCACGAAAATCGAGAGCGGTGAGATCTGCGAGATCAACGTGACGGAGGCGATCGCCAGCATGATGGCGAAGATTCCGATGAACATCGGAGCGAGCGCCGCCACCAGAGCGCCAAAGACGATGATCAGAACGACCATCGCGATCGGCAGGATGAACTGTTCCGACTTCAAGTCCACCTCGGACGCGGTGGTGAACGCCTCGTTGGCGCTGATGAACCCGCCGCGGAGGATAGTGAAGTCCTTGTTTGCGCGGAACGGCGCGGCCGCCTCGTCCAGCGCGGCCACGGACTCGACCGCGGTGTCCACGTCGCCGAGGACGCGCGCGTTCACCAGCGTGGTGTGACCGTCCTTTGAAATCAGCGCGAGCTCCGCGCCGGGCTGGACGGCGGCGAGTTCGTAGACATTCGAGGTCTGCGTGGGGTCGATGTGGTCGGGGTGCTTCCGCAGCGCCGCGGTGATCTCCGTGACGAACTTCTGGAACTCTGGCGATTTCACCTCGTACTTCTCAGACGAGATCACCAGCGACTCGAAGAGCGGCTCACCCTGCCACTCCTTGAGGATGTCGCGTGAGCGCTGTGATTCCGGCTTGCTGGTGAACGAAATGTCGGTGGTGAACACCCCGCCCATGGCGCCGGACGCGCCCATGAGCGCCGCCGCCAGGACGATCCAGATCGCGATGGTGCGCCACGGGTGTCGCGCGCTCGCAGCGGACACACGCCCGGTGAACCCCATCTTCAGATTGGTGGGTTGGACCATCTTGCGTACTTCTCAGGCTGTGGTTGGTGTCGGTTGCTCGGCCATCAGAGTGGTCACCAGCTGCATCAAGAGACGCCACGCCTCCGATGCGGCCGCTGTATCGCGTAGCGGTATGGCGAGGGCGGACAGCCCCGCGACCGCGGAGTGCAGAAGGAGGGCGAGGGCGTCCGCGTCAACGGCCGGATCGGCCTCGCCGGCGGCCTGTGCCGCGCGGATGATATTCGCGAGGTCAGCGATCGTCTCCCGCAACGGACCCTCAAGGCGCTCACGCAGCACATCGTCACGGCGACCGGCGAGGTAGGACTCCAGGCGGAGTGTGCAGTCTTCTTGCCACCCGGGGTGGGGCAGGCCCTCGGCGACATGTTCGCCCAGCAGGCGGAAGCCGATGCCTGGCGTCGGCGCTGTCCTCGTGACCTCCGCCAGGAGATCGTGGTACTCGTCCATGCATTCGCCGACGACCGCCGCGATGAGGTCCGCTTTGCCCGGGAAGTATCGGTACAGAGTCCCCGGCGCCAGGTCGCACGCCGTCGCAATCTCCTGCATCGTCGCCGTCGCGTAGCCCTTGTCGATAAACACGCGGGCAGCGGCGTCCAGGATTTCCTGACGCCGCTCCTCCAGATACCGGTTGGGGACTTTCGCCATCGTTACCGGGCCAACGGGAGCTGCGCATGTAAGGCGTCGCGGTAGTCGCGTTGGGCCTCGTCGTAGCGCGGACCGCCAGAACGACGCGGGAGAACCGAGGACTGGAGGACGGAGGAGAAGTACCGGCCGAAACGCATCACAGGTTCCTTGGTGACTGGAATGGAGCCAGTCGCACCGAAGAATGAACGATCATTCATCCGAATGAATGTTCATGGTGATGAATGATGGTTCATTTTTGGTATCGCGTCAAGTCCTCGGGAACGGCATTCTGACCGGTGGGCGCCGCTCAAATGACTGATTCAGCCGTTCCAGCGTCAGGGTCGAGGTACGGTAGCAGTGCCTCGATCAGGTCGGTCTTGGACTCCAGCGTCCGACCGAGGCCAGACAGCAAGCCCATGACCCGCGCGATGAGGATCACGTCGCCGGGGACATCGATGAGTGGGTTGGCACGGAGGACGCGGCCCAGTCGCTGGTTCACTTCCGCGACCATCGCCTGGTCCGCGTATGCCTTGCCTGAACGGAGCACGTCGCCGAGGAACGCCTCGCCCAGGGCGATGTAGGTCTCCACGCTCTCGTCGCGGGTGCGGAAGCCCATGTCGCTCATCGTGGTGGAGATCGCCTCGGGCTGCTGCGCCACGATGGCGCTGGTGAGCACAATCATCTGCTGCCGGAACTCGTCCGGGATCCGCTTCGTCAGCCCGAAGTCGACGAGGGCGATTTTCGCCTTGCCGCCTGCCGTCTCTGGCGGAATGACGAAGACGTTCCCGGGGTGCGGGTCCGCATGGAACATCCCGCGCCGCAGGATCATCTCGTTGAACAGGTCGATCAGTGTGTCCGCGACGGCGGCGGTGTCGACACCGGCCGCGCGGAGCGCGGTGACGTCGCTGATCTTGATCCCGTTGACGAAGTCCATCGTGATGACCTTCTTCGTGGAGAAGTCGCGATGGATACGCGGCACCAGTACATCGTCGCGGTCGGCGAGCATTCCCCGCAGCGCCTCGGCAGCGTCCGCCTCGTGGACGAAGTCCACCTCGTCTGGGGCGTAGCGGCGCATCTCCGCGGCGATCGGGCGGAAGTCGATGATGTTCTCGAAGCGCGACCAGACGTTGGCGAGCAGCGTGATCGACCGGAGGTCCCACTGCACGATCCGGTCGATGCCGGGGTACTGCACCTTCACCGCGATTTCGGTTCCGTCGTGGAGCCGGGCGCGGTAGACCTGCGCCAGCGAGGCCGCCGCGATCGGTTCAGGGTCGAACTCCGCGAACACGGTGTCCACGGCGCCGCCCAGCTCGCTCTCGATCACGGGACGGATCTCCGACCACGGCCGGGGCGGCACCTGGTCATGCACGAGCGAAAGTGTGACCACGTACTCGTCCATCAGGACGTCGGCACGGGAACCGAGGAACTGGCAGGTCTTGATGATCAAGCCCTGCTGCCTGATCGCGCGCCGCACCACGGCCTCGGCGGCGCGCTGGTGGAACCGGTGCGTCGCCTCCGCCATCGCCTCCACGCCATGCCGGCGGCGCTGGATCCGTAGCCAGCGCCAGCGCAGCCAGAGCCCGAGCACGGTCAGGCCGAGGGGGACGAGGCGGCGCAGCCGGCCGTACGGTGGCCGCACCGGCGTCTCGCGCATCTGCCGCAGCATCCGCTGCTCAGCTGACAGAGGGGTGGAGGTCATAGGCGGGCGCTCCGGCGGTATCGCTCCGATTGGGCTGGCTCGCCCGGCGACCCGTCCAAACACCATAGCAGCGGCCCGCGTAACGGCATGGAGGAGTCGTGGGCGGTGTGCGTGGTAGCCTCCGGCCGTGGCGTTCTTCAATCCATTCCGGCCGTCATACATGCAGGATCCCTATCCGGCGCTGGCCCGTCTGCGCGCGGACGATCCGGTCTTCCGCAGCCGTGAACTGGACGGCTTGGTGCTCACTAGACACGAGGACTGCGCGTACGTGCTGCGCGAGCAGGCGCTGTTCGGCAACGACCCGACGATCGCCATCGGCGGCATGCGCGGCCACGTCCAGGAAACGCGTGCGCGATCGCCGCTAGGCGACACACCGACCCTCGGCTCCTCCGACCCGCCCGTCCATCCTCGTCTGCGCGGCCTGATCGGTCGTGCCTTTACGCCTCGGATGGTTGAGGACGAACGGCCGGTCGCCGCGCGAGTGGTCAAGGCGTTGCTGGACGAGGCTCCGGACGGCCAGCCCTTCGAATTCATGTCGCACCTCGCGGAGCCGCTGCCCGTCATCGTGGTCAGCGACCTCCTCGGCCTGGACGACGACGAGCGGGGGCCGGTGCGGGCGTGGGCGCAGGCGCTGATGCGCGTGATCGCGGGCGGCGACCTGCCGCCCGAGGCGTATCGCGAGGGCGAGGTCGCGAAGGCCGCAATGCTCGATTTCCTGCGCGCCTATACCGAACGCCATGCCGGAGACACGAGCAAGAAAGTGATCTCCATCCTGCTGGAGGCGGAGGCGCAGGGCGACCGGCTCTCGCTGAACGAGCTGCTCTCCTTCACGGTCTTCCTCTACACCGCCGGCAGCGGACCGACGGCCTACATGCTGGGGAACGCCATCGCCGCGCTGCTCGCCCACCCCGTCGCACTCGACGCGGTGCGTGCCGACCGTTCGCTCGTCCGCCGTGCCATCGAAGAGTCGCTGCGCTGGGACAGCGCGACGCAGGTGCTCCTGCGGTTCGCGCGCGAAGCGTGTGAGGTGGGCGGACGGAAGATCATGAAAGGGGACACGGTCTACGTGATGGTCGGGGCGGCGCACCGCGACCCCGCCGTTTTCCCGCAACCCGACACGTTCGACATCGAACGGCCGATGACGAACGCGCAGTTGCTTTCCTTCGGCGCGGGGCCGCACTTTTGCCTGGGGCAGCCGCTCGCGTTTGTCCAGGGCGAAGTGGCGATCAACGCGCTGCTGGATCGCTTCCCGCGTTTGCAGGTGGCGTCCGGGGGAGTCGAGCGCGGCGGCACCTTCCTGTTGCGGGGACTGCGACGTTTGCCGCTCACGGGCCGGTAGGCGAGGCCGGGGTGGAGTAATTCAACCCGCAGCGACCGTCATACATCGCCGACCCGTACCCCGCGCTGGCACAGCTGCGCGCGGAGGCGCCCGTCTTCTACTCGGAGCCGCACGAGGCATGGATCGTCACCTCATACGCGGAATGCCTCGCGTTGCTGCACGACGAAGCCACGTACGCCTCCGACCCTGCCGGTTCGACCGGCCGTGTTGGTGAGCGGATCCGCCATCAGCGCGAAAGCTAGGTGTTGGGCGATACGCCGCGCATCGGGCAGAGCGACGCACCCGTCCACGCCCGCCTGAGGGGTACCGTCGCCGCGGCGTTCACGCCGCGCTATGTCGAGGGCATGCGCGGCTTCGTCGAGCGCGAGGTCGCCGCACTGCTGGACAGCGTCCTGCGTGCCGGCGCGCCGTTCGACGCGCTCAACGACTTCGGCGTGTTGCTCCCGCGTGCGGTGATTGGCGCGCAACTCGGCGCGCCCGAGGCCGACCGCGGACAGGTATTGGCCTGGGCGACGGCGCTGATGCAGACGGTGAACGCGGACCTCACATCGGCCCGCCGCGCCGAGGCCGAAGCGGCACGTGACGGTTTGCTCGACTACCTCGGGCGGGTGGGGCGTGGCGAGACGGGTGACCCGGAGTCTCTGATCGCCACCATGGTGCGCGCCGAGAGCGAGGCCCGCCGTCTCACCACGGCGGAACTCCTCGCGCTCAGGATCGATGTCGCCCTGGCGGGGAACGACACGACGGCGAACCTCATCGGCAACGGGGTGATCGCGCTCGCTTCGCACCCCGAGTAAGAGGCGAGGTTGCGCGCAGAGCCGGACTGGGAGGCCGCCGTCGACGAGATGCTGCGCTACGACCCGCCGCAGCAGGTGATCGCCCACTTCACGACAGGGCCAACGACGTTGCGTGGCAAGCGCATCCCCACCGGTGCGACTGTCATGGCCCACGTCGCGGCGGCGAACCGCGATCCGGCGGTGTTCCCTGCCCCCGACCGGTTCGATGTCGGCCGTCGGGGTGAGCGCCACCTATCGCTCGGGATGGGCGTCCACCACTGCGTGGGGGCGCCCCTCGCGAAAGTCGAGGCGGAGGCGGCGTTCCGTGCGCTCCTCAACCGTCTGACCGCGCTGCGGCTGGCGCCGGGCACGGCCTTCCCACGCGGGCCGGACTGGATGCTGCGGAGCGCCGGGGCGGCGCCGCTGCTGACCGGCGAGCTGCTCACATGCTGATCAGGGGATGCTGCGGTAGGCTGAATCCATGGCCGCAGTTACCCTCTTCAACCCCCTCGTCCCCTCGTATCGTACGAACCCGTACCTCCAGCTGGCGCGGCTGCGCGAGGGCGACCCCGTCCACCGCAGCCAGGCGCTTCAAGCGTGGGTGCTCACCCGCTATGACGACTGCCTGCGTGTCATGCGCGACGCGGAGACGTTCTCCTCGGACGCCCTCAAGGCGGGAGGCGCACTGGCGGAGGCGTTGCGGGAGCAGCGCCGCCAGACACCTCTCGGGGAAACGCGGACCGTGCTCGGCTCTGACCCGCCCGTGCACACCCGGCTGCGGGAGATCGTGAACCGCGCCTTTACGCCGCGGCGGGCGGCGGCG
>SXGU01485390.1_pt1 | contig 14070 bp, 10 predicted proteins | sample 3174531 | NCBI WGS metagenome assembly SXGU01 (sample SAMN11356863, study PRJNA531348) | freshwater metagenome | isolation source: freshwater sample F1-140 | place: China: Fuxian Lake, Yuxi | collected 2017-12-25
GCCATGAGACGCGCGGCGAACGGTACGGCGATGCAGCCTGTGAGGAGGAGTGCACCGGCGAGACCCCACTGGCATCCGGTGGTGGCGAACTGGCTCTCCAGCGCGCGGCTGGTCGTCACCGATGGCGTGTTCTCGATGGACGGCGACATCGCCAAGATGGACCAGATTGCCGACCTGTGCGACCGCCACAATGCGCTCTTGATGGTGGACGAGAGCCATAGCACTGGCTTTTTCGGCCCCGGCGGTCGCGGCGTTCCGGCGCATTTTGGCGTGCAGGGGCGCGTGGACCTGGTGTCGAGCACGCTTGGCAAGGCGTTGGGCGGCGCGTCCGGCGGCTTTGTTACGGGGCACAAAGAAATCGTGGCGCTACTCAAGCAGCGGTCGCGTCCGTACCTGTTCAGCAACACGTTGGCGCCCGCTATCACGGCTGGCAGCCTGGTGGCCCTGGAACTGATTGACCGCGCCGACGACCTGCGGCAGCGTTTGGTGGCCAATACCGAGCGGTTTCGGTCAGCCATGACCGCTGCCGGGTTTGAGCTGCGGCCGGGCATCCACCCGATTGCGCCGGTGATGCTGGGCGACGCCAAGCTGGCGCAGGACATGGCGCGGATGCTGCTCGACGAGGGCATCTACGTCATCGGCTTCAGTTTTCCGGTGGTGCCCAAAGGCCAGGCGCGGATCCGGGTCCAACTGAGCGCGGCGCATACGACCGAGATGGTGGACGCGGCGGTGGCGGCGTTTTGCAAGGTGGGGCGGGTGTTGGGGGTTGTCGCTTAGCCCGGAACCTGTCAACCCTCCAAAGCCGGCTCTTGCCGGCCAAACTGCGGCTTAGACTTTTTGCCGAGGTGTCTCATTGTGGTTGACAGGTTCCGTTGGGCCACGCTTTCAGTTCATCCTTGCGCGCGACGGCAGAGCCTGTGGCCATGTCGACCTCGCGCTGCGGACCTTTGAGCCCGTGGACCGGCCCACACGCTGGATGGGCCTGCTCGTGGACTCCTTCACCGACCTGGCGGTGGACAAGACGCAAGCGCTACTCACGCGCGGCCGTGACCGCGACTTCGTGGACTTCCATTTCCTTTTGGCCGAGGGCCCTGTGCGCGACGTGGACCGCCTGCTGGCGCTTGTTCGCGCGAAATTCGACGCCGGTGGCAGCCGCTACACCCTCGCAGAGCGCCTTGCGGCCGTCGAACAGGTGCAGGAACTGCCGGAAATGCTGCGGCCCCTGACCCTTTGGGAACTACGCGAAAGCTTGATCTCCACCGCACGCGAAATCCTGCGCGGGCCGCCCGGGTAGAGCCGGCTGGGGAACCAGCAGGCCATCGCTCAATCCCCGCCTTTCCCGATCGCAGGTTCAACCGACGCGCCAGTGTCGCCCCCACCCCGCATCGCCACCCAAGCCAGCCACGCCGTCAGCGCCGTGAACGGCAGCATGCTCAGCGCATCGCTGTTCGGACCTGCGAAAAACGGGTTGTTGGACTTGGCCCAGTGGTCGAGCGCAACGTCCACTTCGCCCAACACGCCGGCCATCAGCGCAATAACGATACCCGCAATGGCGCCGCCGGCAATCAAGCCACTCGCCGCCATGACACCCGGGCTCTTGTCGGACTCAGCTGCAAATTCTTCCTCCGACAACTGCAACTGCGACTTGCGCCGACGCCTGTCCGCGAAATGGCGCACCAGCCCGCCAATCATGATGGGCGTCGACGACGACAGCGGCAGATACACGCCGACCGCGAACGCCAGCGACGGCACCCCTGCGAGCTCCAGCACCAGCGAAATCATCGCGCCCAGAATCACCAGGTCCCACGGCAGCTTGCGGTCCAAAATCCCCTTGATGATGTAGCTCATCAGCGTGGCCTTGGGGGCGTCGAACTTACGCACCTCGACGCCATCGGGGTGCGACGGGTCCGGGCGCTTGTGGCTGGCATCGCCATTGATGCCCGGATCGACCAGGAACTGCGGCTTGCCCTGCGCATCGACCAGGTACTGGCCGGCAATGCCGCTGGCGTCTTTCACGCGCTTGTGCCACACCGCCAACGTCGCAAACGCCTTGGGATCACGCGACACTTGCGGCCCGCCCAGCTTGCCCGCGGGTTCGACTTCGGCCGGCGGCGCGACCATGCCGTCGGTGATTTCGTGGCGCTGCAACAGTTCCGTCCGCGGCACATACACGGTTGCCGAGTCGTTGAGTTCCAGCAGGATCGGCCCAATCACCAGCGCCGAGCAGCCAGCGCCGACCAGAATCGCGATCTGCTGCAAGCGCGGCGTGGCGCCAATTAGAAAGCCGGTTTTCAAGTCCTGCGAGGTAGTGCCGCCGTTGCTCGCTGCGATGCAGACGATGGCGCCGACCGAAAGCGCCGTCACGTAGTAGGTCGGTCCCGTCCAGCCGACGCCCAAAAACGCGAGGCACGTCAGCAGTAGCGTCGCCACCGTCATGCCCGAAATCGGATTGCTCGACGAGCCAATTTCTCCGGTCAAACGCGAAGATACGGTGACGAACAGAAAGCCAAGCACCACGATAAGAATGGCGCCGAGCCAGTTCATGTGCAGCGTACCGGCGGAGAGGATGGCGCCAATCAGGCCGCAGACGCCAAACAGCACAAATTTCATCGACAAATCGCGATCGGTACGCAGTACGGCCGCAGCCGCGCCGGCCCCAGAACGCAAATCGGCAAGCCCTGAACGCATGCCGTGCACAATCGTCGGCAGCGAACGCAAAAGGCTGACCAGACCGCCCGCCGCGACTGCGCCCGCGCCGATATACAACACATACGCAGAGCGAATCTGGCTCGGCCCCATCTCGCTTATCGGTACGGTGCCCGGCTCCAGCGGCCCCGGAATCGCCGAACCAAAGAACTTGATGAGTGGAATCAGCACCAGGTAAGCGAGCACGCCACCGCCGGCCATCGTCATCGCAATCTGTGGCCCGATGATGTAGCCAACACCCAAAAGTTCTGGCGCAACTTCGACCGCCACCGACCCGGCCTGCAAGGGTTTGCCGAACTCGGTCCCCGGTACTTCGCGCCAGCCTTTGAGCGCCTTCCAGACCACGGCGTAAAGAAACGCCAGCGAAAACGCACCAAAAATCGTCCGCGCCCCGCCGGTATCCTTGCCTTCCGACGCGCGGAGCACCTGTGCGCAAGCCGTGCCTTCCGGATACTTCAGAATACCGTGCTGTTGCACGATGAGCGCGCGCCGCAGCGGAATCATCATCAAGATGCCCAGCAAACCGCCCAGCACCGCGACCAATGCCACCCGCGACAGTTCAAGACCAAAGCCGAGGATCAGGATGGCCGGCATCGTCACGCCGACACCAAACGCAATCGACTCGCCGGCCGAACCCGCTGTTTGCACGATGTTGTGCTCGAGTACGCTCGCCGGCCGCAGCCCTACCTTGGCCAGCAGGCGAAACAGCGTCACGCTGATGACCGCAACCGGAATCGACGCGCTAACCGTCATGCCGACCTTGAGCACCAGGTACAGCGACGAACCGCCGAACACCATGCCGAGCAGCGTGCCGACCAGCAGTGCGCGGGCCGTCAGTTCGGGCGGGTGCTGGTCAGCGGGCACCAACGGCGTGTGCGGCAACGGGGCGGTCTGCATCGGGCTACCTCAGGTCGTAGGCTGGTCGGTCTGCACTGCGACGCGCGGGTCGCGAGGGCCGTCCACGCGCTGCACCTCGACACCGTGGTCGAGCAGGTAAGCGCAGCCATTGGCGCCGCCGTAACCACCGTCGACGACGATGACCCGCGCAATGCCGGCGTGGTGCAAGAGCTTTGCGCACATCGTACACGGCTCACCGGTGACAATGAGCCACGCGCCCGCGGTCGCGACGCCCGAGGCAGCCGCGTTGCAGATGACGTTCATCTCAGCGTGATGGCAGCCGATTTCCATACGCTCGCCCGACGGCACACCGAGCGTGTCGCGCAAGCACGCTTCGCCGCCACACAGGTCGCCGCCGCCGCGCGGCCCGCCGTTGTAGCCGTCCATCAAGATGACGTTGCGGCGCGGGTCGAGCAGCAGCGCGCCAAACTTGCGGCGCGGGCAGTTGCTGGCCTGGGCGAGCGCGAGGCACTGTTCGAGTCGAATGCGCAGGTGCTTGTCTTTCATGGTGTCTTGCCCGCTCCAAGCAGGAAGGAACAGACAAGGTCATGGAGCAACCCAGGCCGGCGCAGGCCGGCCTTTGTAGCCTTAGCCTGCGGCTTCAGCCGCCGGGGCTCCCCCGACTGCGGCGCAGTCGTGTGGCGGCCTTGCTCCGTTCGAATGCGCAGGTGCTTGTCTTTCATGGACCTTTGCTGCCAGGGTGGCGGGCCATTGCAGCGCCGATGGCCGTGCTTGTCAACCTTGCGCATCGCGCCGAACATGCCTAGAATACCGCCCCTTTCGCGGCCGCCCTGCGGTCTGCCCCACCCGCGCGAACGACAACCGCGCGAACGACAACCGAGTAAGCACTACCATGGCGAACACCAAGAACCTCGACGGCAACCTCCGCAAAGCGCTCAAGCGCGCTGCCCGCAAGAAGCTCAAAGCGGTCGAGAAGGGCCTGACCCTTGATCAGCGCACCAAGCTGCGCCGCGCCCGCAAAGAGAAGCACATCGGCGTGCGCGCGTTCTTGGCCACCAACAAGGGCTAGTCATTCCCCGCCCAGCTGCTGTCCGCTTGGCTGCGGCGACCATGGCGCTTGCTGATTTGCGCGCTTGGTTCACGCATGCCGCCGGACAGTTTCGAGCCGAGGATCCGTGGTTGGCGCCGGGCGTGACGCTGTTTGGCCAGTGGCCCGGCGTGACCCTGCACAGCTTTGAACGCGACGCCGCGGGCCATTTGTTTGCCTGGGCATCGCGCGGCACGTCGCTTTTGCGCGCGATGGTGGTCTCCGGCGCTGACATTGACTGGCAGCACGCCGGCACCGTGCCAGAGCGGTGCTTACCGACCGCGGATCGCGTACTTGGCGCAGCGGACGGTGCCACCGCAATCGCGCCAGGTCTGCAGCACCTGACGAGCCACCTGGCCAATGCCGCACGCTCTGGCATCCATCAGCTGGTGACCCTGCCCTCTGGCACGCGGCTGGTCGGCTTGAACGGCAAGATGCTGCGCTGGACGGCCTCTGGCGACTGGTCGGTTGCGCTGACGTACAACGGCTTTCGCAAGCCGGCGCGGTGGGGCGTGCTGGCTGACCGTCAAGGCAGGGCTTGGATCGCGCAGTACGCGCTGAACCCGCAGCGCACGCAGACCATCACGCTTTACCGGTCTACGGACGATGGCCGCACATTCGTTCCGGCGCGCGTGTTTGCGGCAGGCGAGGTTCGCCACTTGCACTTCGTCCAGCAAGACCCGGTCGACGGCAGCCTGTGGCTGGGCAGCGGCGACCGCGACAGCGAGTCCGCAATCTGGCGAAGCATCGACGGCGACCAGTGGCAGCGAGTCGGCGGTGGTGACCAGGCCTGGCGGGCGATTGGCCTCGCATTCTTGGCCGATGCCGTGGTCTGGGGCACCGACGCCGGCAGCGACGCGGAGCACTTTGCCAACGTTGCGCTGCGCTGGGACCGGGCCAACGGCCAACTGCGTGCGGAGCAAGCCGTTGCCGCACCAGTCCATGGCGTAGGCGCGCTGCACGATGGTCGTGTGGTGCTGACGACCGGCAGCGAAGGCGGCGCCAATGAGCCGGACCGCGCCGTGCATGTGTGGCTGCGCGCACAAACCGGCTCGTGGACGGAAATCGCACGGTTTTCGCAGGGTTGGCAGCCGCGGCGGGTCGCGTACGCCGTGGCCCACCTCGCAGACGGCCAAAGCAACTGCACCGACTTGTGGTTGCAGCTGCGTGGTACTGCGCATATGCCGCTTGGAATTGCCAGGCTGTCTATCGATTTCGCAGGTGACACATGAGCAACCAGCGCGCACCTATCGATTTCTGGTTCGATTTTTCGTGCCCCTATGCTTATCTGGCGTCGACGCAGCGGCGCTGGCTGGCGGCGGAAACGGGTCGCGCAGTCACCCTGCAACCGTTTCTGCTGGGCGGCGTGTTTGCGGCGATTGGGCAGGTCCAGAATCTGTCGGCGGTGTTGTCGCCGCCCAAGGCCCGCCACAACCGCAACGACGTGGTGCGCTGGGCGACGTGGTTCCAGGTGCCGATCGCTTCGCCCGTCAAGCACCCCAATCGCACCGTCGACGCGCTGCGAGCGCTGCTGGCATGCCCAGCCGACGCTTGGGAGGCCATGGTCGATGCGTGCTTTGCAGCCTACTGGGTTGAGCAGCGCGACCTTGCCGACAGCGAAGTGCTTGCGAGCATCGTGACTGCCCTGGGCCTGGACGCCGCGACCGTGCTGGAACACGCGCGCAGCGACGAGGTCAAGGCGGCATTGCGCACGCGCACCGACGCAGCGCTGGCGGCTGGCGTGTTCGGCGCGCCGGCGTTCGCAGTAGACGGCGAGCTGTTCTGGGGCCAGGATCGGCTGCCGCTGGTGGTCGCGGCCGCGGACGGGTGGCGGGTTCGACCAGAGCTGCAGCAATTCCAGTTTTGACGAAGCTTCGGCGGATTCATCGTAAGGAGTGTTCTCATCATGTCTAACACAAACGTTGAATTTTTCTACGATCTGTCTTCTCCCTATGCCTACCTGGCCCATGAGGAGATCGGCAAAATCTCCGCGACCTACGGCGCGACCGTGATGTGGCGGCCCCTGCTGCTTGGCGGACTTTTCAAGAAATTCGGCATCGACAAAGCGCCGATACTGGGCGCATCGCCAAACAAGCAGCGCGTACTGATGGATGACATGTACCGCTGGGCCGCGTTGCGCGATTTGCCGTTTGCCTGGCCTGCGCTGTTTCCGCTCAACGCTGTGCGGCCCCTGCGGGTGCTGTGCCAGTTGGAAGGTCCGGTGCACGTCAAATTGGCGAGCGACCTGTTTCGCCGCTATTGGGGCGAAGGCGAGAACATCGCCGACGCGCAGGTGCTCCACGCGATCCTGGCCGCCATCGGTCTGGATGCCGACGCGCTGCTGGCTGGCGCCGAGAATCCGGCCGTCAAGCAGCGCCTCATCGACAACACCGCCGAGGCATTCGCGCGCGGTGCGTGCGGAGCGCCGACGTTCTTTGTGGGCCCGCACCTGGTGTGGGGCAACGACCGCATGGAATTTGTCAGCCGACTACTGCAGGGCTGGGAGCCACCGCGCGCGCCCTAATCGCGCACCAGTCTGGCCGCCCGAGCGGCCAGGTCAAAAGCGCCCGACCACCACCAGACCATCCGGCGTCGGCGCTATTGCCACCGGCGCGCTGCTCTGGTGCATCCAAAGCCACGCACCGACGCCCGCTCCGACCAGCCCAAGGCCGGTAAGGCCCCATCCGGTCGCGTAGTTGGTCTGGATGCGCTTGGCTTCTGTGATGGCGTCCTGGTGGCTGATGCCGATGACCTTGCCGCTGGCGTCTTTCTTGGCCTGCGCGGCGTCCAGGTCCGCTTTGTCGCCACTAGCAGTCACCAGCACAACGACACCGCCGACCAGAGCCGCTGCGCCAGCGCCAAGCACAATGACGGGCGTCTTGCTGCGCGCTGGCGGGTGTGGTGCCGGCGCAGGTGCCGGCGCGGGGCGAGGCGTGGGCTTGGCTGGGGGCGCGACGGTTGGGGTTGCGCTTGTGGATGGCACTACCGGTTGCTCAACAGGCCGCTCGACTGGCCTTTCTACTGGCCTTTCCACCGGTTTTTCGACCGGCGGGTCACTGGCGACCGGCGGTCGACCCACACATTCGTCACGCCAGACTTGGACTTGTGCACGGTCGGCTGCGTCGGCCGGTGCGGCAGTCAGGTATTTGTCGTAGACCGCCAGCGCCTGTTGCATCTGCCCGGCCAGGTGATACGCGCGGGCCTGCTTGAGCAACCACGCGATTTTCTTAGGCTGCAGTGCAATCGCCTCGGCCCACAGCCCGGCGGCCAGGGCATACTGGCCGGCCTTCTCGGCTCGCCCAGCCTCGTCGGCCTTGAGTTCAGCGCGCTTGACTTGCAATCCGTCCAGTTGCGTCTGCGCCTTGCCCTTGAGTACGGGGTCCAGGTCCGCAATCGCAATGAGCTCGCGAAATAGCTCGTCGGCCTTCTCGACTTTGCCCGCCAATTGGAAGGCGCGTGCAGCGTTGTACAGAATCGGCCGCGCCTCGGGATCCTGCCGCCAGATCTCGAGGAACAACTCGCCGGCGCGCTCAAAGTTGCCAGCGTCGAACTCCTTTTGTGCGGCGGCGATGAGCGCCTGCACGACCTTGCTCTTGCCGGCCGGTGCTGCAACGGCGATGCCCGCAGGCGGTACCAACGCCAGCAAAGCGGCCAGCAAACTCGCCAACCACCTGCCGCGGCGCGGGCGACGGTCAATCAACGGTTTCATAGCCTTGAGCCTTCTTCTTGGGCGCGGAGGGCTTGGGCGCCTTGGGCTTGGGCGGCGCGACCGGCTTTGCGGCTTCTGTCGGGGCGGCCGCTGTCGGCCCAGCGTCGGGCCCCGGTGTTGGTGCTGCCGCTGGCTGGGCGGAACCCGCGTCAGCTGCGGTTGGCGCCACAGCGCTCGGTGGCGCAGGGACAGCGGCAGGCGCAGGCGCGGCGGCGGCAGGCGCAGGTTGGGCAGGCGCAGGCTGGGCAGGCGCCGCCGCCAGTGGTTGCGAACCGGGCGCCGCTACCGGATCAGCGGTGGCCGCGGGCGCACTCGGCGCAACGGCCGTGGTCGTGGGTGCAGTGGGTGCTGGCCGCGTCGCGAACCAACCTCCGGCGGCAAGGGCGACCACGCCAGCGAGCGCGCCGATGATCAGCCCCGTCTTTGGTTTTGCGGCGGGGGCGGCAGCCGCGGCGTCGGTGGACCCTGGCTCGCCGACAAACGTCGCGCTGCGTGCGGCGACGCCAGCGTTGGAACCGTTGGCGACAGATACGTTCGACTGGTGGCCCGGCGCTGGCGCCGCAATGGTGGCCTCCGCGCTGCTGTCGTGCGTGTGGCCCAGGTTGGTCTGACTTTTGCGTACGGCGGTCTGCATGTCGCCGGCAATGGTCTCACTATCTGCCGTTGCCCCACTCTGCGCGCGCACAACCGCGCGCTGGCTCTCCGAGAGCTTGGGCTGGCTGTCGGCAAGATACGGCGACGTCGCATCGGCCTTGGTTGCGGTGCCCAAATTGGTGTGGCTGGTCCAGGAACCGCCCAGCACAGCTTCGATGGCCTGCCGCATCGCCTTGGCGTCCTGGTAGCGGTCGCCAGGCTTCTTGGCCATCGCCTTGGTCATCACCGCAACGAAGCCTTCGCTCAGGCGCACGCGCGCCGTCGCCCGCGGATCCGGGATGGCCTCGGTGACGTGCTTGTGCATCAGCGACAGCACGTTGTCGCCCGCCTGGTACGGCGGGTCGCCGGTGACCATCGCGTACATCATGCAACCAACTGCGTACAAATCGGCCACCGGCGTGACACCGGCGCCCTGCCACTGCTCTGGCGCCATGTAGGCCGGCGTACCCATGATGCGGCCGACGTTAGTCAGGGCCGAGTTGCCGACGCGCGCCAGGCCGAAGTCGAGGACCTTGGCGATGACGTCGTCGCCGCCGTCGTCGTTCAAAAACACGTTGCCCGGCTTCATGTCGCGGTGGACCAGGCCCAGGCCGTGCGCCTCGGTCAAGCTGCGCAAGATCTGGCTGGTCATGCGCCCGGCGTCCTGCTCGGTCATCGCCTTGCCTTCGCGGGCGAGGTCGCGGATGTGCTTGTCCAGGGGCTTGCCGACCAGCAGCTCCATGGCCATGAACAGCGCACCGTCGTCAGTGCGGCCAAAATCGTAAATGCGAATGGTATTGGTGCTGCGCAGGCCCGCCATCACTTTGGCTTCCTGCTCGAAGCGGGCGATGAATTCCTTGTCCTCGTCGTCGCCGACGATCATGAACTTGAGCGCAACCCGCTGGCTGGTCGCAGTATGCTCAGCGGCGTAAACGGCGCCCATCGCGCCCTTGCCGACGACGCCGGTGATGCGGTAGCGCCCGGCTACCACGTCGCCGATGTTGCGCCCGGAGCCGGACGATTTTGCGCCGTCGTTGGACATGCCCGAACTCTCCAGCAGCCGCGCGTTGACCCGCATCGCGAAACGGCACGCGAGCCTGCGAGGCGGCGCAAGGATAGAACGGGCAAGGCTGCGTCGCAAGTTCACGTTCCGGGGCAGATTCGCGGTCCGTTTGGCCTCGCGCAGTGCGGTGGGCGTTGAAAAAATGGCACCCGATTCGTAGACTGACGACCATGTTTGTCCCGCGCAGCCTGCACCTGACGACCTCTTGACCGCGGGTCGGGCGCAACCCGACTTTGCAACCCGCAAACTGGGCTACGCCCCAACTGGACTGACCATGACGCCCCGCCGACTTGCCTCGCAATTCCCTGCTGCTGCAGCCGCATGCGCCCTGGTTTTGGCGGCCTGCGAGGTTCAGGTTTTGGATGCCGACCAGTTTGCCGCTGCCGACGCCGACACCGGCCAAGGCGAAGATTCCGCGGTTGACGCCGCAGCCGACGCGCCGGCCGCCGACACCGCAAGCAGTCCATGCCCAACTGGATGCGACGATCAGAATCCCTGCACCGACGACAAGTGCACGGGTCCCGGCCAATGCACACATGAAGCGGCGACTGCCGGTACCTGCGACGACGGCAATCCGTGCACGGTCGGCGACACTTGTGCGGCTGGTTAGTGTGCACCTGGCAAGGCCAAGGAGTGCACTTCGGACGACGCCTGCCTGGTCAGCAAGTGCGATCCGACCCAGGCGGGCAAGTGCAAGCTCAGCGAGGCCGACAACGGGACCACTTGCAACGACCAGAGCGCGTGCACTGAATCCGACAAGTGCAAGGGCGGCGCGTGCAAGGGCACGCCGATCCTGTGCAAAGACGACAACCCGTGCACGCTGGACGAGTGCGACGCCAACAAGGGCTGCGCATTCATCAAGTCGGTCGGGACGCTGTGCGACGACGAGAATCCTTGCACACTCGGCGACGCATGCGCAGACGGCGTCTGCAAGGCGGGCAAGGATAAAGAGTGCATCAGCCCGGATCCGTGCTTTAGCAGCAAGTGCAGCCTCGCCACCGGCAGCTGCAAGTTGACCGAAATCGCCGAAGGCGAGACCTGCAACGACGGCAACAAGTGCACGGACAAGGACGTGTGCAAGGGCGGCAACTGCAAAGGCAGCGTCATCGCCTGCGACGACAAGAATCCGTGTACGACCGACAGCTGCGACGCGAAGGCCGGTTGCGCCTCGGCACCGGCCAGCGGACCTTGCGACGACCTGAACCCCTGCACCGCCAAAGACAGCTGCGGCAACGGCGTCTGCGCGGGCTCGCCGGCCGACGTCAGCGCTGCTTGCGACGACGGCAACGCGTGCACGACCGACGGCTGCGATCCCAAAACCGGTTGCACGCACGCCGCAACAACTGGGGCGTGCAACGATGGCAACCCGTGCACCGCCAGCGACGTCTGTGCGCAGGGCAAGTGCACGGCGGGCGCCAACACCTGCTCGTGCCAGGTCGACGCCGACTGCGCCAAAGACGAGGACGGCGACCTGTGCAATGGCACGCTGTACTGCGACAAGTCAGAGTCCAGCCCCAAATGCAAAGTGCTCGCGCAGTCGATTGTCGTGTGCGACACCAAAGCCGATACCACCTGCAGCAACGCCAAATGTGACGCGAAAACCGGCAAGTGCGCCGCGGCGGCCGCGGCAGATGGCAAGGCCTGTGATGCCGACGGCAGCGTTTGCACACAGTTCGACGCTTGCGCTGCGGGCAAGTGCAAGGCCGGCACGACCCTGACGTGCGACGACAAGAACCCTTGCACGACCGACGCGTGCGATTCGGCAAAGGGCTGCGTCTTCACGGCCAACACCAGCAACTGCGACGCCGACAGCGATGCCTGCACCGCGGGCGACAAGTGCCAGGACAAGGTGTGCCTCGCCGGCGCCAAGAAGGCTTGCGAAGACACCGAAGCCTGCACCGCCGACAGCTGCGACCCCAAGTCGGGCAACTGCGTTTTTGCCGCGAGCTTCGAAGCACAACCCTGCAACGCCGATAATTCGGCGTGCACCGAAGGCGACAAGTGCAAGGTCGGCAAGTGCACTGCGGGACCGCAGAAAACCTGCAACGACAACAACGCGTGCACCACCGACAGCTGCGACGCCAAGCTCGGCTGCCAGAGCGTGCCGAATACGGTCCCGTGCGATGACGGCAACGCTTGCACCAGCGGTGATCAGTGCGCGCAGGGCAAGTGCAGCGGTAACGCAGTCAACGTCGCCGTGCTGTGCGACGACAAGAACGGCTGTACCAACGAGACCTGCGAGCCGGCCAAGGGCTGCGTCTACGCCAACAACACCGCAGCGTGCGAAGATGGCAACGTGTGCACGACCGGCGACGCCTGCACCGGCGGCAAGTGTGTGGGCGGCGCCTCGCAATGCAGCTGCCAGAGCGACACCGACTGCCCCGACGACGGCAACTTCTGCAACGGAAAGCCGTTTTGCGACAAGGCGGCGCCGCCGTTCACCTGCAAGACCAAGCCCGGTTCGCAGGTGACCTGCCCATCCGGCAGCGACACGACCTGCTCTATCAATACGTGCGACCCCAAGTCCGGCAGCTGCAGCATGCAGCCGGCCAACAACAGCAAAGGCTGCGACGACGGCAGCGCGTGCACAACCGGGGACACCTGTGCAGCCGGTGCCTGCAAGCCGGCTGACAGCGTTACGTGCAACGACAACCAGATCTGCACGACCGACGCTTGTGACCCGAAGGCGGGCTGCACGTACGCCGCCAACACCATTGCTTGCACCGACAACAACGCGTGCACTAGTGGCGATGCATGCAAGGGCGGCTCGTGCTTTGCTGGCGCAGCAGTGTCGTGCGACGACAACAACCCTTGCACGACCGACTTGTGTGACAAAGTTGCCGGGTGCAAGAACACCGCCAACACCAGCCCCTGCGACGACGGCAACAGCTGCACGACCAACGAGTTCTGCTCGGCCAATAAGTGTGGCAACGGCAACGCGGTCGTGTGCAACGACAACAACGCATGCACCAGCGATTTGTGCGCGCCAGCCAAAGGTTGCTACACGACCAACTCGATCGACGGCAGCGCATGCACCGACAACAACCCGTGCACGGCCGGCGACGGTTGCAAATCGGGAACGTGCCAAACGACCGGCCCGACCGCTTGCGACGACAAGAATGCCTGCACAACAGATAGCTGCGACGCCAGCAAGGGCGGTTGCCAGTACGCACCTAAGGCAGGCGGCCCGTGCGACGATGGCGACAAGTGCACCGGCACCGGCGCGGGGCCCGATGTCTGCTCGACGCAAGGCCAATGTACGCCCGGCGCCAAGTTGGTGTGCAACGATGGCAACCCATGCACCGACGACAGTTGCGCCCCTGGCTCCGGTTGCACCGTCGTCAACAACAGCGCAGCGTGCGATGATGGCCAGGTATGCACGCTGCAGGACAAGTGCGCTGGCGGCAAGTGTGGCGGCACGGCAGGCGCTCCCGACGCCGACGGTGACGGTCACAAGTCCAGCTTGTGCTTCGGCGGCACCGACTGCAACGACAACGACAGCAGCATCAAGCCGGGGGCCAAGGAGAACTGTTCGACGTCTGCAGACGACAACTGCAGCAACGGCACCAATGAGCAGGATGCGATGAACTGCACGGTCTTCGCCTATGACGGCGATGGTGATGGCTTCGGCCAGCAGTCTGCGACCGGCGCGTGGAACTCGCAGTGCTGGTGCGGCCCACCGACGGGCAGCAGCTATACGGCATCGACGCAGAAGAAAGCGGACTGCAACGACGCCAACAAGGCAGTCAATCCGGGGGCCGTCGAAGACTGCGCGACGCAAGCCGACGATGACTGTGACGGCACCGCCAATAAGGTAGACGCCAAGAACTGCAGCAAATACTTCGAGGATCTCGATGGGGACGGCTATTACGGCAATGGCGCCAACACGCAGTGTCTGTGCGAGCCGTTAGGCCAGTTCAGCGCTGCGAAAGGCGGCGATTGTGACGACAAGAACATGGACGTGTCGCCAAACGCCGTCGAGAACTGTTCGACGCCGAACGACGACAACTGCAA
>SXGU01377066.1_pt1 | contig 14067 bp, 8 predicted proteins | sample 3174531 | NCBI WGS metagenome assembly SXGU01 (sample SAMN11356863, study PRJNA531348) | freshwater metagenome | isolation source: freshwater sample F1-140 | place: China: Fuxian Lake, Yuxi | collected 2017-12-25
CATGCAGATCATGGAAGGCGACCTGGCGCCGACCATCGAACAAAACCTGGCGAGAATCGGACACATGCAGCTCGCCGATACCCCGGGCCGCCATGAACCCGGCACCGGAGAGGTCAACTACCCGTTCCTGCTGGATTTCATCGACCGCCTCGGCTACCAGGGATGGATCGGCTGCGAGTACCGTCCTGCCACCACCACACACGATGGACTAGGCTGGGCCGCGCCGTATCTCCAGCCGGTCTATCGCGAACGAACCAGATAGCCCGGGTTCGCGAGACGCGACTGCGAACGCCCCCTCCTCCGCGCTCAAGGCGCGCAACTCGTCAGCCGCGACCAACCTTGCTGCAGCAGGCCGGCGGCTCTCCATCATGCCGCCCCGTGAAGTCAGGCTGGTCCCCTGTACCCCGTATGGGGACTATGTGAGCGAGAAGCCGAGCTCCAACTCCGAGGAAAGCTGGTGGAACCAGCTGACCACCTCCCGATGATACGGAATGCCGCGACTTTGCCTGCGCCGTGTCTCCTCATGCTCGAGAAGGCCCGCGTAGTAGACCCTGGACTGCCCCGTCACCGGCTTCATGGTCGATATCCTCCCAAGGAGGTGATCCATGTCCGCCTTGAATTTCCCGACGTCCACGAAGGCATCGATTCGCAGCGCCATGACGAACAGCGAGTGCCTGTCTCTGCCAGCCATGAACCCTGGCCCGTTGGACGACAGAATCCCCGCCATGATGTCGGCGATGACGGCGAATCCAGCACCCTTGTGACCACCGTTTTCACGTGTGCCACCGAACGGCAGGAGGAAGAACTGGCCGGAGGGGGGGCAGTCCCCGGCACTCAGGATCGGTTCCCCATCCAGACCCGTTATCCAGCCGGGTTCAATCTGGGAACCCACCCGTCGGGTCAGCGCGCACTTGTTCAGCGCCACCTGCGTGGTCGCGACATCGAATACGAACGGAGGCAAGGTTGCCGCTGGGGCACCCCAGGCGATCGGCTGGGTCCCGAACACCGGCTCCGTCCCCCAGAGTGGCACCTGCACGCCACCGCCGGCAGACACCATGGCGACACCGATCATGTCGTGAGGCAGCGCCTGCAGCACGTAGTAGGCGAGCATGCCGAAATGGCCCGCATTGCATACCGTGACCGCACCGATGCCCGCCTCGGCAGCCTTCGCCACCGCCATCTGCATCGCCCTGGGACCCACCTGGATACCCAGACCACCATCCGCATCCAGCGTCGCGCTGACCGCGGACTCGCGCAGCATCTTCACTACAGGCCGAGGATTGAGCTCGCCAGTGCCGTACGCGTCCACGTATCTGCGCAGCATGTTCGACACGCCGTGACTTTCACAACCGCGGAGATCGCTGGCGATCAGCACGTCGCTGGCCGTGGCAGCATCGTCAGCTGTCAGGCCCATCTTCACGAACAATGCGGTCGTTGCGGTTCGAACCGCTGCCTCGCTGACGACGACTTGATCCTTCTCGGGGACCAGGAAACGCTCCAACACGACTCAGTTCATCCTTACCAGGTATCGATGTAGGGGTACTTCTTCTTGCTGCGCGGCGCCGGCACGGGAAGTCGCTTCAGGCTCTGCGCAATCCAGGCCCGTGTGTCTGCAGGGTCGATCACGTCATCCAGGCCTCCACCTGCTGCCGCGTTGACCGCCTTGGCACCTTCGTATGCCTCGTCCACGCGACGCTGGAACTCCGCCAACCGCTGCTCGGGATCCGCGATCGCCGCCAGTTCGCCGCGATAACCCAGCTTTACCGAACCCTCGATGTTCATGCCGTAGAACTCGGCTGTCGGCCACGCAACGTTGAAGAAGCCGACTTGCGTGCTGGAGCCCGCCATCGCATTCGCGCCAAGCCCATAGGCCTTGCGCACGACCACGCTAAGGAACGGGGCCGTCATGTTGGCGCCCACGTTGAACATGCGTGCACAGCGGCGCACCAGTGCTGTTCGCTCGACATCGGGACCCACCATGATTCCCGGGCAGTCCATCAGGCTCAGCAGCGGAATATCGAACGCATCGCAGAGCTGCATGAAGCGTGCGCCCTTGTCCGCCGCGTCCGAGTCGATTGCGCCGGAAAGATGATGCGGGTTGTTGGCAATAACACCGATCGGCCTGCCTTCGATTCGAATGAACGACGTAATCAGGCCCACGCCGAACTTCTCTCGAATCTCCAGCACCGAGTCCTTGTCCGCGAGAGTGGCGATCACATCCCTCATGTCGTAGAGGCGCAGGCGGTTTTCCGGCACGACGTGCCTCAGCGCGCGCTGATCATTGGCTTCCCATTCACCGGCACTGCCCTGAAAGTACGAGAGGTACTTCCTGGCCACCTGGACCGCTGCTGCCTCATCCTTGACGAGGATGTCCACCACCCCATTGGGTACCTGGAAGGACATCGGACCCACCTCTTCAGGGGTGTAGACGCCAAGACCTCCGCCTTCGATCATCGCTGGACCGCCCATTGCTATGGTGGAACCCTCGGTTGCGATGATGACGTCGGAACACGCAACAAGTGCGGTGTTACCAGCGAACGTTCGGCCATTGATGATGGCGACGAGGGGAACGAGCGCACTCAGCTGGGAGAAGAGCGTGAAGGTGACGACTTCGTGCGGGATGCGCGGGCCAATGTTGTCGTCGCCCGGTCTGCCACCCCCACCCTCCCCGAACAGCACCAGCGGCAAGCGGTACCGCAACGCGAGTTCGAACACGCGGTCCTGCTTGTAGTGGTTGCGCTTGCCCTGCGTGCCGGCAAGCACGGTGTAGTCGTAGTGCACGACCATCGCCCGGGCGGCTTCCTCACCGAACAGGTCAGCGTTGATCGTCGCGGTACCGGCAATCAGACCATCTGCCGGTGTCTGCTCGCGCAGCGTAGCGATGTCACTCCGTTGATGGCGCCGCGCGATCAACAGCGGCCAGTATTCCTTGAATGAGCCTTCGTCCACGAGCTCGGAGACGTTCACCCGAGGCATCCGATAGCCACGAGCATGCCGTTTCGCAACCGCATCCGTACGATTCTCATCCAGCGTCAAGGCATGACGCGCATAGTTCTCCGCAAGATCCGGCCGGATGTAATCCAGGTCTACCGAGACCTGGCGCTCCTCTGCTCGTACTGCAACCTCGCCTTCCTCCACGAATGCGATCGGTGAACCTTCCCGCACGATATCACCTACGGCCAGGGCAATGCCGCAGATGCGCCCGCTGCAAGCCGCCCTGATGACATGCTCCATCTTCATCGCTTCGATGATCGCGATCTCCTGGCCTTCATAGACCTGATCGTCCATCTTCACGTCGATGCTGACGACGGTCCCCTGCATCGGTGAGTACATGCCACGTGCATCTGGATGCTGACTGCGGATCAACGAGTGCGCCGAGGCCGCACTGGCGGCGGGTGACGCGCGCTTCTGGCCTCCGGAGCTGAACAGCGCAAGGGGATCTCGACTGTTCTGACGGGACGCAGGGGCACCGTCTTCACTTTCGGTCGAGGCGACTTCGACATGACGCGAACGCGCCATTGCAGGGCTTGCCAGCGACGCAACGTTGGCTTCGATCCAGCGGGTGTGAACGTCCGCCCTGAGGAAGTCCTCGTGCGCCAGGATGTTCTGGAGGAATGAGATGTTGTTGGCTACTCCCTGAATGCGGAACTCCGACAACGCGCGCTGAAGACGCCGCACCGCTCCGGGAAAGTCGTCGGCTCCGGTCGAGGCAATGACCTTCGCCAGCAACGAGTCGAATGCAACGGCCGTCTCATAGCCGGCGTAGCCGAAGCCATCGGTGCGCACGCCGGGGCCGCTGGGAGCATCGTATGCCGTCAGCCTGCCACCGGCCGGCACAACGGAGCCATCCGCAGCGACGGTCTCTATATTGACCCGCGCCTGGATGGCAAAGCCGCGGGGCTTGTGGGCACCAGGGTCGGCGAACCCCAGCTCTACGAGCGATTGCCCCGCAGCCAGGCGAATCTGGGTCTGCACCAGGTCAACGCCTGTCACAACCTCCGTGACGGTGTGCTCGACCTGCAACCTCGCGTTGGCTTCGATGAACACGAAGCGCTGAGCGCCACGAGGCCCGGAGGTGTCGACCAGAAACTCGAACGTGCCAAGGTTGCTGTATCGCTCCTTACTAGCGAAGCGCATCGCGGCATCGATCATCTCTTGACGCAACACCGCATCCAGATTCGGTGCCGGCGCAATCTCGATTACCTTCTGATTGCGCCGCTGGATGCTGCACTCGCGCTCACTCAAGTGCGTCACGTGCCCATCAAGATCGCCCAGGATCTGGACCTCCACGTGTCGGGCAGAGGGCAGGAACTCCTCGACATAGAGATCACCTACACCGAATGCCGCGTCGGCCTCACGCTGGCAGGCCAGAAACGCTGCCTCGAGCTCTGCAGGATCGGTCACGGCTCGCGTACCGCGCCCTCCACCGCCCGCCACCGCCTTGATGAAGAGGCCTCGGCCTGCACCCAGCCGCTGCATGAACTCCCGTGCTTCATTCAGACTGACGGACCGATCAATCCCCTCGAGCACGGGAACACCTGCCGCGTGCGCCGCCTGCCGCGCACGCGCCTTGTCTCCGAAGAGCTCGAGGTGCTCGACACGCGGACCAATGAACGTGATTCCCTGATCCTCGCAGCGACGTGCGAATTCAGCCCGCTCAGACAGGAATCCGTATCCGGGATGAATCGCATCGCAGTTGTGCTTTCTGGCTGCAGCGATCACCGCCTCGATATCCAGATAGCCACGTGCGCCGCGTCCCGGCAGGGCATGGGACACGTCAGCGACCCGGGTATGGAGGCTTGTGGCGTCGTCCTGGGTGTAGATCGCGACACTGCGCATCCCAAGATCAGCCGTCGCACGCGCGACACGAATGGCGATCTCGCCCCGATTGGCGATCAATATGTTCGAGATGGTCACTTGCGTGACCCCCTGGCGTGCCCAGGATCCCGCGAGTGCGCTGCTGCAAGACGCCTCAGCATGCCGGCAGACTCACCAACCTGCGCCTCACTCAATCCATGCAGGATCACCGGTACGTCGAACGGCAATCCGCACAGCAGGGACACGTAGCGCTCGTAGTCCAGCTTGCCCTTGCCAGCGGCAAGGTGACCTGCGTCGCCATCATGGTCCAGATCCTTGGCATGCGCGATTGCAACGTGATCACCGAGCAGATCGAACGCTTCGTCAAGGACCTCGCTCATGCGAGGCAGATCGCCCTTGCCGAAGAGATTGGCGGCGTCCAGCACGACCTTCAGATTGGGGGAGCCCATCTCATCGATCAGCCGCCGGCTCCTGGCCGCGGTGCTCGCGACCTGGCAGATTTCGGGTTCGAAGGCGAGCGTTACACCACGGGCTTCAGCCTCGGGCAGCAGCTGCGCCAGGGTGTCGCGCAGAATGGCCCAGGTCTCGTCGCTGTCATTCTCGGGATGAGTGCGCCACATGTTCTGCGGATTGCGCGAACCGGTGCAGGTGGCCAACACCGAGGTACCGATGTCCCGACAGGCGCCGATGAACAGCTTCACCCGCACGATGCCTTCCTCCCGCTTGCGGGGGTTCGGGTCAACCATGTTCATCTGCGCTGGTACGGCAGCAATGCTCATGCCTCGCTTCTCGAGCTGCGGGCGCACGCTGACGCGCGCTGCTTCGAGCTTCTCCGCGAGCGAGCCTTCCTGAACAGTCAGCGTGGAGAGATTGAACTGAAGACACCGGATGTCCTGCGCAAGGATCGCATCCAGCGCCTCTTCAAGGCTCGGGCGCACGAAGGTGCCCGACATAATGCCGACCTGCATAGTCTGTTTCGTCTCCCGATTTCCTGATCGCAGCACGGCACTCTCTCCGCGCAGCCGAAGATCATGCCGTCACGCGCCGCCAGGCTTCCTGAGCATCAAGGCCCTGACGTCGCGTCGCTCCCGGTCGTTCAACGAGGCAAACACCGGTGTCTTGGTAAGGCGGTCGTAGGCAAGGCTCGGGTCGGTCTTTGGTATGACCTCGGGAACCTGTCCGGAACTCAGCATCGCCGCCCGCTTGCGGTCACTGCGATTGAAACCAGCTCGATGCCAGGTTCTCGAGTCATAGAGGGCAATGCTGCCACCCGGCACCTCATACACGGTTGCCTCGGGTCCGGCGTAAGGCATCCCGGGCGGATCCTCCAGCAGAGGCGCATTCCAGTCTTCCGGCGGACGAAAGTCGCCCTTGTGGGACCCGGCAATGAACGCGGTGGCGCCGTTGACATGCGTAAAGTCGGAGACAGTGAAGTTCCGGTTGCAGGCCCTGGGCGGGCCACTGCGATCGAACATCTGGCCACTATTGGAACGGGTATAGGGCTGGTCCATGTGCCACCCGCGGCCCGCGCGCGCCAGTATGTTGGGTTCGACAACCGCCATTCCCGGCGGGTGTCCCAGGTGCACGTCGTGATGCCCAAGGTATTGACGCAGTACCCAGAGCGACACCGGCTCCACCAGTGCGCGACCGACCGCAACATCCTGGCAGATCTTCGGGATCCCCATGGCCGGCTCCAGATCTTCATAGGGACCCACACACGCAACGCGTCGCAGACCCTCGATGACCTCTGGCGCAATGATGCTGTTGAGACAGACGAATCCGTCGTCGCGCAATGCCTGCAGATACTCGCTTGGCAGCTTCTCCGGGCCGTGACTGATGGCGAGGACCACCTGCTGGCCGGCAACCGGCACCGTCACGGTCAGATCACCAGGCGCTGCCTGAATCACCTTTCTGGAGGGAACATGCTTCAAGCCGTCGGACTGCCGAGCCCAGATGACCCGGTCATCACCGTCGTCAGTCAACTCCGCCTGGCCGTTGTCATCGAGACCGTACAAGCGTCCATCTTCCGCAACGAGCAGGCAGTAGTGTTTCTCGGGTTGCGGCAGACGTACGACACGTTCATTGAACTCAGGAATCCGAGACACGAATCACCCCCAACGTCCCGCCTACGGGACATCTATGAAAATGACGACAATCTGCCTTGGTTGACACCGGCGCCCCGCGGGCACGGGACGCCGGTGTATCAGCGCTGGTAGCGCTGGGAGAGGCTCTAGAACTTGACGTTCACGCTGAACGTGTACCTCGGCCCGGTGTCGGAGAGGTTCAGCCACGCTTCCGCATCTCCGATCACCACGAATCTGTCGACGACTTCGTCGGTCAGATTGAGACCCTCGAGGCTGAAGGAGACGTTTTCGTTCAGGAAGTAGCTCAGCTGCGCGTCGATCTGATAGTAGTCCTCGACCATGCTCGGAGCACCGGCGAACGGTACAGCTTCCACGAACTGGCTGCGGAAGTTGTAGGAGACCCGGGCACTGAACGTTTCATTCTCGTAGAAGAGCGTGGCATTGAAGGTATCTTCCGAGAGACCAGGAATGCCGACGTTGCTCCGAGTGATCGCGTTCACGAAATCGGCAGACGAGTCGATATAGGTGTAGTTGGCCAGGACACCGAAACCGTTGTACGGCGCCGGCAGGTTGGCGAACGTGTGTTGAAACGACACCTCGATGCCCTGCAGATCCGAGTCCGTCGCGTTGACCGGCTTGCGCTCGGTCAGTACCAGTGGCTGACCGGTGGCCGGGTCGATGATGCCCGGGATCACGCTTGGCGTCAGTTGAACCGACACGAAGTCCTTGATGTCCTTCATGAAGAAGCCCGCGGAGACGACCGAGTAGTCGGCGAAGTACCACTCGAGCGCAAGATCGAACTGCCAGGCTGTCGTCGGCTCGAGTTCAGCGTTACCTGCGACCAGCAACCGATTGGCCGGGGCGAACGTCTGACGCGGATTCAGGTCGTTGAACGACGGCCTGCTCAGCACCTTGCCCACCGAGGTGCGCAGGATCAGATCGTCGAGCAGATCGAATTTCACGTTCAGGGATGGAAGCAGTTCGTCATAATCGAACGGCACGGAGCTGAAGAACGGGGCTCCCGTCTGGATCAGTGGCTGGGTCGGATCGGAGAAGTCGACCCCAAGGAACTCGAGCAGGATGCCCGACGTCTCGGTTTCCGTTTCCACGTAGCGAACGCCGACGTTCCCACTGTAGGGAATCGGTCCGATGTCGCCGCCGAAGTCGACCATGACATAGGCCGCAATCGTATCGGCTTCGTGATTGATGTCCTCGGCGGAAGGCGACGAGCGGTAGGCCGCCAACGAGCAGAACGCCGCGGGCTGGTTGCAGTTTCCCGCAGCCACCTCAGCGGCGCGCAGGGAGAGCTGGTCGTGCCAGGCGTCGAGATTCGGAATGATCCCTGGCAACTGGGAGTTGATTCCCGTCCCATCGAGGAAGTCACTGTCCGGGAAGTCGACGGTACCCCCGACTTCCGAAGCGGGGCGGTTGGCGAATGCACGGCTGGTCAATGAGCGTTTCCTGTCCTGACGCTCCTGCTGCTCCCAGCGTGCGCCGATGCTCACGGCGCGCAGCCAGCCGCCACCGAACTCGTACTTCGCATCCGTCCGCAGCTGAAGGAGCTCGTCGCTCAGATCGAACAGCTGATCGGATATCAGCACGACACTGTACCGACTCGGGTCGCTGATCGGGGAAGTGCTGGTGAATGTCGGCGTGCCACCCGGGCGGCTGGTGGTGTACGTCATCTGGGTGTTGGAATTTCGCGCCAGGCTTCGACGTGTCGTGATGGAGCCTTCCGCGTTGGAGAAAGACAGATCCACTCCGATGTTGAGCTTCTCCGTTGCCTGGAAGTCCACTTCGATGCCGTAGACCTGGGTTTCCGTCTCCCCTACCTCGTCGGCGTCCTGCAGGAAGAGGCCACCCCCGGAAGTAGAAATCGATGTGAAGAACGGTTGACCCTGACTGGTCACTACGCGGGCCGCCGTAATTCGCTGGCGCAGATTGTCCGCGAATCGGTATTCCTGCCAGATTTCACGCTCGTCCGCCTCCTGGCGCGTGTACAGGGCGTCAACATTGACGTTGATGCGATCCGAGGGCTGCCACTGGAACGCCCCGGAAATGTTCAGGCGCTCGCGCTCGATGGTCCGTTGAGCGGCGAGGAATTGCTGGGGACGACTACCGGTCAACGCCTGACCAGCTACCGTGAAGGTCTCAGGCGCCGTCCAGCTGTAGACAGTGGAACCATCGTTGCGTGAAGGACGCTCATCATACTGCGCCGAAAGCATGATGCCGACGGTATCGCTGAGCACGTCGCTGTACGTGCCGAAGAACCCCTTCCCGGTGTCGTCCGCGAGTTCCAGATACGTTGCATCGGCACTGAAGGCCAGACGTCGCTCACCAAGATCCAGCGGGCGTCGTGTCTGCGTGTTGATGATGCCGCCCAGGCCACCTTCGACATCATCGGCTCTCGGCGACTTGCGCACCTCGACCGCGTTCACCAGTCCGCTCTGGAACTGATCGTACGCGACGGCGCGCGAGCCGTTTTGCGCGAGACCGGAAATCGAGGTGCCCTGGTCGCCGCCCTCGGTGTTCGACGCCAGCACGCGGCCGTTGAGCGTGCTCTGCACGAACTGCGGGCCAAGACCACGCACACTGACGAAGGAGCCTTCACCCTCCTTCCTGTCAATCGCAACGCCGGCAACCCGCTGCAATGCTTCTGCGAGATTCGACTCCGGGAACGCGCCGATATCCTCGGCAGTAATCGCGTCGACGAACTGGTCAGCATCCCGCTTCCGGTCCAACGACAGCTGCATGCTGCCGCGGATGCCCGATACGACAAGCTCTTCGATGGTATTCGACTGATCCTTCGCGGACCCGGAATCCTCGGCCTCGGCGCGGACGGCACCGATGGACACCGCGGCGGCCGTGACTATTCCGGCAGCCGATAGCCGGGCACTGTCTTTCAATCTCATGTTGGAACTCCCCCCGTTGATGAAGCTGTTACCAACCAGAAAGGTTCCCAACTCGTCGACATGGAAACGAATGCCCGATCTGGCAAGCATCTGACTCAAGGCTTGATGTGCCTCGTAGCTGCCGACGACGGCAGCAGATCGCTTTCCAGAAACCTCTTCCTCGTTGAAGAGGATTTCGCTCCTGCTTTGCAGGGCAAACTCGTTCAGTGCATCTCCGAGATCCTGGCTCTGAAGACGAAACTCAACGACCGGCCCGGCATGCGCCGCCATGACTGCGCCAGACGTGGCCCAGCCAACAAGCGCAATCAGGAGCAACTTGCCGGTCTTGCGCCATACTCTGTTCAGACCGGAATCAGGCATTGCCTCTCCTAGCGTGCTTGTCGATTGGACAGGTCCAATCAACAACCTCTTTCTGGCTCCGAGGATCCAGTGTTACTAGTTCAACCGGTCCTCAGGAGCGTCAGACGCGTCCAGTTCGGCCTCCCTCATGCCGTCGCTGGCTTTTCCTGCGTGCGTCTCGTCTTCAGCTTGTGACTCGGCGAAGCTCGTCCCTTCGCCTGTCCATACAAGCTCGACCCGATCGTAGGCCACGGTGTGTGCCTTGACCGGATAGGCTGCCTCTACCGCCTGCAGAAAGGCCCGAGTGCTGCCGGCGAAGAAGACCCCGCTGATGCGAATGCTCTCCAGCTCCTTCTGGCGGCCGGCGACAATCTTCCGCTGGCTGTAGCGATTGACCTCTTCGAGCACTACGGGAAGCGGATCTCTCCTGAAGACCATCCGACCGTCACGCCAACCGGTAGCTCGTTCCATGTCGGCCTGAATCACGACCGGCCGCTCCTTGGGTGTGGCGATCAGCTGCTGTCCAGGCTCGAGCCTCGTCGGCGACACTTGCTCTAGTGACGTCGAGTTCCCCGCGCTCGCGTCGCGGCCGCGCGCGTGCTGCACATCGACGTCCACAAGACCTTCGATCAACGTCACGCGCACGCCTTGCGTCTTCGCTTCCAGACGGATGTCGAACGCCGTGCCCAATGCGACGACACGTCGGTCTCCGGCAAGCACTTCGAAGGGTCGCCCGTCCTTCGCGACCTCGAACATGGCTTGTCCACGCTCGAGTCTCAGACGACGAATCCGGGAGCTACCAGTGAAGTGCACGGAGACCAGAGAGTCCGAGTTCAGCGTGACGATCGACTCGTCGGACAATGTAATGGTGGAGCGCTCGCCGATTCTGGTCTGGTACGTGTTGACTGGCAGCGCGCGCGTGTGTGCCACCTGTTGCGGAGACGGGTCTGTCTGCGATGGTTCCGGCCAATAGATCGATGCGCCTATGGCCAGCACACACGCCGCCGCCAGTCCCGCCGCCGTTCGGCGCCACAAGGACCTTTGGGGAAGCACAGCCGAGCGGTAGGCTTCCTCACCCAGCTCGATCAGCCTGCTGTCGGTAAGATGCCGATCGACCGTGCCGAGCGCGCGGCACACCTGCGCGAACGCTTGCGCGTGTTCGGGTCTCTCCGCACGCCACGCTGCGAATGCGGCACGGTCCGCAGGCCCACACTGGTGGGACTCGAGTCGCATCACCCAGTAGGCGGCTGCCTCCAGAGGCTCCTCGGGCATCCTGTCCGACCTCACCAGTTTCACTTGAACTCCTCTTTGGACCTGACTTCCTCAAGACGACGCGCCAGATGAGCAATCGCCCTGATCATGTGCTTCTCCACGGAGCTGACCGACACACCGAGCTTCTGCGCTACGCCTTTCTGTCGCAGGCCTTCAACCCGGCACAACAGAAACACCTGACGTGTGCGCGCTGGCAGCTCGTTCAGCACTGACAGCAGGGTCTCTATGGCTCGATCGCCCTCCATGACGGCGGCCGGGCCATGGTCTTCAAGGCCATGTCCATCTTCGTGGTATTCGACGTGCTCGTCTTGAGCGTGCGTCCTCATCTTGCGCAGGTAGTCCCGCCAGACGTTGGTGGCGCTACGCATCAGATAGGATTCCGGCTGTTCTATGCGCTGACCGTCGCCGCGCACCGCCAGACGGTACAGGACCTCCTGTACCAGGTCGTCCACATCTGCAGGCTGCCGGGCCCTCTTGCGAAAGAAGCGAATAAGTGCCGGCCGATACTCACGCGCCAGCTCCTCAAGGCACCCTTGATCGATGTCGGTTCCTGGGCATGGGTGGCTCTCGGACATGTGACTTACCCCTCCCAAGGTCTCACCGGGAGTGACGTCGACGCATCAGGAATCCTCACCTGATGATGACAAATGTTCGCTCGTCAGCGGACACGAAGCGAGCAGCACACGCATCCAGGGTTGGCAGCGAAGCACCTGACTGCGGCCGTGGTCGCATCGACTTCCCGCCAGCGCCCCCCCATCTGTCGGAGCGGGCCAGCACGTCGATGTCGGCATTGTCGGGCGCGGGCACCGTGCCTGCGCAGTACCCACGACGACGCCGATGCCGCCCCTGGATGCCGGACAGCCAAGCCGCGAGCGGCTTGCGTACCGTGATCCACATGGTCGCTCCGAGGCGCCCCGGGTAACCCTGAGACCCTTGGGTCTGGGTCAGACGGCCTGAGCCAGACCCGCTGCCTCGGGAGGGGATGTCGCTTCCCTCTGTGCGGGCCGCACTTTCGCGGTTGGCATGAGCAGGCGGCGGTAGCCGGCCGCTCCAGTCACCGCCGGGTAGCCTGCTGAACGGCATCGCAACCCCGATGTGCGACAAGCCGTTGAACGACCTGAGGCTTGCCCAGCCCGATGATCGCGTCTGGCGGCGCGTTGTCGTTCGAGTCGCCGATGCTCCCGACCGACGGTGCGGCGCCGACTCCCCCGAAACGCGCGCTGTGCCGAACGGGCAGGTACGGGCTGCTGCGCTCCAGGCGGTGGATCAGGCCCGCGGGCGTATGTCCCGCCCACGAAGCCTGCTCCAGTAGCTCAAGCTCGTGATCCGTCTTCATCGTTGTCGTGACGCGACACCCCACGACCCTGCACCCGAACACGTCGATCGCGAATACGACCTGCACGACACCGCACCCGCTGGGCACACAGGCAGGGCCAGCAACGCGGCGCTGGTCCGATCACGGCGCCCCTCCCCCGACTGGCCGACCGACCCGGCCCAGAGGTCTCACGGCGGCCGAGTCGGCGATCCTGGCCCGGTGCCAGCGTTCCCTGTGATCGTGCCCGAGACTCACGGACCAACAGGCGCTCCGCCTTGCACCTGGTCACGCGGACGCCTTCTCCCTGTTGCTGCAGCCAGACCTCCCGTGCCCCGTAGACACCGGGGTTCTCGGCATGGTCGTTCAGGCTCATTGTGGCCAGCCCGGCGTCGGTCCGTGGGCGTGCGAGCACCCGTTCGAGGACCCGCTCCCTTCATCTCGGAGCAGACCGTCGGTGCGATCGGCTACTGCTTGCAGATCGAGTCGACGCCGCAGGTCGATCTGTGAACCGCGACGGACGACACCATCACCATCGTCCGCGTCGTGTGGCGACCGGCCGCTCTCCGTCAGGGCGAAGAACGCCGAAGCCTCGCGCAGGATCTCGCACGTTCGAACGCGGGGATCACCCGCTCGAGCGCCTGCAGCCGACCGCGTTCCGATATGGCGAGCCCGCCGCGTAGACGTCCGTGAAGGGCACGCAATCCGCGAGGGCGCGGCTGGGAGCGTGCGCCGGAGTCGCATTGGGGCCCTCTGCGTCGCCCGCGACCAACGGCCAATCGGTGATCGGGCGCAGCACGCCTGAAGGCGTGTTCAGGAGAACGAGAATCGCCACGTCTAGCCTCCGTGCCTGCCGCAGCGCTGCCGGCGCGTACTGAACTCACCCGGGTCGCGACGCCAGCCTGCGATCCGTGCTGCGCGCGGAATTCGTGAACTGCGGGCGCGCTCCAGGCGACAAGACCTGGTCGACCCGCCCCTTAAAACACCTGTACGACAAGATGTAGAGGATCAAGAGAGATGGCCTATCAGCACATCAAGGTACCTGCGGATGGACAGAAGATCACGGTCAATGCCGATCAGTCGCTGAACGTTCCCGATCACCCGATCATCACGTTCATCGAGGGCGACGGCACGGGCGTGGACATCACGCCGGTGATGCTGAAGGTGGTCGATGCCGCGGTTGCGAAGGCCTACGGTGGCAAGCGCAAGATCGCGTGGATGGAGGTGTACGCCGGCGAGAAGTCGCTCGAGGTCTACGGCGAGGATCAGTGGCTGCCCCAGGAGACGCTCGATGCGACGCGCGAGTTCGTGGTGGGCATCAAGGGCCCGA
>SXGU01097945.1_pt1 | contig 14057 bp, 18 predicted proteins | sample 3174531 | NCBI WGS metagenome assembly SXGU01 (sample SAMN11356863, study PRJNA531348) | freshwater metagenome | isolation source: freshwater sample F1-140 | place: China: Fuxian Lake, Yuxi | collected 2017-12-25
GATCAGCAACAACGCTTGATTGATTTAGAAGTGACTGTGGGCATCCCCATTAAAGAATTAAAAGAAATCAACAAGCAAATGACCACCGGTGAAGCCCGTGCTCGCCGTGCTAAACGCGAAATGATTGAAGCGAACTTGCGCTTGGTGATCTCGATTGCAAAAAAATATACCAACCGTGGCTTGCAATTCTTGGATTTGATACAAGAAGGCAATATAGGCTTAATGAAAGCCGTGGATAAATGTGAATACCGTCGTGGTTTCAAATTTTCAACCTACGCCACCTGGTGGATACGTCAAGCCATTACGCGCTCGATTGCCGATCAAGCCCGCACTATCCGTATCCCGGTGCACATGATAGAAACGATCAACAAAATGAATCGCATCAGCCGTCAAATCTTGCAAGAAACTGGTGTGGAACCGGATCCTGCTACCTTGGCTGAAAAGATGGAAATGCCGGAAGACAAGATACGTAAAATCTTAAAAATCAGCAAAGAACCGATTTCCATGGAAACGCCTATTGGTGACGACGAAGATTCGCATTTGGGTGACTTTATTGAAGACGGCCAAACCTTGGCGCCTGTTGATGCGGCCATTTATGCCAGCTTGCGTGACGCCACTAGCGAAGTGTTAGAATCCTTAACGCCCCGCGAAGCAAAAGTATTGCGCATGCGTTTTGGTATAGAAATGAACACCGATCACACGCTAGAAGAAGTTGGTAAACAGTTTGATGTAACGCGTGAACGCATACGTCAAATTGAAGCAAAAGCCCTTCGTAAATTGCGTCACCCAACGCGTTCAGAAAGATTGCGCAGTTTCTTAGAAACAGGGCAAGATTAATCAGTTTAAAAGTTTCGGCCCCCTAGCTCATGCTTGGTTAGAGCAGCGGACTCAAAATCCGTTGGTGCTGTGTTCGACTCACAGGGGGGCCACCAATTCAAGACGACTTAGGGAGAAATCTCTAGGTCGTTTTTGTTTATAAGCTCTCCAAGTGTTGGTTGCTGTCACAAAGAGAAGTATGGATGGTCGGTGGTTATAAAATTCAATGTCTTTCAGAGAGGATTTTTGAAGATTTTTTTTTGATTTTTAAGCTAAGTAACACTCTTAATTTATAAAATAGCTGTAATATTTAACAAATTTCAAATAATACAGAGTCATTTTGCACATGTTTTTACGAATTTATAATGCCTAAAATAAATCCTGACATACTTATCTGGGGTAGGCAGACTGCTGGGCTAAGTTTGGATGAGGCGGCCAACAAATTAGGTCTACGTGATACAAAAGCAGTCTTTGCACAAGATCAATTACTATTGTTAGAGACAGGTGAGAAAGAGCCTTCTCGAGCGATACTTTTAAAAATGGCAAAGCATTATCGTCGCCCCCTATTGGCATTTTATATGACCAGTCCTCCACAAAAAGGCGTAAGAGGTAGTGATTTTAGAACATTGCCAGAAGCAAGTTCTCAGGCTGAAAATGCAGTTCTTGATACTATGATCCGTCAAATAAGAGCTCGGCAAAATATGGTTAGAGCTCTAATGGAGGATGAAGATGATGCTGAAAGAGTAAATTTTATAGGCTCTGTGAATATTGACTACGGTACTGATGCAGTATGTGATTCCATCAGAACAACTTTAAACTTTCAGCTTAGTGAATTTAGAAAAATAAGAACAGTCGAGAATGCCTTTTCCTATTTACGCCAAAATGTTGAAGCATGTGGGGTCTTTGTAATTTTGATGGGTAATCTTGGAAGCCATCATACAACTCTGAGCGTGGAGGTCTTTAGAGGTTTTGCTTTATCTGATGCGCTAGCACCATTTGTAATTATTAACGATCAAGATGCAAAATCTGCATGGTCCTTTACCTTGCTTCATGAATTAGTACATTTGTGGCTTGGAGAAACAGGTGTAAGTGGATCCATAAATGATGTTGCAACAGAAAGGTTTTGCAATGATGTTGCTAGTGAGTTGCTTTTGCCTTCAAATGAATTGCCAAGTTTAATGGAAAACTGGAGTGAAAATCTTACTTTAAACAAAGCTCATATTGATGACTTTGCTCGCGCACGTAACTTAAGTAGCTCTATGGTGGTTTATAAATTATATCGTAAAAACTTTATAGATAAGGCGACATGGAAAGCTATAAGTAAGGATTACCGGGATAGGTGGTTTTTGCAGCGCGCCCAAGATCGTGCAGCTTCTAGAAATCAGGACTCTGGACCGAGTTACTACATGGTGCGAAGACATCGACTAGGTACCGCACTTTTGCAATTTGTAAATAGAACAATGGCTGAAGGTGTTCTAACCACATCTAAAGCCGGAGCAATTTTAGGAGTTAAACCGCAGAATATACAATCATTAATGGGAACAGTAAGCCAATAAAATGATTTATCTTCTTGATGCAAACGTCTTAATAGATGCAAATCGTGATTATTTTCAAATGAAGCGCGTACCTGAGTTTTGGGCATGGCTTTTACATCAAGGCGAGCAGGGGAAAATTAAAATTCCGGTAGAGGTGTATGAGGAGATCACTTCAGGAGTGGATGAGTTGTCTCAGTGGGGGAAAGAGGCAAACACTGAAGCAAATTTGCTGCTTCAAGAGGATGTAATTGTTGATTATGTGTCACATGTGACAAATGTTGGCTATGCAACTGATTTAACAGATATTGAAATTGAGCAAATAGGTCGGGATCCATTCCTTATTGCTTATGGATATGTTGAAGTTGGGCAGCGTACCATTGTTACAACTGAAGTATCAAAGCCATCTAAAAGAAGAGCGAATAGGAAAGTCCCTGATGTTTGCGACCATTTCAACATTCCTAAATGTAATACTTTTCAATTACTGCGTGCTTTGGATTTTTCAACTAGCTGGAATGCTTAGTTTTAACATACAGATGCACCCCACTATATAGTAATGATGTTTCGATTCGCTGCGAAATTGCAATAGACTTCTAATAGTGTAAAATATCCCATTACAGGATATAAATAATATAAGCTAATGACTAACACTATATTGGAACTGAAGAAACACACTCCGACAAGTACAGTGGGTCGTAGTAAGGTTGTTACACTTAAAACGAAACCAGAAGTTGAGCGATGGACAGATGGTGATGTTACACTTTGTTTTGGTGATAGTCTGAATCACTATGCCAATTGGTCAGCGCCAAATGTTATTGTTTCGGATGGGGCATATGGGATTTTAGGTTTTGAGGGAGACACATCTGATCATCTGGGAGTAGCTGATTGGTACGAACCCCATATTAAAGAATGGAGTGCCCGAGCAACGGCTCAAACAACACTGTGGTTTTGGAATTCAGAAATTGGTTGGGCGGTAACACACCCTGTTCTTGAAAAGCACGGGTGGCGCTATGTAAATGCAAATATCTGGAATAAAGGTAAGGCGCATATCGCGGGAAACGTAAATACAGCGAAAATTCGTCGCTTCCCAGTTGTTACCGAAATGTGTGTGCAGTATGTTTTTGAGCCACGCATTGATAACTTAACATTACAACGTTGGCTTTACCGAGAGTGGAAACGTACTGGTCTAACTCTCAAAAAAGCAAATGAAGCTTGTGAAGTCGCCGATGTTGCGGCACGCAAATATCTTGATCAAGGCCACCTCTGGTACTACCCACCGCCTGAGATGTTCGAAAAAATGGCTAAATATGCGAACATGTATGGAAATCCTGCTGGACGTCCTTACTTCTCAAGGGATGGAATTAGCCCAATGACATTGGCAGAATGGGCTAGCATGCGTTCGACATTCCATTGTCCAATAGGCATAACCAATGTTTGGGAGCGCAACCCTCTTAAAGGTGCTGAACGAGTTAAGGTGCTTGAAGTTAGTGGTAAGGCTGCTCACCTAAATCAGAAGCCACTTGACCTTATGAGTCAGATCATTTCTGCGTCAAGTGATGAAGGTCAAGTGATTTGGGAGCCTTTCGGCGGCTTATTTTCAGCATCTCTTGCAGCAAAACGTATAGGACGCAAAGCGTTTGCATCGGAAATCGATCCAACATATTTTCAGATTGGGTTAAGTCGTTTTCAGCCTTTTATTTAATATACCAACTTTACTCGATTACAGGCTGCCCTAAGTCGCATATATTGAAGCGCTCTGCTAGCACGTATCGAATTTCATCCTCAGACCCTCTGGATAATAGACGATTCCACTCGCCGATAGTACGTCCGTTGAATTGAGTGTTATATACACGATTTTTGAACATTTCAATTTCTTCATGGACAATTCGGTCCATTTTGGCAAAATTGGTATCAAGTCGGTATGGGAATCGTGCAATCAGTTCACGTAGCAACTCTTGATAGGCTATCGTTGGCTTATAAGTTAATCCATCCTCGCCCCACAGGTGGACTATGGCCTGTGCTTCTTTGAATTGTGCTGGGGTACCTTGAAATTTATATCCATTGGTATTAGTTTGTTGCAGATTACTGGTGCGAGCAGTTGTATCACCAGGCTCCAGCACTAAGTAGTCTGGTGGATTGTGATAGTGGTCATCCCGAGATTTAGCCACAGAGGCCCCTGATACAACACAGATGTCAATGATGGTAGGTTTACCAAAAATTAAAAATTCCGGTAACCATGCAAGCATTGCGACGTACGTTTGATCCTGAGTGAAATGGTTTTGGCTATCTTTGAACCTCGCTGTTATTTCTGTAGCTAGAGGAAACCAAGCTTTGATTTCAAAGCCAGGTGTAGGACTAACAGTACCTGCAAAAATTGTATCTGGGAAACCGGGGTCTTGTCTTTGCCACTTTCCGAATTCAGCAAATCCCTCCTGATCGTTAAGGTACTCACAACTATTGAACTCAATAAGGTTACCGACCAAGGGAGACAGTTTTGAAATAATCTTAGACAAATTGACCGCAGCTTCTGGAGATACTGGCTTGAATACTTCCAACACGCTGAACTCGTGGCCAACTAGTCCCTGAAGATAATTGCGTGCAAGAGCAATGGTTTGTTGAGTATTCATGCGCGGATTTTCACTTGAACGTTAGCTAGAACGATGTGTGCATCAACTCCAATTGCAGCGCAAACTTGGACAAATTCGATCAAATCTAGCCTGCGTTCTCCACCTTCATACTTAGCGACAAAAGACTGAGGGCGACCAAGTTTAGTGGACACTTCTGCTTGAGTGAGGCCAACTTTCTCACGGGCATCAACTAGGAGTGAACGAAAGTATTCGTATTCGGGAGTATGTAAAGATTTGACCATAGACATATGATAAATCCCAAAATCGGATAACCCATTTCAGGATTTTAAATAGATATGAATTGGGTAAATTTATAAAATTTAGGCTGGTTATTAACCTTGACGATTATTGCCATAAACTTTGTTAAGAAATTAAAGTAGTTCGTTAAAAGAAATACAGGGGAAATCGACTATAAAAACTGCTTGCCAGCGTTCGTGACACTAAAAATGCTTCCACTAAAGCTCAAGTTGATTGGCGTCATTATGATTGGGCCAACACACCTTATTATAAAGTCGATTTGCCAACTGATATCCAAACGGGGTTGATAAAAATTATGCACGATTTAGGGCTGTCTTATGGGGCCTTTGATTTAATCAAATCTACTAACGGGGGTTATTATTTTTTAGAGGTAAATAGTCAGGGGCAATGGCTCTTTTCAAAGGCATCTGTATAGCCAAGAATCTATGCGTAACTGACCATCATGTTGTTAGTAGGCTAAGTCAGTAATTTTAGTGATTCTTTGTTTTCAGGAATTAATTCCAATAAAGTCTCAAAGATAGAATTTAGAGAGGCAGCGTCCGCTTTCAGGGTTGATAAACTGATTCCTGTTTTATCTGGCTTATAAATATCAGATAACGAAAACTCAAAAATGTGTTTATCTGAGTCTTCGCTGGCGTATATTTCAACAGATATGCCGTTATGAGCAACAACGTTTCTTTTGCCTCTTAAAATACTTAACTCTTCGAAAAGGGCATTGACCTTTCCTGCCTCACTCGGGCACCAATTTTTGTAAACTTCTTTAGCAAGATCACATTTGCTTGATAAATTATTCTTCCTTAGTAAGTTGAAAAAATTACCTTGAAACGCCCAGCGTAGCACTTCGTTCATAAGATCTTCGATCTCACCCATTCCAAGAATGAATTCACCTATAGCCTTAGACCAATCTTCCCGTAATTCTGGAGGCATCATCTCTCTCATTGTGGATCTCCTGTTGACGCGCATTCAAAACTGCCCCCCGGTGCGTGCCGAATTTTTACCAGGCGGTTGTGGCAGATATAGATTACTACACCGCACTGGATAAGTCGACCTAACGGCATCACACAAGCAGCTCCGACAGAGCTACGCGCCTGCCATCATTCAAAACAATCAACGTATTGACTGTCACAGGGCGACCATTCGTGGATGCCAAGCTTGCAGCATTAATTTGCTGACCGTTCAGCATCAACACGCCACCTGTCTGCTGGATCAGATGAAATGCGGTCCCAATAAAATCCCGCCAGTTTTGCGCATAACAATATTCACGTTCACCATCGCTGAATGCGAAGCCCATTTCGGACGCCTGTTCTATGGCTGAATTCTCATAGCTAAGGGTGTTATTTTCTAGGGTAACAGTTAATTTCATTTTGGATCTCCTTTGTATAGACGTAAAAAAGCCCGAGAGCGGTTAGGCTGTACGGGCTAAGGGGGTTATGGTTTATAGGTTAAGGGTTAAGATTTACAAATTAAGTGCAATAGGCCATGCTTGAATCAACCTAAGCAATGGAGCAACATACAGACCTCTTTAAACTTGGGGGATGGCCAGCGTATCGGTCCCGCAAAAAAATCACGTATGCCAACAAGGATGGAGAGATAGGGGCCAGTTTTGCACCCCCACCCTGCCGGAGAACCACTAAAATTTACGCTGAACCAGCTAAAGATGAATTTTTCAATGCCTCTTGGATTATGTCTGAAGCTGTACTTGATGCAGAATGCAAAGCTTTCGATGAAACGGTCGAATAGCGCATGGTCGTTTTCGGATCTGAATGCCCAGCTAGAACTTGAATTTCGTATAAGGACCGTCCACTTGAGGCCAGAGCACTACAAAAGAAATGTCGGGCGTCATGAATCCTCATTTCGGGCAGGCGTGCTTTTTTTCTAAGCTTATCCCAAACTTTATGAATACTTACAAACGGCTTGCTGGTTCTTAAATTGATAAAAAGATGATGAAACTTATGCTCCGTTTCTAGTTGGTTAATAACATCAAGCGCACTTTGATTTAGCGGTACGATCCGTAAACGCTTCGATTTAGAGTTGCTTGCAGGAATACACCAAATTTTACGTTCTCTATCCACCTGATCCCAGGTTGCGGATAGCACCTCATTCAAGCGCGCACCGGTAGCCATAAGAAACAAGATAATTTGAGAAACAGAACGGCAAGAATCTGTTTTAAGCACTTGCACTAACCTTGCCAACTCTTCCTCGCTTAAATAGCGCTCTTTTTGATTCATTTCAGCTAGCATGGCTATTCGGTTGATTGGATTTTTCTCAAGCATATTCCATTCAACACTTAAATTTAGCATCCTACGTATAAGCTTGATGTGATGGTTAGCCGTTGCCGGCGCAAGACCTTCAGCCAACAGTTCTGCCTGGAAATTTTGAGCCTGCATTTTGGTCAAATCATTAAGCCTTTTAGAGCCGTATTTTTTAGATATGCGTAAGCGAAACAGCTCCTCATCCCTTGCCCAACTGCGCTTGCGTGGCTTAGCAAACGGCAAATAGAAATTGTAGAAAAAGTCATCAAAAGTAATGACAGATTTTCTGGCCCTTTCTTCAGCCCGTGGGTCTGCACCGAGCGCAATTTCTGCTTTGAGCTCCTTAATCTTGCAACGTGCCTCCGCTAAACTGATGTCCGCAGTACGGCCAATTTTTTGATGGCAGGATTTGCCGCCTTGGTCTTTGTAGCGAAGGTAATAGGTACCCTGATTGCTACTGGAACTTCTTACTTCAATATACAAGCCACTACGGTCATCAGACACAAGCTCGATCCTAGGCGCTCTTGCATACGTTTGAAGATTTGTATCAATTAATGATTGGGTCAATTTAATAATCATTTCATTCTCTCCTAACTTAAGTTAATGAATGCGGCCTGTGGTAGCACCGCGTTAATGTTATGGCTTGATTTGTTCATCCAGCCGGTAGATACGCTTGTTATTCGTTTTCTTTCCAGCCGCCGTAATAGGCAGCATTTTTTCTTCAACTAACTTACTGACTGCCTTGCCGATATTGATGCGCACCCCTGTGTCCAGAGACTCCCAGCCATCTTCGCCGATTAAGTCTTCGGTCAAATAGACGCGATCATGGGGTAGTGTTTTGATGTTGCTTAAAATGAGCTCGGCAATGAACTTGTTTTTTGCCAAGTCGTCATGTGTGTTTTCTTTAGAAAGTGGCGTCGAATGCGTCATGTTTTTCTCCTAATAATGAAATGGTGATATTGCGTTTTTTGCCGCGACTAAACTCAACGCGAATGCCTTGTGTTAATAAACTGGCCTGAAGTGGCAGCAAGCGTTTTGAAAGGGCGATAGCATTTTGTGGCCAATCGCGTGACCGTAGTATTGATTGCGACTGTTGCTTATTTAGGTGAATTAGAAATTCATCAGGTGTGCCAGACCATAGCTCGTCAAGGTAATCTTGAGAAAAATTCATGACAGCCGCCGCTAGTAAATTATCTTGAATACAATTTAACTGGCCTTGATTTAGGGCGTCACTATAAGCAGCTTGATAGACGCCTACTGGAACGCCATCTGCTTTTTCCATAGCCGCAAGCCATTTCACAAAATCAATCATGCGTTCAGGATTGGTAACCTCTGCGTGCGGCAGGCATTTGAAAATCTTAGAAATAAAATTAAACATACCGTCCATGATTCTTGGCAAATCCGCATTGAATTCGGTGACGATCTCAACTTCAGATTTACGATTACTTTCTGGAATGGTCTCAAGTTGGACTGGAAGGCAGCGCTGGGCAAGATCCGGTTGATCAATGAAGCTATGTAACCCATTTAGGACCAATGCAACATGTAAATGCAGCACTTGTTGCTCGGCATCGCTATATAGTTGCCTAGTAGACATTGCGCCGCCTGTGGATGCAACACAAAGACTATCTGACATTGCCTGTTTAATATCACGAATATTGTCAAAGCAAAGAACATGCGCATTTTGGGCTGCAATCGATAAATCTTTAATGTTATTTGGCATTAATTGCACACCAACAACACTTGGATCGATTAACTTGAGTAGGATGTTATTACAAAGCGAAGACTTGCCTGACCCCTGACCGCCTTGTAAAACCAAGATCACAAATTTGGTCGAATCTACCTTAGGATGGGCAAGAGTATAGGTTAGCCAGCCTATAAAAAGCATCATTGAGACAGGGTGTAGATTAAGGTATTTTTTAACTAGATTAATATCTCCGTTGGCTGATGGTTTAGCTAAGGGTAATGATACGGGGGTTCTGTAAAATAATAGTTCAGAACCTTCTGTAATTAACTGAACGCCAGACGCAGTAATCCTTATTCTTGCGTGAGTCTCATCGCCTAAATCTATCTCTACGCCACCAACAATCGGTGCAACGCGATACCATACATTTTTAAAAATACCGGTAGTTTCTGCATACGCTCTTAAATGGTCTACAATTTCGTTAATATCGCTTTTACGAAGAGTGAAGCCTTCCTCGTGGCCTAATTCCCGAATAATATTATTAAGCTTACGGCTGCCTAAGGCCAAGACATAAGGATTGGCTGCGTCTCTAATGATGGCGTAGGCAGACCCGTTTTGCGCCAGAACGATGTCTAATTTTTTTGTTAAGTTATAAGGAAATCTGTCTATTCCCTTGTTTGCCAAAGTGACAGCGGTTACATGTTGCCCAGTTGGATTGCCAGAGCTGTGAAGATTTTCTACTTCATGAGGGGGTTGTATTTGCATATTCGCATCCTTAAAAAATTATGGAATACGAATAATAAAAGCTAGGTGAGTGTCCCCAGCAAGAGTCCCCCATGAACTATTTATGGGGGGTAGGCTTATATATCAATAACACTTCCTTCATCACGCAGACGTTCCCATGCTTTTTCGAATGTCTTATCACTTCTAAATAGTGGTTCATGTCGAATATCTTTTTTCACTTGGCTTTTGACGCCAGGTTTTCCAGGTGAATTTATAGGGAGCGCTTGTGGATTATGTCCTAGTTTTTTAATCGCATCCAAGATTGCCCTTTCTTGATCGCGCATCTTAGGTGCAGGCTTGAGTGGCTTGCCGATATTCAATTCGTCTAAGATGGAAATCTGTAAAACCTCATGCGCCCAATTTTTAAGGCTGCACAAGTCGATGCGTGGATATCCAGCGGTTTTCGTGGCTAGCTTATCAAGCAATAATTTAGAACTGTCGCCTTTGGCAAGTTCGTTGGCGATGAGAGTTCTGTATATATATGTATGCTCAATTTGATCTTCACATCGATCGAGCTCAGCCTGTTTGTCAGCAATGATTTCGCCCGATGCCTTATCTAACTTTGCTTCCGCAAGGTCACTTTCCGCTTGTTCTAACTCACCCACTAAATAATCATAGCCCACACTGCATAGCCACTCTCCATCTGAAGGATCCTCGGAATGTTGCACCCAGTGGTGAATATAACTTTGCGGAAATCCCAGTAAATACATCACGGCTTCTTCTGTGGTGCAATTGGTTGAGGAGTATAAAAGTCTTTTAATGTCAGAATTTTTCATGAGGCATCCGTTAATGCTGATGGTTAGAAACAGATTGAGAGTATATAAGCTCAAGGCGGTGTTTAGGGTATTGCATCGTGTACTCAGGCAATCAATGGAAATGATCAGTGCAGCATTTCACTGGCAGCTTGTGACAATGGCGCCACTTTTATAGAAAAATAAAATCGCATTAAATCGACGCACCCGACGCCTCGTCGCCTGACCATGCAAGCCAAACCATTCTCCGGCAAGCCTTGGCGTCAAGTCGTCGAGTGCGACGGGTGGTACGTAAAGTTTTTTATCAATCAATCGCCATTAAAATAGCCCTGGCCTCTTTATGCTCCAACGCATAAGCCCGTAACCAGCGGTAATGATTCGCACAGATTTCCGCAAAGGCTTCATTACTGCTAAACGACAAATGGCTGTAAGCATACAAGCATACCGTCATGCCCAGAGCCTCTGCTGACAGCACGCCCTCGTAGCCATTATCACAATTGATGCTGTATGGATTATCTGAACACGGGGCCATGTAAAAGCCACCGTTACTTAATGTGTAGAATTCCCAATACGCCCCACGGTACTCTGGAGCCATGCGACTTGCCATGGCATACACAGCAGGTTCAATGTTAAGTGGAAAACGAATACCGAATGCATCCGCGGTGTGTTGAATGCGCAGGTTGCTGCTGATTTGATGCTGGGTGATGGGGGAGAGTGTCATGCCCGTACTCCTAAAAAAAAAGAAATCATAAAAAAATGCCACCCCTCCACCCCCTATGCAACAGGCATGCAAAATCCTCCGCAGGGTGCCGGATCGTTTTGAGGCTGTTGGGTGTTTAGGGGGGTGGAGGGGAGGCAGAAACGATAAAACTGTTGTGACTATGACTACGACTACGGCTGAGCGTTGCACTCAGTTTATGGCTAATGAAAGAAATCGCTTTGGTTGGTATAGCTGTCCCAAGCGTATTCGTCATCCATGCCCAAATCTCTAATGACTCGATGGTTGATGGCATCAGCAAAAGCCGCTTCGGGAAGGTCCCAAGATAAAATTGTTTCAATGGCTTCTAGGTAACGTTGGTTGGACATACTGTTTACTCCTTTTAAATTTATAACGATTAATAAAATGAACGACGATGGCTGCCAGTGCGATACAGCCCAGTGGGAAAGCTAAGAACAGCAGGGCCAGTAAACCTATGCCAAACTTACGGGTGGTTTCGAATAGCAGGCATAGCCAAGCTATGGCGAGCAGGGTGATAAATTCCATTAAGTGTTCCTGTGGTTGGGTTGGTTGAAAATCCGAGTAGGTTCTATATAAGTTCGGTATAACTGATTTACTTCGTTGCGAAGTTTGAGAAGCCTGGACTGGCGTGGGTTTATGGCAGGGTATTTTTAGGGAGCGACGGACTAGTACTACCTCGGTGTGGCCCTTGGGTACTATTAGGTTGGATTTAAGCTGCCTGCGTAGCTATCTGCGTAGTGGACTGCGTAGCTGCCATAGACTGCACGGACTTGCTGGGCTTTGTAACCTTCTTAAGCGCTACGGATGTTTTATAGTCAGCCGGGATGTCAGGCACCTTTATGTCCACCCCGGATGCAATCAGTGCATTCACCGCACCCATAAACGCAGCACTGTCTATGAGCTCATACCCCCGCACCTTACCTTCCAGGCTGCGTACCAAACCTTCATTCTTAAGTGCCGCCATTAGGAATGACGGAGTGTTGGTTGATTTGCCTTGGAGCAGGCTAACGAGTGGATAGGATGTCAGCGGTGCAGGGGCCTTGGCTAATGCGGGTTGAATGGCATTGAGTGCCAGCCATTCTGGACTAAATAACCCACCACCGGTATTCATGACTACACGGAAATGTATTTCATTGTCCGCTGTACAGCCGACGTGATAAGTAAGGGTAGCCTTACCTGAATTGGAAGGGCAAGATGCCACCTTGATGATGCGCATGGATAGGGCTGAATTGATTGAAATGATGGTCATGGTGAATCTCCTTTGGTTGATTAAGTGTTGAAATGGGTGCTTCCATCATAAGATACCGCCTTGATCGCAGCTCTTTCGGTGGTGGTTATAAGCAAATCTAGTACGCAGCTTAGCTGGCGGGATTACTTAGCTTCGCATGGCCAAACGAAGGTGGTAAAGCCGGTGAAGGTGGTGTTTTAGGGCTAGTCAGTGGGCCCGCTATAGTATAAATACCACCATAAACAACAATGCGAATGCCCCACCGACGGCCAACACAACAAGCACCGTGGTGATGAGTAGATACAGTATTGGCCCAATGAAGCCCCACAGCAGATCGAAGAGATACCACACATAATCAATCACCCAACCTGCTATAAACGCCAACAGGGTGTCATTATTTCTAATGGTACGGCGGTTCATCAGGCGCATCTTGGCGATATCGAAAGCGATGTCTTGGCAGGTCGCCATGATGTCACACCGTTGCACTGTGCCTATGTGATCGGTGGCGGCCCATTTAGCGGTCTTCTCTATGCCCCATGCGATCCTGTTGCCTGCAGTGTTAACCACGCGATGGTTGGCGGTTGAATGGATATTGCGTAAAACTCGGTATTTATTTGCCATGGGTTCTCCTTTGTATGGATTGATGAAGCTTGAACGTAAAAAAGCCCGCGAGCCAGTGAAGGGTGCGGGCGGGTGGTGGGGGTGTTACGTGGTTGGAAGTGGCGTTAAAAAAAGGTTGCTATGCAATTTGAGGAGCTGATGTTTCAGCAGTGATTAACCGACATTTACACAAAATACTAGACACCATCCTCATCTAAAAAATTTTAAAGTTTTACTGTTAATAATAATCATTATCATTTACAATTAAATTTGTAGATTTAAATTTTATTAATTTATGGAATGCCATACATGAAAAAACAAACCCAGAATTTAAGGCTGAAGCAGCTTGCCCTGGCTATTCATGCCGTTTTCTTATTTAGCCTAAGCGCACAAGCCAATGAACTCAACCTGCCACGTATTGATGTAATAGGCAATGACGAGCAAGCATTGGGAAAATTGCCTGGCGCCGTTGCCGTAATAGAAAAGGAAGCGTTGGAGCTTAAACAGCCAATCTCTACACAAGATGCCCTAAAGGCCGTGCCTGGTATCGTGATTAGAGAGGAAGAGGGCTACGGATTTATCCCAAATATCGGTATGCGAGGTTTGAATCCTAACCGCAGCCAGAAGTTGCTCGTGTTGGAGGATGGCGTGCCAGTTGCCCCTGGCCTGTTCTTAGCCAATGAATCCTACTATAGCCCTAGAATAGAGCGAATGGAGAGCATAGAGGTGCTCAAAGGCGCGGCAGGTTTGCGTTACGGCCCAACCACCATAGGCGGGGTGATTAATTAC
>SXGU01483833.1_pt1 | contig 14057 bp, 13 predicted proteins | sample 3174531 | NCBI WGS metagenome assembly SXGU01 (sample SAMN11356863, study PRJNA531348) | freshwater metagenome | isolation source: freshwater sample F1-140 | place: China: Fuxian Lake, Yuxi | collected 2017-12-25
ACCCCGGCGTATTCGATACGATTTTGTGGAACAGCGCCGGTGAAATCACTGAGGGCACGCGCGGTAACTTGGCGTTCTGTATCGAGGGCCGATGGATCACGCCGCCCTTGGCCTGTGGTCTCTTAAGCGGAATTGGTCGAGCCGAGACCTTGAAGTCCGGGCGTGTCGCCGAAGGTGTGGTTCGCTTGGCTGATTTAGATCGGGTAACCGAGATTGCTTTTATCAATAGTTTGCGGGGCTGGTTGCCAGTAAGAAAAATACCTTGAAGGGTTTCGATTCATACCTATAGGCCTGTATTTCCTACCAAACTGCAGTGTTAAATCAAGCGGAGCAAGATACGCCCTGTTAACTTTATCAGGAGTCGCAATGCTGTTTTTCAACCCAAATACAACGCAATGGCATCAAAAGACGGGTATCGATGGACTGAAGATCCCACTGTCTTTTAGCCCAAGACCACGCCCGTGGCTTTTGATAAGCCTGGTTTTTTTCGCGATGACGTTTGCCATCAACGTTTTAGCTGCATCTTCTCAAAACACCTTGACCGCTAAGGACGAAAAGGCAGCACGTGATTTGGTAGCCGCACAACTTGCTGCGTTTGCTGCCGACGACTCCATTAAGGCTTTTTCATTTGCCTCTTCATCTATCCAGGAAAGGTTTCAATCGCCTGATAATTTCATGAACATGGTGCGTGCGCATTATCCGGTTGTGTATCGACCCGCCACGGTGGCCTATTTAAAGCCGCAAAAAGATGGGGATTCCGTCATCATGAAAGTAGAGATGACCGATGCGACTGGCAAGTCCTGGATGGCTATTTATTCATTGCAACGCCCGAGTGCTAAGGAAAAAAATAAAACTTGGCGTATCGCTGGTTGCGTAGTAGCGAGCAAGGAAGACCGCACAGTTGAGATGAACCCGGGTGGATATAAGCCTGCCGGCTTTGCATGAAATCGATTTATATCGGCCCAGTGAATTGCCGGGATGCGGCGGTCAAATTGCGCACGCACTTGAGTACCTCGGTTAGCGCGTCGCTGCTGTCGCATTCAATTTGCATGCGCTCCGGCATCGAGCGCAGCCATGTGATTTGGCGTTTGGCCAATTGGCGTGTGGCAAAAATGCCTTTGTCGCGTAACTCCGCCAACGGCCATACGCCCTCTAAGGCTTCCCACGCTTGCCGGTAGCCGACGCATCGCATGGAGGGCAGGTCTGCATGCAAATCGCCACGCGAACGCAAAGCGTGAACTTCATCCATCAAGCCTTCACTCAGCATCTGGTCAAAACGCTGGGCAATGCGTTCGTGTAACCAAGCGCGATCAGCGGGCTCGAGTGAAATAAGCGGGGCGATGCTTTGCGGGTTTGAGGACTCGCTTGATAGAGGAGTAGCAAGTGACTTTTGGCGCAGGTGCAAAACCGACAAGGGCACCCCTGAAATTTGATATACCTCCAACGCGCGTTGAATGCGCTGGCTGTCCATCGGGGCGAGTCGCGCTGCGGTTTCGGGGTCAACCTTGGCGAGTTGGGCGTGCATCCCAGGCCAGCCCTGCGCTTTGGCTTGGGCTTCAATTGCTGCGCGAATGTCTGCGTTGGCTGAAGGCATCGGGTCGATCCCATCGCGCAAGGCTTTGAAATACAGCATCGTCCCGCCGACCATGAGCGGCAATTTTCCTCGTGCGCTGATATCACGAATCAAACGTTCTGCGTCCACTGCAAACTCTGCCGCGCTGTAGGCATTTAAAGGATCACGAATATTGATCAGGTGGTGTTTCACCTGGGCAAGTTCTGCGCTACTGGGTTTGGCCGTGCCGATGTCCATGCCGCGGTACACCAAGGCGGAATCTACGCTGATGATTTCGCAATCGTATTCCTTGGCGATCGCCAACGCAGCAGCAGTTTTCCCCGCCGCGGTTGGGCCAGCTAAGGCGATATAAAAGGGAAGGGCCAGTGCTTGGGGCGAAGTCATGGTTTACTAAGGGTAGGCGGCTATGCGAGCGCGCGCAATGTGTTTAAGCAAAACCAGCAAACCCATCGCGCCCACGGTCAGGCCCACGACCAATGCCCACCAAAATCCGGCGGCTCCCATCGGGTATTGCGGGCTTGCAAAAACCCCGAAAGGGGCAATCCCCCACAAATAACCCAAAGGCAGACTCACCACCCAAAACGCAGTCAACTGAACCAGCATAGGCGAGCGGGTGATTTTGTAGCCCCGAATGGCGCTGCTGGTGACCACTTGTGCTGAGTCGGAGAGCTGAAAGATCGCAGCGATAAATAACAAATGTGCGGCCACGCTTGCGACGCCAATATCACTGGTGTACAGGGTGGCAATTTGGTGACTAAATACCGCCATAGTGAGCGCTGATACTGCAGCAAATCCTAAGCCAGCCCCTACTCCCACCCAAGCACGAAAGCGAGCGGCTAGGGCGTCCCCTGCGCCCAGCGAGTGCCCCACGCGCGTGAGCACCGCGACCCCTAAACTCAGCGGAACCATAAACACCAGCGAGGTGAAGTTCAGCGCGATTTGGTGGGCAGCAATCTCTGTGCTGCCAAACCGAGCGATTAAAAAAGCGATCAGGCCAAAAGCACTGGTTTCGGCAAAATAGGTAATGCCAATGGGCAAGCCCAGTTGCAGCAAGCTGCGCAACTTAGGGCCATGCGGCCACTCAAACCGTGAAAAAGGCCAGGTGCTTTGGTAGGCTGAGCTGCGACGCATCCACCACAACAAGCCCCCTAAATTCGCCCAAACGCACAACAGCGTGGACCATGCGCATCCCAAACCGCCCAACCGGGGGAAGCCCCAGTGTCCAAAAACCAAAACCCAGTTGAGAAAAATATTAAGTGCCAGTGCCCCTATCGCAACAACCATCAAGGGCTTGGTTTGATTCAGGCTTGCGCTGTACCCGTACAGAACGCGGTAAACACCAAACGCAGGCATCGCATAGCTAGTGATCACGACAAAACCAACGGCCACGCTGCGTGTCACAGGCTCCAAATCCATGGCCTCAAAAATAAACACGGTCGATTGCATGACGCCGATAGCGACCATGCCCAAAATCAAAGCTTTCCAAAGCGCCTGGCGCACTTCATGGGGGACTTTGTGCAAAGCCTTTGCTCCCACATGGTGGGCCACCAAGGGGCTCACCGACATCATGACGCCCATGAGGGTGATGATGACCATGTTCCACACCGATACCCCCAATGAGATGCCCGCCAAGTCTTGGGCCGAGGCATGTCCGGCCATCGCGACATCGGATACGGACATTCCGACATTCGCCAGTTGCCCCACCAAAATAGGCCACGTGAGTTGCCACAGGGCACGCAGTTCGCTGCGGACGGGATGGGGTTGGGGAAGGAGTAGGCTCACATGGGATCGGGCGCAGTTCGCCCGTTAAACACCGTTTTAAGTAGGCGACCGTAGTTTTCACTGGCTACTTTTCTAACCACCGCCTCTGGCATATTCTTTGCCAGCATGCGATTGACAATATCGCGCATGCCGCTGTAGTCGGTCATCATGGTCGAAGCGGGCGCGAGTCCTTGCATATCGGTGCCAAAGGCAACGTGGTCTGCACCCACCATCTCAATGGCCGCTTGTAAGCCAGCCACATAGGCATCAGGATTGTCAAAGTTAAAACGGCTGGGCCAAATTCCAATGACGCCTCCACGTTCGGCCATCACTTTAGCGTTATCAAAGCTCACACTCATGTGCTGATTTTTGCCACCGTTATTCCAAAAAGAAGGAATGCGGGTGATGTTGCTGTGTGACCAAAGCATGGGTTGGGTAGAGGTTTCTAACGCTTGGGCGACTGCGGCGTCAGTGGAGTGGGCGAGATCGACCAAAATACCTAAGGCGTTACATCGGCGGATGACGTCTTTTCCGAACGCACTGAGTCCTCCAATTTTGGGCGGCTCTGTGCGTACATCGGTGATGTCACCTTCTACAAAGTGCCCTAAGCCGATTTGGCGAACGCCACGGGAATACGCAAGGTCAAGGTAGGCGATGTCGCCTCCCAAGTAGTGGGCCCCTTCGGTTGAAATCACCAAGCGCAGCTCGCCAGCAAGTGCCCGGTCCACATCTTGGGCGGAGCGAACGATGCGTATTTGTTCGCGACGAATGCGGGCAAACATTCCGCCAAGTTGGCGTAAGAATGTTTCTCGGTATTGCTCTGGCGTGGCTTTTAAATTAACCTGCATAGCCCCGCTTGGGAGTCTCTGTACAAAGCCTGAATCTGACCCTAAGGTCCATGACACTAAGGTAACTTCTGCCGTCTTTAGTGCGCAGGATAGACACGCTTCATCGCGAGGAGATAGTGAGATATGAGAGTGCGTGTCAGAGATAAAAATCTCTTGTGCCAAAGAATTCTTTGTAAACGCAGACCAAAGCGCTGCCGGTAACAACGCAGAAAAGGCACGGCGATGAATAGTCATGGCGTTAACGTCCTCGTAAAAAGAGCTTGTCTAAATCCGCAATAGAAATCGAACGCCACGTGGGTCGGCCATGATTGCATTGGTCGCTGCGCTCGGTGTCTTCCATTTGGCGCAGCAGCCCATTCATTTCTTCCAAGGTGAGCTTGCGGTTGGCACGCACTGCACCATGGCAGGCCATGGTGGCGAGCAATTCGTTTTTGGCGCGATCCAAAACGGTACTGGCATCGTGTTGGGCTAATTCTGCCAAAACGCTACGCGCTAGTTCTACGGCATCGCCTTGCGCCAGCGAGGTCGGAACCGCGCGAACTGCCAGCGTTTTAGGAGAGAACACACTGATCTCTAATCCCAAAGCCAGCAACGTTTCGGTGTTCGCCTCCACCGTAGCATGTTCTGCAGGGGTGCAGGCAAACGTGGCGGGGATGAGCAAAGGTTGGCTTGCGATATGCGCGTCGGCCTGGGCTTTGAGCCGCTCGTAAACAATCCTTTCGTGCGCGGCATGCATATCGACGATGACCAAGCCCTGCGCGTTCTCGGCCAAGATGTAGATGCCTTGAATTTGCGCAATCGCGCGACCCAGCGGCCATTCGCCAGAGGGAAAAGGATCGGCAGCCAACGCTTCCAACGGCGCTTGCGTAGCCTGCTGCGGTGAGGGTTGCCACAGCGCTTGCAAATCATTAACGCGGTGCCCCACTGAGGAGTCGTTAGCGCGAAAAGGAATGGCGGCTTGGGACGCATACAAGGGGGCAGAATTCAGGGAAGACTGCAATGCAGGCGGGTCGATCAAGCGGTTTGGTATCCCTACATTGTTCTGGGCCGTTGCCGCACGGGGTGCTGCCAACGCGTCTTCGGTGGCATGGCGAACGGCTTGGTGAACTTCGCGGCTGTCACGAAAGCGCACTTCAATTTTGGTGGGGTGCACATTGACATCGACTCGGCCGGGGTCCATGCTCAGGTAAAGCGCATAGATCGGTTGGCGGTGGCCGTGCAAGACGTCTTCGTAGGCACTTCGGGCCGCGTGGGTCAGTACTTTGTCGCGCACAAAGCGCCCATTGACATAGCAAAACTGTTGGTCCGCACGCGAACGGGCCGCATCAGGAATCCCAACCCGACCCCAAACGCGGATGCTCTGGCCTTCGTTTTCTTTGTGCCAATGGACTGCGATCGATTGTTTCAAAAAGTCGGGGCCTAAGACATCCGCCAAGCGCCGGTCAAGCGCGTCGCCTGCACTGGCAAGCGAGCCCTCCAGGGGCCAAGCACGCCATTGCTCTGCCAGCTTGCCTTCATGCCAAATTTCAAAACCCACATCAGGTCGGGCCAGAGCGTGGCGGCGAACCGCTTCGATGCAGTGGGCTAATTCGGTGGCGTCGGTTTTTAAAAATTTACGCCGGGCGGGCGTGCTGTAAAAAAGTTCTTTAACTTCTACGGTAGTCCCTTGCGCACGTGCGACGGGTCGCAATTCACCGGTGCGACCATCCAGCAAAAAGGCCTCGCTGTGCTGCTGGGCGCGCGACAAGATGGCGCAGTCTGCAATGGAGTTGATGGCCGCCAAGGCCTCCCCCCGAAAGCCCATGGTGCTCACCGATTCCAAATCATTGAGGCTGCCAATTTTGCTGGTAGCGTGGCGTTTGAAGGCAATGGGCAGCTCGTCGCGCAGGATGCCCATTCCATCGTCTTCGACCGCAATCAAGCGCACGCCACCAGAGAGCAAACGCACCGTAACGTTTCGAGCCCCTGCGTCAAGTGCGTTGTCAACGAGTTCTCGCACCACCGAGGCGGGTCGCTCCACCACTTCGCCCGCAGCGATTTGGCTGATCAGTTCATCCGGCAGTTCGCGGATAGGGCGGCGCACAGGGATGGGGGGCAGGGTGGGAAGGGTGCTTACGTTCACCAAAGCATTCTAGAGGCGCGAGCAACGATAATGGCCCCTATGGAACTCTTCACCACACTGCTTGACTTTATTTTGCACATTGACAAATACCTCGAGATGTTTGTCACCCAATATGGCATGTGGGTTTATGCGCTGCTGTTTCTGATTATTTTTGTCGAGACCGGCGTTGTGGTCATGCCTTTTCTTCCCGGAGACTCTTTGCTTTTTGTGGTGGGTGCGATGTGTGGTTTGGGATTGATGAGTTACCCGTTGACGGTGGTTTTACTTTTTGCTGCGGCGGTTTTAGGCAACCAATGCAATTACACCGTGGGCCGTTTCCTTGGGGCCAAAGTATTCCAATGGGAAGATTCGAGGTTGTTCAATAAGGCCGCGTTTGACCAAGCCCATGCGTTTTACGAGCGCTACGGTGGCATCACGATTGTGGCGGCGCGTTTTATGCCCTTTTTACGCACCTTCGCCCCGTTTGTTGCCGGCGTAGCCAATATGACCCGATCGAAATTCACGTTTTACGATGTGTTGGGCGGCGCTTTGTGGGTGGGTTCATTGGTAACAGTGGGTTACTTTTTTGGCAACATTCCCTGGGTGAAACTGCATTTAGAAAAAATCATCTGGGCGATGATCTTGGTCCCTGGCCTGTTGGTGTTTTTTGGTGCCTGGCGGGCACGACGCCAAGCCGCAAAATAAAAGTTTACTACCTAGTTCAACCTGTTTTGCGAGTGCGCGAAAGCGGTGGGTTTTTACTAAAGTAGGCCAAAATTCCGCGCATCAATGCGTCTGCGAGTTGATTTTGGTATTCCTCGCTATTGAGTTTTGCTTCTTCTTTGGGGTTGCTAATAAAGGCGGCTTCCACCAAAACGCTTGGGATGTCAGGGGCTTTGAGGACGGCAAAAGACGCTTGTTCTACCCGCGATTTGTGTAACTTCCCGACCCGACCGATTTCTCCTAAAAGAGAGCCGCCGAGCTTGAGGCTGTCGGTAATCTGCGCCGTCGTGCTCATGTCGAGCAAGGCACTTTGAACGACTGCATCTTTGGCTTTGACGTTCAAACCCCCAATCAAATCGGCCTTGTTTTCTTTGGCCGCCATCCACCGCGCAGCGCTGCTCGACGCGCCGCCTTGGCTTAAGGCAAACACGCTGGCGCCTTGGGGTTGGGGGGTAAAAAAGGCATCGGCATGCAAACTCATAAACAGGTCGGCCTGAACCCGTCGCGCTTTTTGAACCCGCACATGCAGCGGCACAAAGAAGTCACCGTCGCGGGTTAAGTAGGCTCGCATCGTCATTCCCTTGACTTCTGCGGCATTGATTCGGTCGCGCAGCTGGCGAGCTAATTTGAGGACCACGTTTTTCTCATGCGTGCCGCCTGGCCCCACGGCCCCGGGGTCTTCGCCGCCGTGGCCTGGGTCGAGCGCAATGATGATGAGCCGGTCGGTAGTGGATGTCGTGGGTCCTTGGCTGGTGTTGGCGCTGGGGCTTGCGAGTGACGTGGTTTTGGCTACTGGCGTGGAGGAGGCAGGAGAAAGCGGGGCAGCCGACGCACTTGCCTTTTTAGAGGTGGGCTTGCCGCTGTGTTGTGCCATTAACTCACCCAGCGGGTCGGAGCTGGCGGGTTGAGTCTTAGGCGGGATATGTTGGGCGATCAATGCGTCTAAGGGGTCGATGGCTTGGGCAGGGTAGAGGTCAAATACCAAGCGGTGCTGATAAGCCGCGACTGGCGCCAGCGTGAAGACCTGCGGTCGAATGGCTTGCTTGAGGTCAATCACCAGCCGTACTACGGTGGGAGTGAATTGGCCCGCCCGAATGCCTGCAATATTGGGGTCATCGGGTTGGACCTTGGCTACCAATTCTTTGAGCGCGGGGTTAAGGGACACGCCAGTAATGTCAACGGCTAATCGGGGTGGGTTGGCGACAAAAGTGTGGGTGGTGCTTAAAGCGCTGTCAGACTCAATCGTGACCCGTGAGTATTCAGGCGCTGGCCAAATACGCACCGTAATGATGTTGGCTCCCCGTGCCAAAGGGCTCACACCCAGCGTTAATACGACGGCCCCGGTTTCCAGAAATGTCCGCCGTTTCATCTCACTTTGCCTGAAAGAAAATGGAGCAAGTCAGCGCCCACCGATGTATTGGCAATGAGACTAACTTGGCGATGGGTATCTGCATCGGTGCGTATGAAAATGTCGAGATCTACAGTGGGTAAAACCGAAGCGGCTTTTTCAGGCCACTCCGCGAGTTTGAGCCCAGGACCTGAAAAAATATCGCGAAATCCGGCGTCTTCCCATTCCCGAGGATCGTTAAAACGGTAAAAATCAAAATGCCAAATGGCCATGTGTGGCAATTCATAGGGCTCCACAACAGCGTAGGTGGGGCTTTTAACCCGTCCAGTGACGCCAAGCGCATGCAACAGATGCCGCACCAAGGTGGTTTTTCCAGCGCCTAGGTCGCCGTGCAAAGCAATGAAGGCGTTGCCTAGCCCCGGCGCCTGGGCTAGAGAGCTTGCGAAGGCCTGTGTCGCCGCCTCATCAGGCCAAACCAAGCGCAGTGGCAGAGTTTTTACAATCGGCGTGTGAATACCCATAACGCGCAGGCTACCCCACCACCAACGTCACCCGTGCTGGGGCAGTTGCAGGCTTGGGCGCAGGAGTTGGGCTTTTCCCAGATTGGGATATCAGGCGTAGATTTGTCATCGGCTGAGCCCGGCTTATTGGCATGGTTGGAACACGGCTTTCATGGTGAGATGGACTACATGGAGCGCCACGGTCTCAAACGTGCGCGTCCTGCGGAACTCGTTCCGGGAACGCTCAGCGTTATCACCGCGCGCATGGATTATCTGCCAAGCCAGACGCCTGGGGACTGGCAAGCCTTGGAGTTTGCAGGTTTAAAAAAAATTGACCAAGGAACTGTTTCGGTTTACGCAAGAGGGCGCGATTACCACAAGGTTATGCGACATCGACTCCAAAAATTAGCAGAGCGCCTATCCCAGTACATCGGCCCTTTGGGACACCGCGCATTCACAGATTCGGCCCCAGTCCTAGAAGCAGAGCTTGCGGTGCGCAGTGGCATGGGTTGGCGCGGTAAACACACCTTGGTGTTAAACCGCGAAGCGGGCTCGATGTTTTTTTTGGGAGAAATATTTATTGATATGGCGCTGGAGCCAACCGCACCCGTCCTTGCCCATTGCGGTTCGTGTACCGCGTGCATCGATGTGTGCCCGACGCAAGCGATCGTGGCGCCCTACCAACTCGACGCACGGCGTTGCATTTCCTACCTCACCATCGAATACGCCGGCTCGATAGCGGTGGAACTGCGTCCGTTGGTGGGGAACCGGATTTATGGATGCGACGACTGTCAACTGGCGTGTCCGTGGAATAAGTATGCGCAGCGCAGCAGCTTGAAGGACTTTGATAGCCGCGAGGGTTTGACTGGCGCATCGTTGACCCGGCTGCTGGATTGGACAGAAGAAGAATTTTTACGCTACACCGAGGGCAATCCCATCCGCCGCATTGGCCATGCGCAGTGGTTGCGCAATGTGGCCATCGCGTTGGGCAACGCGATGCGCAGTGCGTCGTTAGAAAAACCGCAGTGGCGCAGCGCCTTGCTACGCCGTTTGGATCATCCTAGTGCGATCGTGCGCGAGCATGTGGCCTGGGCTTTGGCGCAAGCCCCGAGTTCAGCCTAAACCAAATACAGCGGCCGCAATAACCCCAATGAAAAAGTCAGGCTGAGCATTCCAAGTAGGGTCGATAAGGTGACCAACCCACCCACATAAGCGCCGTCATAGCCCATCTTGCTGGCTAAAACGTAGCAGGTTGCCGCTGTGGGGATGGCGGAGTAGGCCAACAAAATAGTGGCTTGGCTGGCGCTCAGAGAAAACGCATACGCCGCTGCCAAAGCCACCAGAGGGGAAATGAGGTGGCGAATGAGCAAGACCGAAGTGGCCAAAACTTTGCCATTGGCCAAAGCTCCGATTTGCATTCCAGCACCCGCTGCCATCAAGCCCAAAGCCAAGGAAGAAGCGCCAATCCGGCCCACGGTCGGCTCCAACCAATGGGGCAATGACAAGCCGCACAGGTTAGCCAACAAGCCCGAGGCCGTAGCCAATATCAACGGGTTACGCAGTAACTCTTTACCAAAATGTTTTTGGCCCCCGCGTGCCATAGGCCACACCGCTGCCACATTCACCAAGGGCACACACACGCCAATCAGAACCGCAATTTCTAACAGCCCGGCAGGTCCAGCCAAGCGCTCGGCTAAAGCCAGCGCAATAAAGGAATTAAACCGAAAGCCAACCTGAACCGAGGCGGCGTGCAATCGCACAGGCATGTGTTTTCTCAATCCAGGAAGATAGGGCAGGGCGTAAGCCAAAGCCACGCCCACCCCGAGCACTGTCCAGCCAGCGCCCACCAATTTAGCCGCCTCACTCAAGTCCAAAGGGCTTTTGATGATCGAATAAAACAAAAGCGTGGGGAACAGCAGGTAGTACACCAAAGCATCCACATGCACCCAAATGGAGCGGTTTAGCGCGGTAAACCGACAAATGAGGTAGCCGATCAGAATCAGCAAAAAATCAGGGAATAGGAGTTGGGCGTAATTCACGGGCCAAGGATAACAGTCACGGGTCAAAAGACTTTGAGCTAAAGCGTTGGGGTAATAGCCCATAGGCAACGCGGTTGGAGGGATGTAATATGACCACTCACCTCCCATCCCACTTCAAGGACACTTCACCATGCACCGTTATCTTTTTAAGTGCGCGCGTATTTTGAGTTTGGTTTTGTTACCCGTTGGAACTTTATGGGCGCAAGCGTATCCCAACAAAGTCATCAAACTCCAAGTTCCCTTTGCACCCGGCGGAACGACCGACATCATTGCCCGCGTCATCGCAGAGCCCTTGGGTAAAGCACTGGGTCAAACCGTCGTCATCGAAAACAAAGCAGGTGGTGGTGGCGTTATCGGGGCCAATGAAACCGCAAAATCGGCACCCGATGGCTATTCATTGGGAATGGCGACTGTCTCAACTGTAGCGGCCAACCCTGCGATTAACCCCAAAATACCTTATAACGCGATGACGGATTTCACCCCGATTATCAATATTGCAGCGACGCCCAATGTGATTGCAGTCCACCCTAGCTTTCCGGCAAAAGACTACAAATCCTATGTGGCTGAACTTAAAAAGCATCCTGGCCGACATTCCTACTCTTCCTCTGGCACGGGAGGCATTGGTCACCTGCAAATGGAGTTGTACAAAAACTTAGCAGGCGTGTTTGTCACCCATATTCCTTACCGCGGCGCGGGTCCTGCGCTCAACGATACGGTCGCTGGTCAGGTTCTTATGACCTTTGACAATTTGCCATCGGCCTTGCCTTTTATTCAGGCCAATAGATTGGTGCCCATTGTGGTGGCTGCGCCGCAGCGCTTAAGCCAACTGCCCAATGTTCCGACCTTCAAGGAACTGGGTTTAGAGCCGGTTAACCGGATGGCGTTTTACGGAATTTATGGGCCGAAGGGCTTACCGAAAGAAGTCGTCGACAAAGTCAACGCAGCAGTGCGCAAAGCCTTGGAAGACCCGATCGTTAAAAAACGCATTGAAGATACCGGCTCTTTGATTATTGCCAATTCCCCTGAGCAGTTCGCAGAGCAAATTCGTGCGGAATATGCGGTGTACAAACGGGTGGTTGAGTCCGCCAAATTGAGTTTGGACTGATCTTGCTGTTGGGTGGCAAGACAGGCGTTGGCCCAGTCGCTGGGCCAACGCTTTTTGATGAGTCAATTGACAGTTTCATCGATTCGTTGTGGCTAGAAGAGGGCTTGTCAAAGAACACCTTGGAAGCCTATCGGCGTGACCTGAGCCAGTTGTTGGCCTTTCGCCAGGGTGCTGCCTTGGTCCACACTACAGAGCAGGATGTTCTTGGCTATTTTTCTGCCCAACACGCTAGCACCAAAGCCACGACAGCCAACCGCCGACTGACCGTATTTAAGCGCTACTTTCGATGGGCTTTGCGTGAAGGTCGTATCCAAAAAGATCCCACGTTGAAACTCCAAGCGGCTAAACAGGCTTTGCGGGTTCCCAAGACCTTGACCGAGGCCCAGGTGGAGGATTTGTTGGCAGCGCCGGATACCACTGCCGCTTTGGGGGTGCGGGACCGAACTATGTTGGAGTTGATGTATGCCAGCGGACTTCGGGTCAGCGAGTTGGTGACGCTTAAAACTTTGAACATCGGCATGAATGACCAAGTGCTTCGGGTCATGGGCAAAGGCGCGAAGGAGCGTTTGGTGCCGTTTGGAGAGGTGGCTGCGAGTTGGCTGCGGCAGTACTTAGACGGAGCCCGTGCGACCTTGCTTGCAGGTAAGCAAACCGATGATTTATTTATCACTACCCAAGGATCGAATCCCGGCGTGGCGATGTCAAGAGTGATGTTTTGGATGGTTGTTAAAAAATACGCCTTGGCCGCTGGTATCCGTTCCGCGCTCTCGCCCCATACCTTGCGCCATGCGTTTGCGACCCATTTACTCAACCAGGGTTCGGATTTACGCGCAGTACAACTGCTTTTGGGCCACGCTGATATTTCGACGACAACCATCTACACCCATGTTGCCCGTGAGCGCTTGGCGCAATTGCACGCTGCGCACCATCCGCGCGGCTAGGTGTCAGTGGCGGGGCGGGTACTGCGGGAGCTCTGCGATTTCTTCAGGGGTAAAGCCCGCTTGTAACCGTGCTGGAATATTAAACGGTGGTTTGGGCGTGGGCGCACGGTAGCGCAGCGTGGCGTCTTTGTAATACGTGGCAGCGTCAACGCCGTTCTGATTGCACAGCCAGTGGTACCACTGGTTGCCAATGGCTACGTGGCCTACTTCCTCGTTCAGTATCAATTCCAGAATCTCAACGGCTTGAAGAGCCTGTGCCGTGCCCACTTTGCGTAATTTGGTTTGCACCATGGGCGTGGCATCCAAGCCCCGCGCCTCCATCGTTCTCGGAATGAGTGCCATGCGGGCAAGCACATCATGCTGGGTATCAGCGCAAACCGTCCAGAGTCCATCATGGGCTACAAAATCACCGTAGCGGTAACCGCACTGTTGCAGGTGGCCTTCAAGCAATGAAAAGTGTTGCGCTTCCTCATGCGCAACCCCAAGCCAGTCGCGGTAGTACGCCTGCGGCAAATTTGCAAATCGCCACACCGCATCCAGCGCCAAATTGATGGCGTTGAACTCAATATGTGCAATCGAGTGAACCAAAGCGGCGTGGCCTTGTGGCGTGTAGGCGGAGCGTTTCGGGACATCTTTGGGCCCGACCAAGTCAGGTTTCTTTGGGCGACCGGGCGCGGTGGAAGACGCAAAATCACGGGTTGCGTCGCAGGGTACAAGGGGCATATCACTCCAAAGCGCCATGACAGCGCGGACTTTTTCTAAAGGTTCGCAAAGGCAAAAAGCCGCATAGGCGCGTTGTCTGATTTCCATCTCTACAATTCTAGGTAATCTCAACTGGCTTTAAGCCACAGGAAAATTTATGGCAATTTATGAACTGGCAGACCTCTCTCCAAAAATCGCTGAGTCCGCTTGGGTGGCTGATAGCGCGCAGGTGATGGGCCAGGTGGAACTTGCAAAAGATTCCAGCGTTTGGTTTGGCGTGGTGATTCGCGGTGACACAGAACACATTTCCATCGGCGAGGGAAGCAATATTCAGGACGCAAGCGTCCTGCACGCCGACAATGGCATGCCTTTGACCATAGGCAAGCATGTCACGGTGGGTCATAAAGTGATGCTGC
>SXGU01549178.1_pt1 | contig 14056 bp, 16 predicted proteins | sample 3174531 | NCBI WGS metagenome assembly SXGU01 (sample SAMN11356863, study PRJNA531348) | freshwater metagenome | isolation source: freshwater sample F1-140 | place: China: Fuxian Lake, Yuxi | collected 2017-12-25
CGTACGGTTTGAAATCCAGGATACGGGAATTGGCATCTCAGATGAAAACAAGAAACGACTCTTCAGTGCTTTCGAACAGGCCGATGGCTCGCTGAGCCGCAAACATGGCGGGATCGGCCTGGGGCTTGCCCTCAGCAAGCGCCTGGTCCATGCGATGGGCGGCACTATCGACGTCGTCAGCAATGAAGGTCAGGGCAGTATCTTCTGGTTCACTGCCAGGCTGGGAAAGGCAGGATATTGTGGGACAGACCACGATTTCGTGAAAGCCGGCACTGAATAAACGGAATTGGAGACAAAAACGATCATTGCGCCGAATGTCCGCTTCCTTATGGCGGCAATTTCAGCTTTGGGTCGCAAACTGCCGTCCCGCCAGCGCCGACTTTCGTTTTTTCCTGTCTCACTGACGCCTCTGATATTACAATATAACGAAACAATCGTAGATTTGTAAGGATTTCCATGATTCCTCGTACTGCAACCCATCTGCTCGCCGAAATCCGCGAGGGTTATCCCGTCATTACCGTGACCGGCCCTCGCCAATCGGGCAAAACCACGCTCGTTCGTGCGGCTTTTGCCGGCAAGCCTTATGTCTCGCTGGAGACGCCGGATGAGCGTGAATTTGCCGAAACAGATCCGCGCGGCTTTCTCGCACGCTGGCCGCAGGGAGCGATCATCGACGAGGTTCAGCATGTTCCGGCGCTGTTTTCGTGGATTCAAACCGATGTCGATGACGCGGGGCAAATGGGGCGTTACGTGCTCACCGGTTCACAAAATTTTTCCCTGATGGCGAACATTAGCCAAAGCCTCGCCGGCCGCTCGGCGCTGGTGCAGTTGCTGCCCTTGTCGATCAACGAACTGGCCAGTGCCAATCAACTACCGCTCGATCTGGATAGCATGATTTTGCGTGGGGGCTATCCCGCCCTTTATGCGCGCAAGCTGAATCCGGCTCACTGGCTGGCGGATTACACGATGTCCTATCTGGAACGCGATGTTCGCCAGATCACCCAGGTGCATGACCTATCGACCTTCCAGCGCTTTTTGCGCCTGTGTGCCGGTCGCACCGGGCAGCTCCTGAATCAGGCGAACCTCGCGCAGGAGGCAGGAATTGCACAGAGTACGGCCCGCGCCTGGCTTTCCGTGCTGGAGGCGAGCTATATCGTCTTTCTGTTGCCGCCGCATCACCGCAATCTGGGCAAGCGGCTGGTGAAGATGCCCAAGCTGTATTTCCTCGATGCCGGACTCGCGGCCTCGCTGATGGGCATTCATACCCCCGAGCAACTTTCGATTCATCCACTGCGTGGGGCCTTGTTCGAGACACTGATCGTGGGTGATTTCCTCAAGGCACGCTACAACACGGGATTCCCGTCCAATCTCTACTTCTGGCGCGACAACGTCGGGCTCGAAGTCGATCTGCTACTGGAAGAAGCCGACGGTCTGTGTCCTGTCGAGATCAAGTCATCGGCCACGATCACTGACGATTTGCTGAAAGGCCTGCGCAAGTGGCTGACCGTTGCAGGCGATATTGCCCGTTCGCCGCGCCTGATCCATGCAGGGCCGGAAAGCTATGTGCGCTCAGGCATTGACATGCGCCGCTGGCAGGATGGGTCACAATTGCCTACGCACTGAACACGTGTGTAATGCGTTACGATGCTGTCTTCATACCTGATCCAAGAGGGCTGCCCCATGAAAAAGAGTCTGACCGGCTGGCTGCTGCAGGAGCTTTTGTCTGACAAATACCAGCAGAGTGCGGCTGTCCGGACTTACGAACCGGGGGAATACATCTTTCGCGTCGGCGATGCGGGCGACTATATGGGCGTGCTGACGTCCGGCCGGATTGAGATTCGCAAGGGCGACAAATCGATTTCCATCGGTGAGGCCGGCACGATGTTTGGCGAGATGGGGCTGATCGACCATCAGTCCAGGGCGGCCGATGTCGTGGCGACTTCATATTGCAAGGTGATGGAAATTCGCGAAGGCCAGTTCATGGCGCTGGTCGAGGAAAATCCACCGTTTTCACTGTGCGTCATGCGCTTGCTGACCGAGCGGCTGCGGCAGCAGACTGACACATAGGAGCTCGACAAGATCTCTGCAACGCACCTGCTTGTAATGTGGTTATCGATAACGATTGCCACATCCTTGTCAGTCGGAAGGCCCTGGCCTGAAAATCGGGCTTGCTTATTGCTGAGTTGATCGTGCGAGGCGTTGCGCCCTTCCTCGCCGACAGAATGGAATCCCATGAAAATTTCGGCGACGGCCGCATCGCCCTCACGCCCGCCCCGCCATACGCCCGCGCCGCCGCTATCCGCTGCGGAGACAGTGATTCTGGTGCACGGCTTGTGGACACCGACGGCAGTTTTTGCCTTGCATCGCCATTGGCTGCGGCGCCGCGGTTACCAGGTGCGCTGCCTGCGCTATCCGAGCGTGCGTGCGACGCTGGATCAGAACGTGCAGACGCTAGCGCGCATGGTGGCAACAACGAATACCCCGGTCGTCCATCTGGTCGGTCACAGCCTGGGTGGCCTCCTCATTCTCGACCTGCTCGCCGCCGCGCCCGATGCGCGCTTGCGGCGCGTGGTACTGCTGGGCACGCCGTGTCGCGACAGTCACTGCGCGCGCACGCTGGCTGGCATTCCGGGTCTGTCGGCGCTGCTCGGCCGTTCCATCGCCGCATGGCTGGCGCGCGCATCTGGGGCTTTAGCTGCGCCGCCATCTGCCGTAGATGTGGGGGTGCTGGCCGGTACGCGCAGCATCGGCTTGGGGCGCCTGATTCCGGGTTTGCCGCATCCCAACGACGGCGTGGTGGCAGTGGCGGAAACGCACCTGCCCGGCGCTGCCGACTGTCTCGCGTTGCCGGTCGCGCACGCGCAGATGCTGGTATCGCGACGCTGTGCCGCACAGATCGCGGCGTTCTTGGAGACGGGGCGTTTCCGACACGATGAATAATCCCAGGCATTGCATTGCGCTGTTCGCGCTCGGCTTCCTGCTGGCTGGTTGTGGCAATCTCGTCTACTACGCCCAAGCGGTGGGCGGCCACCTCGATGTGATGCGCGCCACCCATCCCATCGATACCATCGTGCGCGATCCGGCCAGCGATCCGACGTTGACGAAAAAACTCGCTGACGTGCAGTTGATCCGCACGTTTGCCAGCGCGGAACTGGGGCTGCCCGACAACGCCAGCTATCGCAGCTACGCCGACGTCGGACGCCCCTACGTCGTCTGGAATGTCATGGCAGCACCGCTCTTTTCGCTCGAGCCCAAGCGCTGGTGCCTGCTGATGGTCGGCTGCGTGAACTATCGCGGCTACTACGACCAGAAGGCGGCCGAACGACTCGCCGCCGAGTTGCGCCAGGAAGGCTACGACACGTATGTCGGCGGCGTGCCCGCGTATTCCACCCTAGGCTACTTCAACGACCCGGTGCTGAACACCTTCTTGCGCCAGGGGCCACAGGAAGTGGCGCGCATCGTATTTCACGAACTGGCGCACCAGTTGATCTTCGTGGCGGACGATTCGCCCTTCAACGAATCCTTTGCCACGGCGGTGGAAAACGAGGGCCTGCGCCGTTGGCTGGCCAGCCACGCGGTCCCCGGGCAGCGTGCAGCCCTCGAGGTGCAGCGGCAACGCAAGGTGGCGATCGCCACGTTGATCAAGGAGTACCGCAAGAAGTTTCGCCTGCTCTACGCCACCGTTCGTGGCGCCGACGAGATGAGCCCTGCGAAGACCGAACTCCTTGCCGTGCTGCGGCGCGATTACGCCGAGCTCAAGGCCGGATGGGGTGGCTACGCCGGCTACGACAATATTTTTAGTGAGGATCTCAACAACGCCAAGCTGGTAGCGCTGTCGTTGTATAGCGACCTGGTGCCGGCTTTCGAGACCATCCTCGACGCCGAAGACCACGACCTGCCGCGTTTCTATCGCCGCGTCGCCGCGCTGGCGGCACTTGACAAGAATGCACGCCGCGCCGAACTGGCCCGGCTTCTGCCTGCGGTCGGCAACACGCAGCAGGCACAAGGTGACGCGGTCGGCGGCGCGTCATCGTGACAGCGGACGCGATGAGCATGAAGTGGCTTGCGGCTTGCGGCTTTGCCGCCTTGGCGCTACTCGGGAGCGTGTGCGCGCAGGCCGCCGGCTACCCGACGGAGCACCAACTGCGTCAGGCGTTGAACGACATCGACGGATTGGTGCGCGCGGAAGGCTTGACGCTGGAGGTGCGGGACGCACGCCAGGAAGGGGTGGCGCTGCCCCTGTATTCGGCAGGGCTTAATCTCGGCAGCAATACCTGCGTCGTGTTCTTCAACACGCTGATGGAAGACGGCCTGACGCAATTCTTTGCTGCCGTCAGCGAGCGTGACCTACCGCTGCTGCTGCGCGCCATATCCGTGCATGAGGTGACGCATTGCATTGAGCAGCGTGAAGCCTATGTACGCCGGCAGTTCAACAAGGTGCTGCCGCATGCTTACCAGCAGCATGACATGACCCTTCAGGGGTATTTCACCCTGATCAAGAGCGGCGCGGTAGAAACTTGGGGGGAAGCTTTGGCAGATATCACTTCGGTGTTGTACCTGAAGCAGACCGTGCCTGAGCAATGGCTGCCCCTGGCGCGCCGCATCAGCGCGATGCGCCGCGATCTGGCGCAAAAGTGGCCACAGCACGACACATCACCATGGCTCGACCCCCTGATCGGCGCCAATCCCGACCTGGCTGACGACGCAAACCTGTTCGCTGCCGCCTTCCGCTACCGCCGGCAACTCTGGCCGGGCTAGCGTTGCCCGGCCCTTGGTGCCAGGGCAGACTCAGCGCGCCAGCGTCGGTCCCGGCGGGTAGTCACTCGAGCTGCTGCCGGGCTTGTCGCGTTCGTTCGGCATTCTGGCGGGCCCCATGCTGCCGCCAGGAGCGGCATCGCCGGAGGCTCCCGTGCTCTCTGCGGGGCCGGTGTAGCCGCTTGTGCGGGGGGGAGTGTCCATGGCGCCGGCGGGGCTGGGAGTTGGTGTGGAGGCGGGAGGTGCCGGCGCCATCTCCAGAGATGGCTTGTCGGCAGGTTTGTCGCAGGCGGCTAAAACAAGCGCTGCCAGCAGGGCGGGAAAAACGTAAGAAGATTTCATGAGGATTCCTTTCGATACTTCGATAGCAGCAGTGTCTGGGAGCGACTTCAACTCAGTTTGATGGTGCACTTGCGAAACTACGCCCCATCGAGTCGCGTCACCGTGCGTTAGCTAACATAACGCGGCAATTGGCGCGGCCTGGTCATGCGGTCGACACGGCGCCGGTCGTTCCGTCATTTTTTCTGTGATCAGCCGGCGCTGTTCTTGCGATTCTTTTCGGCCAACGCCTTGATCAGGCCAGCGACGCCAGAATTCTTGATCTCGGTGGCGAAGGAATCGCGATAGTTCGTCACCAGGCTGATGCCTTCGACCATGACGTCGAAAACCTTCCAGCCGGCTGCCGCCGACTCCATGCTGTAGTCGATCGATATCGCCGGTCTGCCGGATGGTGTCACCCGGGTCTTGACCGTCACCTCCTTCTGCCCCGCCGCGGCGGCTGGCGCCGCCAGCTGGATGGTCGCCTGGCGCTCTTTCACTGTGGCGAAGGCATTGGTATAGGTGCGCACCAGCAACTTGCGGAATTCCTGTGCCAGTGCCTCCTGCTGTGCCGTGGTCGCCTGCTGCCATGACTGGCCAAGCGCCAACTGTGTCATGCGCTCAAAATTAAAACGCGGCGCTACCTTGGTTTCAACTGCCTGGAGCAGTTGTGCCCGGTCCTGCGTTCGAGCGATGACGGCGAGCATGTCCTCGCTGGTGGACTGGATCAGCGCTTCAGGGGTGGTGTCGGCGCTGGACGCAACCGCCATGCCCTGCAGAGCCAGCACCACCAGCCACAAAAAGGTACGCGAAAAATTCATGATACGGTTCATCTCAGTACCCTCTACTTCAGTTGGATGTCACTCTTGACATCCTTGACGCCCGGAATTGCCCGCGTGATATCGACGGCGCGATTGGCCTCCTGCAGCGAGTTGGCAAAGCCGCTCAACTGCACGATGCCCTTATTGCTGGTGACGTTGATGCGCAAGGCGCTGACTTTCTCGTCCTCTACGAAGGCCGCCTTCACCTTCGTGGTTATCACGGTGTCGTCGAGCATCTGGCCCGGACTGGACGATGTCGACGTTTCGGCATGGGCAGTGGTAAAAAACAGGGCGGAAGCGGCGATCAGGGCGCTGCGCCAAGACGTTGAGTTCATGATGGTTCCTTCTGGTTGGGTGACGGATGCCCCCTCGAATACATGGCAATGCCATGCATTTGAGCCCAGACATCCTGTCGCCCGTACCCTAGGTTGTGTTGCGCCCACGGTCTGTGCGGCACCACACCAAGCGGTTCAAAAACGGCACCCGTCAGCTGTGGAACCTGTGGCCATGATCCCGATCTTCGTTGCAACAGTAGATGCGCTGGATGACGCCGCAAAGATCCCTGTGCTTTCGGCTTTGGGACTTTCATCATCTCCGCCCGACTTCTTCATGGCAGCCATAGAAATGTCAGTAGTGCGTCCGACCGAGTCGATCCCAGCCCAGGTATGAGTCTGAGCGGCGAAGAAGGGCAAGGCTTGCTTCGTTAACCGAGCTACCGTAAAGCTGGTATTTGCTCTACCGTCTTACAGGTAATGCACTGATCTTATTGATATTTTTAAGCTTCCGCACGATCTGTTGAGAACTTTGTGAATATCTAAAGGAGGGCAGCTCTAACGCCTTCGGCACCACGCGTTTTGACGCGCTGCCAAATGTGAGACAGAGTAGTTGTATTCATACAATTCAATGCGTTGCAAATGCACTTCGGGCCGTGCTGTGGATGCATGCAGTCAGCACACAGGGCGACAGCAGGCGTCGCCATGTGTGCGTAAGTAAAGAATATTTACGGCAATGTTGCGCGTATCGGTAATACGAGGAGTCTGCCTAAGTCACCGCTTTGATCGACTGCTTGCCGCAAGGTCTGTCTCGTGCCACACGTTCTCGACACGGTTGATCAAGGGCCGCGCCGTCAACACCGAAGTTCCCATCGGCCCCGACTGCACCCGCTGCGGCCTGTGCGTGGACATCTGCCCTACCGGCTCACTCCAGTACGACGTCAAGGGAGTGTCGAAGCTGATGTAAGGGACCACGCGCCAAAAGTCGGCGCTGGCGGGACGACGTAGCGGCCCAATGAAGGTAAAGATACTCCCGCATGTCGCATTTAATTTCCTATCCTTTGTTGTTCCTGATCCATTTCAGCATGTCCCGCCACATCTCCTGCTGATCTTCCTGGCTGGGTATGGTGGTGGCGTTGGGCAGTTCGATGGTGACGAGCGGGATCTGCTTGAACAAGCCGAAGAAATTGCCCATCGAGCCGGGATATACGCCGAGCTGGTTCAGCGTCAGGCGCCCAAAGCGCAGCGGCTTGGGCACCGGGCCGTCGTAGTCGAGCAGGTTGTACGGGGCATGCACGCTGATGATCAGGTCGGGCCGGAATTCCTCGACCTGGGCCTGCAACCAGAGCGTCTCGATTTCCGATCCAGCTTGCTTGCCCGGATAACGGCGCGGGTCGCGCTGGGTGAGCTTGACCCAGTAAGTCTGGGCGTCCTGGCTCCAGTCCGGGGTCTGGAAATTTCGGTTGAGGTCCACGCCATTGGCATTGACGCGGGTGGGCGGCCGGGCCATCAGGCCATCCGGGTTGGCCAGTGGAATCATCCGCCAGTGGTGAATGGCTGCGTCGGGCTGTCGAATCCAGTTCATCCAGCGAAAGACGGTCGAAATCGAGGTCAGCTCGTCGCCGTGGATGCCACCGACTACCAGAATGCGCCGGGCAGGCGGCGCTCGCTCGCGGCGGCTGGCGGTTGTGATGTCGAGAAAGACCAGTGGGTTGCCCTTGGGCGTGAGATCCCGGGCGGCGACGAAATTCTGGGTCCGGCAGGCGTCGGCGGAAACACTGTGCAGACGCTTGCCGAGCTGCTCGCACCACGTGTCGATGGTGCCGGCAAGCGCGGTCGCGGGCCACAGCTGCAGCGCAACAAGGGCGATGAGGGAAGGGATATGGGCGAGCATTGCGCGATCATAGGCGAGACGCCCGCCATCGACAAATCGCCTCCGCAAGCCACAGCAAAAAGTCGGTGGCGGGACGGCGAGCAAAAACCTGTCGCACATCGGGCGCGGTATACGCCGCAGCGCGCAGGTCGGACAAAAACAGGTGATTGGTTACGTTGGCACGACCGGACTTTCGACCGGCCCGCATCTCGACTATTGGTTCATGATGCGATGGTTGTTGTACCACCAGCGGTGATGGCGATGGTGTCACAGTGTTCACCTGCGACATGCTTAAATTCTCGCAACGAGGCGATCTTGCGCATATCGAGATGGAAGGCCGGCCGTATCGCGAAAATTGCCGGTTGAAGCAAAAGCTAACCCAACTGCGAGGATAGCGCCGCACACACATGAAGGAGGACACGATGATCCACATGACCAAGGAGCTTCGTCTGAAGGCACTGGATACCCTGCTCACCGCCAGAATGGCGCACACCCAATGGATGTCTGCCGTGACGCATGAGAAGACGCCCTGCGTTGAAGCTGATCCTCAGAAGTGTGTCTTTGGCCGATGGATACAGGAAGAGCAGGATGTGCTTGGACAGCTCCCCGAATTCCAGGCCCTCGCCGGACCACATAGCGAGCTCCATGAGGTCTATGCGACGCTCAAGTCAGCTTCAACCTCGGAAGAGCTGCACAACAGGGTGCGCGCGCTATCTCACCAGCTGATCGACCAGATCGACGCCCTGGAAAAGCGGCTGGCGGCGCGATGCATGGCGCTGCCCGCAGCCCGCATCCCTTCCGGCATGAATTTCGATACCTCGTGAGCCCCGTGTAAGGATAATGCCGACATACCCAGCCGCTGCTCGGCAATGTCAGCGGCCTTGTCGAGTTCGTCCCGGGATAGCGCGGCCTGGATCTGTTGCAAGGCCAGCAGGTGATCGCGCATGTTGGCGAGCGTATGGGCTTTCATTGGGGCGGGAAACTCAACGGCCTGCCGTGTATCAACTGGCGAGGTGTCTGCCGGCATGGCATGACCGGGCATGTGATGGCCATGCTTTGTCGGGTCGTGTTGAGCCTGTACGGTACTCATCATGACCGCCGCGAGCAGTAAGCCATATCTTTATTTCATGCCGATCTCCGTATGCATTCGATGTGTGCGGGATCATCGCCTCCTCTGCTATCGCACCATCAAAAGGTAATCGAATACTGTGATCCAAGTAACCAGGCATGGTTGTTAAAAGTGCCGTCGACCAACCCAGCCGAGATCCCTCCCCCCGTCTGGTCGTTATGTATTGGGGATTTCTTGAAGTAAACGTAGGCGACACCAACATCCAGTGAGGTTGTCTCGCTCGATTTCCATTGCACGCCAGCCGAGAGCGATATCCGGTTGTTGTCAGGTAACGAAACCATACGGGTATCAGCCCCTTTAACTGGAGTTTGATCATAGGCCATGCCGAACTTGAGTTTGTACGCATCATTCAACTGGTAGTTTGTGCCGAATGCCATGCGCCACGTATCACGGAATGCCGAGTTGATGGAGGTCAAGGGCACCCCGCTGCTCTGGATGATGTCGATTCTCTGTATTGATGACCAACCAGTCCGTGACAGGTCGGTCAAAACCTCCCACCGACCATTAAGCTTGTGCGCGACGCTGAAAATCCAGACTTCAGGCAGTTTGAGGTTAGCAGAGGCATCGACATAACTCGGGACGCGAGCATTCAGAAGACCCAATGCAGTGTTGCCCTCGGCCGTTCCATCAGAGGTCAGGGTGTTATTGCCCTTGAGTTTGTACTTCACGGCTGCGCGGTAGGAAACGCCGATCTTGGTTGCTGGCGATAACTTGAATAGGGCGCCAGCATTCCAGCTCCAGGAGGTATCACGGGCCTCGAGTACCGAAGTGACGCCTGCGAAATTCACAACCCCGGGTACCAAATTGACTCCCGCAACCTTCCTGTAATCGGCCTCGAACTTCTGCCAGTCAACGCCGAAACCGAGGGAAAGCTGATCAGTCACCCGATAAGCAATAGATGGATTGATGTTGAGGGTCTTGATTCCAAAATGCTCGGACTGTGCAGCCCCCGTCCAGAGATGTCTATATTCGCTCTTCAGTCCGAATGGTGCGCCAAGACCCACACCCAAATAAAGGTCCCTGGTGACTGCCCACGAGAGATAAGCGTTAGGCACAAAAGCGGCACTGCCTCCATTGCCTCCATTGCCGGAAAGACCTGTTGCGTTCGATGCTCCATTGCTGAACTTCATGCTGGGCATAATGGCTTGGATACCGCCGGAGAATTCCCTCGCCTGTAGCTGCGTCATTCCCGCCGGATTGAAGAATATGGTGCTCGCATTTTCTGCTACAGCCGCAGAACCGGCCTGAGCATTACCGAGGCCACTCATATTTTGGTCGGCCGTCAGCTGAAAACCTGATGCGCCAGCACTACCGCCAAATGTTGTCAGTAGCAGTAATGGAATGAGTTTTAGGGCGGTGCGTTCGGTCATATTTAGCTATTGAGGTGAGATATTCGTAGTAGCTATTGCCAATGATAGGCAGTTCGCTTTGATCGCCTAATTCTTATGTCCTTCGATCTGATTTAGCCGTTTCCTGACTTCCATTGTCAGCACTTCCAAAGCTGCCGCCAGCGCTTCTGCTTTCCCGGCCACATCAGGGTGCCCAGCTTTAGCAACTACCTCGATTTCTCGAGCCTGAGCTACTATGCCTTCTGCGTACAGGAACCCGACAGAGCCGACTAGAGAATGCGCTAAGCGAGCACGTTCTGACATGTTTTCTTTCGCCGCACGAATTTGTGCAGGGCGTTCTTCGGTGCTGCGCAAAAAAGCACCAAGCAATTGATCGAGGAATTGGGGGGAGGAGTTTGAATAGCGTTGCGCAAGCTGACTCCAGTTAAGTATGGACTTGTTCTCAGCATCAACCGGCAGCGCCTTAGCTTGACTTTCGATCTGTTCCCTGACGCACTGGCGGCAGATGGCGGCAACGAGAGTCTCAACCTCAATTGGCTTGGTCACAACATCGTTCATCCCTGCAGCCAGACACTTGGCATGATCTTCTTCCAAGGCGTGTGCCGTAAGGCCGATGATAGGCAAGAGGGGTGCGACTTGCCTAATGCGCCGGGTTGCATCCAAGCCATCCATTTCCGGCATCTGCACATCCATCAGTACAACATCGTAGCAATCTGGGTTCTGGACGGCGGCCTCCACTGCCAACTTTCCATTGCCGACTAGCATCAGCTGGGAACCTTCCTGAGCAAGCAGTTCAGTAAGCACGAACTGGTTAAATTCGTTGTCCTCCGCAGCAAGAATTCTGATACCTGACAAACGCTTCGTGTCTCTTGAGTGAGCCACCATCTCACTTACATCGCTGCGTCCAGGAGCCTCTGTGGCAGGCAGTTTTAGCGTTATAGTGAAGGTGCTGCCCAGACCGGGAGCGCTGATGACCTTGATCTCTCCATCCATCAGGTGGGCAAGATTGTTGGAGATGGCCAGCCCGAGACCGGTCCCTCCATACCTGCGAGTAATCGAACTATCCGCCTGCTCGAATGGCTGAAAAAGCCGCCCGATCTGCTCTTCGGTCATGCCGATTCCCTGGTCACTGACTGAAAAACAAATTTCGTCGCCGACACCACGCTGGGTGATCAGCTTGATCTGGCCTTGGTCGGTAAATTTCACGGCGTTGGATAGCAGATTGATCAGAATTTGACGCAGACGGACTGCATCGCCAAGGATCCATCGGGGAAGATCAGTGGTCTGGGAGCAGGTTAGCGATAAGCCCTTTTCGCTGGCTCGATGTGCCATCATCCCGATTACGTCTTCAATGACGTTGTTAAGATTGAATGGGCGCTTCTCAATCGCCAGTTTGCCTGCTTCGATCTTGGATATGTCGAGAATGTCGTTGATGACGACCATCAACTGTTCGCCAGCATCGACAATCTTGCCAAAAAGTTCTTGTGTCCGTCCTCGGCCAAAATTCTCACGGTACCCAATCTGGGCGATGCCAAGAACACCATTGAGCGGCGTACGGATTTCATGGCTCATGCTTGCCAGGAAGGCGCTCTTGAACTTTGCTGCCGCTTCGGCTACCTCTTTCTGCACCTTCAAATCCTCAGCCAACAACTGATGACGGAAGCGTAGTCGTGTCGACTCCATGAATGACCGATGCCGCTTACGCGACTGCCAGATTGTTAATGGCATAAAGACCGACAACATCAAGGCCAGAATCAGATGAAGTCTGTCTCCTACCGTTATCAGCCAGATAATTGTCGGGCTAAGAGAAATGGCAATGAATGCTGTCGAAGGCGGTGGGTAGGCAAAAGCCTCAGATGCATTGGTCGCCGCAGCTGCAGTCATTACTGTGAGGATGAGTAGCTGGTATTCTGTTGAGACATTTGTTAACAATGACAAGCAGGTAATTGCCCAACAGATGCCCGACATTCCCCCCGTGATGGCCTGCCCCAAGGACCATCGAGTTGTGCTGAATCGTTCAGGGTTCTGTTTGTGCTGATAGATTAACCACGCACGCGTTATCGTGACCAGATACAGGCAGAACAGAGACTTTTCCCATATCCCTGCGGGACTTTCTTCGTGCACAAAATAGACCAGAAGGCTCAGAACAGCTACACCCGCAATGTTCTGATCATTGGTTTCCTTAAAAAATACCCTGACCCTTTCCCGCTCGACGAACTTGCGTTCTTCTTCTGAGAAATAAGCTTGATCTGATGAGACGGCTGTGGTTATCACTTGTGTTACTAATCCAATCTCAATTATTGCCTTAGCGATGTCATATTTTCGTCGCTTTGAATTGTCGTAAACGAAGGCATCAGCAGCCGTGCCACCGGCCAGCTTGTCGATACCGAATCCGCCAACAAGACGGTCACACCCGGACCTGCCTTGAAGGCTACAAGAATCATCACCATCTCATGAAGATCGTTACCAGTCGGGCCTTAAAGATGGTCATTTCCCACCCAATAGTTTACAGGTAAATGTCTCCGTCGTATCCTCGGCGATTTTCCTACATTTAGGTCATCCGCCCGGCAATGGTATCGGCCTTTCTACCTCCCGGAATGCCTTCATCTCATCAACAAGATATTTTTGCTTAAGGTCAAATAACAGAATTCGGGCGCTCAAAAATGGCTACCTCAAAATCCAACCCCTTGATCCAAGTTGTTCTCATTGATGATGACGAGTTTATTCGTACGGCGTTAAGACTACTACTCCGTGAGGCTGATTTCACCATCGCTGGGGAAGCAAAGGATGCAGCTACCGGCATCAGCATGGTAGAAAGGCTGCAGCCAGATGTTGTCTGCTTGGACATCCAGATGCCAGGCATGGATGGACTAAGTGCGCTTAAAACTTTGCGTGCCAACTGGCCTCAGATTGGTGTTCTCATGGTTACAGCCAGCGCCGAGAGAGCGGTTGTTAAACAGGCCCTAGAGCTTGGAGCAAGTGGCTATGTGGTCAAACCTTTCAATGCATCCAGCGTAGAGAAGAGCGTCCGCGTCGCAGCTAGCACAGCGAGATCAATCCACCCCAAACCCTAACACGCCTTTTTTGTACTCGGCACTGCGCAAGGGTAGCCACCTATTCCGGGATTACGGCACAAAACCGTATGGGTTATTGATGAGCAAGCCCAATTCATGCCAGCCACCGGCAGCACCCCCTGCACACCTGTCCGTCAGGATGGAAAATTGAAATTCGAAAATCGAACGGCTGCTTCCGAAGTCTGGGCATTCGGCACCAATGGCCGCTTCCATTTTCCGCCACGGGAAGCAATGGGCACCAAACTGCCGTCCCGCCAGCGCCGACTTTTGATTCTCTTGAACAATTACCTGCCGACTTAACAAGAATCAAGGCTTACGCAGGTTGGCTCAATAGAATTGCCGACCATGATCCACTGTCACGACCTTTCCAAGACCTTCAAGCGCGCCCGCGTACTCGACGGTATCTGTCTCGACATCGCACTGGGCGAGCGCATCGCGCTGATTGGCTCGAACGGCGCCGGCAAG
>SXGU01054024.1_pt1 | contig 14055 bp, 7 predicted proteins | sample 3174531 | NCBI WGS metagenome assembly SXGU01 (sample SAMN11356863, study PRJNA531348) | freshwater metagenome | isolation source: freshwater sample F1-140 | place: China: Fuxian Lake, Yuxi | collected 2017-12-25
CGATCCTTGCGCTCGGGAAGCAGGAGAACTCGAACCTCATCAAGAATGGTCTGTTCCGCGGTGCTCGGCTTGTTCCGTGTCGTTTTGCTCATCCACGGAGCGTAAAAAGTTTTCAGATGAATGTCCCGTCAAATCAACTTACCCCATCCTTATCAATTAGTTCCAATCCACTATGCGCGTCCGCTGGGGCTTGATAGATGATTAGCCACTGTGGCCGCTACTCAGGCGCTGGTGGTAAACCTTCCCTCAAGATCCGCCATTGTCCGACGTGGTTGCGGTTCATGACCCAATTGACGTCCCGTCGATCAAGGTCGTTGACGGGGGGCGTCGATTGGGCTGGCCGATCGCGCTTACCCGGGTAAAGCCACCGTTTGTGCTCCGCGTGGCCGTCGATAAAGCTGAAATTACCACCACGGTTGTGCCGCTCGCCTGGCATGTGGAACCACCCGAAACTCCCCTTCTTCCAGTCGAAGATCTCGACACCAAACAAGCCGGAATCGATGGACCCCTCGGACACATCCAGAAAGCCCATCACTTTGGCGGGATTGTAAGCGTCGAAATCTCGGCGGAGAATACCTTGCCCTCCGGGCGTCGTGCTCGTGTCCATTCCAATCTGGGTCCAGTTCATTGTGGAATCCAGTTGGTAACTGCGGAAGCGGAGAAGTTCCGGACGACCTTTGACTTTCGATCGATCAGTCGGGCAGCGATAGATTCGCGTCGTGTTGATGTAGGTCCAGAGTTTCCCGTTGCGGATGTTTTCGTCAGTCTGATCTCGTTGTGCGTTGCCAAGCACCCATCCGTCCAACGTCTGGACGAAGCGAGAAATGAACGCCTCATTGTTCCGCACGATCCGCCCGTCGTTGTCGCCGGCGTACATTTCCCATGCGAGCTGTAGGTTTCTTAGGTTGTTCAAGCAAAAGGTCGATTGCGCCTTGGCTTTGGCCCTACCCAGCGCGGGCAACAGCAGGCTCGCCAGGATGCCGATGATGGCGATGACGACCAAAAGTTCGATGAGGGTGAAGCCGCGGCGCGGCAGGAGCACGGAATGCGGAGCGCGGAAGGGGCGTTGAGCCGCCGCTAGGCTTTGGACTGCGGCGATGGGGCCAAGGGAAGGTCGCCGCTTTGGATTCGGTGGTGACTGCGCAAAGGCATCCGTCACCTCAGTTCGCGTCGCAAGCCAAAGCTGTGACTCCGCAGACTCCGTCACCGCAGTCCAAGACGCTTCGCGACTCACCGAGTAACTCTGCGATCCTTCAGAGCCGATTACAAAACTGCTGAAAGAGGCAAAGGAATGGTGGCAAAGGAATATGTTTCCAAAGAATATATTCCTTTGCCTCCATTCTCCTGCCCTGCGTTTGCCGAGCTTTGCAATCGCCTCCGCAGTCTTTGGAATTCTTTCGGATTTCGGATTTCATATTCATATCTCACTCCACTGTGATGGCCACGAGGACGTAGGACGCTTTGGTTTTCGCGGAGGCTAGATCGACTCGCGCGATTTCCCAATCGGGATGCGGATTCGGCCAAGTGTATTGGTAGAGACGGACCGAGTTTTGGTTTGCGTTGGCGAGCGAGGTCGTACCGATCCAGGCGACTCGGGCCTGCTTCGTCTCGGCGGATGACGCGGACGACCAGTCGGCGGCCAGATGCACCGCGTGCTCGAGGGGAAGCCGCTCCTGCTGCCCGTTTGCGTAGCGGACCGTCAAAGCGGCGATCTCCTCGCCTTCCGTCGTGTCGGCCCATTGTTCGGTGTGCAGGAAGTGAAGCTTCAACGCGCGCTGGTGAATCCGGATGCCCGTGATCTGATCGGGCCGTTTGAGACCGCGCTGGTCGGGCTCGCGACCGGACAATTGAACGAGGCCGCGCACGTCAAAAATTACACCGTTGAGTTTCTGAAGGCCCAGCGGCAAACCGATTTCGCGGCGTGCGTCGCTGAATCCTTCGGTGAGCGGGGCGGTGTAGTGTGCGGTGAGGTCGATCTGACGCGCGTCAGCCCGCAGGTCGCGCGGTGGAGTCATGCGGCGGCGGTCTGGGTAACTCTGAGCGGAGTTCCCGGTCTGGGCTGCGCCTCGCAATGTGTAGTCGAGCCGTTGCGCGATCTCGGGACTGCCTGGCTGCAATGCGGCCAGCTTCCTCCAGTGGAACGACGCGGCCCACCAATCCGAAGCGCCCTCGGCGGTGGCGGCTTCGTGGCGATGCCAATGTGTGAGCAAGGTGCTGGGCGGGCCGAGGAGGGAGGGGAGGGGAGTTAGGAAAGCGGACGCTGTAGGTAATGTTACGCTCGCCTTCCCCTCACCCTGGCCCTCTCCACTGGGGAGAGGGGAGGCGTTTGACCACTGGCTGGGTGATTCGGATGCGTTACGATCTTCCATGCGGTGACGACGGTTCTCCCTCTCCTCTGGGGAGAGAGCCGGGGTGAGGGGAGCAGACGCGCCGTCAACGCCATCGGCATTGGAGTCTCCCGCCAAACGCTCCCACGCGGCGATCATCTCTTCCAACTCGAGCAAGGTCCATCCGCCCTTGCCATCGAGCTTGCTGCCGGCCAGCAGTTGTGCGAGCTGGACCAGATCGTCGAGCGGCATGTCGATCGGCGGAAGTTTCACACTCCTTGAGGCCGCTTCGTCAAGCGTGTGGCGGCTCTGGATTTGCGGTGTGAGCGGCATACCCGAGGCGGCGTCCCAGACCTGCACCCTGGCCAGCTCGCCTTCGAGCAGGATGAAGCGGCCGGTCTCATCGGGCCACGCCTGCGCCGGGATGGTCTTCACGCTGATGGGGTGCAAGGTCACGTCTCCACTGCCGAACGGGTTGCGCACTCGCAAGAGGTTGTTCATCTCTTGCGAAACAAAAGCGCCACTGCGAGTGAAGTTCTCACCGGCCCCTCCACTCCTGAGTAGCACGGGGGGCACGGTTTCCTGATGCAAATCCCAAAGGCACGCGACGTAGCTCGGATGGACCGTGAGCAGGTAGCGTCCGCTGCCACTGAAGGCACTCGCGCCCGCGCCGGCGGCGTGCGGAATCGGAGGTGTGAGCGGCCTGCCGGTGTCCGCGTCCCAGACACGGGTGAGGTTGTCCTGCGAGACGGTGAGCACGCGGTGACCGTCCGGGCTGAACGCGGCGCGTGACACGGCGCGGTCGTGCGGCAGGGGCGGCGTGAGTGGCTGGCCCGTCAGCGCGTCCCACACTCGTGCGGTGCGATCGCGGCTGGCGGTGACGACGCGTTCGCCTTCGGGGCTGAAAGCGGCCCAGAGCAGCCAGTCGTCACTGACCAAAGGCTTTACTGATAAGGACGCGTTCCACCGCGTCCCACTATTTTCCGAAAGATCAGGGACGCGGTGGAACGCGTCCTTACCAGCCTCTGTTACTGACAACTTCACTACTCGTCCTGCGACCAGCGCCACGTCATCTCGCGGGCCCAGGAACAAACTCCCTGCCGCCTCCGGCCCGATTATCGGATAAGCGAAGGCGGCGCCGGTCTTCGTGTCCCAAGCGAAATCGCCCAGACCTTCCGTCCGCGTGAGAAGGCGCGAGCCCTCGGCGCTGAATTGCATTCGCTCGATCTGGTTCTTATGAATCATCGGCTCGCCCTGCCTCGCACCCGTGCGCACGTCCCAGACCTGAAGTTCCTTTTGCCTGGGCTGGGTGACGAGCCGTTTGCCTGTCGCATCGAAACTTGGAAGGAGCGCGTGGTTCCAAGCGCCTTCGATGAAGTGCGGAAGCGGCTCGCCGAGCGGTTCGCCCGTCACGGCATCGAACATGCGCGCCTTATTTTCCGGCGGAGACAGCACCACGAGCAGCCGCGACCCGTCGGGGCTGAACAAGACCGAATACGGCATACCTGGCAGCCGCTGGGTCTTCGTCAGGAGTTTTCCGCTCGGGATTTCCCAGACGCGCACTCTCCGGTCATCCAGGCTGACGGTGGCAAGCCGGTCATCAGTGGCGTTGAAAGCAGCATTCACGATGGAGATGCCATCGTGGGAAATGACTTGAACGAGTCTTGGGCTTTGCTGGAGCACGGAGGCGATCCTCATCCGATGGATTCCCTCGCGCTCGATGTGGCCCGCATCGGTGCGCAACGCTTCGGTGAACCAGAGCAAGGATTTGAAATAGTCGCCCGCCTGCATGAGCTGAACGCCGCTGAGGACGTTAAGCCGGGCGACTTGCTGGCGATTGGCCTCGCTGTTGATCCGGGCGCTGCGCCATTGAGTGAGCACACCTGTGGAGCCGGCGATGAACACCACCACGAGACTGGCGGCGAGCGCCGCGATGATCGGTTTGCGGCGGCACCAGCGCCAGGCGCGCTCGGAGCGCGTGGTGGGGCGGGCCAGGATCGGCTCGTCGCGGAGGAAGCGTCCGAGTTCATCGGCCAGCTCCTGCGCGGTTTGATAACGGCGGCGTTGCTCCTTTTCCAGGCACTTCAGGCAGATGGTTTCGAGATCGGGCGGAACGCTCGGATTGAGCAGCCGCGGTGAGACGGGTTCCGCGTTCACCACTTCCTGCAAGGTATCGGTCAGAGTCTCGGCCTGGAACGGCGGACGCGCGGTGAGCACGTGGTAAAGAATCGCCCCCAGCGAATAAACGTCGCTGCGATTGCCCACCAGGCCACGCTTGCCGCCTGCCTGTTCGGGCGACATGTAATTCGGCGAGCCAAGCACCTGGCCGCTCAAGGTCAGTTCACTCTCAACATCCAGCCGTTTGGCCAGACCAAAATCACTCACACGTGGCTGATCGTCCGAGCCGATGAGGATATTGGACGGCTTGAGATCGCGATGGAGAATGCCCCGCTCGTGGGCGTACTGGATGGCGCTGGCGATGGCTTGGACGTATCGGGCGGCGCGCGGCGCGGGCAGCGGACGTTGACCGACGAGGCGCGAGAGGTTTGGCCCATCGACAAAGTCCATGGCCAGGAAATGTTCGCCGTGGCGCGAACCGACTTCATGGACGCCCACGATGTTCGGATGTTGCAGGTTTGCGGCTGCGGCCGCCTCGGTGCGGAAGCGATGGATGAACTCCTTGCTGGCAAGCGAGCCACCCAAAATCATTTTGACCGCGACGATCCTGTCCAGGTTGATCTGTCGTGCCTTATAGACCACGCCCATCCCGCCACGGGCGATTTCCTCGAGGAGCTCATAATCGCCGAAGGAGCGGATGGCCGGGCTCGATGTGGTGTCCGGACGTTCGTGATCCAGAACAGTTGGCCGCGCCTCTTCCGGATCAGCGCTGGCGCTGGAAAAAAGGCATTTTGGGCAGAAGCCAGCAGGCGCGTCGTCGGGGACGTGTGCACCGCAATCAGGACAAGTATTCATGGCAATCAGCATCGGGCTGGCCTTCACCCGTTACACAGGAAGAAACCGGAAAAGGTCACAGGATATTTTTCAAAATGATGCCCACTGCAGTGGGTGAGGCTCCTGTCAGCCAGGCGGGGCTTGGAGCTAATTTCAAATCCCAAGTTCAATCATCCGAGTAATCGCATCGGAGGCGTTCTCCCGGGCGGTTGTCTTTCTCGCAGCCCTTATCTGGCGATCACGGAACTCAGATAGCGCAGCTCTTCCTCGGCCTCGGCTCGATCTGACACGGTTTCTGAAATCACTTCGCGAAACAATTCCGCGTAGCGCTGGCGCAGACGCAGAGCCGCCATCTTCACCGCTCCTTCGCTCAAGGTCAGCCGGGCGCCGATTTCCGCGTAAGTGCCGTGACTGCGGTCTCCGAGCAGGAAGGGCTGGATCTGTTCGAGGAGGTCCGCCTTGCCCGCGGCGTGATATTCCTCGCGCAAGCGGCGCATGACTTCTTCGAGCACCGTCAACGCCCAGCGCCGCTCAAAGATGCGCTGGGAATCCGCTTCGTCGGCGGGTTCCAGACGATAACGTTCCTCAGCCTCGAGTGCATCGAGAGCCACCGGCTTAGCGCCTCCGCCACGTTTCACCGCCCGATCCCGATCTTTTGCATCGGCCAGGAAAAGATTGATCGAGGCGAGAAGGAAGGATCGAAATTTCCCACGCTCCCGGGTGACGCGCGACAGCGAACCGTGTTGAAGCAATTGCATGAAAAACCCCTGCACCAGATCCTGGGCATCAGCCTCTCCGCAGCCCCGCCGGCGGAGATAGGCGTACAACGGATACCAGTAAAGACGGCAGAGTTTCTCCAGAGCGGCATCGGCCCCGGCAGATCCCTCACTTGCCGCAGCCAGCACGACGCTCCAATGAGTTGTGGCAAACACGCGCGTCATTCCTGGCAAAACATTGCTCGTCGTGGATCCCGGCTCGGCAAGGCGAGGAAAGCCGGTCAGCTTGACCGCTAAGGGTCCACAGCGCCTGATCGGTTCTTCGCTGGATTCGGTGGAATGGTATGGGTGTTCCGTAGGAACTTTCGAGAAGAGCCCGGCGTTTCAACGCCGAGAACAAATGGAAGTCGAACGAGTCCCGTAGGGACGACCGAACTTGAACTTGCCTCCAGCCTCGATGGCTGTTCCGTTGCCTCAGCCGTCCCTCTTCGGGACTCCATTCAATCCCGCAACAACCCAACGTTGAAACGTTGGGCTATTGTCAAATGTCCCTACGGGACAACCCATCCCCGAAGTCCTGTCCACCAAGTACAGCGAGGAACCGCTTTGTCGCCGCGCTCCTGTTGCATAGTCGCGGCTCAGTGCCAGCCGAGGCGATCGCAGGTGGAAAACGATTCAAGCCTCGTGCGGTATCGAAGCCACAGATTGCCGCGCGAATTCCGCCACTGGCATGAGGATGGAGAAAGTTGTTCCCTGGCCGGGGATGGATTGAACATGGAGACCGTAACCCATTTCTTTCGCCAGTTCATAGACCATGGAGAGTCCCAGTCCGGTTCCGCGTCGCGAGGAGAGTGCCTTGGTGGTGAAGAATGGCTCGAAGATGCGGCTGAAGATTTCCGGAGGAATGCCGGAACCGGAGTCTTCGATCGAAAGCCTGACGTGGGAGGAGGCGGGTTTGGGGTTGAGAACCGGGCTTTCCGGCAGGCGATCGAGCATTTGAGCACGGAGTGTGACAGTGCCACCACCTGACATGGCATCAACCGCGTTCAAGACGAGGTTGTAGAGCATCTGCTGGAGGAGTTCCTTGATCGCGGGCACGGGAGGGAGGCTCTCCGCCACTTCCATCCGGAATGCGACATCGGACTGGTAGCGATCTCCCAGCAGCCTGACGGTCTCGCTGACGATGGGGGCAAGCTCACATGGGACGAGATCCTTTTCGGTCGCTCTGCTGAGTCCGAGCATGGATTTGACGATGCCGGAGCCCTGCTCGACCACGGTCTTGATGCGCTCGACACGGGTGCGGATCTTGGTCAAGTCATCGGGATGCCGCTCGATGATCTGGGCCGAGCCTTTGATGATCGAGAGGATGTTGTTGAAGTCATGCGCTATGCCGGCGGCGAGCGTGCCGAGGGCTTTCATTTTCTGGCTGTGCAACAGTTCCGCGTTGGCGCGCTCCAGCTCGCGCGTGCGAATGGCCACGATCTTCCCGACCTCCGCGTAACTGCGGACCAGGCGCAAATGCTGATTCACGGCGAGGCCGGCGAAGAAGAGCACGAGCGCAATGCCGGCGACGCTCACAACGATCAGCCGGGGCTCGCGATACCAGGGCATGAGGACTGAGAACTCGATCGCTTGTGGATTGGGATCTTCATTCCAGTTGCGATCCATGGCCCTGACCTCGAAACGGTGCCGGCCGGTGCCGAGGTTTTCAAATGTGCGCGAATTCATCTCGGTGAACACGGACCAAGGAGCTCCATCCATGCGATAGGAGAAGAGAAGCCTCTCGACGGGAGTGTCATGCCATCTGTCAGCACCTCGCCAGACAACCGTGGCAGTTCCTGCGGTGGGTCCGGTCGGGAGCACGGGCGGCATGGTTCGGGGAGGGCTGTCGTCGGCCTCGGGATGAAAGAGGCTCAAGCCACGCGTCGTGCCCGCCCAAAGCCGCCCATCACGATCCTCAACGAGTCGCGTGATTGAAGGGCTTGGGAGCCCCTCATCCAGTCCGTGATGCATCCATGAGCCTTCCTTGAAGGCGAGGAGGCCTTGAGCGGTTGCCGCCCAGATTTTGCCGTCGCGGGTGCGTGCCAGGCTGCTGACACGTTCAAGATTGGATTGCACGGTGGACCATTTACGGCCGTTGAACGATTGGAGTCTGGTCGCCCCACCACACCAGAGTGTGCCATCCGCCAGTTCAAGGAAGCTGGCCGCCTGTTCATCGCGGAATCCCGGCCCGGAAGTGAAGAGCTGGAGTTGTCCATCCCGGACGAGCGCGGTTCCACCAATCCCGCCGAACCAGACATCGCCATTCGACGCAGTAAACATGGTCGTGATGTCCCGCAACGCCGACCACATCGTCGGTTCCGAGGGCCACACCTGGAAGGTATCACCGTCACAGGACTCGATCCGGAGAGAACTGCCGTCGCCATCGGGGGAGGATGTGCGGATGCAAAGTTCACCTGACTTGAACTGACCGGCAAGGCGGACGCGCCGTGAATCCGCATGCGTCAATGAACTGAAACGGCCATTGCCGGGATGGTGCAACAGAATCTCGTCACCAGCGCCGATGGCAATGCTTCCGGAAGGGAGCGCGTACATGCAGTCCGTCGCGGTGAAGGCTGCTTCGAAGTTTTCCGGCCAGCGGATTACCGTCCACCGGCCTTGATCGAAGCGAAGCAGGCCTTTCACGGTGGCAAACCAAAGCCGCCCAGATGCGTCTTGCAAGGTAGCGTGAACAAGTGATTTGAAATCATCCACTTCATCCGGGGTCCGCCATAAATAGGGGGCGTAGCGCACCAGGCCTTCGGAGGTCGCAAGCCAGAAGACATTGTTCGTTTCGGTGAGCACGTCCTTGAACTGACCGGCCCAGGGATCTTCGCGCGACAATCTGCCTCCCTGGCGGTGGTCAAAATGAAACAACGAATTGATCGAGCAGGCCCAGGTGGATTCATCCCAGCCAGCCCAGGCCTGACGGATCGTCTCGCCTGTGATCAGATGATGAGTCCAGTTGGTGCCGTCGAAGCGAACAATGGCACGCTTCCCCGGTGAACTCCTGCTCATCGCAAGCGCGGTGATTCCCCCGAGGGCATCTTCAAAAGGACGTTGCAGATTTTCGACCGGAGCGGATTCCGGCAGGAGAAATTCCGTCCACGCTGTCATGGGAGTCACCCGGCGGACGGGGCCGGGAAGATGAGCCAGACCACGTGCCCCTGCTATCCAGATGCTGCTGTCCCGCGCCTCGGTCATCTCAAAGAACTTACCCAAACCCGTGTCAGCGACACTCCGGATCACACTCTGCCGCATCATGGTCACGTCGTACTCCATCAGGCGGTCGGACACCAGGAAGAGCACGCGGTCGCGCTCGGCGGGGATCAGGGAGATTTGCCGGATCTGGCGCAGAATCGGATCCACGCTGTTCTCCGCGCGGATCTCGGGAATCGGGTGCTGAACCCATTGCGTTCCATCGAAAACGGTCAGCCCTTCGAGAAACAATGACCAAAGCTGGCCGCTGCGGCTTTCGTAAACCCGGAACCCGGTTCGTCCCGGCGAAGGCAGCAGCCGCACGGTGTAACCATCATAAACGCTGATCTCGGACGCGTCCGTGTGTTTCACCAGCAGGTTGCCACGCGGACTCATCGAGATGGCCGCGGCTCCGGAATCGACAAATCCGTCGCCGGCCCGAAAGGCGCGCCAGTTCGCGCTCATGTCCGCCAGCGCACGCGACGGCGCCAGCAAGCAGGCGAGCAGGAGGAACAAAGCTCCCGGCCCGTTCGTTCGGTCATGACGTAAGAGGGCGGTCAACGGAGGAAGGTTTACCAGCATGGGTGCGCAGGCAACAGCCGGAATTCTACGGGCCAGCCCCGGGCACGATTCGCTTTCTTTAGGGAGCAACCGTGTGCTACACCGATGCGCGTATGCCGGAGTTTCAGACACTCAATTGTCCAATGTGCGGCGCCGCGTCGCGATCTGACGCCACGAAATGCGGGCATTGCGGCGCGCGGCTAGCGACCGTGGCGTGCCCGTCCTGCTTTGGCCTGAATTTTGTCGGAGCAAAGTTTTGCTCCAGATGCGGAACTTCGGTCGGTCGCCGGACGGAACATGTCTCCACCGAACGAAATTGTCCCCGCTGCCGCCGTCAGTTGAAGGCTGTCGGAGTGGGCCAGATCCAGATCGCCGAATGTGAGCATTGCGAGGGCTTCTGGGTGGATGCAAATTCCCTCTCGAACATCTACGCGGAACGCGAGCGACAAGCGGCGGTGTTGAGCCTGGTTTCGGAGAAAGTTCCCGAGGTTCAGGCGATTGAGGCGGTGCGTTACGTGCCGTGTCCAGAATGCCGCGGGCTGATGCACCGGGTGAATTTCGCAGGATGTTCGGGAGTGGTGGTGGACGTATGCAAGAACCACGGCACGTGGTTTGACCGCGATGAACTTCGCCGCATTGTGGAGTTCATCCAGCGCGGCGGCCTGGACGAGGCTCGCGAGAGAAAAGTTCGCGAACTCGAAAGCCGCGCGCGCAAAGCCCAGGAGGCCGGCGCTCACCCGTCGATGACAGGGTCTGCTCCGATGCTGGGGGGAAACGGAGGGGGCTCGCCCATGAGGGATTTGGATTCCGGTGAGCAACCGTGGTGGTGGGAGGCAATTGCTTTTGCCGGTGCTGCCATAGCTTTCTGGATGGTAAACAGATGATCGACAGCAATCGCGCATGAGAACCAGTAACAGATGCCCGGGCTGGCTCGCGAAGTTTGCAGTGCTTGGTGTGTTTTCGTTTTGTACGACCTGGGGCTGGTGGAACGCCCAGGCCACCACAGCCGAAGACACGACCGCCGTCGCACGCGCGGATTTCAAGCGCGACATCGAACCGATCCTTTCAGCGAAGTGCCATTCCTGCCATGGAGCGAAGGACAACAGGAACGGATTGCGTTTGGATCTGCGGCGCTCCGCTCTCGGCGGAGGTGATACCGGCCCGGCCATCATTCCTGGAAACAGCGCGGAGAGTTTGTTGATCCGTTACGTCACCGGCGAAAACGATGAGAAAATCATCATGCCGCAAAAGGGCGAGCGACTTTCCCGGTCGGAGATCCAACTCCTCAGGACTTGGATTGATCAAGGCGCGGAATGGCCGCAAGGGTCAGAGCCTGAATCGCCAGCCGGACTCGATCATTGGGCTTTCAAAACACTGAAACGGCCGGGAGTGCCGGTGATTCGCGGAACCATCAGCCGTCAGCGCGAGATCAGCAAACCTGTTGGCGCTGATTCTCCCGGCGGCGGCGTCACCAGACCGGCGCCTGGTGTTCCCGCGCTAAACATTGATTCCGGGAACCGAAATCCGATCGACGCGTTTGTCATGGCGCGGCTGGAGCAGGAGCAGCTTGCGCCTTCGCCCGAGGCGGATCGTGCCACGCTCATTCGGCGTTTATCCCTGGATATTCTGGGTCTGCCGCCTTCACCGGAGGAAGTGGATCAGTTCATCAAAGACCGCGATCCCGCTGCCTACGAGCGGGTGGTGGATCGACTGCTTGCATCTCCGCATTTTGGCGAGCGTTGGGCGAGGCACTGGCTTGATCTGGCGCGTTACGCGGACAGCGACGGCTACGAAGACGACAAATTCCGCCCTGACGCATGGCGTTATCGCGACTGGGTGGTCTCGGCAATCAATCGGGACATGCCTTTCGATCAGTTCACAGTCTGGCAGATCGCCGGCGATCTCCTTCCCGATGCCACGGACGAACAGAAACTCGCGACTGGGTTTCATCGGATGACGCTCTCCAACAATGCCGGCGCCGGCGGCATCCAGGAGGAGTACCGCGTCAAGACGGTGAAGGATCGGCTGAACACGGTGGGCAACGCCTGGCTCGGGCTGACGGTTGGATGCGCCGAATGTCATTCGCATAAATACGACCCGATCTCGCACCGGGAGTATTACCAGCTCTACGCGTTCTTCAACAACCTGGAGGAGGCGACAATTCCAATGCCGAAACCTGGCGAGCGGTATCAACGTGAATTCGAGGAGGCCACCCGCGCATTCGAAGAAGGTTTGAGAAAGGTCCGCCGGGCTCTCGCGGATTACGAGAAGGACGTGCAGCCGCTGCGACAGCGGGAATGGGAGGCGAAATCCCTGTCCGATCAATCCGTTCCCGCATCCATCCGCGAGCTGCTGGCCCTGCCATCCGAAACACGGGATGAAAAGAAGCGCGAGGAATTGAAGAAATACTTCCGCTCGATCGACACGGAGTACGCTGCGTTGAAAGCGGTGATTCCGGTTGGCGACGAGGTGGGAAACAACAAGCCGCTTTCGCCGAGTGAGAAGGCCCTTGTGGTGGCGGAGAGCAAGACGCCGCGAAAATCGTTCCTTCAGCGGAAAGGTAATTTCGAGAAACCCGGGGCGGAAGTCCAACCTGGGACGCCCGGATTTTTGCCTCCACTGGTTTCTCGCAATTCTCAGCCGGACCGCCTGGATCTGGCCCGATGGATTGCCGACCCGCAACACCCGCTGACAAGCAGGGTGGCGGTGAATCAAATATGGCAGGCGCTCTTCGGCAGGGGTTTGGCGGCGACTCCGGACAACCTCGGCGTCAATGGTGAGAAACCGTCGCATCCCGATTTGATCGACTGGCTGGCAGGCGAGTTCATCGCTCGCGGCTGGAGCAGGAAGGAACTGATCCGATTGATCGTCAGCTCCGCCACTTATCGGCAGGGTTCGTTTGCCCATCCCGAAGCGCGTGACAAGGATCCGAACAACCTGCTTCTCGCGCGGCAGAACCGGCTGCGGGTCGAGGCCGAGTGCATTCGTGACCTGGCGCTCGCGGCGAGCGGGCTGCTGAATCCGGAAATTGGCGGCCCCAGTTTTCAGCCGCCTTTGCCGTCAGCATTCACCTCGGCGAAGGAGATCAAGAACGAACGTTTCATGGAGCAGAGCCCGGTTTCGCACCGGCATCGACGCGGTGTTTACATCAACGTTCAGCGGACGTTTCTGTTTCCGATGCTGAAGACCTTTGATGTCGCGGACGCCAACGTTTGCACCGCGCGGCGCGAACGCTCGAACACGCCGCTCCAGGCCCTGACATTGTTGAACGATCCTGTTTTTTACGAAGCCGCGCAGGTACTCGGCAACCGCGTCCTGAGCGAATCCGAACGCGGCACTCGCGCCGGCATCGAACGCCTTTACAAACTCTGCCTGGCACGCGAACCACGGCCGGAGGAAGTGACGACAATGGAGAAGCTCTTTGCCCGGCAGGCTGTACTTTGCCGGAACAACGCACAAGCAATCGAAGATCTCATCGGCAACCACCGCGTCCCCGCGTCTGTAGATCGAGTGGAAGCCGCCTCCTGGGTCGGGCTGGCACGCGCCGTTTTGAACTTCGATGAATTTGTCACAAGGGAATAACTGCAAGTTCCCGCCACAGGCTCTCAGATGGCATCTTCCTGTTCACAAGAATTTGGCTTGTTACTGATGGGTCGTCTGCTATTGCAAACCCCAAGAGTTTTCCACGTCCCTTGAAGCCACACTTAAATGTGCCCCGTTGTGGGTTCGGGCTGCTGCCAATCTGGCTGTTCGCACTGGTGGTGGTCTTCTCCATTTCTCTTCCCGTTTCCGCACTGCCGACTCGCCTCGGTGACGTCGATGAAGACGGGGCGCTGACGGTGCTCGATATTGTCCGTGCTGTCTCACACATCCGTGGAACGCGACCGCTCCCCGGAGATCTGGCTGTGTTCGCTGACATCAATCAGGATGGGGCGATCAACAACACTGACGTGCAGTTAATTTCCGATTTTGTCCTGAGTGATCAGCCGCCGGAGATTCCTCTCACCCGCGTCCGTGAAACTTCCCCAGGCAACGGCGACATGGACGTTTCCGTCACACGCGAAACAGTCTTCCGGCTGACGCTTCCTCTCGCTCCGAACACCGTCATTGGAAACGATCGCCTGTTCGCGAGGGTATGAGGTTTGTGAGCGGGGCGCCCTGGAAACACTCAGGACGCAGTTGCAGAACGGACGGAAACGAAGTCACCATCCGACCTGGTGGAAAGCTAAACCAGCAGGTGGGCTTACGGGAGATGCTCGAGA
>SXGU01285636.1_pt1 | contig 14053 bp, 8 predicted proteins | sample 3174531 | NCBI WGS metagenome assembly SXGU01 (sample SAMN11356863, study PRJNA531348) | freshwater metagenome | isolation source: freshwater sample F1-140 | place: China: Fuxian Lake, Yuxi | collected 2017-12-25
CAACCCGTGCAGCGGTTGAAGAAGGCGTTGTGGCCGGCGGCGGTTCGGCTCTGGTTCGCGCTATTTCCGCTCTGGATAAACTGGAAGGCATCAACCACGACCAAACCGTCGGCATCAACATTCTGCGTCGTGCGATGGAAGAGCCTCTGCGTCAAATCGTTGCCAATGCCGGAGACGAGCCTTCAGTGGTTTTCAATGAAGTGCAAAAAGGCACCGGTAACTTCGGTTACAACGCGGCGACCGGTCAATACGGCGACATGATCGAAATGGGGATTTTAGATCCTGCGAAAGTAACCCGTACTGCATTGCAAAATGCAGCTTCAGTTGCCGGCTTAATGCTGACCACCGAAGTGATGATTGCCGATACCCCTAGCGAAGATAAAGGCGGTCATGGCGGCCATGATATGGGCGGCATGATGTAAATCGGCTGTCTTAAAGCCCCATTGCTTTAAGCGAAATGAAAGCCCCGGTTGTTATTGAAACAGCCGGGGCTTTTTTATGGTCTCGATTTTTACAATTTCGAGCTGTAAGTTGTCGGCATTTATAGGAGACTGTGCTAAATTTACTCAAATTTTTCACCGTAAAATGCTTGATAAAACCTGTGCAACCCTTCCTGACGAGTAACTTTTGAGCCGGCAAGGACTCCGCTCATCCGCTTCCGGAAAACTTATAGCCGACCTACTCCCGACAATTATTACCCATGGATATTACCAAAAAAATTCGTATCGGCGATCTACTGGTACAAAACCGTATTATCACCGAGGAACAACTACTATCGGCTTTGGCCGAACAAAAGAAAACCGGGCGGCAACTGGGCCGTACCCTGATCAATTTAAACTACATCGCTGAAACGGAATTGCTTAATTTCCTATCGCAGCAATTAAATATTCCCTTTTTAGATATTTCCCAATATCCCCGCAAACCGGAAGCGATCAAATTATTGCCTGAAACCGCAGCCCGGCGTTTTCGCGTATTGCTGCTGGAAAATAACGAATTCGATGTGCTGTTGGCGATGGCGGACCCTACCGACTTAATGGGCTTGGATGAGTTAAGTCGTATCCTGAAAAAAACCATTCGCCCGGCCGTGGTTAGAGAATCGGATCTGTTAATGGCGATAGATCAGTCCTACCGCCGTACCGCTGAAATCAATAATCTGGCCGAACAATTGCGCAGCGATATGTCCGAAGAGGACAATATCGATCTTAATGTACTGCTGACATCGGGCGAAGCGGCCGACGCACCGGTGGTTAAACTGCTGAAATCGGTGTTTGAAGATGCCGTGCAAGTGCGGGTTTCCGATATTCATATCGAGCCGCAAGAACATAAACTGTACATCCGCTTTCGCATTGACGGCGTTCTGCATCAGCAGACTGAAGCCGATCTTAAAATTGCTACCGCGCTGGTGTTGCGGCTCAAACTGATGTCCGGCTTGGATATTTCCGAAAAGCGTTTGCCCCAGGACGGCCGTTTTCAGATTAAAGTGCGCCAGCAAACCGTCGACGTGCGTATATCGACCATGCCGACTATTTACGGCGAATCCGTGGTCATGCGTTTGTTAATCCAAAACGCCGAAGGATTTTCACTGGAAAAATTGGGTATGCCGACCGAGATGCTGGCGCGCTTTCGCAAACTGCTGCATCGCCCGGATGGCATGATATTAGTGACCGGGCCAACCGGTAGCGGAAAAACCACGACGCTTTATGCCGCTCTTAGCGAGCTTAATTCCGCGGCCAATAAGATCATAACCGTCGAAGACCCGGTAGAATACCGTTTGCCGGGCATTAACCAAGTGCAAGTCAACGAAAAGATCGAACTCGACTTTGCAAGAGTGCTCCGTTCCTCATTGCGTCAAGATCCGGATATTATCCTGGTAGGGGAAATGCGTGATCATGAAACCGCCCAAATTGGCTTGCGCGCTGCAATGACCGGCCATTTAGTATTATCAACACTGCATACCAACGATGCGGTCAGTTCGCCGATTCGTTTGATTGACATGGGCGTGCCCCGCTTTATGGTCGCCATGTCCTTGCTGGCTGTCATTGCCCAGCGGCTGGTGCGGGTGGTTTGCGAAAGTTGCGTCCAACCTTCTATCCCCGAACCCTTCGAACAGACTTGGCTCAAACTTGAATTGGGCGATACCATCGACCGGCATAGCTTTGTTCGAGGCAGAGGCTGTACGCATTGCAACGGCACCGGCTATCAAGGCCGAATAGGTATTTACGAATTGCTGGAAATGAATACCGAACTAGCCGACGCGGCCAACCATCACGACACCGGTATTTTCATTAAGCAGGCCCGCCGACAGATGGCCGGAAGAACACTACGCAGCAGCGTGGTGGCTATGGTGGTGGCCAAACGCACCACGGTTTCGGAAGCCATGCGCATCAGTAACCAATTCGATGAATAGACAATGCCACGAAACATTCTGCGGATAGCGAACCTACGCGTCTTTAATCTTTACTCTTTAACTTATTCCCGCAATGCCATTTTTCTCCTATAAAGGCCGTAACAACAAAGGCGAGCTGGTAAAAGGCGTATTAGAGGGTTATGACTCTAGCGCTTTGGCAAGACAGCTGGTCGGTATCGGTATAACGCCTATCGAAATTATTCCCGGCCCGGCGCCTCGCGCCGAAAATAGCCCGTCCTCCATCAATTTATTTGAAGAGCGTATCAATCCGATGGATGTCATGATGTTCAGCCGGCAGATGTACACCCTGCTTAAGGCCGGCATTCCCATCATGAGCGCCCTGAGCGGACTGCTGTCATCGACCAAAAACAAAGCCTTCGTCAAAGTCATCGCCGATATCCGTTCGAGTCTCGATAGCGGCCGTGAGCTATCCGCCGCGCTCAACCAGCACCCGAAACTGTTTAACAGTTTTTATATCAGCATGATACGCGTCGGCGAAACGACCGGTATGTTGGACAGGATATTTCTGCGCTTGTTCGATCATCTGGAGTTTGAAAAATTTATGCGCGACCAGATTAAGGCGGCGCTGCGTTATCCTTCCTTTGTGATGATGGCAATGATGGTGGCGGTTGTGGTGATTAACATCTTCGTTATTCCGGCCTTTGCCAAAGTGTTTGCGAACATGGGCGCCGAACTGCCCTTAATGACGCGCGTTTTATTGAATTTTTCTAACTTTATGATCACTTCATGGCCCCATTTGCTGGCTGGCCTCGTCGGGGCCGCCTATTTATTCCGTACTTATATCGCTTCGGATAAAGGCAAATATCAATGGGACGGCTTTAAATTAAAAACGCCGATTGCCGGTCCGATTGTCCATAAAGCCACCATGGCCCGCTTTGCCAGGAGTTTCGCGCTGTCTACCAAAAGCGGCGTACCGATCATGAGTGCGTTAAGTTTGGTCGCGCAAACCGTCGATAACGATTTTATTGCGCAGAAAGTAGAGCAAATGCGTCTCGGCGTTGAGCGTGGCGAGTCTATTTATCGCACCGCAACGAATACCGGCGTTTTTAATTCCTTGGTCTTACAAATGATATCGGTCGGCGAAGAGTCGGGCTCATTGGATGACTTAATGGAAGAAATTGCCGATATGTACCAGCGCGATGTCGAATACGAAATCAAAACCTTGGGCGCCAAAATAGAACCGATATTGATCGTTTTTCTGGGCATACTCGTGCTGATCCTGGCCTTGGGTATTTTCCTGCCGATTTGGGATCTCGGCAAAGTATCGCTCCATAAAAGCTAATGATGAAGCCGAACAAACCACAGCAATGCGGCGCCAGCCGTTTCGATTTCGCAATTTCCGTCAGCGTTATCGCCCTATTAGCGACCGCCTTGCTGTTTGCGCTTATCTACGCGCAAAACCAAGTTGAGGCGATAACGATGGAAACCGATCTGGTCAATATGCGTTGGGGGCTGCGCGAGTTGTGGAGTCATCGTAATGCGACCGGACAGTCGCTGACGATTAGCGAAATAGACAACGCCAATCCGATAAAATTTCTGAACGATCGACCGGAAAATTATCGCGGCGAATACCCAGAAACACCGCCTGACGCTCAATCTATCTGGTATTTCGATACCAAGACTCAGCGCTTGGTCTATGTTTTTAGCGACGGCCATCAGCTCCGTTATCGATTGACCGGCACCGCCAAGCTCGATCGGGCGTCACTGGGAGCAATAGGAGGAATGGATTTGGTGCTTGATCAATAGCGGCGGGGATGTGGTATGACATTAAACGGACTTTGAAAAAGGCCTAATGCCATCGCTTAACGGTAGCTTAAACCAGTGATAAAATTAAAAACACCCAGTCTGTTCAATAAGGAATAAGTAATGACGGATAATGTAGAAAAACAGAATAGTGGGACATTTACAAACGATCCGTGCAAAATGGCCGGTGTTCGTAATGATGTGGGAGATCTGAAATTGCGCATCGATTCAATTGAAGATCCTATAGCAAGCGCGAGACGCGATTTGTCCATTTTACACAGCGCATTGCACTTACTCATAAACGACCGGCTCACAACGAAAATCGGCTGGAACGCATCGAACGTCGCCCGGACTTAGTCGCGTAGGTTACGCTAAGCTCCAATACTGTTGACTTAAGCAGTGCAAAGCCCTCTCCAGAGGGAGAGGGTTGGGTGACAACTGCACGGATGCAGGAGGTAGAGCAACGCAGGGAGCAGTTGCCGAGGGGAAATTAGAACAAGGAAAAAAGCTTATTTGAATCCCCTCATCCCAGCCTTCTCCCTCTGGAGAAGGAGCACACAGTCTTAAGTCAACAGTATTGACACTAAGCTCCAGCCAGACCGGAATAGGTACCCATTGCGCCAACTTAAGAGCTAAGTTGTTGAAAGTTGAAAAGTGCCGGCGGGGCATTGGCCCCGACCGTAACGTTTTTTATCAATGACTTGCATTGAACACTTAAACGTGTGGACGGGTTAAATAACCCGTCCAGCCGCCGCTTTTCCTTAAGTTGGCGCATATGGGATAGGCGCCGGCCGGTCATGATTATTTATTTGCCGACCTTTTTAATTACCTCACACTCTACGAACGCAGCTGAAAAACATGAATAAATCCAAAGGCTTCACCCTGATTGAATTAATCGTCGTTATCGTCATTCTGGCTATTTTGGCGGCGGTGGCATTGCCGCGCATGACCAATTTACAGCTTGACGCCCGCATTGCCAAACTGAATGCAGCGCGCGGCAGCGTTGCTGCCGCGTCGGCGATGATTCACGCAACCTTGTTTGCGCGTAATGGCCGGGCGGATACAGCGCCTTGCCCGGCCGGCGGCGGCACCGCTAATAACTCTACCGGGGCAACGGGTACATTGTGCAGCGAAGCGGGGATTATTAATCTGGTTAACGGTTACCCCGACGTTACCGACATCGGCACCATGGGCATACTGACCGCAGCGGGGCTGACCACCGTATTCAACCCAAACCAAACTGAACTGCAAGCCGAGGGCTATGACTATACCTCGACAGGAACCGTGGCGACTTTTCAAGTTCGCGGCGGTAGTTCCAGCATTGATTGCTCGTTTACTTACACCGAACCCGCCGCCAATGCCGCTCCCATCATCAGCATAATTACCACGACAGGCTGTTAGCCGCGCGGCCTTTAAGCTTAATTACGGACATGAATTTTATATTCAAAATAACAGCCTTCACACTGTAAATGTTTGCGTTATACCGTTTTAAATTAAATACAATCCCAATAAACTCGCCGATCAAGGCTCTGGAAACACAAGCATGAACTCACTGACCTCTCAATCCTGCCTCACCTCCGTCAAGCCAAACCGACTGGAACAATTACAGCATATCAACCTGCAACTGGCGGCACTGGGACAACCGACCTGCGACGTGGAAACCGACCCGCAATACCTGAAAATCGCCGGCGGTTTGTTAAAAAACTATTCCCAACAACGCCGCCTGCTGGCGCTGACCAAGTACCGTTGCCCGGCCGATCAGCGTATCCAGGATTTCCTTAACGCCTATTTGGCTGAAAACGGCATAGACGCACCGATGCGTTTACCCGGAGAAACCTTTGTGCTGGCGCAAAAAGGCTTGGCCAGAGAACTGTCCCTGCCCTTTTTGCACAACGAATTCCATTCGGCTTATGTCGATTCCTACCGGATTCAGCAAGGCGTCTTGCATAATCCGCAAAATGACCGGCGCACCACCAAAGGCGTGTTCCATATTGCCGCCGGCGGCCTTCCGGTTCCGGCCGATAAAAACGAAGTGCCGGTACAAACCTACGCGGCGCTGCTGCATGCCGCGTTGACGCCTCCGGCCGACCTGTTGAGCCTGCCTTTTACCGGCGCTCAGCAAAATCCCGCAAAACTCTGGGTATCGTCCCTGCTCAGGCCTATTGTGTGTCCGGAAGTTTCCGCCTCAATGCCGGTCAAAACCATGGAAGTCCGCTTTTTCGCGCCCGGCGGACTGGTTGCCAACCTCGATTTTATCGAATCCATTTTCGGCAATGCGGGCGACCCGCTTTTACCTGAAAACGATGCCGCTTTAGATATTGAGCATTGGACCGGACATACCGGCTGCATTATTCTCGCGCCGCATCTGGTGCATTGCCGGAAACAGGCGCTGGGCTTGCCGCATGTTGACGACGCCACCGAGCGTCAACGCAAAGACGGCATGAGTTGGCAACGGGAAGACGAACTGTACAATAACGGCCAGCCTTTTAAATTGGTGTGCCGCAACATGAAGGGAGTGATTGTTACGATCATTGCCGACAACTATTTCGGCTACAGCAAAAAGGAAATCAAATCCCATATCAGCTATTCGGCCAATTTGTACGGCGGCGCCGAAGAAGAGCATTCCGGCGGCGCACTGGCATTCCCTAGAGTCATTTTGGGTGAAATCTTCTTGCCTCATGCTTCTTCTTATATCAGCGAGCACTATTCTTTCGATAAAGTTTGTCGGCAACTCGCCGCCGTCATCGAACTGAAAGACCAAGGCTACGCGGTTGACAGAAATTATCCGGACATCGTTTATATTCCCAATTCGGCCAAATTCAATATTCAGCAGCAACAAGTCAGCTGGACGCACAACAAGCAAACGCAAACGCTTAAATTACTGTTCAATCACACCTATATCTACCCGAACGGCTTTAAAATCCACCTGGAGCGCCATCCGCACGCACCTAGCTGGCGCTTGATCGGCACCCATCAGGAAGGCACCTTCTGCCATAAACCGAGCACGGTGTCCGGCGGCGGCAAATCGGAGATTTCCAAATCGATTGCCGGAGCGATTATTTCCGGCGCTGTCTTTGTCGACGATTTCGATAAAGACATGGATATCGTCACCGACATCTTCGAACGCGATTATTCCACCCGCTTTCGCGACCCGGCCTTGCATGGCGTCGATCAACGCCGCCTGCTCAGCAATGAACGCACCTTGGGTTCGGTAATCAAACTGCTGACGCCGTCCGTCACTCAATATTCGGATGCCTATAACCAATGGCTGGCGACCATTCCCCGGCATATCTTGGCCGTGGCGCTTATGATCAAACGTTTTTACAAGGAGGAATGGGGCTCGAACTGGCGGAAACATTTTTCCGTCGACATGGTCAACAGCCATCCCGGCAACGAGTTGAAATTTCAGGGCCGCAAACTGATCGCCAGCTATTTGCGCGTCGGTTTCGACGAAAAAGGCGCATGGCGGGTGTTCAAACTGCGCCAGGATTTTATGGCCTCGGCCAAAGTCCAGCTGGAAGACGACATTTCCGCGTCCACCGTGGTGCCAACGCGCTTGCTGAACGGGCTGAATCCCGATTACGGCAACCCCAGCGTCAAACTGGTCGAAAACTGCGAACAAAGTTTCTTTCAACGTCCTGACGATGCGGTACACCGGGGTACGGATTTACAAACCGAATTGGATTTTTCGCGCACCGACAATTTCATCTCCAACTTTCAACCGCTGACCGCGCAAGACGCCCGCGAGTTCATCGAAGACGTGGTTCATTTCGACGAATTCAGCGAACCTATGCAAAATGTTATCCGCCAAGCCACTCAAGGCAAAGACGGCGAATATTTCGTATCATCGGCGCATCCTCGCTTGGTGGACGGCAAACCCAGCCTGAACGTCCGCTACCTGCAACTTCGCCCCGACATCGCCAACCCTAAAATGCGCTATATCGCCGAACTTTCCACACGTTTAGCGCGGGGGCTTGGCACCGATCAAACCGTTTATTTTCCGGTCAACGCGGTACTGATCGGACGGCGCAACAACCCTGCCGACCTGGAATCGGGCATTCGGCCGTTGGCTATCTATAATCCGATTCATTACCAGGAATTGCCGGAACTGTTTATGGATGTTATTTGCAGCCTGACCGGAAAATCGCCGTCCACTACCGGCGCAGGTTCCGAAGGCGCGCTGACCAAAGGCCCGTTCAATGCGCTATCGGCCACCGCCGACCTGAATACCGCCTTGGTTTCTTTCATATTGTGCGGTTACGACGGCTTTTCCACGGCGGCGGGTTTCATCGGCTCCAAGCGTCGCATCGATCATGACATCAGTCTGCTGATTCCGGAAATCTGGTCGCGCTTGCCGGTCACCGAACGCGATCCGGAGTATTTAATTGCCAAGGGACAATTGGAAAAACTGGAAGATTTTGACTACGAAGGCCGCACCGTCTTTCAAAGCCGACTCGGCTATCGCATTACCGAACGCTTTGTGCATACCAATTTCGGCAAGATGTTCGATTACCCGACCGCGGTATTCGACGAAGCCATGCTGAAACCGGAGACACAGGATATGGCCGGTTATGTCGACGGTATCGACAATGTCTATGAAGCGCAGCAACGGGTCGCGCAATTGTATTTTCAGGACGGCTCCATTAATGACGCCTGCCCTCCCCTGAAAGCGCTGCTGCATATTATGGCCGAAGGTCACTATGAAGGCAGAACCGCCGGCGATCCGGCGATTCGCGCCATGTTCACTCCCGACTATTTACTGCAAAGCGACTGGTATCAACAACGCCTTGAAATCAAACAGCAACGCGACAGTGAGCTTTGGCAACAACATAAGGCTTATATCCAACAGCAATTGGATAAAACCGAACACAATGGTTCGGACAGCCGCGCCGAGTTAAGCCAAAAACTCGAATCGGCCGAACGCATGCTGGCCGAAATCAACGATCCGGCCTATCTGCAAAGCCTGCAAGGAACATTAGGGGCGGATTGGGTGCATCGTTCATAGGCATCATCCGCCATCAATAAGCGACACAATGAATCAATAAGAAAGTCTTTTTATTCACCACGAAGGCACGAAGTTCACGAAGAAAAATAATTGATCAAACTCAATGCATTAAAAACTTCGTGTCCTTCGTGGTGAGCTTTCTGTTTAATCCCTCTGTCCCTCTTGCATATCCTCTAACGGCGGACAACTGCAAAACACATGCCGGTCGCCGTAAACATTATCGATGCGCCCGACCGGCGGCCAGTATTTATCGTCATGCTGATCGCTGTTGGGAAAAAAAGCCTGTTGCTTGGAGTAAGGCAATATCCATTTTTCCAGCAATAAGCGATGGGTATGCGGCGCATTATGCAGCAGGTTGTTTTCGGCGTCCGCTGCCCCCGTTTCTATCGCTTTAATTTCTTCGCGAATAGCGATTAACGCGGCGCAAAAACGGTCGATTTCCGCTTTGTCTTCGCTTTCGGTCGGTTCTATCATCAAGGTGTCGGCGACCGGAAACGATACCGTCGGCGCATGAAAACCGTAATCGATCAAGCGTTTGGCGATGTCTTCGACGGTGACGTTACAGCTCTTTTTAAACGCGTGACAATCGATAATGCATTCATGCGCCACCCAACCGTTTTTGCCGGTGTATAAAATCGGGTAGTACGGCGCCAAGCGTTTGGCGATGTAATTGGCGTTCAGGATTGCGGTCAAGGTGGCGCGTTTTAACCCGGCAGCGCCCATCATTGCGATATAAGCCCAGGAAATGGTGTAGATGCTGGCCGATCCCCAAGGCGCGGCGGATACCGTGCCGATAGTGCCGTGCTCGCCTTTGGCCGGATTGACGCCTTCAACCACCGGATGATCGGGCAGAAACGGCGCCAGATGCGCGCCCACGCCTATCGGGCCGACGCCCGGACCGCCGCCGCCATGCGGACTGCAGAAAGTTTTATGTAAATTAAGATGGGCGACATCGGCGCCGATTTTACCGGGACGGCTTAGCCCCACCAACGCATTAAAGTTGGCGCCATCCAGATAAACCTGTCCGCCATGCTGATGAACCAGGTCGCAAATGTCCCTAAACGCCGGTTCAAACACGCCGTGCGTGGATGGATAGGTAATCATTAAGGCGGCCAAGGTGTCTTGGTACTCGGCCGTTTTCGCGCGCAAATCGTCCAGACTGACGTTACCGTCAGCATCGCAAGCAACCACCACCACTTTAAGCCCGGCCAATGCCGCGCTGGCCGGATTGGTGCCGTGCGCGGATGCCGGAATCAAACAGATGTTGCGCTGCGCCTGGCCTCTGACTTGATGATATTTGCGGATGACTAAAAGCCCGGTGTACTCGCCTTGGGAACCCGCGTTGGGCTGCAAAGAAAAAGCATCGAAGCCGGTCAAATCGCACAGCATATCTTCCAATTCGTCGAACATCTGTTGATAACCGTGGCTCTGGTACAACGGCGCGAACGGGTGCAGCGCGTTAAACTCATGGTAAGAAATGGTCTGCATCTCAGTCGCGGCATTCAGCTTCATCGGGCAGGAAACCAGCGGGATCAACGCCCGGTCCAACGCTATATCGCGCCGGGCCAACCTGCGCATATAACGCATCATTTCGGTTTCGGAATGGTAGCGCTCGAAAACCGGATGTTGCAGGATCGCGTCGTGGCGTAATAAAGCTTGCGGAATACATTCGCCGACGGCGGCATCCAGAATATTAATGTCGGGAAGATCGGCGGTGGCGGCGGCGAAAACCTGCCAGACGTCTCTTAAATTACTCCGTGTAGTGGTTTCGTCCAACGATAGGCCGATGCGATCCGCATCAATCACGCGCAAATTGATATTGGCTTCCGTGGCTTGGGCGGCGAGACGTTTTGCCCGGTTCGGGGTGCTGATGACTAAAGTGTCGAAATAACACTCGCTCAGCACTTGATAACCTAACTGGGTGATTCCGGCCGCCAGAATTTGGGTGTAACGATGTACTCGCCCCGCAATCAAACGCAAGCCCTGCGCACCGTGATAAACCGCATAAAATCCGGCAATCACCGCAAGCAACACCTGCGAGGTGCAAATGTTGCTGGTGGCCTTGTCCCGGCGAATATGCTGCTCACGGGTTTGCAGCGCCATGCGTAGCGCAAGCTGGCCGTGGCTGTCCTTGGACACACCGATAATACGGCCCGGGACCGAGCGTTTGTATTCGTCCTTGGTCGCAAAATACGCGGCATGAGGTCCGCCGTAGCCCATCGGTACGCCAAAACGCTGAGAGTTGCCGACCACAATATCGACGCCGAATTCGGCGGGCGGTTTAAGCAATACCAACGCCAGCAAATCCGCCGCTACCGTCACCAAGGCCGATTTGGCTTGAGCGATGGCGGTGGCTTCGGCGAGATCTTTTATTTCGCCTTTATCGCCCGGATATTGCAGCAGCAGAGCAAAAAAATCGTAGTCCGCCAGATTTCGATAGGGATCGGCGACGATCACTTCATAGCCCAAAGAGCCGGCGCGGGTCTTGATCACGGCGATAGTTTGCGGATGACAATCCCGGTCCACGAAAATACTATTGGCTGTGCTTTTGGATAAGCGCCGCGACATAGTCATGGCTTCCGCCGCTGCGGTAGCTTCATCAAGCAGCGAAGCGTTCGCAAGCTCCATGCCGGTTAGGTCGATAATAACTTGTTGAAAGTTAAGCAAGGCCTCCAATCGGCCTTGACTGACCTCGGCCTGATAAGGAGTATAAGCCGTGTACCATCCGGGGTTCTCCAGCACATTGCGTTTAATCACCGCAGGCATGATAGTGTCGTAATAGCCCATGCCGATCATTGAGGTGAATACTTTATTGCGTTCGCGCATTTTGCGCAGATGCTTGATCACTGCGCGCTCGCTGACCGTCTCAGTCAGCTTCAACGGTTCGTGATTCAGGATATTGGCCGGAATAGCTAAAGCGATAATATCTTCCAGCTCGTTGACGCCCAATTCTGCCAGCATGTCTTTGATTTGCTGAGAATTAGGACCGATATGGCGGTTGATAAAATTACCGCGCATTTCCAGTTGGGCTAGACTAGGGCGAGACGAAGTCATGATTTACCACCACTCAATAGTTAAGGAAACAAACTCAGGCGAAAAAGCATTGTCCGCGAAAACTTCCGAAGGACAGGAAGAATACGGGCTGTTCATACTTTCGTGACAGTATCCTGTCAATTAAATCGGTATTCTTACTCAGCAGGCGGAGTTTTATGATAACGGTGGGGAATAAAAGGCAACGGCGTTACCCTCATTTCAATCCTGTGATTGCGAACCTGTGCGTATAAGGTGTTGCCCAACTTAGCGGATGTCCTGTCAAGCCGAGCCATCGCAATCGGCCGGCTCAAACTGGGAGAAAAACCGCCGCTGGTCACATAGCCTACGGCGATGCCTTGGTTGTTGTAAATTTCGCTGCCTTCACGCACCGGTATTTTACTGTTCACCAATAAACCGGCGCGGATTTCTTTTGAACCTTTGTGCAATTGTTCCAGAATTTTGTCGGCGCCGGGAAATTTGTCCTGAGCCAAACCGAAAGGCTGTTGGCTATAATTTTTTTTAAACAGCCATTGGAGACCGGCCTCTACCGGGGTAATCGACTCATTGAGTTCATGTCCGTACAAACACAAGCCCGCCTCCAATCGTAAAGTGTCTCGGGCCGCCAAACCTATAGGCTCCACCTCGTCTTCGGCCAGCAACAAACGGGCAAGAGGCTCCGCGTAAGCATTGCCTACCAAAATCTCAAAGCCGTCCTCTCCGGTATAACCGCTACGGCTGATATTGCACTTTATGCCGCCGATATAAGTTCCGCAGGCATGCATAAAAGAAAGTTCAGCCGCTTGCTCGGAAAATCTTTCTATGATCGATGCCGCAGCCGGACCTTGCAAGGCTAATAAAGACTGACCGCTCAATTCATTAAAACAGCACAGGCCGGCTAAATGCTTGTACAAGTGCTTAAAGTCTTTATCTTTGCAGGCGGCATTAACAATAATCATCAAACCGGAATCGAGACGGGTAATAACAATATCATCAATAATGCCGCCGTCATTATTGGTTAATACGGTATATTTTTGTTCGCCAAGTGCAAGCCCGGCAATGTTGCCGGGCGCCAGCCGCTCAATGCCTTGAACGGCATCGTCGCCCAAGATCAAGCACTGCCCCATATGCGAAATATCGAACAAACCGGCCTGACTGCGACAATGTAAGTGTTCGTGCAGCGTGCCGTTAGTGTATTGCAAAGGCATCAGGTAACCGGCAAACGGCACCATTTTGGCGCCCAACTCAAGATGTAGATTGTAAAGCGGTGTTTGTTTTAACATGTCGATATTTATCTTGCGCGTGTAAGCATTTACTTAGTGTAGCCATTTGACCGATTATTTGCCACGATCACAGCGAAAAACGTGATAAGAATCTAACGACTAAAGCCTTACAATAACACGGATGGCACTATTTATGCACGTCCTTCGCCCTGACCATTCGGCAGCTGTTGGTTTTAATTTTCAAGATTAAAGTCATAGCTTGTATAATTCCCGCTTTGTTTCGGCTTGATTCATTCGGCTGCACTCACTCCTTCTAAAATCTCAGAGAACTCTATGGCGTTGTATTGTGGAATTGTCGGTTTACCCAATGTTGGAAAATCGACCTTATTTAATGCGTTAACCCGTGCGAAAATCGCGGCCGAAAATTACCCGTTCTGCACCATTGATCCCAATGTAGGCGTAGTCCCCGTGCCTGACAAGCGGATGGACGAATTAGCGAAAATTGTAAAACCCGAGCGTGTGTTGCCTACCACAATTGAATTTGTCGACATCGCCGGACTCGTGGCGGGCGCATCCAAAGGGGAAGGCTTGGGCAACCAGTTTTTAGACAATATCCGTGAAACC
>SXGU01404698.1_pt1 | contig 14051 bp, 8 predicted proteins | sample 3174531 | NCBI WGS metagenome assembly SXGU01 (sample SAMN11356863, study PRJNA531348) | freshwater metagenome | isolation source: freshwater sample F1-140 | place: China: Fuxian Lake, Yuxi | collected 2017-12-25
ACCAAGAAGGGTTCCATCACCTCCTTCCAAGCGGTTTACGTTCCGGCGGACGACCTCACCGACCCCGCGCCCGCCACGACCTTCGCGCACTTGGATGCGACCATCGTGCTCGAGCGTTCCATCGCGGAACTCGGCATCTTCCCCGCCGTGGACCCGCTCGCCTCAAACTCCCGCGCGCTCACGCCCGACATCGTCGGCCAGGAACACTACGATGTCGCCCGCGGCGTGCAGAAGGTGCTCCAGCGCTCCAAGGACCTGCAGGACATCATCGCGCTGCTCGGCATGGACGAGTTGAGCCCCGAGGACAAGACCGCCGTGTTCCGTGCCCGTAAGATTCAGAAGTTCCTCAGCCAGCCGTTCACCGTGGCGCAGGTCTTCACCGGTCGCGAAGGCAAACAGGTGCCCGTCGCCGAGACCGTCCGCGCCTTCAAGGAAATCCTCGAGGGCAAGCACGACGCCGTTGGCGAAAACAACTTCTATCTGAAGGGCGGCATCGACGAGATCAAAGAATAGTTGAGTGATGAAAGTTGAGAGTTGAGAGAAATCTCCCGCTCGACGAACGCGACTCTCAACTCTCAACTCAATAACTCTCAACCGCGATGGCCACACTCAAACTCGAAATCGTCACCCCGGAGGCGAAGATCTACTCCGAGGACGTGGACATGGTCACGCTCCCCGGCATCGAGGGCGAGATGGGCATCTACCCGATGCACATCGCGCTGATGACCCAGATCGCCCACGGCGAAATCATCGCGCGCAAGGGCGGCGTGGACCACTACCTCGCCACCGGCGAGGGTTTCGTGCAAATCACCGGCGACCGCGTGGCCATCCTCACCGACATGGCGATTAAGGCCGACGACATTGACGAGATGAAGGCCGAGGAAGCCCGCAAGAAGGCCGAGGCTCGCCTCGCCGAGAAGCTCACCGACGAGGAGACTGCCACCGTCCAGGCCGCACTCCTCCATTCGATGACGCAACTCAACGTCAAGCGCCGCACGCGCCGGTAGTCGCCCGTGGGGCGGACACTCCTGTCCGCTATGCAAGTGTTTGATGGAATTAGGGACAGGAGTGTCCCCTCCACGCTTACTTCACCCGGAACTTCCGCAAGTCCACCTTCGGCTTGGGCCACTTGAGCTTCATGTCCTCCAGCGTCCTCACGACCGTCTGGGCCACCGCGTAGTCGCGGAACCATTTCCGGTCGGCGGGCACGACGTGCCACGGTGCCCACGGCGTCGAGGTCTTGTTCAGCACCGCCTCGTAGGCGGCCATGAAGTCGTCCCAGCGCTCGCGCATCGCTAGGTCGCCCGGCTCGAACTTCCAGTTCTTCGACGGGTCGTCGAGCCGCGTCTGCAAGCGTTCCGCTTGTTCCTCGTGGCTAATGTGCAGGAAGAATTTCAGCAGTGTGTAGCCGCTGTCCGTCAGCATCCGCTCGAAGTCGTTGATCTGGTCGTAACGCCGCTGCCACACCTCCGGCGGCGTGAGGTTCATCACGCGCACCACCAGCACGTCCTCGTAGTGCGAGCGGTTGAAGAGTCCGATGCGCCCGAAGCGCGGCACCGCTTGGTGGACTCGCCAGAGATAATCATGCGCCAGTTCGAGCGCGCTCGGGGCCTTGAACTCCACCGTCGCCACGCCCGCCGGCTCGACGAACTCGAAGAGTCGCCGTGCCGTGCCGTCCTTGCCGCTCGTGTCCATCCCTTGCAGCACGATGATGAGGCCGCGATTGGCGTTCGCGTAGAAGAGGTCCTGCAGCTTGCCGAACCGCTCCAGCAGCCGGTCCGTCTCCATGATCGTCGGTTCCTTTTCGAGGCCGGCGCAGAAGCGCGGGTTGAAGTCACGCAGACGGACCTTGCCGGAGACGCAGATGGGTTGAGGCATAACAGGAAGTAAGGATGGCGGCTTGAAAAATTCGGCGCCGCGTTATTTGTCGGGCACGAGGAACTCGCGAATGGTTTGAAACGGACGCAACGGTAGCAGGAGAAACTTGGGGATGAAGCGAGGTTCGCTCTTCGGGTTCGCGAGCGAGCCGGTCACGCGATACTCGAACACCTTCGTCATCGGTGAGGTGAGGAAACTCAGCAGCGGGCCGACGAGTAAGGTGTCGCGGAACATCTCCGCCTCGATGTTCGCGTTCACTGCGCCGGTGAAGTCCACCGTGCCGTCGTAGTGCAGGCGCGCGGGCGGCGAGTGGATCTCCAGGTTCTTCGTGTAGATGACGCTGTTCGTCAGGATGAACGTCCCCTTCGCCTCCTTCGCGCGGCTGCTGCCGAGGTCCTTGTTGATCGCGTTGAGCACTGGGGAAAAGAGGCCGAAGATCGGGATGTCCCAGAGCAATCCGTCCACGAGCCGCACCTCGCCGAAGCCCTGCCAGCTCTGCCATCTCGCCGTGTTAGCGTTGGTGACCGTGACCGAGCCGGCGACCGCGCCCTCCAGCTTGTTGGGCTTGCCGCTCAGGTCAGCGATGAAGCCGGGCAGGCTGGCGTTGGTGAAAGCCAGGTTGAAGCCGAAGTCCGCGCTACTCTTCGGCGTGAAGTCAAAGTTCAGCCCGCCCACCAGCCGACCGCCGTGGAACGTGCTGTCCAGGTTCGTGATGACGATGCGGTTCGTCACCCAATGCAGCGACGCGGTGACCTGCGGCAGGTGGAAGAACGACCAGCGGAACGGACCTCCCACAATGTCGAAGTGCAGGTCCGTCGTCTCGCTCTCGCGGAAGGGAATTTCTCCGTGAACACGCACGGTCGGCGCGTTGCTGAACTGATACGCCTGAACCGCCTTCGCCGTCTGCGGGCCGATGATGCGCGTGAAGGCATACGGGTCGAAGGTGCTGTGCGCGTTCGTCACCCAGAGCCGCTGGAGCCGCGCGTCGATGCGCACGTCCGGGGCGGTGATGACGCCCGCGCCGCGCCGCGCATGCACGTCCGAGATCGCATACAGCTCATTGGTGAAGACCACGCGGCCGCTGAACTCGTCCACCTGCTCGCCGCGCAGCACGAAGTTCGTCGCCGTTGCGGTCGCGCGAAAACCCACGTCCTGCCTCGCGCCCCAGCAGCCCCAGACCTCGCCCTCGACCTGCGGCGGCACGGTGAAGGTGAAGTTCGTGAGGATGCGCTTGGCCTCCACGCGGTCGAGCAGTGGTTCAATGGCGTGCGGGAACACATTTGCGCGGCCAGCCCAGTGATACTCGCGCGAGCGCGGGTTGACGGTGTAGGCGAGATGAACTTCCCCCTCGGGCCGGCGCGCCCAGAGGTTGGGCAGGCGCAGCACGCCGTTGGTGAGCGTCAGGTCCGTGCTGGCTTCGAGGTAAGTCCCGCCGCGATACGCGCCTCCCGGACTGTCTACATGAGCCGCGAGGGTCACCGAGTCGCCGACGGCCTTCCAGTCTGGCGCGCGGTTCGTCCACGAGGGCAGCACGACAGCCACGCTCGCCCGCGCCTTGGGCAGCGCGTTGAACGTGAAGCGCGACAGCTCGCGCTGCGTGTTTGCGTCGAGCAGATGCTGGATCCGATATACGTCGAAGTCAAAGCGGCCGGAGGCGGAGGCGGCACGCGTCGAGACATTGAGCCTCGCCTCCGTGTCCAGCGCGCCGCTGTAAAGCTCGGCGTGAAGGTTGGAGATCGTCAGACCCGGGGTGCGCCAGTGAGCGGCGAGGCTGAACTTTGCGATCTCGATCGGTTTCTCCACCGTCTTGACGCCGTCGAGCGCGACTGTCGTGTCCAGTTGCCATGGTGCAAGATTTGTCCAGAAGCCCCACTCGGGCGGAGCGCCGGTTTGCAAACCGGCTTTGGTCGTCACTTCCACGCGCGAAGCCGGTTTGGAAACCGGCGCTTCGGCGTGCGTGGCCTTCACTGAAACGCGTGCCTGCTTTGCCTCGCCCCATTTCGTCTGCGGCGCGGTGAGCTGCGCCTCGGCGTCGGCGGCGAGCAGTTGCTTGCGACCTGGGGCGAAAGTCGCGTTGCCCGACAACCGGCCTTCCGCGAGCTGCGCCCACTCGGACTTCAGCGCGGTCATGTGCAGCGTGAGACTCGCGCGCAACTCGTCAGGCGCGAGCGGGCGCGGCGCGGTCTGGCCGCTGAGACGGAACGTCGTCGCCTCGGCCCACTGTGATTTGCCGTCGCGCACTGTGACCTCCCACGCGGCATCCCAGTCGTTGGTGCGCGCGGACTGGCGGTTCAGCCGCGCGGTGAGCAGCAGACGCTCGGCGCTGGCATTGACGTTCGTGCTGCGCACGCGGTCGGCTTCGAGGCGGAAGTCGGCACTGGCCGCGCCGTTGGTGCCCGGCGGCTGGATGATGCGCGCGGTGAAGCTGGCATTGCGTCCGCCGCCCCAGGGCGTGCGCAAGTCGAGTGCCTTCACCTTCAAGTCGGCTTGCACGCCGCGCTCCAGCCGCGCATCGGCGCGAAGGGTTAGCTCGATCTCGGGCGGTGCGGCGAACTGCACCCGTGCCAGCTCGGTGAGGACGCGATGGAGGATGACCTCGGCTCCGGGCTTGGGCGTCGGAGTGGGCGAGCCGGGCGGCTCGGAGCTCTTTGCCGGACGCTTGCGCAGCGCGGTCGCGTTGGTCACGACGGCGCTGACCTTCATGCGGATGCCCTGCACGGTGGCATTGAGCTGCGGCAATTCCCACACGTCACCCGGCAGAAAGCGCAGCGACGTGGCGAGGTTGGTGACGACGAGCGTGCGCGGCGGAAGGTTCGTGGGAGCGAGGGTCCAGCTCAGTTCACCATCCCGCAGCGCGACACCGCTGACGACGAACTCGAAGCGCCGCAGCGCGTCGTGGTCGAGCCGCACCTCCACCTCGCCGACAGAGAAGTGCGGGCCGCCGGCCTCGCCGGATTTCTCCACGGAGATTCTCTCGGCGACCAGCCCGCGGAACCACTGCCAGCGGAGACGCTGGAACTCGAGGTTGAAGCCGCGCGCCTTGAGCTCGGCGAGGATGGGGCGCTTGACGAAGTCCGGCACGCCGCGCTGGTTGAACCATATGAATGCCACGAGAACTGCGAGCACGACGAGCCACGCGACGATGCGCACGCAACGAAAGCCCACTCGGCACAGGCGCCAGAATGTCCACCGCTTGGCTGGGGGCTTGGCTTCAGGCACAGGACAAACGATGGACTTGGTTCACCGGCATTCCATCTGGCGGGCGGCAGACCGTAGCGCAGGCTTGCAGCCTGCTGTTTCGGGGGTTTTCAACCCGCAGGTGGCGCGCACTCTTCTGAACGTCGCTGATTGCCGTATGGCTTGGCGACTACAAGTCGGCAGAAACAGCAGACTGCAAGTCTGCGCTACGGCGCTGGGCATCTCGACTTCGGAGTTCGGGTTCAACGCTGCTTCACTTCGGCGGGCCGAGGTATTGAACGACGTAGTCGTAGTAGAGGGAGCGCGGGAACTCAAAGACGAGCGGCAGACCGGAGCGCGGGTCGGTGACAGCGGCCCACGCATTTCGACCCCGTGGCACGAAGCCGAAGGTCACGGTGTTGCTTCGCGCCGGCGTGCCGGCCAGCTCGATAGTCACTCGGTGGCTCGTGTCGGAAATTCCCAGCACGGGCAGACGGTTCATGCCGAGATCCGTCCACTGTTCCGCGCGCAGGCGGCCAAGGCGGAGCATGGTTTCCTCCAGCGCAAGATTCTTGATGGCGTCTGCCTGCTCCGCGCCGTCGGTCCAAGCGCCGTTTGGTGCGCGTGTCAGGCGGCGGTTCCGGCCATCGAACTCCACCGTCACTGTGGTGACCTGATTCGATGTGAAGTTCCAGACGGTGCGGTCCTGTATCTGGAACAGCGCCCACGCGAGGCGTTCCACGTCGCCGCGCGGGACGACATAGACGGAGTTCTCGTCGTGCCTACGGGCGAAGAGGCGGTCCGCAAACGGGGCACCCGGTTTCCGCTCCTCGAATTCCATCCGCGCCACCACCTTGTTTGTCAGGCTGCCGAGGCTGTTGGTCGTGGACTTGAGCAGGCTGATGGAGCGCGTGGCGGGTGCGAGGCCGTAGGGCGTGAAGTCCGTGACGACGTCCTTCGCAAGCTCAACCGCTTCCAGCGTCACGAGGTTTGCCAGAAACACCTGCATGAGCTGCGGGTCGGTGTGGGTCTTGAGCTTGTCGTCGGCGATCCAGACGAGGTTTGTGGTCGAGTTGGTTTGCAGGCGGAGAGTGAATGTCTCCTTGCCGCGAACCTCGATCGTGTCCACCGCGTCTCCCGGCAGCGCGTCGAGCAGCCGACGTTCGCTGAAATCCCAGACGGGCGCGCGCAAGGGATCGAGCCGGTCGCGGCCGACGAGCGCGACGTTCGTGGTTGCGGGCGTGCGCGCGAAGACGAAGTCGGGCTGGTTGGTCGGGCTTTTTCCAAACTGCACGACGAGCAAGTCGTTTGTGCCGGAGCCGAAGGCGAGCTCCGCCTCGGGCGTTTGCAGACCGAAGGCTTCCAGCTCCGCCTTGGGATCGTCGGTGACGAAGTGCTGGATGGGCCAAGCCTGCAAGTCGCGGATCAGTTGCTCGATGAGCAGGGAGTTGGCGCGCTTGTCCGGCGCTGGCTGGGTGATGCGCCAGAGCTGGTTGGTCGCGTCGCGCTGCATCACCAGGTCGCGCGTGCCGGTGCGGATGCGCAGGCGGTCGAACTTCACGCCGGCGAGCGAGAGCAGGCGACGGTCACGCCAGTCGTCCACCGTTTTGGGCAGCAGCTCGAGCAAGGTCACGTCGGTCACGGCGATGTGCGGCGTGCCGGCGACTTGCACGTAGAGTTGGTTGTTCACCGGTGTGCGCGAGCCGATGCGCAATTCCACCGGCGCCCCGCCTTGCAGGAACAGCACGGTGGCCTGCGGCGGCGAGAGGCCGAAGTCAGCGGGCGATCGCGCCTGCGGCGAGCCGATGACCAACTGAGGCTTCAGACGTGAGCAGACGTCGAGCAGGGCGTTCAGCGCGAGGTCGTGCGCCGGATAGGCCAGGGGCGCGGTGATCCGCCACTGGCCGGCGGTGCGGTCCGCGCGGAAGGTGACGTTGGAGCGGGTGAACTCGATCCGCGTCACGCTGCTGGGGCGCATTTGTGGGACGAGCGGTTCGTTGGTCGCCGACTTCGGTGGGCCAGCGGGCCGGCGCATCTCGATCACGACGATGAACCCGAAGAGCGCGAGCGCGAGGCCGACCAGCCATTTTGTCTGCGAGGAGTTCACGTCAGGATTGTCGGCGGAACCAGACCAGCAGGCCGAAGGCGAGGATCCCTCCCGGCACGCCCGCGAGCAGAATCCACCGGACGGAGCGCGACTGCGAATCACTCATGATGAAGAGGTGGTCGCGCAACTGGTGCGGGGCGATGCCGATCAGGCGGGGCCGGTCCACAAGCCAGTTGACGGCGTTGCCGGCGAAGTCGCGGTTGATGGTAGGGAGGTCAAGCACCTGGTTGTTGAGAAAGTCGGAGTCGCCGACCACGACCATGCGCGTGGAGCCGCCCTCGACGCTCTTCAAGCCGCCGCGCTCCACGGCCACCGCCACGGGAATGGAACCACGACGGTCGCGCCGGGGATCGAAGCGAGCGCCGTCGCGAGTGTCGAGGATGGCTTCGCCAGCCTCGGAGGTGCCGGCCAGCACGCGCACTTGCGGGGCGTCGGAACCCTGCCCTCCGGCACGGGGGGTGACCGAGCGCGCCCTTGGGAAGATCAGCCCGTTCTGTGTGACGCCGAACGGGCGGACGATGTCGTGCTCGCCAAAGTGCTTGAGGGTCAGGTGGCTCTCGGAGCGCTCTCCGGCGGCGTCGCGGACGATGTCGTCGCGGACTTCCACGCCCCACTGGCCGAGGAGTTCCCCGAGGCCGTGGTCGCTTCCGACGAGCAGCAACACGAGCGCGCGTCCGCCGCGATTGAGGTAGCGGTTGAGCTTCTCGATTTCATTGGGGTGAAATGGTGTCTTCGGTCCTCCGACGAGGAGCAGGCTGCAATCGGCGGGCACCTCGTTGGTGCCCGTGAGCCGCAGGAGCGAGGTGCGGATGTTGTTTCCCTGGAGGAGCAGGACGAGTTTGCCGTAGCCGCTGGGTGTGCTGGCGGTCTGGGGATCGTGCTCGTCGTGGCCTAGAAGGTAATAGGCGTTCAACTGCCGGGCCTCGATCAGCGTGAGAATCGCGGAGGTGAAGAAGGATTCACCGGTGAAGGACTTGCGCTTCACCGCCTGGCTCTTGCCGGCCAGCAGGTCGCGGGTGTCGTATTCCGAAAGCTCGCCCTGTCGCACGACGCGATAGCGGCCGTTCAGCTCGAAGATGATGACGTCCTTCACGTTGGCACCGAGCTTGGCGGCGGCCTTGATCTGCTCGGCCTTGGCCGGCTCGGTGAGGTAGTTGACCACGGTGATCTTCACGCGCGGGCTGGCGTGCTCGTATTGCCGGAGCAACTGGAGGATGTGCGAGTAGAGCGTCTCGTCGGGGTCGAAGAAGACGGTCACGTTGAGGTTGTTCGTCAGCGCGCCGAGGACCTGGAGCGAAACGGGCGCGAGCGGTGGCACGCGGTCCTCGGAGAGCGGGATGCGGCGGTAGTGGCGGGCCGCAAGGAAGTTGACCATCACGATGATGGCGAGGAAGGCCGCGACGCCGACGAACACGCCGAAGCCCGTGCCGAACTTGCGCGCGGCAGAGTAGCTGGGCGGGGGATTGTCGAGGTCGTCAGACATGGGCGAGTGAACTGGCGAATAACCAATGACCAATGACCAATGACCAATGAATGACCAAGCCCGAATGACCAATGGGCCAGGTTGCGCCAGGGGGCCGGGCATTGGGCATTGGACATTTATTGGTCATTGGGAATTGGGCCTTGGTCATTTCCACCTCCGGCTTTCCACAACCTTGAGCGTGAGGAACAGGAACAGCGTCGTGAGGCTCACGTAGAAGACCACCTGCCGCGTGTCCACGATGCCGCGCGTGAAGTCCTTCATGTGCTCGATCATCGAGACGTGTGCGAGGACGGCGGATTGCCAGCCGGGCTTGGTCGGCAGGATGAACGTGAGGTAGCCGACGAGGAACAAGCCCAGGCCGAGGACGAAGGCGTTCATCGCGGCGATGATCTGGTTGCGGGTGAGCGACGACGCGAAGCAGCCCAGCGAGATGTAGAGCGCGCCGAAGAGGAAGATGCCGATGAAGGTGCCGCCCAGAGCGCCGCTGTCCACCTGCGTGAGGTCCACGGAGAAGCGCTTGAGCAGGAGCGGGTAGGCCAGCAGCGGCAGCCATGCCGACATGAAGAAGAGCAGCGCACCCGTGAACTTCGCCAGCACGACCTGCAAGTCGCTCACCGGCGCGGTCATCAGCGTCTCGTAGGTGCCGGAGAATTTCTCCAGCGCGAAGGTGCGCATGGTGATGATGGGCGGCGCGAGCAGCATCACGAGCCAGAACAGGCCGTTGTTGTAAAAAGCCTCCGTGACCGGCACATCGAAAGGTTTGTTGTCCAGCGCCCGCACCACGATGACGAAGCTCAGGCCCAGCAGGAACTGCACGGCGGCGACGATCACGTAGCCGATGAGCGAGACGTAACAGCTCCCGAGTTCGCGGCGGACGAGGGTGAGGAAGGGTTGCATCAGGGGTGAATGTCCAAGGACCAATGACCGATGCCCAATGAATGACCAAGCCCCAAGGTCCAATGCCCGCGGTCGCCCTCTGGCCCGCAACCTCGTGCATTGGGCATTGGGCATTGATTGGGAATTGGGAATTGGGAATTGGCCATTTCAGTTCTCCTCCTGCTCCCGCTTGGTCACGTGGACGAAGATGTCTTCCAGCGAATGCCGCGTGCGCGTCAGTTCGCGGAGTTGCCAGCCGCGAGACTTGGCCAGCTCGAAAATCTGCGGACGCAAGTCCACGTCCGCCCGTGGCGTCAGGGCGCAGCGGTGGAAGCTGCCTTCCGATGCCGAGATGTCGAAGTGCTCGATTTCGGCCATGTGCTCCCAAGCTTCGCGCAGGTCCGGCACGGGTGCGGAGATTTCCGCGATGACCTGCTGGCTCGAACTCATCTTGCGCTGCAACTCGTCCATCGTGCCCGTCTCGCGGATGACGCCCTCGTGGATGATGATGACGCGAGTGCAGGTCAGCTCCACCTCGGGTAGCAAGTGCGACGAGATGAAGACTGTGCGGTCCTTGCTCACGTCCTTGATGAGCTGGCGCACGGTGCGCGTGAGGTGCGCGTCGAGGTTCTTGGTCGGCTCGTCGAGGATGATCAACTCCGGCTCGTGCACGAGCGCGTCTGCCAGGCCGACGCGCTGCCGGTAGCCGCCGGAGAGCGTGCCGATCACCTTGTTCGCGACGTCGCCCAGGCCGCATTGCTCGGTGACGATGTCCACTCGCTCGCGGCTGCGCGCGACGCTCAGGCCCTTGAGGCGCGCGCGGAACTTGAGGTATTCGCGCACGCGCATGTCGAGGTGCAGCGGGTTGCCCTCGGGCATGTAGCCGATGCGGCGGCGCACCTCGGCCGCCTGCGTGAAGACATCGTAGCCCGCGATGCGCGCGGTGCCGGAGGTCGCCGGCATGAAGCACGAGAGCATCCGCATCGTCGTCGTCTTGCCCGCGCCGTTCTGCCCGAGAAAGCCGACGATCTCGCCGCGCTTCACGGTGAAGGTGAGGTCGCGCACGGCCGCACGGCCTCCGAAGCGCTTGGTGAGGTTCTCGACCTCGATCATCGGAGTCGTGCTCATGCGGTTGGAAATGTCCAATGCACAATGCCCAAGGCCCAATGAATGACCAATGACGAATGACCAACGAGCTGGGCATTGCTCATTGGGCCTTCATTGGTCATCGAGAATTGGGAATTGGTCATTTCAGCTTCACCGGAACGCTTCCTTCGCGGAAGCCGCCGAAGCTCCCGCGCTTGGGCGGCGCGATTACGTTGAGCCGCGCGGTGTCGCCCGTGCGTTTGGCGTGGAGCAGGCGGCCTAGCTCGACGAGGTCGCGCGCGGGCTGGTTGTCCACGCCTCGAATGACGAAATACTTTTCCAGCTTGGCCTCGGCGGCGGGCGAGTCCTTGTCCACGTCCGCGACCATGAACCCGCCGAAGAATGGGAAGCCAGAGCTTGCCGCCAGCTCGCGGGTCAGCTCCTGCACCTGGAGACCGAGCTTCTGCCGGACGAGGTCGGCATTGAAAAAGTCGCGCTCTGGCGTAAGCCGCACGGACAAAGCCTGCTGCGCGCCTGCCCGGCGAATCAGCAGCGAGACGGGCTTGTCCGAGCCGGCGGCGTTCAGCTCGCGCATGAACTCGATGAAGTTCCGCGGCGTCTTGCCGGCGACTTGAAGAATGGTGTCGCCCGCTCGCAGGCCGCCCTTGTCCGCCGGGCTGGCGGCTTCGACGGCGGTGACTTCCAGCAGGCTCGCGCCGGAGCGGACGCGCGCGCCGAACCACAGCGCCTTTGTGCCCTCGGGCGTGAAGTAGCGCGAGAGCGATTCGTTCACGCGCTTGATGGGGATGGCGAAGCCGATGCCCTGGCCCTCGCGATAAACGGCGACGTTTAAGCCGATGAGTTCGCCCCGCAGGTTGATGAGCGGACCGCCGGAGTTGCCGGGGTTGCTGGCGGCGTCGGTCTGGAGCCAGTCCGCCACGTCGAGCTGGCTGTCCTCACGCGCGGGGCGGCGGGACTTGGAGCTGAGGATGCCCTTGCTCACGGAGCCGCCGAGGCCGAAGGGATTGCCGAGTGTGATGACCGTTTCGCCGAGCAGCAAATCATCGTCCGCCGCGAAGCGAACTGGCGTGAACTTGTCGCCGTCCTTGGCCTTGATGCGCAGCAGCGCCATGTCGGTCTTGGTCGTGCCGGTGACGCGCTCGGCCTCCAGCTCACGGCCGTCCATCAGTTTGACCCAGATGCTTTTGGCCCCCTTGACGACGTGCTCGTTGGTCAGCACGTAGCCGCTCTCGTCAATGATGACGCCCGAGCCGACGCTGGCGGGAACCTCCTGAAGCTGCGGCTGCACGCGGTAGCCGAAGAACTCCGCGCGCCAGCGGAAGAACGGGTCGGTGCTGTCCACGACCGTCGTGGTGGCGATGTTCACAACGCTGGGCATCGTGCGCTCGACGGCGGTGACGGCGGCATCGCGTCGCACGTCGGCGGTCTGGGCGTGGGCGGTGAGCAGCAGCGCGGCGGTCGCAACCAGCGCGAAGCCCGCCGAGCTGCGGCGCGAGACCAACGATGGCTGGATGCGATTCATGCCCACACTGACAACGGAACTCCAAACGCGTTCAAGCGGCGGGAGCAGCGCGCAAAGTGTTGCCGCACGCGCGGGCTAAAGCAATCGGAAGGTGCCGGTGGGTGAGAGACTGGTGCTGTCCAACCACCGGCTCCGCGCTTGACCCTCCTGCCGCTGCTTGCGACAACCATCAGCATGAAGCCGATTCCTCCGCGCGAGCTCACGCCTTGTCCTGGCACGGCCTTGCGACGCCAAATATCTCAAATCAAATGCGCAAGTTCTCATGCCGCATCCTGCAGTGCCGTCGCAGTCTCCCGTCTGCTAACCCAGTCCAACCAACTCCTATGAAGTCCCCCGTCTCTCTGCTGGTCGCACTCTCCGCCGCCGTCCTCAACACCTCCGCTGCCGAGCCGACGCTGCACTCGTTCAAGAAGCAGCAGCTCGACAAGCATTACTGGTCCGAGGGCGCGATGCTCGGGGACTTGAACAAGGACGGGAAGCCCGACGCCATCTCCGGGCCTTACTGGTGGGAAGGGCCGGCATTCACGAAGCGCCACGAGATTTATCCCGCCACGCGCACGACCAAGACGAAGAAGGACGGCGCGGATGTGGAGTTCCCCGGTTTCGAGGGCGCGATGGGCAGCAAGAATTCCTACTCGTCGGACAACTTCTTCGCGTTCGTCCACGACTTCGATGGCGATGGCTGGAATGACGTGCTCACCTACGGGTTGCCCGGCACACCGGCCTTCCTCTACCTGAATCCCAAGGGCAAGGAGCAGCACTGGGCGCGGCATCAGGTCTTCGACGAGGTGGACAACGAGTCGCCGACGTTTGCGGACCTCGATGGCGACGGGAAACCGGAGATCATCTGCAACTACAAGGGCAACTTCGGCTACGCGAAGCCCGACTGGAAGAACGTCACGGCCAAGTGGCCCTTCACGGCCGTCAGCGAGAATGGCAAGTGGGGCAAGTTTACGCATGGCTTGGGCGTCGGCGATGTAAACGGAGACGGCCGCATGGACTTGCTGTGCAAGGACGGGTGGTTCGAGCAGTCGGCGAAAGGCGCGACCGGTGCGTGGAAATTCCACAAAACCTTCTTCGCGCCGAGCAGCTCGCAGATGTTTGCCTACGATGTGAACGGCGATGGCTTGAACGACATCGTCACCGCGCTCGCCTCGCACGGCTACGGGCTCGCTTGGTATGAGCAGCTCAAGTCCAAGGACGCCGCCGGCAGCCCTGAGTTCCGCGCACACGTCTTCATGAACAAGGAAGCCCGCGAGAACCGCTACGGCGTCGCCTTCTCGCAGCTCCACGCCATCGAGTTGGTGGACATGGACGGCGACGGGCTCAAGGATCTCGTCACCGGCAAGTGCTTCTGGGCGCACGGCCCCGGCGCGGACCCCGGTGGGAGCGACCCCGCCGTGCTCTACTGGTTCAAGCTCGTGCGCCACCATGAAAACGCCGTGGACTGGGTGCCGCAGCTCATTGACAACGACTCGGGCGTAGGCCGCCAAATCGGCCTCGCGGACGTGAACGCCGACGGCGCACCCGACTTCGTCATCGGCAACAAGAAGGGCACGTTCGTCTTCACCAACGTGGCGAAGAAGGTGTCGAAAGAGGAGTGGGAGAAGGCGCAGCCGAAAGTGCAGTTCGCGGACGCTGGGAAAGATGCGGTGAATCCCGCCGCTGTAGTTGTGCGCACCGGAGCGCCGGCCGTTCCGCCCGCAAATGCCAAACCCACCCCACCGCATCCCGGTGGCGTCTTGCCCATCGGAGCCGACGGCAAGGCACTCAACACCGATTTCGAGACCGGCGACCTCCGCGACTGGACCGCCACCGGCGATGTCGCGCAGGGCCAGCCCACCAAAGGTCCCATCAGCCAGACCCGCCGCTTCGGCGAAGGCAAGGTCGCGAACCACATC
>SXGU01399778.1_pt1 | contig 14047 bp, 13 predicted proteins | sample 3174531 | NCBI WGS metagenome assembly SXGU01 (sample SAMN11356863, study PRJNA531348) | freshwater metagenome | isolation source: freshwater sample F1-140 | place: China: Fuxian Lake, Yuxi | collected 2017-12-25
TATTCTCTCTTTGTTTGGCTTCCCAGCAACGGGCGGATATGCATCGTGGTCAGCTCCCTACCTGCCTTCATGATCCCTCGGACAGGGATACCTTGGCCACCGTCCACTATAGCCTGCTTTTGTACCTGGATGGTGGAAAGGTTTATTCTGAACATCTTTTTGACGATAATTTCTATCCGTCGGGATACAGCTTCCCAATGTTTGTCAGTCCCGCTGATTTTACGCTTTCAGAAATTGGGCACTCGCGAGTGTGCAGCTATCCTGCAAATGCCCAAGTCTTTGGCAGGAAAGCCAATCTAAATAGTTCTTTTTCAGACGGCCCATCAAGAACTGTTTTATTTTCTGAACACTATGCAAACTGTAACAATAGGATTTTTCATTATGAATCAAATCAGTACCTTCATGAAGCGAGGTCGCATCGGCGGGCGACATTCGCCGATGCCGGTATTCCTGGGTTTCCTACCTACGGAGATGTTTTTCCAGCGCCTTTTTCGTTCCCCCAAGGAACAGTGCCCAGTGTTCCCGGGAAGACCTTTCAAGTCCGTCCATCCCTCGCTGATTGCGATCCAACCATTCCTCAAACGCCCCATTCTGCTCTGCTTTGCGGTTTCGCCGATGGAAGCGTGCGCACGGTTGGCCAAGGGGTTTCGGAAAATGTGTTTTGGTCTGCGATTACAATGAACGGGGGCGAAACCGTTTCGCTTGACTAAGGCTCGCACAGGGAGGCGTTCCACCCTTGGTTTCAGAAAGCAAGTTTCAGAAAGCAGGTTTCAAATATAGGCACAGCCAGGTAAAAACGGAATGAAGCTAACCCAAGTTACGCAGTGGGAGTCCTTTTTTACGATTTTTTGGCCAATTTTGAGACCAGGATTGTGGTTTTTCCTTGGAATTTGGAGTATGGCGAGTTCAAAACGGCCCCTAGTCCCGACCAAAGGACATGAAATTAGCCGCTCCAGGTGCGTTTTTAACAATGGGGTTCGAAATGGATCGCAGATTCTCTGAACGGGTTTAAACCATTTGCCTTGGTTTGAGGGGTTGAGTTTCGGTGGGGAACAAGAGGCCCAGGTTTCCATCTCTCGCCAACCTTTGGTTCGTGGTCCAATGCCCAATGGATCGGGCTTTCAGCCCTCCAATATTTGGGGGGGTCCGAAACCTGGGCCGTTGGCCCAGGCTGGTATAGATTGGGCCTTTGGCCAGCAGAACCAAAACGGCAAGGGTAGGATTCGACCGGATCGTATTTGTCAGGAAACAGACATGGATTGGCATGCCACCTTCAATTCTCACCGGCCCATGTTTTCAACGCCAAGGGTGTGGCACCCTACCAGCCTGGGGCAACGCCCCAGGTACCCATTTCCAAATTCCCAAAGGGCTTTTCGCCCGAGCTATCAAATTCCTCAGTCTCCCCCCAATCAGGATCAAACGCCTTGAAACAGAACCTGTAAGGAGGATTTGTAGTCCCGACCTTTTAAGGCTGATTTAACTTTTTCCCGGGAAACCTGAGTTTTCATAGTCCGAAATGCGTAAATTGGTTTTTGTTTCAACTCTTACTTTTGCAATACCAAAACCAAAAGGAGTGGCCAACCGAGGTATTTAGCGGCTCTTGGGTGCTCCCTTGCCAAGGCCTCATCCACCCCAAATTCTGCGATCTCCTTAAGAGAAAATCCTGCCCGAATGGGTGCCATGGCAAACTCCCCAAAGGGATGGGAAATGCTTCCCGGCATGACAAGATCGCCGGTTTCCGGATCGGAAAACCGGGCTTGGGTTCCCCGCAAAAACATGGCTGGGTGCATCGCCGTGAACACCGCCCGGCCTCCCGGTTCAAGCACCCGAAAAACTTCGGCAAACAGAGGTTCCAATTTGGGAATATGCTCGAGAACCAGTCCGGATACCACCAAGTCAAATTGGTCCTTCCCAAAGGGCAGGGGTGTACAAAGGTCGTGAAGCACAAAGGGAAAGGCCCCGGCACCCGGCTTTTTCCTTGCCTGGGCCAGCATCCCAAGGGAGAAATCCACCGCCGTAACCTTGGCACCATTCCGATTCAATCTCAGGGAATGGCGGCCGGTTCCACAGCCCAAATCAAGTACCGCCAAACCAGAGACCTCGCCGATCCTTGGCCAGATGACACGCTCATCCAGGGCCACCAACGGGTTGGATTCGGTGTCGTATATCTTTGACCAGAGGTCATATCCTGTTTGAACACGGGTCAAATCGGTTTGCAATGGTGCTCTCCCCAAAGGCCTGAAAGGGCCTTTCAGGATCCAGGTATTTTCCCTGTTTTTATGGAAAAACCAATGACCCGGTAGGTTGCCCTGCTCCAGGAGGGAAACCCCTTCCCAAAGCAGGGTCCAAACCGCCAAGCTTATCGACTGGACCCTATTATCCAAAGCGCCAATCGAATGAGGAGCAGCCAGGTGGCCGGGCCCACCTGGATCGATTGGTCCACCATGCCTTCAAGGACCGTTTCCGCTTCCCGGGGATCAAAACCGGAAGGGGAGATTTCGGCTGTTCCCTCCCCCGAAGCGAAAATGGGCAGCTCCTGGGGAGCGAGCTGGCAAAGGGCATAACCCAACACGATCCATGCCGCATGAAGCATTCCGGACAAGGGAATCGGTTTGCCACGGACTTTGTCCCACAACAGGGCCACTGCCTCGACAGGCAGGTCTTTCGGATACTCCTGATTCATCATCCACCTCCATTGTTAAATCCACCAGGAAACCACACCCCGGTCGGGGAAACCTTCCACCGCCGAGAACGCCCACGAATCCCCCTCGGCGAGCATCTCGTCCAAGGTCTTGGCGTCCGCATAAAAACCTTCAGGGCCCGGATTTCCGGCCCCCACCGGCCCGGTATGGAAAGCAGGTCCCCAGGAATTGTCCAACCGGCCCCCTTCCCGGTGGCCTGTTTGATAGCCACAAAGGCAAAGGCAGTGACCCCAGGTTCCACGCCGTTCGCAAAAACCGTCGGCATCCCGTCCTTTCACGAAGCCGACCCGACTGCATACCGCAATCGCATGGCCTGAGGCCAACGACCGCTTGGCATCTTCCCAGCATTTCACGCGGGTGATTCCGCAAACGGGGTGTTGGCCCATCTTTTCCAATAACCCCTTGGGCACTCCGAATTGGCCCCATTGACGACAACGGACCTCGTCATAAACAGTCAAGTCAATCCCCTGGCAGGTGCTCCTTTGGAGGACACCCAGGGTGCGAACCGCCTCCGCTGCCCAGGCCCCGGTGGATCCATCCGCCCGGCCCAACCGGTTTTGGCCAATCCCGATCCGGCTGGCCCCATAGATCGCCTCCTCGACCAGGGAGACAGGTCGGTCGGGATCGCCCCGGGAAATCTCGGCCAGGGTGGTGTACTGAATGGCACGAGCTGTCCCAAAAGCAACACAGGCCCCCACTTTCCCCTGATTCGCCCCGGGCAGGAGCCTGCCTGTGTGGGTTTTTGCCAATTCCCAAAGGAAGACCTGTTCGGGCAAGGAGGCGGTCTGTTGGGCAATTGGGGTTTGGACAAATTCACCCATTGGTTGTTTTTGGGAGATCCGGTCTGCCTCCTCAGGGTCGTGGACCCAGCCAAATACGCAATCGGATGGGTCGTCCAAAAAAGTACTCATTTGGGGTCCTCCCTGGCATAAGTTTCAAGGGCCCCTGCCACCCGACCGAACCACCGAGCTGCCTTGGCTCCAAGCGGGCCCTCGAGGGTTTCGTCGGGGCGATCGGAAAGCTCGGATTTGGTCCAGGTGGACAACTTTTGACGCACTGGACCAAGGGCGTCGGGTTCGAGGACCTTGGCGGCGGTTCGGCCAAGGGCTGTGTGCAGTTCGCCAAGAGTGGCTACCGACCGGTCGCGGGCCAGGGTTTCCCCTTTGCGGTAAACGGAGGCTAACGACAGGAGGTTTTCGGACCGACCGGCCGGGTTGATTTGGGCAATCAGGGATCCCAGAGTTGAAAGCAGGTCTTCTTTGTCCCGAATATCAAGGACACAAAGGGAAGGCAGTCCTGGAACATCCCCCGCAGCTGTCCATGCTATCACCCGATACACGCCCGGTTTGGAAGCACAAAAAATGGCCGTCCGGCCCCCATCGACCACCACCAAATCCGCGGTGGAATCGCCCTCCGTTTGGAGGATCGACTGGATCGGGGTCTGGCTGTTTTGGGGTTCGCCTTTTGGGTCGGAACCTTCAAGGTACCAGCGAACCTGTTTACCGGTGGTTTTGGCTTGGATGAGAACCAACCTGCCGGCCCCGGCTTCCATTTTGGCGGGCAGGTCAACCACCCCAGCCAACGGTTCTCCCTTTTCCCAAAGCAATAACAGGCAGAGGATGGCGGACATCATTTCGGCTCCCGGATTGGATCTTTTGCCAGTCTCCGTCGGCCGGGCACCAAGGTGCAGGGGAAAAGGGTTGGAAATCCCGGCAAAAGTGCCCAGATTTCCTCTCACCCCGGGTCCCGGGGATGGTCGATGATTCAACCGGTGTGACAAGTGTCCGGATTTATCAGGATTTCTTGACCTCGCCCCCGGCAGAAGATATACTGTTGACAGACACAATCTCTGTGTTTGTGCGTGCTTTTGGCAACATTGGGGCCCCCCGCTTTGGCCCCTTGGTTCTCCGAAGTCGGGCTTCTGGGTGCTTTTGGTGGGATGCTTGTCTGTTAAAGACACTTCCTTCCGGGGCTTTCCGACCCGGCTTTTGAGCTAGAAAAACGGAGTCTTCCCATGCTTACCCTCCTTGGCAAACGAATGGGGAAATCGTGTGACGGGGTCAACCGTCGCAGCTTTTTGCAGGTGGGGTCTTTGGGATTGGGTGCCGGTGCCCTAAGCTTGACCGACATCAACCGGGTGGAAGCCGCCCGAGCCTCCATGGGGCTTTCCACAACCAGGCACAAATCAGTCATCAACATCTTTTTGGGTGGTGGTCCGCCCCACCAGGACATGTTTGACCTCAAACCCGAGGCTCCGACCGAGATTCGGGGTGAATTCAAACCCATTGCGACCAATGTCCCGGGCATCCAGATTGGCGAATGCTTTCCCCAGATTGCGGCCCGAATGGACAAATGTGCCATCATCCGCTCGATGGTTGGGGCCACAGGCGGCCACGATGCCATCCAGTGCCTTTCGGGCTGGAACCCCGGTTCGTTGAGTGTACTGGGAGGTCGTCCCAGCATGGGTTCGGTCGTCTCCAAACTTCAGGGCCCACTCGATCCCTCGGTTCCCCCTTTCGTGGGCCTCGCCGATAAAACCCAGCATGGCCCATGGTCCGATGCGGGTACTGCGGGTTTTCTTGGTTCCTCCTACAAACCTTTCAAACCGGACGGCCAAGGCTTGGCCAATCTGACCTTGCGTGGGGTCAATACCAAACAGATCGGCGACCGCCGCCAGTTGCTTGCCTCCATCGACAATATGAAACGCGACATCGACGCAGGAGGCCAAATCTCCGGGGCCGACCACCTCACCGAACGGGCACTAGGCGTCCTCACCTCCAGCAAACTTGTCGACGCCTTGGACCTGTCCAAGGAATCGGACAAGGTCCGGGCCAGGTACGGCACCGGCAAGCCCTACCAATTCCAATACGATGGCGCACCCACCGTAAACGAACATATCCTCATGGCCCGTCGGCTGATTGAAGCAGGCGTTCGGGTGGTGACCCTCAGTTATGGCCGTTGGGACAGCCATGGCAAAAACTTTGACCTTGTCAGGGACCATGGCACCAAACTCGATCAGGCCCTTGGTGCCCTTATCGACGACCTCGAAATCCGGGGCATTCTCCAGGATGTTGCGGTGGTGGTTTGGGGCGAATTTGGCCGAACACCCCGCATCAACAAGGAGGCTGGTCGCGACCATTGGCCCCAGGTCAGTTGTGCCCTCCTGTTTGGCGGCGGTATGCGCACCGGCCAAGTCATCGGTTCCACCAACCGCTTGGGCGAACACGCCAAGGACCGCCCGGTGGAATTTGGCGAAGTCATTGGCACCCTTTACCACACCATGGGGCTCGATCCCATGAACAACACCTTGATGGACCCCACCGGTCGGCCTCAACACCTGGTCGCCCAATCGGCCATGCGCGAGTTGGTCTAGGACCAAAGCGAAAGGGCATCCGAAACCATGGCGGGCAACTCCGCCATGGTTTTTTCGTGCCCTTTATTTTGATAAAACATCTGGCAAGGCCTTACCCAATATGCAATAGTCCGGAACCCGCCGGAAAAGGAACTCCATGCATACTTTTCGTTGTTTCCTGTTGATGGCCCTTGGTGGCCTGTGGGTAGGCCCGAATTTTGCCCAGGAAATAAATGCTGCAAAAGAAGCGTACCAAACCGATGCCGATATTGGCTACCGGACCGGTGCCAATCAGGATGACTACATGCGTTCCCGATGTCGTCTGGATGTCTACTATCCAACCCACCTGAAGGGATTTCCCACCGTGGTTTGGTTTCACGGGGGTGCATTGAAAAATGGCAATCGCTTTGTCCCTTTGGAACTCAAAGGGAAAGGGATTGCGGTTGTGGCGGTAAACTACCGCCTCAGTCCAAAGGCCAAGGCTCCGGCCTATATCGAGGATGCGGCGGCGGCAGTCGCATGGACTTTCCAGAATATCGCCAAATATGGTGGTTCCCCCAAAAAGGTCTTTGTCAGCGGGCATTCGGCGGGGGGTTACCTTACTGCCATGGTCGGCCTCGACAAAAAATATCTGGCTGTGCATGGCGTGAATGCCAACGACATTGCCGGCCTTATTCCTCTCAGTGGCCAGGCCGTCACCCACTACACGATCCGGGGGGAACGAAACATTCCCGAAACCCAGGCAACCATTGATGACCTTGCCCCGATTTTTCATGTTCGCAAGGACGCCCCACCCATGTTGCTTGTCACCGGGGATCGCAATACAGAATTACTGGGTCGGTATGAAGAAAACGCCTACCTCTGGCGCATGATGAAGCTGGTGGATCACAAGACCACCGAACTCTTCGAGTTGCAAGGATACAATCATGGCGAAATGGCGGCTCCCGGCCATCCGTTAATGCTTCGCTTCATCAAAAAAATCAGCCAATAAAAAACGATTTCACAAACCCGGAACCATCCGGGCCTGGCCGGAACCCTCCGGGCCGGAAGCGTTAGCGACGGTTTTCCTACCCGCTTTTGTTTCCGGTTCGGTAATCAAACACGGCCATTGGGGCACCCTGGCCATGGACCACATACTCCAGCTTTTCCACAACCGATTCCTTGGTCCAAAGGTATTTGGTACTACCATGCTGGGTCCAGCGATCACGGGCGGCATCCTCACCAAACGCTTCGCGAAGTCGTCGGCTTGCCCAGGCTTTGAAATCCGCCATGACCTTTTCCGGTTTCTCGGCAGTCCTGACAACGATATGAAGGTGATTGCTCCGCACATGGGCAGCCAACATCTGCCATTTGCGGTGGGCAGCCACCTCGAGGAGCGTCTTCAACACGATTGCCCGGCGCCCATCGTCCAGCCGATATTCCGGTTGCCGCATTTTGGCGCGCTGGGCCGACTCTTTTTCGGGATCGGGTTGGGGAATCGGCGAACCGTACTGGTTATTCCGCCTATCCACCCATCCCGGATTGCGTCCCGGCAACCATGTCCCATAGGTAGTGAAGGTGATGAAGTAGGCCAGGGGTGCTTGGGCCATGTCAATGTCTCCAAACCGACGGTTGAACCTGATTGCCAGATTCTTGCGAACCTCACCCACCGTGGGCTCACCAAACGGGAATGCCATTTCCCATTCTACCCGAACAAACCCTCGCTTACGCTTCAGGCTCTGATTTCAAGCGGTTCCGTTTCAGAGCCGGAAGCGTAAGCGAGGGATCTTCCGCTTTCGGAAGCGTAAGCGAGGGATCTTCCGCTTTCGGAAGGGTAAGCGAGGGATCTTCCGCTTTCGGAAGCGTAAGCGAGGGATCTTCCGCTTTCGGAAGCGGTATTCACGGTCACCTTCTTGGTTCACCCATTTTTGTTTAAACTATCTATCCCAAACCAATCTTTGGAGGACCTATGTCCCTGACCCACCGTATCCCTAGGCCACTTCTGGCTGGGTTGTTTCTCCTTGCTGGGCCATTCCTGGCAATGACCAACATGGGCCTCCAGGGCCAGGAGCCCGGCAAGCGCATTCCGTGGACGACCTCCCGGGTAAAGGGATCTCCCGAGCCTCCCCATCCGTACCGGGTCGAAAGGGCGTTTCCCAGGTTGACCTTCCGGAACCCTGTTTTTTTGACGATGGCACCCGTTCCGTTTGGCCCGGGTGGCGAACGGTTTTTTGTGGGCGAACAAGGGGGAAGGATTGTTTCCTTTCCCAACGATCAATCGACAGACAAAGCAGATCCTTTTATGGATGTTTCCAGGGATTTGGCCTGGGACAAGACAACAATTGCCGGGCTCGACTCCCTTTATGGCCTGGCCTTTCATCCGCAATTTGCCAAAAACCGCTATTGCTACATTTGCTATGTGGTTCGTGGCAATAAACCCGGCCAGGTCCCCGAGGGAACCCGTGTCTCCCGCTTCCGGGTTACCGATTCCGTTCCTCCCCGTTGTGATCCCAAAAGCGAAAAAATCCTCCTCACCTGGCCAGGAGGCGGGCACAATGGCGGTGACCTGCATTTTGGAAACGATGGCTACCTTTACATCTCAACCGGAGATGCCACCGATCCCCTGCCACCCGATGGCAAAGATACCGGCCAGGATATAAGCGACCTTTTAGGTTCGATTCTTCGCATTGATGTGGATCGGGAGGACAACGGGGGAAGTGCAAGCTCCAGACGGAATTATACCATTCCTCCCGATAACCCATTTATCAAAACACCCAAAGCCAGACCGGAGGTTTGGGCTTATGGATTCCGCAATCCGTGGCGGATGGGATTTGACCGGCCCACGGGGGATCTATGGGTGGGAGATGTGGGATGGGAATTATGGGAAATGATCCATAAAGTCAAAAGCGGGGGCAATTATGGTTGGTCGGTTATGGAAGGTCCGCAATCGGTCCGTCCTGACGCCAAGCGGGGGCCAACCCCCATCCTTCCTCCAGTCATTGCCTTGCCTCATACCGAATCAGCGTCCATCACCGGTGGATTTGTCTATCGGGGCAAACGGCTGAAAGAGCTTTACGGCACTTATATCTATGGGGATTGGGTCACCCGCAAACTCTGGGGAACCAAACTCGAAGGGGACAAAATCGTCTCTCACAAGGAGTTGGCCCAGGGAAATCAACGGGTGATCGCCTTTGGTTTGGATCAACATCAGGAGATCTATTTTCTCCATCATGATGAGGTGGGCACCCTCCACCAACTTGTCCCAAACGAAGCCATCAAAGAGTACCGGGCTGATTTTCCGCGCAAACTGAGCGAGACCGGCCTTTTCGCCCACCTCAAAAACCAGGTTCCTGCTCCGGGGGTCTATCCTTTCCGGATCAATGCGGGTCAATGGGCGGACTTTGCCGTGTCGGATTATTTCATTGCCTTGCCCGAAACAGGCACCGCCAAGGTGTACGATGCTTTTATTCCCATTCCGGAAATGTTTTTTGGGGGCCAGGTCTTTTTGCCCAACCAGGGGGTCCTTGTCAAAACGCTCTCCATGGAGATGGAGGTGGGAAATCCTGCCAGTTTGCGCCGTTTGGAAACCCAGTTGCTCCTCGTGGAGGGTAATGCCTGGAGGCCTTACACCTATGCCTGGAATGAGGCGCAAACGGATGCCGACCTTGTTCCTGCCTCGGGAAAGGACATGGACCTGACGGTGTTGGATGCTGCCGCCCCGAAGGGAAAACGGCAGCAAACCTGGCACTTTGCCAGCCGGGCCCAGTGCATGACCTGCCACAACCCCTGGGTCGGTTATGCCCTTGCCTTTAACCCCTTGCAACTTCATCAGGCTCCTGATCAAAACGGCAATCAGGAAAACCAAATGGAAAACCTGAAACGCCTGGGGTTGGTGGAATTTTTCCAGGCCAGCAGCAACAAAAAGATTGACTCGTTGCCCCCGGCAAGGCTCAACCACCCCAAGGATGCCGGGTCCAACCTTGCCGATCAGGCTCGGTCCTACCTTCATGCCAATTGCGCCCATTGTCATCAACCCAATGCGGGTGGAACAGCGGCGATCGACTTGCGAAAGACGATACCTCTTGGTGAAACAAAAACGGTTGGCATCGTACCTGTGCAAGGGTCCTTTCAAATGAAAGAGGCCAAAATCATTGCTCCGGCCGATCCGTACGGTTCGACCCTTTATTACCGCATGGCCAAGACCGGACCGGGACATATGCCCCATCTGGGATCGGAATGGGTGGATGAAAAAGGTTTGAAGCTGGTCCATGACTGGATTCAACAAATCGAAAAGCGAAATGCTCCCCTGGGGGAACGGGACAAATCGTTCGTTTCCCTTTTGGGGCAATTGCTAACCACCGACCCCTCGCAGAAAAGGGAGCGCGAGGGGGCTACCAGCCAGTTGCTTGGTTCCACCGCCGGGGGGTTGTTTTTGGCAAGAGCCATGGAGGAAAGGAAATTTCCCGCGACGGTTCGCTCCGAAATCCTGGCAAGGGCAAGAACTGCCGATAACCCGGCGGTTCGCGATCTGTTTGAACGATTCTTGCCTGGGGAACTACGCATGAAACGCCTGGGAACGGCGATTCAACCCGATCGGATCCTGGGTTTAAAGGGGGAGGAACGGTTGGGCCGTGAGCTTTTCTTCAAATCCGAAGGGTTAAAGTGTGCCTCGTGTCATCGCATTGGTGGTACGGGCAGCACCCTTGGACCAGACCTTTCGGGAATCGGCAAGAAATATACCCGGTCCCAAATCCTGGAAAGCCTTTGGCAACCGTCCAAAACCATTGAACCCCCATTTGCAACCTACCTTGTGGAAACGGCAGACGGCAAGGTGGTCACCGGCCTGTTGGCAAGCCGAAACGAAAAAGAGATTGTTTTAAGAACCGCCCAGGACAAGGAAATAAGGCTGGATGCCAAATCTATCGTCCTGATGGAAACCCAAAAGATATCGCAAATGCCTGAAATGTTGCTGCGCGACCTGTCGGCAGAGGAGGCGGCAGCGTTGGTTGATTTCCTGGCGGGGCAGAAAAAGGAGGCGATAAAACCTGCTCCCTAAGTCATGGGTTTTTCCCAAAGGGTAGGGGCAGGTTCCTCCCCACTCCAAAAGGGGTAAGGGGGGCCTGCCTGGTTAGCGACCAATTCCTTTCCGGGGCTAGCCTACAAGGCGAGAACGAGCTTTGCTTCCAGCTTTCAATGGGTGCGAACGCAAGGTTGGTTTGGAAAAGGAAGATGTAAAGGCGCGTGGCAAAAGCCGTTTGCTGATTTCGCCAAGCAATTTGGGATTTTGGGTATTCAAAACACGCCTTTCCAACTGATTGTTGATTGCCCGGATTAACTCGGCTTCCTTACACCTGTCCATACCGAGTATGCCCGCTTTGAAAAACCAAAGGGAAGCTGTGGACCAATCCCAAAGTCGTTTGCCGTTGGGAAATTCACAAGCTGGGGCGGGGAAACCCCCAGGTCCCTTTTTCCCTGCAATGTACTGATTCACCATCTGCCTGGTTTTGTGAACCAAAACCCCCATTTGGGCCTGATTGAGAAGATTGGCATCATCAACCCGAACGACCTGGGCTTTGGGGTTTGCCTTTTCCACCTCATGGATGGCACTAAAAATGGCTTCGATTAACGATGGCCGTTTCCTGGAAAAACTGACATGCACGACGCCCGACCGGGAACTAATGGTGGCATCGCTTCCTCCACCTTCGTAAACCGCATTGGGAAAGGTATCATCCATCGGATCGATACCTGACACCACCAGAGTAAAGTCGAAATGGTTGGGCATGGTCATGGCTGGTTCCTTCAGGGTTTTAAGTGAGGACATTTGGCAACCTCACGGCCTATGTATTTGGCGTGGTTTTCAGCCGAACTTGGGGTTGAAAATATATTGACACGACATCGGTCAGGAATTGTCCCCATGCAATAGATGCATCCCCAAAGGTGGTTTGTTCTTGCCTCAAAGGCCCATCCGAGTCGCTCTGCCATGCGAACGACTTTTTCAATTTCCTTTTTCGGATGCCTTGGCCTGGCCATAGAACTTATCCTAACCCGCAGTTTACATATGTCAACCATTGGGAAAAATTCTAACGGAGGGGAGTATGAAAAAACGCCTTTACCCCTTCGCCACTCTTTAACCCATGTTACGCAGTTGGAACCAGGGAATCGCGGTTTTTCCAGGGGAATATTCAAAACATCCTGCAAAAGTCGGGACTACAAATCCGCCCTGGGAATTAGCCATTATTCACCTCCTTATTCACCTCCTTGGAGGGGTGCCCGTCAGGGCGGGGTGGCTCTTCAAGGGGACCACCCCGCCTTCCAAATGTTGTGTTCTTTAATGCACCACCCCGTCAGGCTTCGCCTGCCACCCCTCCCTAGAGGGGAATTCAGTAACCCAGGTTACGCAAATTGACCCATAAAACCCAGGGTTTTCCCGGTAAAAATCAAATCAGCCTGCAAAGATCGGGAGTACAAATGTCCTCCAGAGTACCTGCGAATATTTCCAAACTCCTTTGTTACATTCGCACAAGTAGCGGACAATATCAAGTAACTTGGTCGGGACTACGGGCCGTTTTGAACTCGCCATACTCCAATTTTCCGGGAAAAATATCAATCCGGGTTCCAAAAAATGGCAAAAAATCGTGAAAAATCACTCCAACTGGGTAACTTGGGTTAAGGCTCAGGATCAAGGGAATCGGAGGATGACCCGACCTTTTGATCTCCCTTTTTTGTGGATCGATCCGAAAGGGTTTGAGGATCGCCCTATCCTGGCATTCAAACCACGGTTGGATTCAAGCTTCCCATTGCATGGCTGTTGCTTTGCTTGATTTCCTGGCGGGGCAAAAAAAGGGGGCGATAAAACCTGCTCCCTAAGTCATGGGTTTTTCCCAAAGGGTAGGGGCAGGTTCCTCCCACTAATGGGGAATAGCCAACCGGTGGCTATCCTTCCCAAAATCGGAAAAGGAGAGTAGGCTTTATACCCACCCCTTTGGCAAGCCCTGGGTCATTAAGGAGAAATGCGCTCTTACATCGCCCGGGAAGGGGGTGTTTCCTGGCCTTCGATTTTCGGGAAACCTTTTTGCCTTCTGGTTGGGTTGCTCCTTGCATAGCCTTTTGAAGCTGTTCGGTGACCCATGCGTTCAGGCTCTTGTTACAAAGGGTAGCGGCAAGGTTGATCTGGCGGTGCAGTTTTGGGGAAATGCGGGTCACAAATTGGCCAGAGAACGGCTTGTCGGGAGCAACGCCAAGTTCCCTGCAGAATTGGAGGTAATCCTCGATTGAATTGCGAAACGCCTGGGTTAATTCTCTGACACTCTGGCCCTGAAAGGTGATAACATCCCGGGTGTTGATGATTTCCCCATGGAAAACCTCTGTCTGGTCATCGAATGCCACCTTGGCCATGTAGCCTTTGTATTCCATCATGGTGTGACTCCCGCCTCGGTCAGGAACCGCCGCATGGATGCGACGGCTCCATTGTCGGTTTCTTTTTTGGGGTGCGGCCTGGGAAATACCGCCCGAACCCCATTCAGGGCGATCCGGACCCGGGATCCGGCACCCTGGGTTATCTCGCCATCGAAAGCCAAAACCAAAGCCTCGATGTCCCGCCAAGGGAGATTAAGGTGGATCCCAAATGTTGGGCAAAAATACGGGGTCAGCCAAACAAGGAAGTTACTCCGGTGTGGTCTTTCAATCGGTTCCTCAACAATGATGTTTCGAAACGCAACCGCTCCACCTGTGCGGGGGATCGTAAGGAAAAGACCAAGTGCAACCCCTGGTTTGGTGCTCCTGTGGGTTTTTGGAGGAACTTGACGGTTTACGACTCTCTTTGCAACTAGGGTCTGGGGAGGGAGAGTTTCTGCCCCACGATGGTTCCTTCAAACGTATGCGTTCACGGGATTTTGAGATTTTAGTTGACACGAATGGGTCTTTCCAGCGATACCAGCTGGCATGCAGTCACCCGACATACTTTTGGAAACGGTACACGATCTCGAGACTTTACTCAGATGTGCCAGGGAGGAGA
>SXGU01018171.1_pt1 | contig 14044 bp, 15 predicted proteins | sample 3174531 | NCBI WGS metagenome assembly SXGU01 (sample SAMN11356863, study PRJNA531348) | freshwater metagenome | isolation source: freshwater sample F1-140 | place: China: Fuxian Lake, Yuxi | collected 2017-12-25
CGTCGGCTTCTGGCGCATCTACGATGCCTTGCGGGCGCGCAAGATCATCCCGACGCTGGCGATCAACGGCATCGTCTGCGAGAGCTATCCGCCGGTGGCGCAGGCCGCGCATGACGCCGGCTGGGAATTCATGGGGCATGGCTACGTGCAAGGCCCCATGCATGCGGTGGCAGACCAGCGCAAGGCGATCGCCGAGACCGTGGCGGCAATTCGCAAGTTCACCGGCAAGGCACCGCGCGGCTGGGAAAGCCCGGGCCTTACCGAAACCTACGACACGCTCGATTACCTCGCTGAAGCGGGCATCGATTACGTTGCCGACTGGGTGCTTGACGACCAGCCGGTGTGGATTCCGGCCAAACCCAAACCCGTGCTCTCCGTGCCCTACAGCGTCGAGATCAACGACATTCCGATGATGCTGCTGCAAAGCCATACCGGCGCCGAAATGTACGAACGTGGCGCCGCCCAGCTCGACCGCCTGTGGCAGGACAGTGCCACCATTCCGCGCGTCATGGCCATCAGTGTGCATCCCTACATTACCGGGGCGCCGCACCGCATCGCCCAGTTTGAAAAGCTGCTCGACTACGTGCAATCCAAACCCGGCGTTATCGTGCGTACCGGCGAAGGCATTGCCGACTGGTATCGCGGCCAGGTGCCGCCACCGGCCTAAGGCGCGATCTGGGGTCCGGGCCAGTTTCGGTGGAGGCCCGCGCTGCGTACCGCGCCAGCGGATTTTCAGGCACACTGCGCCTCCGATGGCAACCAAAACGACTCGACCCACCAAAGCCGCCCGCAAGGCCAGCCCGGCCAAGGCGCCCAAGCCAAAGCGCAAGCCGGCAGGGCGGCGCGCCGGCGCGAGAGGGGCGACCCCAAGGGCTGCGAACAAGGTGAGCGCCAAGTCGCTCGCCAAGTCACCCACCAAAAGCCGGCTTTCACCGGCCGATCGCGAGCGCCAGATCATCGACGGCGCCATCGCCTATTTTTCCGAAGCCGGCATTTCTGGGCAGACGCGTGAGCTCTCCAAACGCTTAGGCATCACGCAGCCGCTCTTGTACCGCTACTTTCCCTCCAAGCAGGCGCTGCTGGACCGCGTCTACACCACCGTATTTGAAGGGCGCTGGAACCCGGCCTGGGCCTCGCTCATCCGCGACCGCTCGATCCCCCTAAGGGACCGTCTGATCGAGTTCTACCGCCAGTATTCCGAAGCCACTTACCGGCCGGACTGGCTGCGCATTTACCTGCACGCGGGTCTCTCAGACCCGGCTTTCAACCAGCGCTATATCCAGCTGATCCAGCGTGAATTGTTGCCGGTGTACGCGCGCGAGGTGCGGCATTACTGCGGGCTGGAATCAACCGATCTGCCGGTCTCGAACGAAGAGATCGAGTTCGTCTGGAGCCTGCACGGCGGCATGTTCTATTACGCCGTGCGCCAGCACATCTACCAGTTGCAGATGCAGGTGCCGTTCATGGAAAAAGTGGTGCCGGCGGTCGACAACTTTCTGGCCGGTGCCCGCACCACCTACCCGGCGCTGTTGGCGGCGGTATCCGGAACAGGCCGGCGCCCCGCGCCAAAGAAGAGCGGGTCTCCCGGACGATAGCAACAACCGGCAGCAGCGCTTCAGCTGCCGCCGTCGTGCCCGGCTTTACGCGCTTTTCCCCCGCATTTTCCTATCTGCGGGCCGTTTCGCCGCAGCTTTTCCCGCGCCGGCTTTCTTGCCGCCGCTCATGCCCACCATGTGTTCCAGCACCGCGTACACCGCGCCGGTATCGTCGGGGCCGTGGCCCAGCGCCATGGCGGCGTTGTAGATCGGAATGCAGGCCGCAAACAGCGGCGCGGGGGTATCGGTGGCCACCAGTTCCTCGCCGATCAGGCGCATGTCCTTTTGCCAGGTCGAGACCTTCATCGTCGCCTCGCCCCAGGAGCGGTCCACCATCATCGGGCCGCGCACCTGGAACATGCGTGAGCCGCCGGCGCCATCGGCCACCACCTTGACCACCTGCGCCGCATCGAGCCCGGAGCGCACGCCCATCATGATCGCTTCGGCGGTCGAAATATTGTGGATCGCCACCAGGAGGTTGGCCACCAGCTTCATGCGCACGCCGTTGCCGAAGCGGCCAACGTCGTAGCGCACGCGGGCAAAGCCTTCAAACACCGGGCCAAAGGCCTTGATCGCCTTGGCATCGCCGCTGGCATACACCGCCAGATCGCGGTTGACGGCCTGCGCGCCGGTACCCGAGAGCGGGCAGTCGAGCAGGATGATGCCGGCCTTGGCCAGCACCTTGAAGGCGCGCTCTTTCGTGCTCACCGGCAGGGTGCTGGTCTCGGCGGCAATCAGGTTGCGGCGGCCGCTTTGGGCCAGCTCGGCGCACACCGCATCGAGCGCGGCTTCGGACGGCAGCGAGAGCACCACGTAATCAGCGCGCTTGGCCACCGCCGTGACGCTGGCACAGGCGCTGCCGCCGGCTTTGGCCAGGCGCGCACGCGCTGCCGGCACCGGGTCGTATCCGGACACCTGGAACCCGGCCTTGACCAGGTTGGCCGACATGGCCGAGCCCATGATGCCCAGGCCAATCATTCCGACGCCGCGGCTGGCAGCAGGTGATGTGGAGGCAGCGCGGGAAGCAGTAGGGGAAACGGGTTTGGAAGAAGCGGCAGAAGCAGATTCGGTGCGGGTAGCCATGGGAGTGAAGGACAGAAGTCTTATTGAGCTAGTGATAAATAAAGATTACCATACTGCGCTTTCGGCCCGCCGGCGGTGGTGCAGCACACCACACGCGGACAACAAGACGGCCAATCAATCAGGAGGGGGTAGGGCATGACACAAAAAGTTCGGGTGGCAGTGATCGGCTTTGGCTGGTGGGGCAAGACCATCTTGCGCACGCTTTCGGAAAGTGCCGGCGTGCAGGTGGTCATGGTGGTGGAGCCGGATGCCGCCGTGCGCAAGCTTGCCCAGGAGGAGTCCGCCAAAGGCGGCTTTGCCGTCTCCGACCGTTTCGAGGCGGCGATTGCCGATGCCTCCGTGCAGGCGGTGGTGCTGTGCACGCCGCACAAGGCGCACGCGGCGCAGATTCAGGCCGCTGCTGCTGCGGCTAAGCATGTGTTCTGCGAAAAGCCGCTGTGCCTCTCCTATGCCGATGCGCGCGCCTCGCTGGCGGCCTGCGAGAAGGCCGGTGTGGTGCTCGGCATCGGCCACGAGCGCCGCTTCGAACCCGCCGTCATGGCCCTGCGCCAGCGCTTTGCCTGCGGCGAACTGGGCACCATCCTGCAGGTGGAAGCCAACTTCGTGCAGGACAAGTTTCTCGCCCTGCCACCGGACAACTGGCGCCTCTCCAACGAGCATGCGCCGGTGGGGCCGCTCTCGGCCACCGGCATTCACTTGGTGGATCTGTCGATTGCGCTGCTCGGCCCGGCAGAGGCAGTGTGGGCGCGCCTGGCCACGCGTGGCAGCAACTTCGCCAATGGCGATACGCTGGGCATCATGATGGCCTTTCCCGGTGGCGCCAACACGCTGCTTTCCGCCGTGCTGGCGACGCCGTTTGACGGCCGCCTGGCCGTCTATGGCTCACGCGGCTGGATCGAGATTCGTGACCGCAGCCACCCGGAAAACTCTACCGGCTGGGATGTCACCACGGTGCTGCAGGGCGGGGCGCGCGAAACCGTGTTCATGCCGGCCCACCCCAGCGTGCGCGCCAACCTGGAGGCCTTTGCCGCCGCGATTCGGGGTGAAGCGGCCTATCCGGTCACGCACAAGGAAATGCTCGCCAACGTTGCCGCGCTGGAGGCGATCATGCGCTCCACCGGCAGCGGCAAGGTGGAGGCGGTGGCGCAGCCTTAAGCGCCAGCCTCTTTCAGGAACGCATCAATAGCCTGGTTGAATACCTCGGCCTGTTCTACATTGGAAATGTGCGAGGCATTGGCGATCACCTGCATCCTGGCGCCCGGCAGGTTGTCGCGAATCTGCTCCGACATTGCCACCGGCGTGCCGTGGTCCTGATCACCTACCAGCACCAGCACCGGGCATTTGATTTCCTTTAAGCGCTCGGTAAAGTCGATTTGCGCGATTGCCGCGCAGCAGCCGGCATAGCCTGCCCCCGGCGTGTTGCGGATCACCTGGCCGATTTTGGTCATCACGTCCGGGTGGGCCGGGCGGTAGGCATCGGTGAACCAGCGTGCCAGGGTCGGCTCGACCAGCGCTCCCATCCCCTTGGTGCGTGCAATCTGCATTCGCTCACCCCACATCGCTGCGGCGTTCGGCGGCCGGCGGCTGGTGGTATCGGCCAGCACCATGCTGGCAAACACGCCCGGGTGCTTCAACGCATAGGCCTGGCCGATCATGCCGCCCATCGACAAGCCCATCCAGTGGGTTTGGTGATGCCCAGCCCGGTCAGGAGGCCATGCACGTCATCGGCCATCTCATCGAGCGTGTAGTCCGTGGCCGGCGCTTCGGATTGGCCATGGCCGCGCGTATCGAAGCGCAGCACCTTGAAGCGTTTGGTGAGCAGGGCCATCTGCGGATCCCACATCGAGGCATCACAGGCCAGCGAGTGCGAGAGCGTCATCCACGGGCCTTCACCCTCCACCGTGTAGTGGAGTTCGATGCCGTTGGTTTTCATGTTCATGTTCTGTCCTTGAAAGGGAAAATCGTTCAACCTATTCCACTTTGATATTGGCGGCCCGCGCCATGCGCGTGTAGGTGGCCACCTCTTCGGCGATCAGTTTATCCAGCTCTTCCGGCGTGCTGGGAGAGGCCTCGGTGCCGAGCGGCTGCAGGCGCTGGCCGGTTTCCGGCAATTTGAGGATGCGCACGATCTCGCGGTTGAGCTCCGTGATCACCGGCCGCGGTGTCTTGCTTGCCACCAGCAGAGCGGACCAGATCGCCCACTTGTAGCCGGGTGCACCCGATTCGCTCACCGTCGGAATGTTGGGCGTCTCGCTCATGCGTGCCGGGCTGGTCACGGCGATGGCGCGCACCCGGCCTTCCTTGACCAGGTTGATCGCGGTGGCAAACGGCGCCATGAAGAACTGCACCCGCCCGGCCATCACCTCGCCGATGGCCTCGGGGATGCCCTTCATCGGCACATGCACCACGTCGATCCCGGTTTGCGCCTTGAACGCTTCGGCGGCAAAGTGGGTGCCGCTGCCGATGCCGGCGGAGGAAAAATTGAGCGAACCCGGTTTGGCGCGCGCCAGCGCGATCAGCTCGGCCACGGTTTTGGCGGGCAGATCCGGCGCCACGATCAACAGGCACGGGCCGGTGCCTGTCATCGTCACGCCGGCAAAATCCTTTAGCGTATCGAACGGCAGCTTGGGATAGATTGCCGGGGCAATCGTGTGCGCCGAGGTGATCGAGAGCAGGGTGTAGCCATCGGGCGGCGCTGAAGCCACCGCCTGCGCTGCAATGTTGCCGCCGGCACCGGGGCGGTTTTCCACCGTGACCGATTGTTTCCAGCTCTCGCCCAGGCGCTGGGCGATCAGGCGCGCGGTGATGTCCGGCAGGCCACCGGGGGTAAAGCCGACCATGATCTTGATCGGCTTGGCCGGATAGGCCTGCGCCCGGGCCACGCCCGCCAGACCTCCCAAGCCTATGGCGCCGGGGAGCGCAGCCAGCGAGGCACTCGCGGCCGCACCTTGCAGCAGGCGCCGCCGCGCAGAAGGAAAATGAGGAAAATGCGCCACGGCTATTTGATCTTCAACAGACGTGCCGCGTTGCCACCGCGCACCAGATCCGCATCGGCACGCTTGAGGCGCGCGGCCTGAATGGTGCCCAGCGGGTCGTAGTCGCCCATGTCGTAGGGGTAATCGGTGCCCAGCACCACATGGTCGGCGCCGAAACGCTCGACCAGGCGCTTCAACATCAGCGGGTCGTGGGTGATGGTGTCGAAGGTGAATTTCTCGAGGTAGGTCGAGGGTGGCCGCTTGATCACCGTGCGCGTATCGGGCCGGGCGTGCCAGGCGTGGTCCATGCGCGCCCAGTAGTGGGCAATATAGGCACCGCCGTGGGCGACGACGAACTTCAGTTTCGGATGACGCGCCACCACGCCGTCGAAGATCAGGTGGGCGACAGCCACGGTTGATTCGAGCGGGTTGCCGATCACGTTGTTGAAGTAGTGGTGCGTCAGCCGGTCGGCCGGCGACCAGCCCAGCGGATGCATGAAGATCAGCACGCCCAGCTCGGCTGCGCGCGCGAAGAACTTCTCCAGCTTCAGCGAAGGGTCGGTCAGGTTCTTGCCGTTGACGCTGGTGCAGATCTCGATGCCGCGAAAGCCCAGGGTCTTGACGCAGTATTCCAGTTCCTTGATTGCCAGCTCGACATTCTGCAGCGGCACCGAGCCCATGCCGACAAAGCGGTCCGGGTGGTCTGCCGCCAGTTTGGCAATGCCGTGGTTGACTTCACGCGTTAGTTCCGCACCGTGACCAGGCTCCATCCAGTAAAGGAAGTGATAGGGCGCCGGGCACACCGCCTGGATGTCGATGCCCATGTTGTCCATGTCTTTCAGGCGCACCTCGACACCGGTCAAGCGCGGCGCGCGGTCGCGCATCTGCGCGACATTGGTTTGGCGCGTAATGTCATCGGCGTACACCGTGGTCGGGTCGTACTGGCCCGGGTTCAGGTGCGCAATCTTGGCGCTGACGGCAGGGTTGAGGTAGTGGCAGTGCATGTCCACCACCTTGGCACCGCCGCGAATGCGCCGCGCGATCGGCCGGGTGGGCAGGGCGCCCGCACGCGGCAGCGGCGAGGGGCGGGCTGCCGTGCGCGTCAGGCGGGCGGCGGGTTTTTTGGTCGCCGCAGCACGCGTGGCCGTGCCTGCCGGGGCGTGCTGGTGCGCCGGGTTGGTGCAGCCGGGGGTACAGGTATAGAACACGACTTTTCTCCTCAATGCTTGCTATTTTGTTTATCTGTTGATAACTTACCGCCCGCATTACACTGGGGATTATCGCCCCTGTCAATCAACAACTTCGCGCACGGCATGGCAGGGCCAGCCGGGCGCCTTATCAAGGATCATGAGATGAAAATCGGCATCGCCGGCACCGGCAAAATGGGCACCGCCATGGTGAAACGCCTGATCGGCCTCGGGCACCAGGTGGTGGTGTGGAACCGTACCCCCGCTGGCGCTGCTATAGCGGTGGCGGCTGGCGCCACGCAAGTGGCCAAGGCGGGCGAGTTGCCCGGCGCGGTGGATGTGGTCATCAGCATCGTCCTTGATGCGGTAGCGCTGGAAGCCGTGTACAGCAAGGAAACCGGGCTGCTCGCAGCTAGCGTGGCCGGTAAGCTCTTCATCGACATGAGCACCGTGCGCCCCGAAGTGCAGCGCGCCGTGGGTGCGCGCGTGGCGGCGGCCGGTGCGGCCTATCTTGATAGCCCGGTGGGCGGCTCGGTGGGCCCGGCGGCGGATGGCAAATTGATCGGCTTTGTCGGCGGTGCCGATGCCGATGTCGCGCGCGCGCGCCCGGTGCTGGAACTCTTGTGCCGGCGCGTCGAACACCTGGGGCCGGTGGGCGCCGGTGCGGCAATGAAGCTGGCGATCAACCTGCCGCTGATGGTGTACTGGCAGGCCTTCAGCGAAGCCTGCTCGTTGATCGACGATTTGAAGATCGACCCGGCGCGGGTGGTGGATATTTTTGCCGATACCTCCGGCGGGCCCAACATGCTCAAGAACCGCGGCCCGGCGATTGCCAAGGCGCTTGCCGCCGGTGCCGGCGGCCCGGTGAGTGTGGATGTGGCCACCATGCGCAAGGATCTGCGCACCATGCTCGCCGAAGGTGCGGCTCTGAAACGCGATTTGCCGTTGACGGCGCAAGCCCTGGCCTGCTTTGACCGTGCTGCTGCCAGCGGAGCCGATGCCGCTGATTGCACCCATTTGCCGGTGTGGTGGCTGCGCGAAGGCGGCCGCCACGCCTGACCGCCTGATTTGAACGCCGCCCGGTACGGCGCCCGGCCGGTCGGGATGCGGCACAATTCGGGCTGGCACTGCCGTTCCTCGCGCCGTTCCTTCCAACCTGCACCACAAAGATTTCCATGTTCATCAAAGAAGTGCTGCTTGACGGCACACATGATCCGCGCGAGCTGCGCAATGCGCTTGGCCGTTTTCCCACCGGCGTCACCGTGATCACCACCCGCACGCCCAGCGGCAAGCGGGAGGGGCTTACCGCCAATTCCTTCTCCGCGCTCTCGCTCGGTCCGCCGCTGATTCTCTGGAGCTTGAGCCGCAAGGCCGGCTCCCTGCAGGGGTTTGTCGATTCGGGCTACTTTGCGATCAACGTGCTCAACGCCGGCCAGGCCAATGTGTCGCACCGCTTTGCCACCCCGCACGAAGACAAGTTCGAGGGGGTGGCGGTGCACGAAGGCTACGGCGGCTCCCCGGTGCTGCAGGGCGCGCTGGCCACCTTTGAATGCAAGACCGAATCGACCATCGAAGGTGGCGATCACCTGCTCTTCGTCGGCCGCGTGCACAAGATCAGCTATGCCAGCGGCGAACCTTTGATCTTCAACGCCGGCAAATACTCCACCGCCGTGCTGCTGCGTGACCGCTTCGCCAAGTCCGACCTGGACGGTATCTGGGACGGGCTGGGCTGAGGTTTTCGTCGCCCCGAACCGGGTAAACCGGCAGGGGCCGCCGGAGAATGGCTCCAGGAGCGCCTCTCCGGCCTCAAGCTACTAGAAACGCAGCTTAAGGGTTGCCCAAAAAGTCGCGCTTGCCGATTTCCACACCGTTATGGCGCAGGATGTTGTAAGCCGTGGTGACGTGGAAATACACGTTCGGCACCGCGTGGCCCAACAGGAACTGCATGCCCTTGTAGTGGGTTTCCTTGTCGCCGCGCTTGGTCACGATGTCCTTGTCTTCGGTGCCGTCGATTTTCTCGGCCGGAATGCTCTGCATGAAGGCGATGGTCTTGGCGATGCGCGCCTTCAGGTCCGCGATGGTGACTTCATTGTCTTCGTAAGCCGGAATCTCCACCCCGGCCAGGCGCGCGACCAGGCCTTTGGCGGTATCGCAGGCAATCTGCACCTGGCGGGCGAGGGGGAACATGTCCGGGAACAGGCGAAAGTTCGTCAGCGTGGCGGCATCGAGCTTCTTGGCATCCACATGGGCCTGCGCCTTGTCGAGAATGTTGGAAAGGTTGCCGAGCACATTGGCGAAACGCGGCACGCTGGCCTGATACATGGAAATGGTCATGGGAATCCTGTGGAAAGAGTAGAGACGGGAGAGGGTGCGAAACGGGGTGCAAAACGGGGTGTAAAACGGGGCGCAAAACGCCGAATGAAGCGGGCGGATGTTACAGCAGTTGCCCGTCACCCGGTACCACAGAGGAGAAAACGGCTGAGAATGACTCCAGGAGCGGCTCCTGGGCCTACCACCGGAATTGCGCTGGCACTGCAGGTGGGGGACTTTGCGTCTTTGCCGTAGCGCACCCATGGAGAGTGCTGCGCCATTCGGGCTATGATTTGCAGCACTTGGCTCTTTTCGAACCTGCTGCCGCAGTGCGATGCACCGGCAACCTGACGGAGGAAACCACATGGGCAAGGCAATCGCAAAGCGAATCGGGATCGCAACCTGGCTGGCCGCAGTGGCGCTGCTTGGATCTCCGGAGCGGGAGGCGCAGGCGCAAGGGTTTCCAGCCGGGCCGATTGAGCTCACCGTGCCATTTGCCGCGGGGGCCGCGCCCGATGCCGTCGCCCGCGCCCTTGCCGATGGCATGTCCAAGCAGCTTGGCCAGCAGGTAGTGGTGATGAACCGGCCCGGGGCTGGCGGCGCGATTGGCTACAAATACGTGCAATCACGCAAGCCTGACGGCCATACCCTGGTGCTCAACTCGAATTCGGTCTCGACTGCTTTTCACGCCGGCATGATGCCGTTTGACTACACGGCGTTCCAGCCGATTGCGCGCGTCACCATTGAATTGCCGGTGCTGGCGGTGCAGGGCAGCGCGCCGTATGCAAACCTGAAGGAAATCGTCACCTACGCCAAACAGCATCCGTGCCACTTGCGCGTCGGCAATACCGGCGTGGGCAGCCACACGCACCTGACCTCGGACGCCTTTTTCACCGGCCAGGCCACCGATGTGACGCAGGTGCCGTTCCCCACCACCAGCCATGTCACCAGCCTCCTGGGTGGCCACATTGATGCCATCGTCACCCTGCCGGGCTCGATTGCGCAGCACACCAAGGCCGACACCATCAAGGTGCTCGGTGTGCTCGGCTCCGCGCGCGAGCCGGTGTTTCCGGCGATTCCCACCGCCAATGAACAGGGCTATGCGTTCCAGTCCGACCTGTGGCGCGGCATCGCCGCACCCAAGGGCACACCGCCGGATGTGGTGGCGCGCCTGGAAGCGGCCATCCGCACCACCGTGCAAAGCGCCGAATTCCGCCAGCAGGGCGAGCGCTTCGGTTTCCTCCCGGCTTACCAGCCGACCGACGTGTTCACCAAAACCATCGTTACCGAAGATGCCGTCATCGCCAAAATGATGGCCAAAACTGCCACAGCGCCCGCCACCCCGCCCGCAGCACAGCCCGCATCACAGCCCGCATCACAGCCCGCATCAAAGCCAAAGTAAGGCACTGCGCCGGCATTACCTTCACCGCATTTTCGGAACCGACCATGTCCCGCACCCTGATCAAGAACGCCTGCATTCTGACAATGGACCCGCGCCTGGGCGATTTGCCGCAAGGTGATGTGCTCATCGTCGACGACTGCATTGCCGACGTGGCGCCGCGCATTGATGCCGCCGCCGACCAGACCATCGACGGCACTGGCACCATCGTGCTGCCCGGCCTCATCAACGCCCACATCCAAACCTGGGAAACGGCGCTGCGCGGCATCGGCGCAGACTGGGCCGGCACCGATTACTTCAGCTTCTTCCACGCCAAGCTGGCGCCGCTGTATACCCCGCAGGACAGCTTCATCGGCACCCTGGTGGGCTCGCTCGCCCAGCTCGATGCTGGTGTCACCACCATTTTTGACTGGTGCCACAACAACGCCACGCCTGCGCACAGCGATGCTGCCATCGATGCGCTGTTCACTTCCGGCATTCGTGCCGTGTTCGGCCATGGCACAGTGAAGCGGCCGCCCAAACCGGGCCAGCCGCATTTCTCGCAGGTGCCACACCCGGTGGGGGAGATTCAACGCCTGCGCAAGGGGCGCCTTTCGGATGATCAGGCCCTCGTCACACTGGCCATGGCCATTCTTGGGCCGGACTATTCCACGCTGGAAGTGTGCCGCCAGGATTTCCGCGCCGCGCGCGAGTTCGATCTCCTCTCCAGTGCCCACGTGTGGGGGCGCGCCAACCGGCTGGTGCCGGGCGGCTACCGCACCATCGCCGCCGAAGGCCTGCTCGGGCCGGACCACAACCTGGCGCATGGCAATTACATTGAGGATGACGAGCTGAGAATCCTCGTCGACAGCGGCGCCACCGTCACCTCCACCGCCGGTGGCGAGATCAACAACCACGTGCGCCCGCCACTGACCGGCCGCATCAGCCGCATGGGCGGCAAGCCTTCAATTGGCGTGGATAGTGAGGCGGCGCACAAGGGCGACATGTTCGAGGTGATGCGCCTGGCGCTGCAGGTGCAGCGGCTGTTCGCCAACATGGAAACGGTGCGCCGCATTGAAGCAGAGCGCGAAAGCGATGCCGCCAAGTTTGCCCAAAGCAACCTGAAGACCATCGGAACGGGGGGCTCGCTGATCGACGCGGTGTCATTCAAGGTACGCGAGCCGCTCGAATGGGCCACGCTCAACAACGCCAAGGCCTTGCGGCTGGACCATCGGATTGGCTCCCTCACGCCGGGCAAACAGGCGGACCTGATCATGGTGCGGCGCGATGCCCTGCACATGGTGTCGGCGCAAGACCCGGTGCAGGCGGTGGTTGCCTATGCCCAGAGCACGGATGTGGATACGGTGATGGTGGCCGGGCGCATCGTCAAGCGCGACGGCAAGCTCAGCTTTGGCGGCCTGCCGGGGCGCCTGGACGAACTGCGTGCTTCGGCCGCGCGCCTGCTGGCCGAGGCGCAGGCACGCGCCCAGCCCGCTGCTGCCTAATCATCCCCCTCGGTTTCCAGCCCCAGGTGCCATTCAAAGCCGCGCTCGGCAATTCCGGCTGAAATGGCGCGCTCGTACGCGGCATCGAACATCGCCTCAATGGCGGGGTTGACGCCGCGCGCCTTCTCCACCACCGCGAGGGCCCAGGCAAAGTAGCGGCGCTTGCGCTCCGGCGGCCAGGGCGGCGGGCTGTGCAGAATCGATTTCAGGTTGGCCGTTTTGTCGGCAATCTTGAGCGCGCGCGCGCGGTGCGAAATCTGCCCGGCGTGGTCCACCTGGGCCTGCTTGCGCAGGGCCTTGTCGATCGATTTGTCGTCGGTGACGGCCATCACCAGATTGGCCACATCCTCCCCGAAGAGCGCGGCGATCTCGTGCGCCTTCACGCCCTGGTCTTCCACGCAATCATGGAGCAGGGCGGCGATGACGAGGTTCGCATCCTCGCCCCCGGTGGCCTCGGCCACCAGATGCGCCACTTCGGCCAGGTGGTTGACGTAAGGCTCCTCGTGCGTGCCCTTGCGCCGCTGGTGGGTGTGCTTGCGGGCGGCAAAGTCGAGCGCGTGGGCAATACGGGTGATCTGATCGGACATGGGTTGCTCCTTGGCCAATGTTCCGGCTGAAGTGCTTACTGTAACCGCCTGGCGATACTTCCCAAACGCATGGGAGCGATTGCAATAAATCACATTAAAGTGATATAGTGCAAAGGTGATGTTTTGACTTGAGACCCAGTAATGTCCGGTAGCTGGAAAGTCTTTTTGCACGATGACTTCGATGCCCAGTTCGAAGTGCTCGCAGATGATGTGAAAGACAACCTGCTGGCCGCTGCAAACGCCATTCAAATTGCAGGGCCAAAAGCCGGTCGGCCGCATGTGGATACGCTTGGAGGATCGAAGCACGCAAACATGAAGGAATTGCGGTTTACCGCTCATGACGGTCGGGAGGTTTGGCGCGCGGCATTTGCGTTCGACCCTGAGCGGCAGGCCATCGTGCTGGTGGCAGGGGATAAGCAGGGGGCCAGCCAGGCCTTGTTCTACAAGCGCTTGATCAAGGTCGCCGATGCGCGGTTTGACAAGCATCTGAAACAATTGAAAACCGGGCCAGGGCCCAAGAGGTGAATCATGGGACGCAGCATTGACGAATTGATTGCAGGCCTGCCAAAAGGCAGGCGGCAGAAGGTCGAAGCGAAGTCGCAACTGCTGGCGCGCGACATGATTGACCACGCCGATTCCCTGGGTGAAATCCGCAAGGCCCTGAGCAAGACGCAAGTTGAGATTGCCCGGGAACTTGGCGTTGGGCAGGTGGCGGTAGCGCAGCTTGAAAAGCGCAGCGACTTGCTGCTCTCTACCCTCCAGCGCTACGTGCGGGCGACCGGCGCGGAACTTTCCCTGGTGGTGCACACCAAGGATGGCAACGACATCGTGCTGCAAAGCCTGGGCGACTTGGGGACATCTGCAAGGGCTGCGCCAAAGCAGAAGCGGGCTGCAAAACCTCTGGCGCACCGCGTTTCAGCCAGACAACCAGCCTGAGGCGGCACCAGCCCGCCCTTCATCGCCGCCCTTCGGTGCCGACCTTCAGTGCCGCCGTTCAGTGCGTATGGCCTGAAGTTGGCCACAGCGGCGCTTGAAATCGGTACCCGCAGCAACGATGTTCGGCCCAACACGCCCCCTTTTCCCGCGCGAGAACCGCCATGCACCCATCGAGCCTCTTTTCCTTTCGCCTGCCACGCGGTGTGGCCACCGTGATCGCGCTGGCCGTGACTCTGGCCATCGGCTGGCAGTTTGGTGCACGGGTTGGCAACGGCAACAGCGCCGAACGCGGCGCCCCGCGCAAGGTCACGCCGCTCGGCGAACTGAACGCCGAGGAAAAGAACAACGGGTCTTCAGGAAATCGTGTGGGCGATTTTGGAGCATTTTAGAGTGCTGGCAGCATGCAGGTCAGGATTTTGAGTCGCAAGTATTCCTCGTCTCGCAGCCCGTATGCGCGACGCTGGATGACGCGGATCTTGTTGTTGAGC
>SXGU01301712.1_pt1 | contig 14042 bp, 12 predicted proteins | sample 3174531 | NCBI WGS metagenome assembly SXGU01 (sample SAMN11356863, study PRJNA531348) | freshwater metagenome | isolation source: freshwater sample F1-140 | place: China: Fuxian Lake, Yuxi | collected 2017-12-25
ATCCTCCGGCGTCTTGCAGTCCTTGATCAGCTCGTCCAGCAACTCTTTCCGAATGGCCATCGGCTTTCCTCCTAGTGGTAACAAGACTCGTCAGTGAGGGCCATTTACACAAAAATTATCATGTACTCCCACATCCTGCGCCACCACGGTCAAGGTGTAGGTACCGGCCTGGTCGAAGCGCACGGCAAACACCACATCCACAATGCCCAACGGATTGACGGAAACCCCGTTGGCGTGGTCGCGCTCGGTCGCACCTTCATTCAGCACTACATTGGTCGTCGCCCCCAGATCGCCGTTCAGTTCCTTGATCGGCGCGGGGATGTTGACGATCTGCCCGATGTGTGCCTGGGCAGGCGCCGCAAGGTCGCCGACCGCCACGTCGGGCCGCAGTCTGACGATCCCCTTGGCATTCAACACCTCGGTGTTGCCGGTCTGGGCGTTCTGCACCTGCTCCTGGACCTGGAAGGGCTGGTTGTGACCCAGATCGCCGTACTGGAAACTGGCGGTGCTGGAACTGCCACCAGGGGCCAGGGCCACCTTCATCTCGTTTTTTGTCCACCGCAGATTGCCGCTGGTGTCGAAGGACTTCAGCTGTAATTGCTTGGCCAGGCCCGGAGCGGAGAAATTGGGGAGAATGACCTTGGTGGTCACGGTGACGTCGGTGACCTGGTTGACGTCCTGGAGGGCTTCGACAACCAGTTGGAAGGGCTTAACCGTGCCTTTGGCCGGTGCGGCCTTGGCGGCGACGCTCTGCTCTTCCTCTACAGTCTGCTTGACGCGGCCCCACGACGACTGCTCGACGGCCGAAACCGAAACGGCACCGGCCAACAACAGGGCCAGGCCGCCTTTGATGCTGCGGTGATACACCATTTGGTTCCTCCATTGATTGTATGCTGGGTTGTTTACCCGGGGCAGCGGTCTCCCTCCTGCCCCGGGCCCTTTGCTTCGGTGCCGCTTACTTCTTCTTTGTCTGGCTGTGGACCACGATCACCTTGCCGCCCTTGGCCGTGGCATTGCCGGCCTCGTCGGTGGCGACCACGCTGATGGTGTACACCCGACCGCTGCCGTTCCCCTTGCGCTCGGCGCGCAGGGCAATCGTCCCGGTGCCGTCGCCGTTGTCAACCACCTCCCAATCCGGGCCGGTATCGCCGTCGCCGGTGCCATTCTCCGGCTCGTTGCTGGTGACGCTGATCTCCAGGTCGACCAACGCATCGCACAGATCGGTGGCGGTGATGGTGGCCACCGGCACCATGGCGTGGTTGGGCGGCCAGAGGCTGGTTTTGCTCAGGGTCAGAGCCAGGCTCGGCGCGGTGGTGTCGACCACCTCCACCGCGCGGGTGGCCGTGGCGGTGTTCCCGGCCGCGTCGGTGGCGGTGTAGGTGATGGTGTAGGTGCCTTCCACGGCGGTGTCGACCGTGCCGGCGACGGCGACGGCCACTGCCCCGTCGCAGGCGTCGAGGGCGCTGGCTCCGGCCTCGGTGTACGCATCCACATGGCACTCGAGAACCTGGCTGGCATCCCCGTTGAGGGTGATGGCCGGCGGCGTGGTATCCACCACGGTCACGGTGCGGGTGGCGGAGGCGGTGTTGCCGCTGCCATCGGTTGCCGTGTAGGTGAGGGTATAGGTGCCTTCGGTGTTGGCGTCGACGCTGCCGCTGACAACAACGGCCACCGCGCCATCACAGGCGTCGACAGCGGTCGCGCCCTGCTCGGTGTAGCTCTCGAGGTGGCACTCCAGGCTCTGGCTGGCCGCGCCGTTCAGGGTGATCGCCGGCGGGGTGGTATCCACCACCGTCACCGTGCGGGTGGCGCTGGCGGTGTTGCCAGCGGCGTCGCTAGCGGTGTAGGTGATGGTATAGGTGCCCTTGGCATTGACGTTGACACTGCCACTGGTGGTAACCGCCACGGCGCCGTCGCGGTCATCAGCCGCCGTAGCGCCCTGCTCGGTGTAGGTACTCACATGGCATTCCAGAGTCTGGCTGGCCGGGCCATTGAGGGTGATCACCGGCGCCGTCACGTCCGGCGGGGGCGGGGGCGGGGAGAACCCAGGCAGCTTGAAGGTGCCCAATAAACGCGAGTCGCTGTCGAAGTTCGAGCCGCCGAAACGGAAACCGTAGGTCTGGCCGGCGGTGACATTGAAGGTATATGTGCCGCTGTAGTTGAATCCCCCCGAGGGAGAGGTGCAGCAATTGACAGGTCCGTCGTTGATCAGCGTCACTGCTGACCCTCCCACGAACGCCTGCAGGAATACACGCACCTGGAAAAACGCGTGATACCCGCCGTACTGGTAGTTCAGCGTCACCGGCCCAGTCTGCGCCGCCGTGGTGCTGAACTCCCAGGTCCGAGTACTGAATGTGCTTCCGTGCTGCGCATAGGACATCTCCGGATCAGCGCCGGACCCATCCGATACCAGGGTCACTGCGCCCGGACCGCCTGCTGCCCACAACCCTGCCGCAGCAGCTTTGGCAGCAGGTTCGGCGACCAGCGTATTGGCGGGGGCGTCGATGCCCCCTTCGAGGACCGGACCCGTCACCTTCTTCTCACTATCCCCGCAACCGGCCAGCATCAGGCCGGCGGTCGCCAGGCACAACATGGATAGATGCAACTTCGACATCAACAACCCCCTTTGAGATGGTGGTGGAATGATCTTGCTCCGGCGCACAGGTTGCCCGTGGAGCGGCGTGAGTCTCTGCAACTACCGTGCCACCTTTAGATGGCGGGCTGGCCTCGCGCTCAGGATCCGGCAAAATCCTTGGGCTCCACCGCGATGGCACGGTGGCGCCTCAAGGGCACCGTCGGGGGGAACAGCCAACCGGAGGTGGGATCTGCGAATCAGATTGAGCATCAGGCATCATTTTGATGCCTGATGTCAGGTGGTGGGACTCAGGGGGTGATGCCGTATTCCTTGAGGCGTCGCTGCAGAGTGGCGCGGGAAATGCCCAGCTGGCGATCCTGGCCGCATTGCTCCAGAACCTGGAGGATGTGCCGGCGTTCGACCTGGGCCAACGAGGACTCAGATGGGGCAGATCGGGGAGGCGGAGCCTGCAGCAGTTCCTCGGGAAGGTGCTGCTCGCGGATGGTCCTGCCGCCGGCCAGCAGGGCTGCGTGGCGGAGGCAGGAATGTAGTTCGCGCGCGTTGCCGGGCCAGGGGAAGCGCACCAGCAGGTCGAGCACCCGGGCGGGCAGCTTCAGTCCGCGGCCCATCTCACCGGCGATATCTTCCAGAAACCGGGCTGCCAGGACGGGGATATCCTCGGGCCGTTCGCGCAGGGGGGGAATCCAGATGGTGACCACCGCCAGGCGATAATAGAGGTCGGCGCGGAAGGTGGAATCGTGGACGGCCCGGCGCAGATCGCGGTTGGTGGCGGCAATGCAGCGGATGTCCACCTGCTGCACCCGCGAATCCCCCACCCGGCGGATCTCGCCGTTCTCGAGGGTGCGCAGCAGCTTGGCCTGCGATGAAGGCGAAAGATCGCCGATCTCGTCGAGGAAAAGAGTGCCCCCGTGGGCCGAGCCCACCAGCCCGGTATTGTCCCGGATGGCGCTGGTGAAGGCCCCTTTGACATGCCCGAAAAGCTCGCTGTCCTCCAAACCCGTGGACAGCGAGGCGCTGTTGACCACGGCTAGCGGGCCGCTGCGCCGGCGGCTGTCGGCGTGGATGGCGTGGGCCAGGAGGCCTTTGCCGGTGCCGCTCTCGCCGAGGATCAGCACGGTGTGGTCGGTGGTGGTGGCCAGGCGCGCCAGTTCCACCACCTTGCGCATCGCCTCGCTTTCGGCGACGATCTCGTCGAAGGGGCTACGCCCGGGTGCGGTCCGGGCCTTGGTCGTCGGGGGGGCGGAGGGCGACTCGTCCTGGCGCCGCAGTTCGAGGTGCAGGCGACTGTAGTCGAGGGCCAGGGCGGTCTGGTTGGCCAACACCATCAGGGGCTGCACCTGGTGGGGATGGATGGACCGCCGGGTGAAGTGATTGTCCACACTCAATACCCCCAGCACCCGCCGCCCCAGCCGCATGGGCACCGAAAGACTGGCGCCGATATTGCCCTCTACGCTGCGTCCCCCCTCCCCGTCCAGGTCCTGGGTCAGGAAATGGTCCAGGGTGCCGTGTACGATACGGGCGGCCTGCGATAACTGGTCCGGGGAGGAACATTGCAGGGGCAGGCTGGTACCGGAGATGTCGGCCAGCTCCCCATGACTGTCGATCCCCCAGGTACCGCGCAGGACCCCCTGTTCGTCGTCGACCAGGAACACCCCCGCCCGGTCGAATGCGCCCCGTTCGACGATGGACTGCACCACCCTCCGCGCCACCTGGTCCGGGTCGTGCCCCCCCAGGTCGGCGGCGCTGAGGCGGAGGAAGTCGAGGTCGGCCCTCATGCCCGCCTCCGCAGCAGTGGCGAGGGCGGCCTGCTCAAGGTCGCAGTGCCGCAGGGCCAGGAGTGTCAGCGCCGGAGCCGCGGTCTGCAGGCAGGAAATCTCGTTGGGTGTGAAGGGGGAATCGCGAAAGGCGCAGATCTCTACCGCGCCCCTCACATTGGGCACGGTCAGGTACCACATGGGGAGTTGGGACTCGGGGTCGCGCCACTGGCGCAGGCGCGCCTCGGTGTGGGCCACCCAGGGGGCCATGGTATCGTTGAAGGCGACGTTCATCCATCCGGCCGGCCCAGGCTCGATATAGTAATTTCTGCCGCGCTCTAGTGCGCGGTCTATCAGGTACACGTTCAGCGAGGTAAAATCCAGGCCGGCGTGGCGCAGCTGCCGGACTACAGTGAGTGCCAGGCGAGGCAGGTCCGCCCCGGACTCGAGTTGGCCGGCCGCCAGGGCAATGGCCTGCTGCAGGTGGTGCAACGATCGCTCTGCCTCGCTCAATCCCACCCCCTCAGGCGCACACCTTGTCCTCCGCACCCCAGCGGTTGAAAGCCGGGTTTTCCTCGGCCCTGGCCAAACGGTCCCGCGTCTCCCGCCACAACCCGTACCAGGCAGAGGGATCGCGCAGTTCGCTGGCTGGATTCCTGCGGCTGCGGGCCACAAAGCCCGGGAACATCTCGCGGCCAGTGGGCTGGCCGGTGGGATTATAGCGCAGGTCGAAACTCCAGCGCACCTCCTGGCTGTGGTTGCACAGCGAGCCGTGGCAGGTCAGCTGGGTCATAAAGAGCACATCCCCCCGCTGCATGGGCAGGGGCAGACCATCTTCGAGACGGAGGAACTGATCGGGGATGGACAGACCGTTCCAGCGCCGGCAGTGGGTCAGCAGCCCCTGCCGGTGGCTGCCGGGCAGCACCTGCAGGCAGCCATTCTCCTCGGTGGCGTCCCAGAGCGGAAACCACACCGTCAGGATCTGGCTCTGGTCCGCGGTGGGCAACAGCACCCCGTTGTCCTGGTGCCAGGGGGTGGAGCCAAGCTGGACCTTTCCGGTCGCAGGGTCTTTGGGCACCAAGTGTTCGGGGGGCTTGAGCCGCACGTGCTGGATGGGGTTGGAATAGATCTCCGGCCCGATGAAGCACTGCACCGCGTCGAGCAGCCGCTCACTGCGCAGGGTCTGGAAGACCGCGGGCCCGGCCCAGAAGGGGGTATCCGCTTTGATGCCCATCTGCGGCAGAGAAAAATCGAAGTACTGGGCGTGGGTGCTGCCGCTTTCGGCACAGATGCGGATCATCCGCGGGCTGAAGGGCAACTCCTCGTAGGTGGAGGAAATGCGCCCCTGGGCGTATAACTCCCTCGCCAACTGGTCCAACACCCCGTGGTACTCGCCGATCACCGGGTCCAGGTCCTGTTCTGGATCGAGCAGGCCCCGCACCAGCAGATACCCTTCCTCCTGGAATCGAGCGACTTGTTCCTCGCCGAGAAAACCCATCTCTTCCTCCTCCTTGCCTTTATCTGCCCAGCCAGCCGCCGTCCACCACCAGGATGGACCCGTGAACATAGGATGCGGCCTCCGAACACAAATATACAACGGCTCCCTTGATATCCTCTGCACTGCCCCAGCGGCCCGCCGGAATACGGGCCATCAACTGCCCCGAGCGCACCGGGTCCTCGCGCAGGGCCTGGTTGTTGTCGGTGGCGATATACCCGGGGGCGATGGCGTTGACATTCACCCCTTTGCCGGCCCACTCATTGGCCAGGGCCATGGTCAGGGTGCCGATGCCGCCCTTGGCCGCCGCGTACCCAGGCACGGTGATGCCGCCTTGAAAGGTGAGCACCGAGGCGGTGAAGACGATCTTGCCCCGGCCCCGCTGCACCATCTCGCGTCCGAACTCCCTGGCCAGCAGATACTGGGCGTCGAGGTTGACGCGCACCACCTCATCCCAGAACACATCCGAGTGTTCCACCGCAGGAGCGCGGCGGATGGTGCCGGCGTTGTTGATCAGGATATCCACCGCGCCCACCTCGTCCCCGACCCTGGCCACAAAGCCGTAGAGGGCCTGGCGGTCGGCAAAGTCGCAGGCGTACGGCCAGAAACGCCGGCCGCAGGCCTTGACCTCAGCCTCGACCTCGCTGCCCGGTGCCAGTGAGGTGCTCACCCCGACGATGTCGGCCCCAGCCTCGGCCAATGCCGCGGCCATACCTCTGCCAATACCGCGCCGGCAACCGGTGACCACCGCCACCTGCCCGTCGAGCCGAAAACGGTCGAGCACCCCCATCTCAGCCTTCCACCACCAGGTTGTCCTGGCAACAGACAGGCCGGAAGAGCGAGCGCCGCTTGGCCGGCATGGCGGCCAGCAACTCGGGGTGCGGCTCCCAGTTGTGCCAGCGGGCGTTGACGGTGTTGTAGCAGTTGAAGACCGCCACCCGGTCGCGATCTTTCCTTCTCCACGGGGCACCCGAATGGGTCAGGGCCTCGGTGAAGAAGAGCACCGAGCCGGCCGGGCATTCGTAGTCCACCCACAGGGGTGAGTCGGGCTGCATAATCGATTTGGGCACCGGGTACGCCGCCTTGTGGCTGCCGGGCAGCAGCAGGGTGCCGCCTTCTCCCTTGTGTACCGGGTTCAACTCCCACACCACCCGGGTCAGCCCGCTATACGCCTTGCCCGGGAAGCAGCGGTACTCGTGGGAATCGCCGGGCAAGCGCAACATGCCGTTGCCATTGTGCGGGGCGAAACCGCCCACCCCTTCTGAGCGGATGGTGACAAAGCTGCCCTCCAGGCGGAAGCCGTACCCGTGCTCGTTGGCCAGGTGCGGAAAGGCCACGAACTCGTTCATGAAACCCACCACCAGCGGGTGGTCGATCAGTTTTTGCAGCGGCCCGCCGATGCCGCAGCGCTCCGGCTCGGGAATGGACTCCTTGTCCTGGTGCAGGCGGTAGCAGAACGCCCGCATCTCCTCCACCTCAGCCGAACTCAGCACCCCCGGCACCAGCAGGTACCCCTGGGCGTCGAAGAGGAAACGCTCCTCCTCGCTGAGCTGGCGGGCCGGCACCCCCTCGGCGTTGGTGCTGGTCAGGTCGCCGGCGCTCAGACGCAGGCCGGCCCCGAGGTTCTTGTCGAAGAGAAAGGGCACATGCTCGTCCTGGGCCTGTTCCATGTTGCCGCCGCCGTACTTGCCGACCTTCATCGGGTCCCTACCTCCTCGTTGGCCCGTTTCACCAGGGCCTTCATATAGGCGATGGTGTACGCCGTGCCCACCTTGCCGTCGCCGCCCATCAGCGGGATGTGGTCCGGGATCAGCACCCCGTCGAACTGCACCTCGCGCAGGGCCTTCATCGCCAGGTACATGTCGAAGTACCCGTCGTCGATGAACACCTCGACGAAGTGCGGCAGGGGTCGGTCCACGGTGCGGTAATGCACCTTGAAGATCTTGCCCTGAGCGCCAAAGTGGCGAATGGTCTCCTCCACCCCCTTGCCCATGGCCGGCCCGCCCTCCAGCCAGCAGCCCAGGCACAGGCACAGGCCCACGTTGGGGCTGTCGGCGATCTCCATGGCGCGTCGGTACCCCTCGAAGCTGCTGAAGATACACCGGGGCACCCCGCCCAGTTCGAGTCCGGGCGGGTCGTCGGGGTGGATGCCGATACGCACCCCGGCGTCCTCGGCCACCGGGGCGACCTCCTTGATGAAGGAGGTGTAGTTGTCCCACAGTTCCTCCTCCCCGTACCGGCGGCCGTGGGTCAGGTCCCCCCGAAAGATGCCCGCCCCGCTGCCCTCGATGACCCGGGCCAGGTCAAAGGCCCGCGCCGGCGCCCCGCCCCGCGTGGTCTCGGCCGGGGTGCTCCAGACGCTGTTGGCCATGTGGGCATAGGTGGTGTACGGGATGCCGGCCTTCCCCAGGTTGCGCAGGTGTTGTTTGTACTCCTCGACCTTGGCATTGCGGTTGGGCAGATTGAGGGTGATGGCGTCGACGTTGTGTACACTGCCGTTGCCCAACCCGTAGAGGCTGATGCCGTGGCGCTCGAAATCCTCGCGGCGGTTCTGGTAGTATTCGGCGCTGGCTTTGGCCGGATCTATCCAGATCACCGCCTGGTCCACCCCCATCTGGTTGGCAAAGCTGAAGTCGGCCTCGCTGGGTTCGCCGGCCATCTGGGCCGCCACTTTCAGGCCGGGCGCGACTTTGATGTGGCTCTTCACTGCCATGGTTGGGCTCCTCGGGTTTAGGCCGCCGGCGCGGCATTGCGGCGAGCGGCGACGATTTCTTTCATACCCTCCCACTCCAACCAGATATCCTGCATCACCTCGCGCCGGCGCTGGTCGTGGTCCACATGGGAGAGGCGGAAATAGATGGCGTAGCGCGGGTGGGGGGAGATGTTCGGCGCGGCGCCGTGTTTGACCTGGTAGTGGACCAGCGCCACGTCCCCGGGCTGAGCCAGCACCTGCACCGGCGGGGCCAGCTCCACCTGGGGCATACCCTCCAGCAGGGCCTCGGGCCCATGGGTGCGGAAGTACTGTTCGTACACATGGTGGGAACCAGGCCACAAGGTCAGGTTGCCGGCAAAAGGCACCTTCACCTCGCTGAGCATCACCCCCAGCAGCATGGTGAAGTTGCGGATCTCGCCCTTGGGCACGCCGTTGTGGGGTGAATACATGCCATCCAGATGCCCGCGCGGCTCCTCGGGCGGGTCCTGCATGGAGGGGAAGCGCACGGCGATCTGCCCCGCGCCCACCGGCTTGAGCGGCCCCACGGCCGACTCGGCCAGGGGCCGGGCCGGGGTTAGGTTGAAGAGGTTGGCGATCACCTCCTGCTGCTGCAGCTCCGGGCAATAGGATTGGGAGCGGAACTTGTTGAGCAGGGCCGGGTCCATACCCTCGCCAAAGGAGTGGTTGATAGCCCGCAGGGCCGCGTCCACCATCACCTGGGGCACCACCCCGGGGAGCTGCACAATACCCCGGCGGTAGAGTTCCATCTTTTGGGCGTAACTCAGCTGCATGGCATTCTCACTAGGTGGGCGCCGGCTGCACCAGGTTGCCCAGGGGATTGCGCCCCCGCGCATGCCAGATCTTGTGGGTCCCGTTGTTCTCCGGGATAAACCGCGAGGTCTGGGCCATGTAGCGCAGGGTGTACCCACAGCGCCGCCGACTGCTGGTGTTGGGGTCGGCCCCGTGGATGAGCCGCCCGTCGTGCAGCGAACACTGGTTGGCCTCCAGTTCGAAGTACACGGTGCGCGACTCGTCCACCTGGCCGGCGACGATCTGCCGGCCAAAGAGATTGGTGGCCGTGTCCACGGCCTCGTAATCCGAGAAGCCGTTGTGCTGGGAGCCGGCGATGACCTTCATGCAGCCGTTCTCCCGGTCCGCCTTGTCAAGCGCCAGCCACACGGTGACGATCTGGTCCATGCGGTCCAGCCGGCCCTTCCAGTAGGCCGAATCCTCGTGCCAGGGGGTGGCCCGGCCAATCTCGGGTTCCTTGCAGATGAAGTGGCTGCTCCACAGGGCGATATCCGGACCGAGGAAAGGCTCCACCAGGTCCAGCACCTCGTCGGCCAGCAGAAACTCGAAGAGGCGCGGATCGCGGAAATGGGGCACGTCGAGCTGGTCGGCTCTTTTCTCCCCTTTGGCGGCCAGGTGTTCGTCGAAGATCGCCGACAACTTCTTGAACTGCCCTTCGCTGAAGAGCGGCCGGTGATGGAGGTAATAGCCCTGCTCGCGAAAAAAGGCCACTGCCCCGGGGGCGATCATTTCCATTGTACCTCCCCTGGTTCCAGCGCTTTGACGTAGAGCCCCGCGCCTTCGCGCCGGGCAAAGGGGAACTTGCCCTGGCGGGCCGGGGGGTTCGCCTGCAACGCCCTCAACCTCCCCTCATCCACCTCGATGCCCAACCCTGGGGCGTCGCCCAGGACAATATGCCCATCCTCAATATGATGGCCAAAGCGCAGGCAATGCTCGCGCCCGGGGTCCACCACCTCCATGGACAGGTGGTTGGGCAGGGCGGCGGCCAGATGCGCCATATAATTGGCCTGGCAGTTCATCATCGAGACCGGCAACTCGTACGCGTAGGCCAAGTGGGCGATCTGCCGACAGCCCGTGAATCCGGTCTGGCTGGCGGAGATGTTCAGGATATCCACGGCCTGCTCGTGGACCAGAGGATAAACCTCGCTGATGTGGCGCAGGTTTTCGGCCGTGGCCACCGCCGCCTTCACTTGCTGCGAGACCTGGCGCAGGCCCTGGTAGTCCCAACGGCGGGCCGGCTCCTCCACCCAGGTGATATCGAAGTGTTTCTCGATCTCCCGCAGGTACCGAATCGCCTGCTTTGGCGACCAGTATTCGTTGACGTCGATCATCAGGTGCGGCCGGGGATTGGCCAGGCTCAGGGCCTCGCGCATGATGCCGATCCGGCGCCGGTCCGCCTCCATGTCAAGCCCGATCTTCAGCTTTCCCCCGTCCACGCCGCGCTCGGCCATGCCCCGGTAGAAGGCAAAGAGCTGTTCGTCCCCCAGGCAGTAGTCGATGCCGCTGGCGTAGGCTTTCACCCGGCCCTCCAGCGCCCCGAAGGTCTGCCAGAGCGGTTCCCCGGCGATCTTGGCCTTGAGATCCCAGAGCGCCACATCGATGCTGCTGATCGACCCGCCGCCGGCCACCACCCCGCCTTTGTGTACATAATCCACCATCCGCCGCCAGATCCCGATCACCTCGCGGGGGTCCTGTCCTTCGAGCAGGTGGAAGAACCGCTCCACGTCCCCGCCCCCTGGTGCGATCCCCGCCAACCCTTCATCGGTTTCGATCCACAGCAGGCTGGCCGGCATCAGATCCTCGCCAGCCGGGTAGTTGGCGTCGGCGATGGGTCGGTCCATCTGCATCACATAGGATTCGACCCGGTACCCGGTGATCCTCATCTCAGTCCTCCACCCCTTTTGCCGCCTCAGCCCGTTCAGCGGCCGAGGGCGGCACCTCGTACAGGCCCGCCCCTTTCCGCCGGCCAAAGGGGCTGGGCCCTGCCCCCGGCGGCACCCGGTCCACCGCCTGCCGCGCCAGGGCGTCGCGGTCGATCTCGATCCCTAAGCCAGGCCGCTCCCCCGGCATGGCCCAGCCATCGACGATCTGCACATCGCTGTTGAACACCCCGTCCCCCGGCCCGGGGTCCACCACCTCCAGGCACATGAAGTTGGGCATCACCGTCGCCAGGTGGGCATGGATGTTGCCGGGCGACCCGCCCAGGGTCACCGGCAGTTCGTAGGCGTAGGCCGCATCGGCCAACTGCAGGGCGCAGGTGATACCCGTCATGCCGTAACTCACCTGGATCACGTCGGCACAGCGGTGGTGGAAGTAGGGCAAAAAATCGCCGAGGGTGTCGAGGTTCTCGCCGGCACAGACCGGGCTGCGCACGCTGTCCGAGATCCGCCTCAGGCCCAAAAAGTCCCAGCGGCGGGCCGGCTCCTCCACCCAGCCCAGGTCGAAGCGCTCTTCCATCTCCCGCACCCTCCGTATCGCCTGTTTGGGGGACCAGTACTCGTTGGCGTCCACCAGCAGCGTGGGCCGGTCCGTCACCTGCCGCAGTGCCTGGTCCATCAGGCCCAGTCGCCGCAGATCCGCGTCTTGGGCCAGGCCCACCTTGAGTTTGCCGCCTTTGAACCCGTACTGGGTGGCCATCTGGGCGTACCAATCGTGTACCTGCTGGTCGGTCAGCGGGGACTCGATGCCGCTGGCATAGGCTAAGGCCCGGGTCCGGCTGCCGCCCAGGGTCTTCCACAAGGGTTCGCCCTGCGCTTTTGCCTTCAGATCCCACAGCGCCATGTCGAGGACCGAGATGGCGTCGTTGATCAGCCCGTCGTGGCCGCCCTTGAAGTGTTTGTCCACCATGCGCTGCCACAGCCCGTACCCCCGGCGCGGGTCCTGCCCCACCAGCAGCCCCTCGGCCAGGCCCTGGATCTGGGGCCGCACCCCGCCCCCGCCCAGGCCGATGCCGGTGAGTCCCTCGTCGGTGGTCAGCTCGACCACGCAGTTGGCGCCCCTGGCCCGCCCCGAAGGCGAATTGGCGTCCCCCATGCGCCGGCTGAGGCGGTGTGCGTACAGCGTTGTCTTTACCCCGGTGATCTTCATACTGCCTGGTTCGCCTCGTCGTAATACTTGTTGATATTGGGCACCTCGGTCATGCCGTGCCATACCCCGCGGAAGAGGGTCTGGCGTTTGGGCGGCATGGCGGCGATGACCTCGGCCGGGGGGCAGCCCTTGCCCCATTTGGAGTTGACGGTGTCGTAGCAGGTGAAGAGGCTGAGGCGATCCCGGTCCGGGTTGGTCCACTTGGTGCCGGTGTGACACAACCCCTCGGTGAAGATAACCACCGATCCAGCCGGACAGGTGTAACTCTCCCAGAGTGCGCTGTCGCGGTCACTCACCTCGTCGGGCCGGGGAAAGGCGGCCTTGTGACTGCCCGAGAGGAACATGGTGACCCCGTCGCCGGGCCCCACCTCGTTGAGCTCCCACACCACCCGGGTCAGGCCCGCGTGTACCCTTCCCGGCAGCATCTGGTAGATATGGGAATTGCCGCTGAAGTTGAAGTACCCTCCCCCGCCGTGCGGCCCCCAGTTGTCGTGGCCGGCTGTGCGGTGGCTGGTATAGGTGTGGTCGTAGCGGAAACCGTAACAGTCCTCGGCGGCCAGGGCCTGGTGCGAGAGCACCGCGTTGAGCACCCCCACCACCGCCGGATGGTCGAGCAGGATCTGAGAGGGCCCACCGTGGTTGTCGCGCTCCTCGGGAGGCAGCGAATCGCGTTGGTAAAGGAACTTCATCTGGTGCGCGCGAATCGGCCCAAGTTGGGCCTCGCTGAGCAGGCCGGCCAGGCAAATCCAGCCTTTGAGGTCGAACTGATACTGCCGGGCCGGGCTCATGGGCACGACGGGCAGGCCGTCGGCGTTGGTGGTGGGCAACAGGGTTTCACTCATCCGCTGTCCTCGTTTTGCCGTTCAGGTTTCCAGGCCCATCGCGGCCCGGCCCGTGGCGTTGAGGCGCGCCAGGGACCAGGCCGGCTCCCAGGTGAAGTCCACCAATACCTCCCGCACCCCGGGGACCGCGAGCAATTTGCGGCGCAAGGGTTCGCCGAGATACCGGTAGCAGGGCCGGCCCCGGTGCGGCATGGTCATCACCACTTGCACCACCTCGCCGCGGACCCGGAGGTCGTAAATATAGCCCATGTCCACTAGGTTTGCATCCACCGTATAAAACATATCGTCCGGCACCCCGCGCATCGCCGCCCACAGGGCTGGCTTCAGGCCGGGTTCCGCTTCGCCGGGGCGCGCCAGACGCCCGGTGGCCGCCCCGCCGGCAGGCAATTGACCGGGGCGGACGTGGAGCGGTTGCAGGAAGCGCCGCCGCGCCTCCTCCACCGGCCCGGGACCGGCGTACGGGGACACCAGATAGGCGTTGTGCTGCCGCAGCACCGTGCCGGCCTTGAACTGGGGCCCGCTGTGGGCCGCCCAACGGCTCCACAACTGCCCGTGCCCCTGGTAGTTGATTTGGGGCACCCCGGTGTGGTGCAATCCGGCAAAACCCGTGGCGCTGTGCTCCAGCCACAGGGCGATGAAGGCGTCCTTGCTGTGCCGGTTGAAGAACCCCACCCCCCACAGGTCGTCGCTGTGCCCGGCGGCCACCTCGCCCTCGTGCAGGCGCCCTTCGCGAGCCATCCACACC
>SXGU01084185.1_pt1 | contig 14040 bp, 9 predicted proteins | sample 3174531 | NCBI WGS metagenome assembly SXGU01 (sample SAMN11356863, study PRJNA531348) | freshwater metagenome | isolation source: freshwater sample F1-140 | place: China: Fuxian Lake, Yuxi | collected 2017-12-25
CGGCGTTTCCGGTGGCAACACGCTGTAGCACGCGACGACGCCGAACCCTAACGCACCGATCACGAGCAGACCGAGGGAGCACTTCAACACGGTGGACCCTCCGAGGGAGAAACGAGAAGCGAGCGCGGAGAAAGGTACACTGCAGACGAGTGACGGCAAGACTGTTACCGGGAAACGCTTGGGTTGTTACACGCGGCCTGCCCCACTCAGAACAGCCCCAGGATTGGGCCGCCGTGTTCCACCAGCGCGCGAGGACGGTCGAGGCTGTCACGGTAGAGCGTGTTGGCGTCGATGCCGAGTGCGTGGTACAGCGTCGCGATCAAGTCGTAAGGATGAACCGGGTTCTTCTGCGGGTACGCGCCGGTCCGGTCCGATTCGCCGTACACCTGACCCGGCCGCACGCCGCCACCAGCCACCAGACACGTGTAGCACGACGGCCAGTGATCGCGCCCGCCGGGGCCGACGTTGTTCGTCGTCGGTGAACCGATCTTCGGCGACCGCCCGAACTCACCCACCATCACCACCAGCGTCGTCTCCAACAGCCCGCGATCGTCAAGGTCTTCCAACAGAGCGGACGCGGTGCGATCGAACACCGGACACCGCCAGTCCTTGAGCATCGGGAAGTTGTTGCGGTGCGTGTCCCACGAACCGTCCGGACCGGGCGCAGGTTCTGTGTCCGAGCCGGCGGGCCAGTTCACCTGCACGAATCGCGTCCCGGCTTCGACGAGCCGGCGCGCCAGCAAGCAACTCTGGCCCCATCGCGTGCGCCCGTAGCGGTCGCGCACCTGCGGGGTCTCATCCTCCAGGCGGAACGCCTGGGCCGTTGTCGCGGAACCGAGCAGTGCGAACGCGGTGTCGTAGTGCGCGTCGAAACCGTCTCGCGACGCGAAACTGCTCCGCACGCTTCGCAGGTCGAGCCGCGCCTTCATGCGCCCAAGCGTCACGTCTGGCGGCAGAATCAAGCTCTCGACGTTCAACCTGCGCTGCGGATCCTGGTACATCTGGAACGGGTCGTGTGTCGCTCCGAGAATGCCGGCCGACTGACCGACGCCGGTGACCGATCCTTCCTGAATCGGCGCACACACGCTAACGAAGCCGAGTTGGCCCGGCTCTACAGGTTTGAAGCGCCCCGCGACCGCTCCAACGGATGGAAGATCCTGGCGCGACGGCGGCACCGAAAGCCCGGTCGCGGAGAAGTTGAGCGGCCCGGCCCCGGTCATGAGCATGTAGATGGACGCGCCGTGATTCGCCAGTCCTTGCGGCTTCACGCCGAGCGAGCGGATGAGCGTGAACAGATGCGCCTGGCGAGCAAGACTGGGGAGTACTTCCGTGAGTCGCGTACCGGTGACGCTGGTCGCGATCGGCTTGAACTCGCCGCGAATCCCCTCCGGCGCGTCGGGTTTCGGATCCCACGTGTCGATGTGACTGGGCGACCCCTGGAGATACAGCAAAAGAACCGACTTCGCCTTACCGAACCCGTTGCCCGGCTGGGCGGGCGGGTTCGTCTTCGCATCGGCCTTCGCGTGCGCCTCGTGTCTCAGCACGTCAGGCAGTGCAAGCCCCAACAGCGGCAGCGATCCGGCGGTGATCAGATCTCGCCGCGACGGCGAATCGCACAACCGACCGCGAGACCCGAAGAGTGAGAGCATGGCCCGGCTCCATGAAGGCGGAGACGCCCTGATGGTAGCCGCTTCGCGGAGTCGAGTCAAAACGAAGGGTGAGATCCAGGTCTTTCAAAGTAGTAGGCACGCTCCGTGTGCCGTGGCTCAGCACGTCGAAATCGTCAAGCGGTTTGGAGTCGCGAAACGACGGCACACGGCGTGTGCCGACTACTTTGAAAGACCCGCGCCTTCACGGGTCCGTCCGCTTCGGCTTCTCGCCCTCCTTCGGGTCGCCTTTCTTGCGGCCACCGCCCTTCCCGCCTTTCGGCCCACCGGCCGCGACCTTCGGCACCTCGATGTCGAGCACCTGCCCGTCCTGCGTGACTTCGAGCACAAGGTCGGTGTGCCCCGGGTCGTACTTCCCGCCGAGCGCGTCGTTGAAACTCGTCTTCGCGTCGGGAAAGAATTGCTGCACGGCCACCTTGTATCGTCCCGGCGGGATGCTGGTGATCTTGTACTTACTCGTCTCCGTGTCCGTCTCGTGGGCCGCGTACCGCTCTTTGCGACTCGCATCATCCGGCAGGAAAATGACCAGCAAGGTTCCGCCCTTCGGCCAGGTCATTCTCTCGCCGCCGTGTAACACCGTGCCGCTAATCGAATACTTCTTCGGGGAATCACACCCCGAAAGCACGACCACCAGGATAAACAGGCACGCGGTTGGAATCGACCGATACATGGTTGGGGCCTCGTGGTCAGTCACCAAATGGTTCGGCGTGACGGTGGTTTGACCGGGGCATCCCACTGTGCCCGGGGTGGCATCCGACGCAGAAGTGCTTGCGGCCCGGTGCCGTCAAGCTGTAGTGGTCGCCGGCGAAGGCGTAGAACGCGGCCCGCCGGCCGACGGAATCTATCGCGCTCGACTCCCACCGGACTACCTTCCCGTCGGCCCCGAAGCCCGCCAGCACTGTTGGCGAGTCGGTCGGCAACGGGCCACCGGCCGCGTCCTTCGCGGGCAGTTCCAGGAGGAGTTCCCACGTTCCCGGTACACGGGACTTCACCGCGTCATCGAACCGGTCGCGACGGGCGGCGTAGACCTTGAGTCGTGCGATGGAGTTGAGCGGCGGCGGAACGAACACCGGCCCTTCGCCGGTGTCGGTCTGCTGGCCGGGCAGGTCGTTCATCACCGCGCTGTACAGACCGGTGGCGAACACCGCACCGACCGGACCGCGATAGGACCGCCCGTTCGCCAGCGCAATCGTCGTGTCCCGCGACACGTCGGGTTGGCCGAGCGGCACGGCGTACACCTTTCGCGAGTAGACTGCCACCGGTTCGGCATCGACCAACTCCGGGTCGTCGAAGAGAGATTGAAGTTTCACCTCAGCCGCGGACGGCGGCGAGTCCTGATCGGGCCAGTCGTCCGACGCGACGTACAGTCCGAACGCGCCGGGGGCGGGACGCGACTGCCCGGTTTCGAGCGGGGCCGCCGAAAGAAGTACACACGCGGGCGGGCACGGCGACGGGGTCGCGGTCCAGAGAGTTCGCCCGTCGGCGCCGCGGTCCGGCGCGCGGCGGAGACGCGTTCCCTGTTGTCGCGGAAGCGGGCCGTAGGCGGAACTCGGCGCCGCGGCGATGAGTCCGGGTTCAGCCTGAACCGCTGTGAGCGAGCCGTCGCCGGTCGTTGTCATGAACGCGATTCGGCCGTTGCCCAGCGATCGCGGGCGCCAGACCGGGACCGGCGGCTTCACCAGCATCCCGAAGTGACCGGACGAACTGATTCTGAGGAACGCCCCGAGCCAGGCGTCGGTGGGCTGCGTCGCCGATGGAACCGCCGGGTCGAACGGGCGCACCTCCGTCGCGTCAGCCGAGATGACCTCGCGATTGCGGCTCCACAGGCTGAACGCGACGTACCCGCTCGCCATCATCCACGGCCACCGGTCGTTGTTGCGGTTTGCGGTCGCGGGAGTCTTGTGGCCGTCGGCGTGGAGCAACCAGAGGTTCGTGCAACGGCGAGCGTGGTCGCGGCCCAGGTCCGGCGTGCGGCTGGAAGCGAACATGATCTGCCGCGGTTCCGCCCGAATCTCGACCGGGTCGATGTCGTCGTAATCCGTTCGCCGGCGCGCGTCGGCGAGCAGAAGCGAGCCGTCTGCGGCGAATCGCATCGGTGGGAGCGCATCGGCACCAGAATCGTCGGGACCGCCGGTGAGCGGGCGCAGTTCGGTCCCGTCGATTCGCACTTCGTACAGCCGGAAATGCCCGTGGTCATCCCCATCCTTGCGGCCGGCGAACAGCACGGCCTTCCCGTCGAGCGTGATGGACGGACTCATCACGTCGATGAGCGTGCCGCCGTCGGGGAGAGTCTTCCCCCATGTAAGTTCGTGAACGGTGCCGCGTGGCGTGAGGAGTCGTAACCGGCCCTCACGAGCCGCCCAAAGTCGCTTACCGGGGTAGCGAAACTCCTCGCCGTCCGGCGCCGCGGCCTCGAAGCTCAACGGTTCAGTGCGGGACGTGAAAACGACCGGCACCGGCGGGCGGAAATGAACAAACGTGTTCAATTGCGTATCGCCGGGGTCCGAACGGAAAACGAACCAGTACACAGCGAAGCCGCTCGCCACGAGTGCGACGAAGCCCGCCGCGACGAGCCGGGGCCGACGCACGCGAAAGGGGAAACGCATTGTGATCGTTCAGGAACGACGAATGACCCACTGGTGGGTCATTCGTCAAGGATCAGAGTGGGTTTAGTTCTCGGTCCAGGTCAGCCCATCATTGCGACTGAGCATGAGGAACCAGTTCCCCCTCGTGACGCCATTACGAACGAACCGGACGCTGCCGTCGCCCAGCGCGACCTGAACGCCGCCCATGTGTTTGCTACGGGAAGTTGCCTGTTGGAACGGGCAACCCGGCCAGGCACCCATGCCGTTCACGGGATCGTTGATACACCCCTCACAGTCGTCGGCGTTATCTTCGATCGTGTTCGGGAGAGCACAATCCCACCCGTTCCCGGAGATTACGCTCGCCCCAGGGAAGCCGAGCGCCCACACCCCACGAGAGTCTTGGGCACCGAGAAGCGACCCAATCCGAACTTCCGCAAGCAGGATCGTGTTCGACAACCCGTCGGGTATTTGGGCGAAGTTGGACCCAAAATTAATGCACATCAACCCACCGGCCAAGGTGCCCAACGGTACCCCAAGATCAGTCGGAGCGTTGTTGTTCGGCGGGCTAACCCCGCCCTCGCTGCTGATGTACCCGACGCCGCTGGTCGCCCCGGTACCGTCGGACTGGTGCAGACCACCAGCGTTGCAGGCGTAGTTGCCGCGTGCCCAGTTGCCCGCGCCACCGTTCCAGGGGATGTCCGCGCCCGAGTCCGACGGGCAGAGCATAGTCTTGATCGAGGCCGTCCGAACCGCGTTCCAGGCCGTGTTTCCGTTCGTCATGTAAGCGGCGATGTTGGTCGCCTGGGTCTCGAACAGGGGAGCCTGCTCGATGTCCGGCAGGATCAGGACGGCCCAGTTCGGCCCGAATGCGTTGGTGCCAGCGACCGTCCGGTTGACGCCGGGCTGCAACTGGATCGAAGGAGGGAGCCGGCCGGATCGGTCATGGTAACTGTGGCAAGCGAGGGCGAGTTGCTTCATGTTGTTGCCGCACCGCATCCGGGCCGCGGCCTCGCGCACCTTCTGGACGGCAGGCAGCAGCAACCCGATCAGGATCGCGATAATCGCGATGACCACCAACAACTCGATCAGCGTAAACCCAGAGTTCCGCCTGGAAATCATCGGAGGCCTCCTTAAACCGGGTAGGGATGAAAATCTCTGATCCTGCAATGGGAGTGGCCCACGGGAGGAGACAGGTAAAGAGATGACAAGGAAGAAAGCGACAGGACGAGCCATTTTTGGAATGTACCCGCGAGTGCGGGCACGCGCCAAGCTTTTTTCTGTAAACTGAGAAGTGAAAATGTGTTGTTGAACAGTGCGCCCGGAGGGAGTCGAACCCTCGACCAAGCGGTTAAAAGCCGCTTGCTCTACCACTGAGCTACAGGCGCGTGCTATCGCACGCCGTTATGATAGTGGCGCACGGCCCGGTTTCTAGTCAGGCATTTCCGTTGCCCCGCAGCGCGATCCGTGGCACAATAGGTGAGTTGATTCCCCACCGCAGACCCGGAAGGGCTTCACACCCCTCCGCTCGCCAAGAACACCGGACGCCGCCACATGCGGTTCTGCCTACCAATCCTGTTGCTCGCCGCGCCTTCTGTTGCTCGCGCGGCGGATGCGTTCCACTTCGAGAACGACATCCTGCCAATCCTCGGCCGGCACGGGTGCAACGCATCCGGTTGCCATGGGAAAGCCGAAGGGCAAGGCGGGTTCAAGTTGTCGGTGTTCGCGTCTGACCCAGAAGCCGATTACGCCGCACTCACGAAGGAGGGCCGCGGTCGGCGTGTGTTCGCGACCGCGCCGGACGAAAGCCTGTTTCTTCGCAAGGCAAGTGGACGTATCGCGCACGGTGGTGGTACGAAGATAGTCTTCGGCGGCGAAGACTATCGCGTGTTGCGCGACTGGATTACCGCCGGAATGCCGGTTGGCTCGCCTGAAGCGCCGAGGGTGATTTCGCTTCGCGTCGAGCCAGTCGAGCGCGTGTTGGGGCAGAAGGCCGAACAACAACTGAAAGTGTTCGCGAAGTACAGCGACGGCACCGAGAAGGACGTTACGCGACACGCCCGCTTCCAGAGCAATACGGAAGCGGTCGCGAGCGTGAGCGCGCACGGCACCGTCAGCACGCGCGACGTGCCCGGCGAAGCCGCGGTGATGGCCGCTTACCTTGGCGAAGTCGGGCTGTTTCGCGTACTCGTGCCGCACCCGAAGCCGCTTGCGGCGTCGCGTCTTCCGCAGTTCAACCTCATCGACAAGTTGGTCGATGCGAAACTCGCGAAACTGAACGTCGCACCGTCGGGATTGTGCGATGACGCGGACTTCCTGCGCCGCGTGTTCCTCGATCTGACTGGCACGCTGCCCACCCCCGAAGAGGCACGGAAGTTCCTCGCGGACACATCCAAAGACAAACGCGCGAAGCTGGTGGGAGCATTACTCGACCGACCGGAGTTCGCTGATCTCTGGGCGCTGCGGTGGGCCGATCTGCTCCGCGTTGATCGCCAACCGCTCGGGCATCAGCGGACGCTCCTCTACTACAAGTGGATTCGCGACTCGATTGCGACCAACAAGCCGTTCGACGAGTTCGCACGAGAACTCGTCACCGCGGAAGGACCGGTCACCGAAGTCGGTCCCGCGAATTTCTTCAAGGTGGTCACGAAGCCGGGCGAGGTCGCGGGAACGGTATCGCAAGTATTCCTCGGCGTGCGGATCGCGTGCGCGGAGTGCCATCACCACCCGTTCGACCGCTGGAAGCAGTCCGACTACTACGGCATGACCGCGTTCTTCGCCGGCGGAACGACCACACACCCGCGCACGAAGAAAGCGGTGTACGCGCACGCGCTTGGCACCGACATGCCGACCGCCGACCCCACGGGGGACCGACGCTTGCCGCTCGCGGAGTGGATGACGAAGCCGGACAACGCGTTCTTCGCGCGGAACCTCTCGAACCGCGTCTGGGCGTGGATGCTCGGTCGCGGGTTGGTCGAACCGGTCGATGACGTACGTGCCACCAACCCGCCAAGCAACCCGGAGTTGTTGGACGCGCTCGCGCGTTTCACCGTTGAAAGCAAATACGACGTGCGGAAACTGATCGTGCTCATCACGTCGTCGCGTGTGTACCAAAGTTCCGCGACGCCAAACGCGACCAACGAGAAAGACGAACGCAACTTCTCGCGCGCGTACTTCAAGCGCCCGGACGCGGAGGTGATGCTCGACATGATTTGCCAGTCGCTCGGCGTGCCGGAGAAGTTCGCCGGTTCGCCCGGCATCACGCGAGCCGTACAACTCTGGGACAGCAAAGCCCGCAGCGACTTCTTGAAGTTGTTTGGTCGGCCCAATCGCGTGACCGCGTGCGATTGCGAACGCACCCGCGAGCCGTCAGTCAGTCAGGTGCTGAACCTGTTGAACTCGACCGAGATTCAGGCGAAGCTCACGCACGAATCCGGCACGGTCGCGAACCTCGTTCGCGCGCACAAGGACGACGCGAAGTTGGTCGAAGAGCTGTACCTGACGTTCTACGCGCGCCTGCCGAATGCTGATGAATCCGCGGTGGGCGTGAAGCACCTGAAGAAGTACCCAGACAACCGCCGCGCCGCGACCGAAGACCTCGCCTGGGCGTTGATGAACAGCACGGAGTTCTTGTTCAACCACTGATCAGTGGGCAGTGAGCAGAAGGCAGTGAGCAGTAAGACCAAGACCTGTCTTCGCTCCTCTCCTGGCTGCCCACTACCCACTGCCCCCTGCCCTCTGGTGTGACATGCTCCACCGCCGCGACGCGATGATCCGCCTGGGGCAACTCGGTGCCGGCGCTCTTGCGTTGCCGACGCTGATGGAAGCTCGCGCGAATTCGCTCGCGAAGCCGCAAGCGGCGCATTCGGCGGACTCGTGTATCTACCTCTTCCTGTGGGGCGGGCCACCGCAGCACGACACGTTCGACCTGAAACCTGATGCGCCCGAAGACATTCGCGGTGAGTTCAGGCCGATCAAGACGAAGGTACCCGGGTTCGACATCTGCGAGAAACTCCCGCGCCTCGCGCGGCTCGCGGATAAGTACGCCATCGTGCGGTCGCTGACGCACCCCAGCAACAACCACGAGCCAAGCGTTCAGCACATGCTCACGGGGCGTCCGGGCGCGCCGACCCTCGCGGTGCCGATGAACCAGCGGAAGCGAAGCGACTTCCCCAACGTCGGTTCGGTGGTGTCGTACTTCCGCCCGCCGAGCGATCTGCCCGCGGCGGTCACGGTGCCGCGGCCCATCGGGCACAGCGGCGTGACGTACACCGGCACCCACGGCGGGTTCCTCGGACCGAAGCACGACCCGCTCGAACGCGTCGCGGCCAGCGACACACGCGAGACCGCGAGCCACGCCCTCGACCCCTTACCCGATGTGCCCGAGGCGCGGCTCGTCGCCCGCACCGGCTTGCTCAAACAACTGGAGGCGCGCGACGCGGCGATTCAGAAGACCGGCGGTGGAAGTGTCGGCGACTACCGCGAGCAGGCTCTGCGGATGGTGTGCAACCCCGCGGTGCGGCAGGCGTTCGAACTGACCCGCGAGCCGGATCGCGTCCGCGACCGCTACGGGCGCAGCGAGTACGGCGAGAGCTTCCTGCTGGCGCGGCGGTTGGTCGAAGCGGGCGTCGGCCTCGTCACCATCTCATGGATGTATCTGTTCCCCGGCGGGCGTGTGTCGAACGTGTGGGACAACCACGCGGGCTACGGCATTCACGGCGCGAAGACCGGGTACGACCTGCTCCGCAGCCCGGTGTGCCTGCCGCCGCTCGACCAGGGGCTTTCCGCGCTGATCGAAGACCTGATCGATCGCGGGCTGTTCGACCGCACGCTCATTGCAGCGGCCGGCGAGTTCGGACGCACGCCGAAGGTCAACAAGGACGGCGGCCGCGACCACTGGGGGGCGTGCCAGAGCGCGCTGTTCGCCGGCGGCGGCATCCAGGGTGGGCAGGTGTACGGCAAGAGTGACAAGATCGCGGCGTATCCCAGTGACAACCCGGTGTCACCGGCCGACTTCCTCGCGACGATCTACCACGCGCTCGGCATCGACCCCGAAGGCGAGGTGCGCGACAGCCAGACCCGCCCGCATAGATTGTGTGACGGCAAACCCGTATTGAGTTTATTCTGATCGAATGCCCTACCACGAGCCGCGACCGCAAGGGAGCGGCCGACGTTGACCGCTCCCTTACGGTCGCGGCTCATAAAGTCAGGAGCTCCCATGCCTAACTTCTGCGACGGCATCACGCGGCGCGACGCACTCCGCGTCGGCACCGCTTCGCTGTTCGGTTCCGCGCTCGGGCTGCCGCAGTTGCTGCGCGCGGCTGATGGCGCGAAACCCAAGAAAGACGTGTCACTGATCTTCGTGTTCCTGCACGGCGGGCAGAGCCACCTCGACACGTTCGACCTGAAACCGGACGCACCGGCCGAGTTCCGCGGCGACTTCAACCCCGCGAAGACCAAGATTCCGGGTCTTCAAATCTGCGACCTCTTGCCGAAGGTCGCGACGCAGGTCGACAAGTTCTCGCTGGTGCGTTCCTTCCGGCACCACAACTCGGACCACGGTCCGGCCGACCACTACATCCTCACCGGATACTTCCCGACTGCGGGGTTCAACCCGTCGGTGACGCCGAACAACCAGCGGCCGTGCGTCGGCTCCGTCGTGTCGAAGAAGCTCGGGCCGAAGGGTTCCGTTCCCGCGTACGTCGCGCTGCCGAAGGTTCACCCGAGCGGCGGGCCGGCGTACCTCGGCGCGAATCACGCGCCCTTTGTGATTGATGCCGACCCCAGCGCGCCGAACTTCAGCGTGCCGGATCTCGTGCCGCCTCCGGCGATAGCGAGCGACCGGCTCGACGACCGCAAGAAACTCTTGGAAACCGTGGACCGGTTCCACAAGAGTGCCGAGGTCAAGGCAAACCCCGCCGCCAGCGCGCTCACCACGTTCCGCGACAAGGCCTTCGACTTGATGACTTCGCGTCAGGCGAAGGAAGCGTTCAACATCCACGCGGAAGCCGACAAGATTCGCGACGAGTACGGTCGGCATTCACTCGGTCAGTCGTGCCTCATGGGTCGTCGGTTGGTCGAAGCCGGGGTGCGGTGTGTGACCATCGACCACTCGAACTGGGACACGCACGACGGCAACTTCGCGGTGCTGAAGAACACGCTGCTGCCGATGTACGACAGCGCCATCAGCGCGCTGTTCCGCGATCTGAGCGACCGCGGCATGCTCGATTCGACGATGGTGGTGGTAACGGGCGAGTTCGGCCGCACGCCGCGGATCAACAAGAACGCGGGTCGCGACCACTGGGGACCGGCGTTCACGGTGCTCCTCGGCGGCGGCGGCATCAAGCCCGGCGTGGTTGTGGGCAAGACCGACGCCCGCGCCGAGAAGCCCGCGAGCGACCCGTACGGCCCGGAAGACCTGTTCGCGACGATGTACGAACTCATGGGCATCAGCCCGAAGGACGAGGTCCACACGCCGGACGGCCGCCCGATCGCGCTGGTCAACAACGGCAAGGTGATTTCGGAACTGGTGTGAGGAAAGATGAAGAGGGACTAACCACAGAGACACAGAGAACACAGAGAAGGCACAGACGAGAGTGCAATGTGAACGAGAACCCTTGGATTCACTTACCGACCGAGCCGCCCTACGTCTTATCCGAAGATCGGGAGGCCGTGGAGGAGTTCAACCTCGCACGCGGTCAGGCTCACGATCACTTTCTGCAGATCAACGAACTTCTGCCGGAACCATTTATTGGAGCTAAGGACGCGCCAGTAGTTCTGTTGAGCAACAATCCCGGCTTTGGGGAGAACGTACCGTTTCGGCAGACTAGCGATTTCCGTGCGATGATGCGAAATAACTTGCATCATGTGGCGACGGACTGGCCCTTCCTGTACCTCAATCCGGCTTTCGATGAGTGGGAAACGTGGTGGCGGCGGAAGAGAGTCCGACGGCTCATTAAGCGATTCGACCAGCAGACGGTGGCACGCTGCATCTTGAATGTTGTCTTGTGCCCGTATCCCTCTCAGAACTATGGGCACCTTTCTGTTCCATCGGTGCGCTACAGTTTTGGGTTGGTGAGTGATGCGGTTGCGCGGAACGCGGTCGTTATCCTCATGCGCCCAGGGCAACGGGAAGAGTGGGAGGAGAACGTGCCGGAACTGAGGAACTACGACCGGTTCTTCTTGGTCCCGAATGCTCAGAACCCGGCCGTTACTGAGAACTGTCCTGGCTACGAACAAGTTATCTCGGCTATCGAAGCGTTCACGAACGATCAGCAGGGTAATGAGGTGAGGCAATGAGACCCGTGACCGAGTGCGCCGGAACTCGACTCCTGATTTCTCTCTGCGTTCTCTGCGTTCTCTGCGGTGAACAATCTTCTCTTCGCGCCAACCCGCCGACGGCCGCGTACATCTTCCCCGCGGGCGCGCAGCGTGGCACCTCGGTTGACGTGCGCGTCGGCGGGTTGTTCCTCCACGACAAGCCCGCATTCGAGGTGACCGGTCCCGGCGTCACCGCGTCGCCACACCTCACGCCCGCGAAGCGTATGTGGTTCGAGGGGCCGATTCTCCCGCTGCCGGACTCGCAGCGGCAAGAAGATTACCCGGCCGACACACAAGGAAAGATCGCGCTCGCGAAGGACGCGCCTCTGGGGGCGCGCCGCGTGCGGGTGTTCACCGCGCAGGGCGGAGCCGGTGGGCCGGTGTTCGTTGTCGGCGAGTTGCCCGAGGTAATCGAAAAGGAGATCGACGGTGAACCGGTCGCCAAACCCATCACGCTGCCGGTCACCGCGAACGGGCGCATCTTCCCTCGCGAAGACGTTGACCTCTGGGAGTTCGACGCAGTGGCCGGCAAGACGGTCACCGCGTTCGTTCACGCGCAATCGCTCAACTCGCCGCTCGTCACGAAGCTCGACATCATCGACGCGAAGGGCAACGTGGTCGCGGAGCAGATGCTTCACGCCTGTGTGGGCACGGACGCAAGCGCGAAGTTCACGCCGAAGGTCGCGGGGAAGTACCGCGTGCGCGTCACCGACGCCAACACGCTCGGCGGTCCGGCTTACGTGTACCGGCTCACGGTCACGACCGCGGACGTGCCCGCGTTCCACTTCCCGCTGAAAGCGAAACCCGACACGCTGAAGGACGCGACCGACGCGAGCAAGTCACTGCAAGGACCGATCGCGCTCAACGGTGTCATCGAGCGGTCCGGCACTGTGAGCGAGTGGAAACTCGACCTAAAGAAAGCCGGGAGCTACACCTTCGATCTGCAAGCGCGCCGGTACGAATCGCCGCTGTGCGGCGTGGTCGCGATTTTCGACGCAACCGGCAAGGAACTGAAGCGGGCCGAAGGCACCGAAACCGCTGATCCGGGCGCGTTCGCATTCAGCCCCCCGGCCGACGGCGTTTACACCGTGAAGGTGACCGAGAAGTTCCGCACGCGTGGCGCGGCGAACTTCGTCTACCGCTTGCGCGTACTCGACGCGCCGGACGCGCCGACAGCGGTTGAACCCGGCTTCAGACTGACGCTCGCGGCCGACGTGTTTACCCTGCCGCGAGCGGGTTCGCTCAAGGTGAAGGTGACCGCGGAGCGGTTGGGCGCGTTCAAGGGGCCAATCGAATTGAAGTTGGACGCCTTGCCGAAGGGTATCGAAGCGAAGCCGCTCACGCTCGCCGCGAACCAGACCGCGACGGATCTCACGATCACCGCGACCGCGGACGCCATCATCGGGCACGCGCCGCTGTTGGTGGTCGGCACCGCGACCGTCGGTGACAAACCGGTGATGGTCGCGGCGGAGTTTGTCGACGCGGGCGCTCCTCCGAAGGGCAAATCCTCACCAGCGCCCGGCAAGACCGCTCAGCGCTCCGGGTCGAGTGAACTGTGGCTCGCGGTCGCGTTTCCCACGCCGTTCAAGATCATCGACCAGTACGTGATGACCAGCGCGCCGCGCGGCGAAACGTACTACCGCCAATACAAGATCGACCGCAACGGCTTCGACGGTCCGATTCAGGTGCAACTCGCGGACAAGCAGGCGCGTCACCTGCAAGGCGTGACCGGACCGGTTCTCACGCTCAAAGCGGGCGAAACGGATTTCGCGTACCCCGCGTTCCTCCCGCCGTGGATGGAACTCGGCCGCACGTGCCGCGTCTGCGTGATGGCGACCGCGAAGGTGAAAGACCCCGTGGACGGTCGCGAACACACCGTCAGTTTCAGTTCGGTAGAGCAGAACCAGCAGATGATTGTGGTGGTGACGCCAGGTCGTCTGGACGTGAGCCTTGAGAAGACGAGCGTGCGTGCGGAAGGCGAAGTCAAGCTCGCGGTGAAGGTGAGCCGCAGCAAGAACCTGAGCGGCCCCGCAACCGTCGAACTCGTGCTGCCGGAACACGTGAAGGGCGTGACGGTGGCGAGGCTGGTCGTCGCGGCGGACAAGAGCGAAGGCGAGTTGGTGCTGACGTTCGCCAAAGACGCCGGCCCGTTCAACGTGCCGCTCGTGATCAAGGCAACCGTGATGACTGAGAGTGGACCGGTGACCGCCGAGACGAAGGTCGAAGCGGTGAAGTAGGTCGCGTTCTTGACGAGCCGGAAGCGTAAGCTTCGAAGTTGCGCTCGCCTAAGCTCACGAGGAATTGGCTTTTGGGTTTTCGCCCCTCCGGGGCTTAGAGCGCGTTTGGGAACGGTGTAGCGTTGTTTAACGAGCCGCGACCGCAAGGGAGTGGTTGAGCTTTGCCGCTCCCTTGCTCTGGAGTGACCGCGTATTCGAGCGCGTTTGGGAACGGTGTAGTGTTGTTTAACGAGC
>SXGU01047451.1_pt1 | contig 14032 bp, 11 predicted proteins | sample 3174531 | NCBI WGS metagenome assembly SXGU01 (sample SAMN11356863, study PRJNA531348) | freshwater metagenome | isolation source: freshwater sample F1-140 | place: China: Fuxian Lake, Yuxi | collected 2017-12-25
AAGGTGTTTGGCGATCAGGTAAGGAGCGCCGGACTGCGCATGGCGCACCACGAACATGTCGGCATGCATTGCCGCCAGGTTGTCGATGGTGTCGAGCAGGGATTCGCCCTTGGAGGCGCTCGATGCCGCGATATTCAGGTTGATCACGTCAGCCGACAGACGCTTGGAAGCGATCTCGAAGGTGGTGCGGGTGCGCGTCGAATTCTCAAAAAAGAGGTTGAAGACGCTCTTGCCTCGCATCAGAGGCACCTTTTTTACTTCTCGGTCGCTGATGGAGACAAATGACGATGCGGTATCGAGAATATGGGTGATGACCGCTTTTGGCAGGCCTTCGATGGTGAGCAGGTGCTGCAGTTCACCGTTTTTGTTCAGTTGCGGGTTAAGCATGGTCCACCGTCAAGGAGAATCGGCCATCGTCGGCGCGTTGCAGTACAAGTTGCTGATCGTTCGAGAGGATAGCCGTATCGGCGACAAAATCTGCGGCTATCGGCAACTCGCGCCCGCCCCGGTCCACCAGCGCGGCCAACATGATTTTCGCGGGGCGTCCATAGTCGAATAACTCATTGATTGCGGCGCGCGTGGTGCGCCCGGTATACAGCACGTCATCCACCAGCAGGATGGTCGCTCCCTCTACCTCGAATGGAATCTGAGTTGGCTTTACTTCCGCGTGCAGGCCCTTCTCCGCATAGTCATCTCGGTAGAACGAGACGTCAATGAAACCAAGACGTTCTTTAAGCTGCATCTCGGTCGCGAGCCGCTCGGCCAGCCAGGCGCCACCGGAATAAATACCGACAATGGCGACGTCTTCGGCAGTCGCAAGGCCGGCTTTCACGCGCTCCGCGAGTACCTTGTACAGCGCCTCGGCATCAAGTTTAGGGTTCGACATAGTCATTGAAATATTGTTGCAAAATAACTGCGGCAGCTTCAGCGTCGATCGTTTCGCCGCGCTGCCGGAGAATCACTGCAGACGAATAGCGTTCGTCCACCAAAACAGTTGTGACGCCAAAACGGCCATGCAATTGGTTGGCAAAACGGCGACAACGCACCGTCATTTCATGCTCTGTACCATCCGGGTGACTCGGCAATCCCACCACACAGCGGGACGGCTGCCACTCCTGCAATAATGCAGCAATTGCCGAAAATTTCGCGTCATTAGTTGCTGCGGAGATCACTGTAAGCGGCTGCGCCTGCTTGATCAAGGTATTACCAATTGCAACACCGATACGTTTCAAACCGAAATCGAAAGCTAGAACCGTCTCCACAATCAGGCATGCCCGGCATCACCGGCCAACATCATTGGATCGATACCCAACAGCTTCATTGCGGCAGAAAAACGCTCCTCGATCGGCAAGTCGAAGATGATTGCCGGGTCAGCGCGCACTGTCAGCCAGCCGTTGCGGACGATTTCATCTTCCAGCTGTCCGGCGCCCCAACCCGAGCAGCCAAGACTGACCAGGATGCGCCGAGGCCCGTCACCGGCAGCGACCGCCTCCAGCACATCCTTGGAAGTCGTTAATGCGATGTCATCCGTGACTTTCATCATCGACGAAAACCCACCGTGCGGCGTATGTAACACGAAGCCGCGCTCGACTTGTACCGGGCCGCCGAACATCACAGGTTTTTTGTCGATAGGTGCATGGTGTGCTGCGGTTCCCAAACTCAGTTCGATCCGCTCGAACAGCTCATCCAATGTCATGTCGGTCGCCTTGTTGATGACCACGCCCAATGCACCGCCGGGGTTGTGTTCACACAAATAAACCACCGTGCCGCCGAACACCGGATCCATCATCGATGGCATGGCGATCAAAAAATGATCGGCAAGATTCAACTCGGGAGTGGCCGTTGTATCGGAAGATGCGGAAAAATCGGGAGTGCCCTGGGGCGATCCAGGCGCGGAGGAAAATGTGCGTGACTTGCTTGGTTTCACCATAATAAGCATTTTAGCAGTTTTAGTGGAAATCCTACCTGCTAGAGCGCTCCAAGTTAAGAAAGCAAGCGCCAAATTCAAGGCTATTTATGCAGCAATTTGACAAGTCTCTCGTCTGGTTTCGCCGCAACTTGCGCCGTTTCGACCATGCAGTGCTGCATCATGCTGCCAAACAAAGCCGATGTGTATTTTGTATATTCATTTTTAGCAAGAAAATTCTCAACACGCAGTTGGGAAAATTCGACCCGGAAGGCAAGTTCATCCGGCGTTATTTGCCACAACTGGGCAAAGTCCCGGCAAAATTCATTCATGCCCTATCGCTAATAACCGCAGCGGAAATGCAGCATGCAGGCGTGAGGCTCGGCAACGACTACCCTTTCCCGATCCGCAACATGGTGAAGTACACAAACGCATCCTGGACAAGTAAAAGGACCCGCATTCACGCGGGTCCTTTTACGATGAACGACAATGTGTACCGTAACTTCACGAAACCTGACTTTGTTTCTTGACGAACTCAGCAATAAGGCTGAGTAGCTGCTCTTCCTGATAAGGTTTTCCAAGGTATTCGTTGACACCAATTTCCAACGCATAGTTGCGATGTTTTGCCGCAGTACGTGACGTAATCATAATAATTGGAATATGACGTGTGCGCTCATCATCACGGACATTGCGGGTCAGATCGAAACCATCCATGCGCGGCATTTCGATATCGACCAGCATCAGGTCCGGCGTCACCGACTGAAGGCGTTCCAGCGCATCCACACCGTCTTTTGCCAGCACCACTTGGTATCCTTCACGCGTCAACAAACGTTGTGTGACGCGTCGCACGGTTAATGAATCATCGACGACCATCACGATACTTTGCGTACGCAAGCCTTGCACCGGCTCCGCCTTGGGCGTCGACGGTTCCTGCATCGCCATTTCCGCCACCGCACCCATTGACAATGGCGCATCCGACGCAATATTGCGCGGCGCACGCATGTTCTCATGCGCTGCGCGCTGCGCCAGCGGCACGGGATTGAGGATCAGCACGATGTCGCCTGAGCCCAGCACGGTGGCGCCGGCGATGCCGATCATCCGGGCCAATTGTGGGCCGATATTCTTGACCACCACTTCTCGGTTGCCGATGACTTCATCGACGTGTACCGCAACCCGGTCATGGCCGCTCTTTAAAATAATCAATGGAGAATAATGCTGCGAAACCGGCGATGCAGCGACATCGCCCAGCAGGGCTGACAGGTAATACATCGGAACCCGCTGCCCTTGCCAGACTACCGCACCATCGTTGTAAGCCGAAGCAAGCGCATTGGTCTTGAGCTGTTGCACCTGCTCCACCAGTACCGACGGTACTGCATACGTTTTGCCGCCGGTCGTCAGCAGCACCACTTGAGTAACCGCCAGCGTCAGCGGCAAGTGAATAGTGAAATGGGTACCCTTGCCCGGTTCGGTCCAGGTTGAAACCCGGCCGCCCAATGCGGCTGCTTCTGAACGAACCACATCCATGCCAATACCGCGGCCGGCCAGTTCGGTAACCTCTTCTGCAGTGGAGAGGCCAGGATGGAAAATCAGATCGGTTACTTCTTCGTCCGACATCTCACCGTCATTCGTCAGCAAACCAATATGCTTGGCCTTGTCCCGAATACGTTTCAGGTTCAAACCTTTGCCATCGTCCGAGAACTGGATCACCACCTCGTTACCATCCTGACGGATCTCGACCAGCAATTCGCCGGTTTCATTCTTGCCGACGGCGCGACGTCCCTCGCGCGACTCGATACCGTGCACGATCGCGTTGCGCAGCAGATGTTCGAATGGGCCGGTCATCTTTTCCAAAACGCTCCGGTCGATCTCCACTGCGCTACCGCGAATATCGAGATTAACCCGCTTGTCGATTTCCTTGGCCGCCTGGCGGGTGACGCGGTACAAACGCTCCGATATGCTAGCAAACTGCACCATGCGTACCCGCATAAGATCCTGTTGCAAGTCGCGCGTCAGGCGCCCCTGAATGGTCAGGTCGCTAACTGCACTATCCAATGTCTTGGCCAGATTCTGGTGCACCGAACCAACGTCGTTCACGCTCTCTGCCATCATGCGGGTCAGTTCCTGCAAGCGCGTAAAGCGATCGAATTCGAGTGGATCGAATTCACGGTCTGCCGAGTGTCCCATGCGCGAGGTAATCTGCGTTTCGGCCTGCATCTCGAGTTCACGCAACTGGTCGCGCAAGCGCGTCACATTTTCCGTCAGTTCGGACAGAGACAGCTTTAATGTACCAACTTCAGTTTCTAGTTTCGAACGTGAAATAGATACTTCGCCGGCCTGGTTTACCAGCCGGTCCAGGATATCGGCCCTTACGCGGACCATTGGTGCGGGTCCTGCCTGTGGTGCGACTGCTCTTGATGCCGGCGCTTTGATTGGTCCGAGCTTGCCCTCCTGTACCGGCATCAGCGGCGACAACACCACCGGCGCTGCCACCTCAGGATATATGCTTGCTTCTTCGATTTCGCTTTGTTCTTGTTTTACCGGATCCTGGTTCTTGGCCTGCTGATCCGCCTGCGGATTGTGCAGCAGTTCGAACATCTGCAAACCTTGATCGTAACGAATCAGTAGACCCTCAATGGCCAATGAAGATGGCACGCCAAGACCCATGATATTTTCTACGCGGGTTTCCATATCATGCAAATGCTGCCCAAGCCCCATTGCGCCGGCCATTCGTGCACTGCCCTTCAGCGTATGCAAGGACCGCAGCATTGATTGGGGCAAGCTTATATTGTTCGGCTGCTCTTGCCAGCCACGCAACGCTGTTCCCAGTTGCGGCAGGATATCGCGCCCCTCTTCGAAGAACACCGGCATAAGATCTGCGTCAAGTTCATCCTTGAACACCATCACCGTGTCGTCCGACACATCGTTTTCGCTATTAAATACTGACTCTGAAAATTGAGCGGCGCTGATTGACTCCGGCAAAACGACTTGTGCGGCCGGTTCAGGCATCTCTTCAGGCTGCAAATTCTGTGGATATCCTGGGAATACCGATAGACAACTTACGTCGGCAGGAGGAGTACTGTCGGCAGGCATTTCCCGCAATGCATTTGCCTCCACTAGGTCATGTACCAATGCCGCCCTTGAGGCGGCGCTATGGTCATCCTCCCGCATCTCAATGCCTTGCAAAAGACTGGCGAGGAGGCGTGCATACTCCGCCTCATAAACCGGCATCTCGCCCAATGCGAATTTTTGCAACATCAATTTCAGCCGTTCGATGCTCTGCTCAAGCGTGTCAAACTCGAATGGCGTCAAACCCACTGGCCTGCGCATGAGGTACTGCAACACCATTTCGAGTGCATGCGCAACTTCCTGTAGCGCCATAAACCCGACTGTTGCGGAGCTGCCCGCGAGCGAATGCGCAGCATGTACTGATTGCACACTGACACTACGGTTCGGCTCGTGGCGCCATTCAGCAATATCCTGCGCAAGCAGGCGAACCAGTTCATCGGTTTCGGCGAGATAGATGTTATGCAGCGGAACACTGATATCCAAGTCGCCGATACGCTTAACGCTATCGTTGTGCTTGAGCTCCGGTGCATGCATGGTCGGGAATTCAATGACTTCCGCAATCAATACCAGCGGCTCGGCCTTTTCCGGCACAGCGATTTCCGCTATCTGCTCCGGCTCTTCCAAAGCCAACGTATTTTTGCCTGCATCGAAAAGCGCCAGATCAGGGTCCGACAAGCTAACTTCCTCGGCTTGCGGCAGATCGGATGCAATATGCGGCATCATATCTAGCGATTCATCCAAAGATGACATATCGTCGATAGTATCGATATCGCGTACTGGCTGTGGATTTTGCGAGTCGGATGCGGTCGCAGGCATGTCAGGTCGGATTTCCAGGTCGAGCGGCAAATGTGGCTCGGCATAGATAAGTTCTTCGGCAAGTACCGCCGGGTTCACTGCCTCATCATCGTGCACCGCAACAGATGCACAGTCAACCGCCTCTGCAACCGCACCCGACTTTGCAATCGTTTCATCCTCAAACACAAACTGATTTCCGACCTTGACACGCTCGGCAGCCCTCACCAGCGCGTGCGGCGTGCGATCAGATCTGCCATGCAGCTTGAGATCCTGCACCCAGTCACCCAACACCGCCGTTGCCTTGTCCAGCAAAGCATATAGCTCGGCATCGCCACCGCGAGATTCCGACAAGCGCAAATTCAAGACTTGTTCGATACCCCAAGCCGCCTCGCCAAAGGCGACCAAACCTACCATACGCCCGCTTCCTTTCAGTGTATGAAACGAACGACGCAGCGTGGTGAGATGTTCCTGGTTGTGCGGCTGATTGCGCGACTCCGGCATGGTCTGTTTTACTGCGGCCAGCACTTCCTCTGCTTCGGACAGAAAGATCTCGAGAAGTTCTGCGTCAATTGCTTCGTCAGTGGTCGGTGCAACAACAGGAGGCAAAAATTCCGCCGCTGGCACGACCGGCACCGTGGCTGTGATGATCTCTGCCAGTGCTTCTTGCGAAGCGGAAAAATCTGGTCGCTCAAGTATTTCAATACCGGCTTGAGCGCGGTCGTTGGCTTCGGGATTGTCGACCAGCGTTGCATCCAAGCGAATCTGTTCCAGAGATTCCTTCAACTGCTCCTGCAGCACTTGATTACCGGGTTCGGCGGTCAAGGACATTGCCAGCTCAGCCGATTGCTGTTGATGTAACGCCAATTCATCCTCTACCGTCGGTAGCATGGAAGCGGCTACCTCGACTAGCGGCAAATCTGTATCCTCAATGATTTCGACCTCCGGATCGGCTTCGTCGGAGAAGCCTTCAGGTATCGAGTTCTTTTCCACCAGGTTGGCGTGAAATGTGCCGCTGTCTTCGTCAAACGAAAAGCGTTTTTTCGCTGTGTCGGACTGATGCTGCAGCGTTTCGATGAAGAAGCTTAATGCACCAATGTTCTGTGCCACTTGCTGGAAATCCTGCACAGCCGGAACGTCTTCTTCTTCGGCTGCGATGAATCGCTGGACCGCTTCCCTAGTGTGTCGTATCGTGCGCGCAGCATCGGTCTGGTCAAGCACCGCCAAAGCACCTTCGATTTGATGCAGCATCAGATCCAGTTGGCCCAGCGAGGTACGTTGCGATGGATCACGGAAGTATTCGTCGAGCATCTTCTCGACTTGGCGCAGGCTTATCTGCATTTCCCCGGCAAGCGCCATCATCGTTTGTCGCTGCTGCGCTTCGCGTGACATATCATCGAGCCATTGCGCCGACTGTGCCGGTTTTTCTCCGGAAACGACGGTGAGCAGCCGTGCCGTCATCGCGTCAGCACGCTCGGCAAAGTTATCAGATAAGCGCCCGATATGATTTAAGGAGTTTTCAACAAACAGCAAGCTCGTCGCCATTTCCAAACCCAGCATATCACCGGATTTGGCATGCGCTGCATGCCGTGCGATGCCTTTCAGTTCGCGCAGCAGCTTGGTTAGCGGTGCGGAACCCAGCTTGGAACCTGCTTCCGCGAGAGCGCGCATTTCATGTTCGAACGACTCTGCAACGCTGGTATCGCCGCCCGCAACACGGTTCCAGACATTTTTTGCTTGCGATAACCGTTCCTTGGCTGCGGCAAGTGCATCGACATCAATCTGGCCATAACGCTTCATGTCATAGTCGGACGGCACCAGCCCATCCAACTGATAAGCGTCACGAATTTGACGTGCGCGTAGTGGCGGATCCTGAGTCTTGGCGATAAAGAACAAGGCATCGCGCAACAACCTTTCGGTGATACTGGAAGATCCTAGGCATAAGCGTCTGATCTGCAGATTGATGCGTGCAAACAGTTGTTTGACGTAGATTTCATTCTGGATCTTGCCCGCCGATACCGCCTCGGACAAACCGTGCATGACCCACCAGAACGCCTTCGCCTGCTGTGTACTCTGAAGACTTTCTATCTCGCCGACGATGTCGCGCATTGCGGCGGCATTTCTCAGCTCTGCACCAGGGTCGGTACTCTTTAAGAATGGCAGGAGCGCCTGCTCGAAACGTTTACGCAGGCTAATATACTTGACGTGTTTCGTAGGCGTCGCGGGCACCGACACGACCAACTGTGGACGAATTGCTAGGTTAGGAAAAAACAGGTCGGCCGGATGGATGCGTTCCGCGCCTCGTGCTTCGAGCAGCGCCCGATAATAAGGAAACAACCGCACCGGCTGATGCGGCATGCCGGCCAGTAGTTCATCCAAATACTCGATCAGTGCCTGGTATCCATGATCGATTGATCGCGCCAAATTCTGGGTCAGCTGCAATTGACCGACATCGACTCGATCAAGCAAGTCTTCAACGGTTTCCGTGATAATCGCGATACCATCGACATCCACGATTTGCAACGCCCCGTGCGCCTGATGCAAATAGCTCTTTGCATGACGCATCGAGGTCAGCTGTGCATCCGCGTCCTGGGTAACGGCTTCATGAATCGCAGTCTTGGAGCGATTGAGCGCTTCGCGGATTTCTCCTATCACCCAGGACAGCGGCCCGGTGTCGAAGTTGTCTCGGGCACCTTGCGATGAGGTGAAAGAAGAGGTGGTCATGACTGCCTCGCGGGGGTCAAATGGCGACAAACCGTCACAACGGCCTGTCACCAAGCATAACTAATGGGCCATCAGGCTGGTAGCCGACAACGTCGCTCGTATCAAGCAGTCACGCGGAAACGAGACACTGAGTTCTTGAGTTCTTCGGCCAGCTTGGACAGTTCGCGAATGGATTGCGCGGTCTGTTGCGTACCTTGCTGTGTATGTTCGGTTACTGTCAAGATGTTCTGGATATTTTGCGCCACGCCGTTGGCCGAAGTTGCCTGCTGCTCGGTTGCAGCGGAAATGCTCTGAATCAGATCCGCCAGGCGATTCGACACGCTCCGAATCTCGGACAGTGCCGCACCGGCCGCGTCGGAGAGTTTCGCCCCCTCAACCACGCCCTGCGTCGACTTTTCCATAGCGGCTACCGCGTCATGAGTATCAGTCTGAATGGTGCGTACCAGCGCACCAATCTGCTTGGTCGCTTCACCAGAGCGTTCCGCAAGACGCTGAACTTCTTCCGCAACCACCGAGAAGCCGCGGCCCGCTTCACCTGCCGAAGCCGCCTGGATCGCCGCATTCAGCGCCAGCACGTTGGTCTGTTCGGTAATGTCGGAAATCAGTTCGGTGATTTCGCCAATCTCTTGGGAAGATTCGCCAAGACGCTTGATTCGCTTGGATGTTTCCTGAATCTGCTCACGAATTTCGTTCATGCCCTTGATCGCGTCTTCCACCGCCTTTGCGCCTTGTTCCGCAGCCGTCACCGACTGCCGCGCCACTTCGGCGGATTCGTTTGCGGATTTGGACACATCAGTAATCTGTACCGCCATTTCGAGTACCGCTTGGCCCGTTTCTTGAATGTCGCGCGACTGCTTCTGGGATGCGACCAGCAGTTCATTGGAAATATCCTGCGCCTGATTGGATGCGGCGGTAACCTGTTCGGCGGTTTTCGTTACACGACCTACCAGGCCGCGCAATTCTTCCACCGTATAGTTGACCGAGTCGGCAATCGCGCCCGTGATGTCTTCCGACACGGTTGCCTGCACGGTCAAGTCGCCGTCCGCTACTTCCTGCAATTCGTTCATCAGGCGCAAAATCGCGGCTTGGTTCTGGTCATTCGCGCGCTTGGCTTCCTCTTCTTTTTGCAGCGCCTGCAGTCGCTGTCCGTCGGCTTCCTGACGACGCTGATCCGCTTCCTTGGTTCGATTACGGCTGTCCTGCAACAGGACCAGCGCGATACCAGTCGCCGCTAGCAGAGCGGCCAAGGCGCTGACCATCATCAACCAGAATGACCAGTGCTGGGAATCTTCCTCGGCGCGATAGGCTTTTTGCAGATTTGTGATGCGCTGTTTCAGGGTCTCGTTTTCAGCAAAAATTAATTGCTCGGATTGTTTTGCTGCAATAAAGTTTTGCAGGTTGCCAAGAATCGTTGCCACCGATTGTTGGTATTCGGCAAATACGTTTTGAAGCTCGGTCAGTTTCTCTCGAGTATCTTGATCCTTGGTAGCGGACAGACGTAACACGTCGCTGCCGTTCAAGAAGCCTTCTGTAATATCGCGGAAAGTATTGGTATCCTTGCCCAGCAAGAATGCAGTTTCCGGATTTACACCTTCGGAGGTCAGAAACTCATTTGCACTGCGGCCCAGACGCTGAGTCAACATTACAAGCTGGCCGGCGGCCGAAATCTCGCGTGGCGATGCACCACCCTGCGCTTTTAGTGTTGCGATCTGCTCTGTCAATTCCAGCAGAACAGGAGATAGGGTATTCAACTGTTGCAATGTCGTGCCGAAACCGGTCAATTCCTTTTTCAATTTCAGAACCGTCTCCGCAGCCTTGTCAGAGTTATTCCAAACCTTTTGGGTTTCCAGTAGCAGCACTTCCATTTGGGCATTCGGCACATCGATATCGCGGCCCTGATAATCGCCACCTTTGGAAAGTACCGTTAGGTCGCGATTGAATTCCTTGCGGCTTTCTTCCAATTGCTTGAACGCTTCCAGATTACCTTGAATCGCGTTCGGCGCTGCTTTACCAATGCGCTGCGAGTGCATCAGTGCATCACCTGCGATTTGCGTCTGCGTGGCAGTGAGAATGGAATGATTGGAATTGATCCACACGAATCCGGCACCGAAAACCAGTGAAGCACCAAGCATAATCAGCAACACGCGCACCTGCTGCTGCAACGGCAGCCGGCCGATCAAGGGCAGACGGATATCACCAGTCTTTTGCAATGCATCGCCAATGTACGTTGCATTCAGATTGCGTTCAGTTGTCGCCGTTTCAGCAACCGGAGTAATTACAAGTGCCGGCGCCCCCTCTGTTGATGGCTCCTCTTGCACCAAGATAGTGTGAACCGCCTCAGCTTGGTCATTTAAAGCAGCCAGGTCGCGCCCCACCATATCGGTGGCGTCAGCAAGCCCTTCCTTATCGCCAGTAGACAAAAACGGTAATTTAAATGCCATCACTGAGTCTCCTCATTATTCCGATTTCGGGATGCGGCCAAGTCGTAGGACGTGGCGGCTTATAAGCCAACATGCAAGAACTGCGTATCCTGTACGATTAGAGATAGGTCGAGTTCTATCCAAATTTGGGACTCTCGATCAAGATATCGCTGCGTCGCCCATGGCGCTTCAGTTGTGCCGGAGCTGGGTTGCAACTCCATTTCAGTGATGTTGCGCAATCCCATGATGCGTGAAACCAGCAAACCACTATTGAATGATAAAGAAGGGCCGAAAGCGATGATTCGGCTTTCCTTGTCGATGGTAGTTGGCGGCAATCCTCGGAAGTGGGCAAGATCAATTACACTGATTAAATTGCCGCGAATGTTGGTTAATCCGAGGAACCAGTCCTGCGTCAGCGGTACCTTGGTGATGGCTCCGACCGATACAATTTCTCCTGCTTCCTTTAGATTCAGCAGCCAACGTGTTTGTCCAATCATGACACCTAGCTGACTGACTTGGGCCTGTGTACCGCTGCTTGCTGCTTGCATTCGCTCGACCAACTGCGCCTGGAACTCGCGCAAGCGGGTTCGGCGAGTGCCAATGTCGCGCTCTTTCAACGAGGTATGGGTGAGTTCCAAATTAGACTTGGTCATGAGACGTGATTAGCCGAGCGCTGCGATCTTCGACAACAGTTCTTGCGGGTCGACCGGCTTGACAATGTAGTCACGTGCACCTTGTCGCAAACCCCAGATGCGATCAGTCTCCTGATTCTTGCTGGTGCAAATGATGATCGGCACATCTTGCGTGTCCGGATCGCGTGCGATAGCTCGTGTAATCTGGAAACCGTTTTGCCCCGGCATCACTACATCCATGAGAATCAGTTGAGGCTTGTCAGCCTTAACCTTCAGCAAGGCTTCCTCGCCATTTTCAGCAGTGGAAACAGAAAAGCCGTTTTTAATCAAAATATCCGTCAGAAAATAACGCTCTGTCGGAGAATCGTCCACTACAAGAATCTTTTGTATGGGCATCTTAAACCTTTAATCCAGAGAAATTACTTGGAAAGTGCCGGAGTGGTGTGCTCACGCACGGTTTTGAGCAGACTGTCCTTGGTAAATGGCTTGGTGAGATAGGCGTCGGAGCCTACCATTGCACCGCGCGCCCGATCGAACAAACCATCCTTGGATGACAACATGATTACCGGCGTCGAATGAAATTTAGCGCTTTTCTTAATTAGTGCGCAGGTCTGATAGCCATCAAGCCTGGGCATCAGAATGTCACAAAATATTAAGGCCGGCTTGTGATCATTCATCTTGGCAAGTGCATCAAAACCATCATCAGCTAGAACCACCTGATATCCAGCCTGCCCCAGGAAGATCTCGGCGGAACGACGAATCGTGCTGCTATCGTCGATCACCATGATCTTGAGACTGCCGTTATCCAATGATGTTGTCATGACGTAATCTCAGTAAACTTCTGCCCAATATACGGCTACTGTAACAAAAAGCAAGATGCATTAGAACAACAGCTTCTAGTGCTTTTCTTCTACGTGGTTTTTCTGCAAAACTTGAAAAAATGTAACAATTGAAAAAATTGTAACATTGACTCTTGGAATTGTCTTGTTTGGCTTTATGCCGTTATTAAATAGCGACCATTTCAAAGTCCTCTTTGCGCGCACCGCATTCCGGACAAGTCCAGTTCATCGGCACATCCGCCCAACGTGTACGGGGTGCAATGCCCTCATCCGGCAGACCGGTGGCTTCGTCATAGACCCAGCCGCAGATCAGGCACATCCAAGTTTTGAATTCTTCATTTGATGATTCGTTATTACTCACAGTTGACTGCCCTTCAATCAAGTAAAATGCAAGGTCGGATATCTTAATCTACCGATCGTGCAAAACCAAACTTCACCACTAATACTGACTTTCGGCGCTACCGACCCGGTCGGTGCGATCGGTATACAAGCCGACTTGGCCTCATTTGCCGCAATGGGATGCCATGGGTTGTCGGTCATTACTTCGATCTTGATTGCCGATACTGCCCGCATTGAAGATAGCCAGGTGATCGACGCCGACTGGGTCGCCGACCAGGCGCGGGTCATATTGGAAGACATGCCTGTCGCAGCCTTCAAGGTGGGTGCGGTCGGCAGCATCGAAAATGTCTCTGTCATTGCAGAAATTGTGTCCGATTATCCCGACATTCCGCTGATACTTGATCCTTTTCTGTCTTCGATGCCGGATCAGGGACAGGATAGTGAAGACATGCTGATCGCAATCCGCGAGCTGCTGATTCCGCAGACCACACTGTTCCTCACGTCAGCGGTGGAAATGGCACGATTTGCCGAAACCTGGCGCGAACCGTCGACTGACGATACGCTGGCACTGGACGCAATGCGCATCATCGATATGGGTTGCGAATATCTGTTCGTAACCGGAACCCCTGGCGACATGCATGAGGTCGCCAATACTTTATTCGACGAATCCGGCATACTGCGCAACGATGCGTGGCAGCGCTTGCCCGGCTCTTTCAGTGGTGCGGGCAGTACGCTTTCGGCTACCATTGCCGCCATGCTGGCCAACGGCGTGGATGCGCCGGAAGCCGTGTTCGAAGCACAAGAATTCACGCATGCAGCACTGGCCAACGCCCATCGCCTTGGCATGGGAAAACTGACGCCGGACCGTTATTTCTGGGCACGCGAACCCGACCTGAACCCCAACCAATAATTCACTCCTTTTTTTCGTATGGCTTCCCAAAACGACATTCTATTTTCCCGAGCACAAATCAACACGCCGGGTGGCGTGAACTCGCCTGTTCGCGCATTCCGCTCGGTAGGTGGTACGCCACGTTTTATTACGCGCGCTGAAGGCCCGTACTTCTGGGATGCGGACAGTAAACGCTATATTGATTACATTGGTTCCTGGGGACCGGCCATTGTCGGTCACGCACATCCAGCCGTTATCAAGGCAGTGCAAGAGGCGGCCGCTCGCGGATTGAGTTTCGGAGCCCCCACCGAAGGTGAAATTGAAATGGCGGAAGAAATCTGCCGCATTCTACCTTCCGTCGAGCAGGTGCGGCTGGTTTCCAGCGGTACCGAAGCAGCGATGAGCGCACTGCGCTTGGCGCGCGG
>SXGU01559300.1_pt1 | contig 14032 bp, 6 predicted proteins | sample 3174531 | NCBI WGS metagenome assembly SXGU01 (sample SAMN11356863, study PRJNA531348) | freshwater metagenome | isolation source: freshwater sample F1-140 | place: China: Fuxian Lake, Yuxi | collected 2017-12-25
CTCCAGCACCGAAAGATCATTGAGCGCGGCCGAGTAGCTCGGGTTCAGCTCAATGGCACGCAGGTACGATTGACGGCTGGCGTCAATCTGGCCGACGCCGGCCAGGGCATTGCCCATCGCGTAATGCGCGCGGGCTTGTTGTCCACGCCCTGCGCGAACAGCACCGCGAGGCTGATGCGCTGCCGGAGAGTATCGCTTCCAGATCGGCCTATCTGTCGTTGCGGCGCAGCGTCGACGGCTGGCGACTCGTCGTGCCGGCAAGTGCGGTGGACTCAATCGCGAAAGAGATTGGCGATCCAAGGTAGGCGCAGCTTCAACCCGGCCGGCCAGACCGGGATCACTCCAAGATAATTCCGAGCCGCTCGACAAACGCGGCGCGGTTTTCCGCGCCGAGGTATGGCGGGGGAATGCCGTTGCCAATAAAAGTTCTTCCGTCCAGGGGCGTGTAGACGATCGCAAGATCGCCGTCCTCCCGTGCCTTCTCCAGCCAAACCAGGGCCGCTTCCTCGTCGCCGAGAAACGCGTGAAGCATGGCAAAGAGGAGCGCCCTCACATACTCGGACTCGGATCGCCGGACGAGATCCGCCAGCACCACTCGCGCCTCATCCTTTCGCCCGGCCTGGGCCAGCACACAACCCGTCGTCGCCACCATCCACGGCATATTACCCGACAATTCGGCGGCCTGCCGGAGTTCGGCCAGACCTTCTTCGATTCGACCGAGTGCAGCGTAAGCCAGGCCCAAGAGCCAATGCCCCATGAGGAATCGCGGCTCGAGATCGATAACGTGCCGCAGCCGCCGAGCCGCCTCCTCGTTGCGTCCGGCGCACAAGAGCATCCAGCCCAGGTGCGCGTTAGCGAACAACGAAAACGGCTCGATCCGAACCGCCTCTTCGTCGATCGCCACGAATTCAGCGTAACGGGAAAGCGGGACAAATGTGGACGCGTACCAGTAGCGGGCGGGCACGTAGCCCGGCTTCAGCTCGATCGCCCGCCGCAACGCCCGTTGGGCCGCGGGAATATTTCGATCGTAAGAAAGGAGGATGAAACCCAGCGCGCAATGCGCCTCGGCGAGATCGGGATCGATGGCCAGCGCCCGCTCAGCGGCGGCCCGGGCCTTGGGCATGACATCGTGGGGTCGCGCAAAACCATAAAACCCAAGCAAGGTGTAGGCGTCCGCGACACCTGCGTGGGCCAGCGCGTAGTCGGGATCGCGCGCCAGGGCCGCCTCGAAACAATGGAGACCCTTCGTCAGGCCTGCGCCGCGCTGCGCCCAGTAGTAGCGGCCCTGCAAATAGAGCTGGTAGGCTTCGAGGTCTTCCGTTGCCGCCTGCACCAGCGCCTGCTGGTCGCCGCCGGCGAGCTTCGCCTTGAGCTTTTCGACAATCATGCGCGCGATTTCGTCCTGCACCGCGAAGATATCGTCGAGCCCGCGATCAAAGCGCTCCGACCACAGGTGGAATCCATCCGCCGCATTGATGAGCTGCGCCGTGATGCGGATCTTGTTCCCCGCCTTGCGCACACTGCCCTCCAGCACCGTGCGCACGTTCAGCTTGGCGGCGATCGTCCGCAAGTCGTCGGCCTTGCCCTTGAACGCAAAGACGGAGGTGCGCGCGGCGACGCGCAGCTCGGGCACCTGCACGAGCGCGTTGATAATCTCCTCCGTCATGCCGTCGGAAAAATACTCGTTCTCCGCGTCGGCGCTCATGTTGGCGAATGGCAGCACCGCGATGGACTTGTCGTCGGCCGCCGGCGGAGCCACTCTTGCCGCCAGGCCATGATGACGAGACTCCGAGGGGAGCTCGACGCCCTCGGCGCGCGGTGCGGGACGGGGGCGTCCCGCCTCCAGATCGAGCCGACCCGGTTCCGATGGCGCCATTCGGGTGCGCTCTGACCACAGCTTGAGGAACCGCGCCTGCACGTCGGGCGACACGACTCCGCCCGCCAGTCGCGTCCACTGCACCTTGCGAAAACGCTCCGGCACCAGCGCATGGGCTTCGCTCGTGTCGTCAATCACGATGGGTAATACAAACGGCACATTGTGGGCGAAACCTTGCGCCCGCTCGGCCGCCAGATCCCACTCGATCCGAAAGTAACCTTCATGTCTCGCCTGCGTGTGCGCCGAGACCACCGGCAGGAAAAATACGCATTCCCTGATCTGCCGGCGAATCTTCGCGTCCCACTCGTCGCCGTGCTCGAGCCCGCCCGCCCGATCGAACCAGACGCCCACCCCGGAGGCGCGCAGGGTCTCGCAAATCCGTCGCGCCGCGTCCGCATCCTGTGAGGCGTAGGACAGGAACACGGCATTGGGGGCTTCGCTCATGGTTGGTCGATTCAATCCACCGCAAGAAACGCAAGGAATGCGGGCTCAGAAATTTCCCTTCACGCCCATCTGAAACGTCACGCCATACTCGCCCTCCGCCGCGTATTTCACGTAGCGCGGGCTGCCGATCGCGTAGGCCTCGTTCTGATCGCGATCGTTGAAAATATTCCGGCCCGCCAGGTAGAACGCATAGTTCCGGCTGAGCCGCACGTCGATCGACGCATCGAAACGCAACCGCTCCGCCGCATAATTCCAACCCGCCGCCCCGAGGTTGCCCGCCCCGACCGTGCCAACCCGCTTCTTGCCGACGAGCGTCCAGCGGCCGTTGAACACGATCGGCCGCCGGTTGTAGGCGAAGCCCCAGTTGATCAGTTTCGGCGAGAAACCGCGGAAATCCGCCTCCGCCGGACCCTTGTTCCGCACCAGCGTGGCGTTGGCGAAAACCCGGAACGGCCGCGCAAAATTCGCCCCGGTGAAAAAAGAGAGCGGCTGCGACACGTTGAACTCCCAGCCGTTGATGTGCGCGATGCCATTGATGTTGCCGGGCGCATTCACCTGGTAATCGACGAACTCGTCGCTCAACCCGATCGACTCGAGAAAGCCGGCGGTCGCGATGAAATTCCGCGTCGCGAAGAAATTCTTGATCTGCTTGCGGAAAAACCCGGTCGAGAGTTCCCCGCCGTTCGGTGAGTAATACTCAAGCCGCACGTCGAGGCTGTTGGCTGTCCACGGGATCAGCGCCGGATTTTTCGTCGTGATCGTGCCGAGCGCCGAGCCGGTCGCACTGGAATCGGGATTGAAGTCGACCTGGCTGACGTTGGTCGCCCCGAGGATGTTGCCGAAGTCGGGCCGGCCGATGGTGCGGGCGACGCCAAGCCGGCTGATCACGTTCGGCGTGATATTGTAGGAGGCGTTCAGGCTCGGGTAGTAATCGCCGTATTGCTTCTGCAGCCGGGCGCCGAGTTTCTTGTAAATCAGTTTGTCGATCTCGATGCCGTCAGTGGTGATCGGAATCGGGCGGTTCTGGGCGTTGAGGATGAGCGCGCCGGTCGTGGGATTGCGCTGATACTGCGCCTGGTTGTCCTGCAGCACGGTGCGACCGTCGTCAGTGGTGCGCTCATAGCGGACGCCCGCGAGGATGCGCAGCCGGTTGCTGAGCAGCGCGCCATCTCCCATCAGGTAGACCGAGTCGAGGCGCTCGGTGATCTGCTCGGTGTTCCGGGCGTCGGCCTGCAGATCGGTGCGGAGATTCGCCGCCGTCCGCTCGAAATACTGCGGGTACTGTTCGTAGAGCTGCCAGGCGCGGCGACCGCTGGTGAACTGCGGCTGCGGGGCGTTGCGCGGCTGGTGAAAGTCGAGCATGGCGTAGTTGGTCAGATCGACCGGCGCCCGCGCCACACTGTCGTCCGCGTTGTTGGCGATACCGTCCGGGCCGACGTAGGTCGGGTTGAACGATGACGTGCGCCGCGCGCGATACGACTCGTTAGTCGAGACACCGGTCTTGACGGAGAAGCTTGTCGCGCTCGTGAAGAACTTGCGCTTCACGTCGATCCGCGCGCTCCTGGCCGTGCTGTCGTTGTCGCGGGTGCCGTTCGCGCCATTGAGGAAGAAATTGTAGTTTTGGAGATTGAGCGGATTGACCACCTGGCCGGCGGCATCGCGCACGGTGATGCGGCCCGGTTGGTGATCGCTGAAGCCATCGAGATCGATTGTCGCGCCCTGGATGCGGGCCGACGATGTCTCGAACTGACGATGGGAGATCGCGCGGTAGGATTGATCGGAGAAATTATAGCCGGCGCCGCCCGTGATGTCCCAGTTCGCCCCGATGTGCCGGTAGTTCAGCCGGAGGATGTTGTTTCTCACGCGCACGTAGCGGGCGGTGTTGTTGACGTTCAGCGTGCCGGAGCCGGGGCGGCCGTGCGTGAAATCCGGGCCCCAGGAAACCGGGTTCGTGCCGGTGTTCATGGTGAAGACATGCTGTTCGTAGTCCTGCACGAGCCAGTTGCCCGAGTAGACGAACGAGAGCGTGTCGACCGGCGACACCTTCCAATCGAGCCGCGTGCCGAGCGAGTAACGGTGCTCGTAGACGGGAAAGACGTTGTAGGAGTATGTCGTGAGGTAGGGATTGTCGACCGTCGCACGGAGTGGATTCGTCGCGGCGGTGATGGCCGTGTTGAAGGTGCGGTTGATCCGGCGGGCGACGCCAAACTGATCGTTTTTCACCGCGTTCACGGAAAATCCGAAGTTCTTGGAAACCGGCACCGTGTAGGAGATATCGAAGTCGGGCTGGTAGTGGAACGTCTTCTTCTGGTCGTCGCCATCGCCGCCGCCGGGCTGCGGATTAAAGGGCAGGTCGTGCTTGTTCTTGCTCACATAGGTCTTGAACCGAAACTCCGGCCGGCTCGCCTCGAACGCCGTCCGGCTCACCATGTTGATCGAGCCGCCGAGGCTGGAGGCAGGCATCTCGGGCGTCGGCACCTTGTAGACTTCGATGCGCGAGGCGTTGCTGAGCGAGATGGCTTGCAGGAGAGTGTTGCGCGTGAGGCCACCGGACCCGGCCGAATTCACGTCGTCGCCATCGAGCGCGATGTTGGTGTAGCCTGACGGCATGCCGCGGAGGCCGATCTGCACAGAATTCATCTGATCGGTGCCCACGTCGACGCCCGGCAAATATTTCAGGAATTCACCGAGATTATTCTGGATGATGTCGCCCATCGCGTCGGTGTGGAGGACGGTCTTGATGTTGCCCGCGAAACGCTGCTCGTTGATCGCAATGGACGCGGCGCTGGTGTCGCGCGCGGCGCCGACGACGAATTCGTCGAGCTTGAGCACGCCATCGCCCGCGGCAACGGCGGTGCCGCCAGCCAGGGAGACGAGCGTGAAGTCGCGCCGCACCGTTTCGCCGGCCGGCAGTTTCACCGCGGCGGTCTGAGGTGCGAGCCCGGTGAAAAAGGCCTGCACCGTGACGTCGCCAGCCGGCAGCTGCGGGAAGCGATACTCGCCAAACGCATCCGTGAACGCCTCGCGATTGGAGCCGACGATTGTGACGCGGGCGTTTTCGAGCGCGGCGCCGGCGGCTTGGTTGAGCACGCGGCCGGTGAGCGTGGCGGTGCCGGTGGTCTGGGCAAACGCGGAGAGTGCCGCGAACGCCAGGGAGGCGAGCACGGTCGTGGTCAAACGCGTTGCAACTCGCCGGGAAGCGGGAGGTGGCATCAGGGGAGGTGGTTGGTGGTCACCTTGAGAAAAACAGCGTCTGGCACCATCGCCAACGTTTTTTCCGGGCCAACCGTGGCCCGCGGCGCATCGGCGGGTCGACGGTGAATAGTGTTTCGATGGATCGGCGGTTTCCCAACCGTCGCCACGCGATCAATCGCCCCGGGCGCTTGGAAAGCGCCCGTCCTGCCCCAACCCGCGTCCAGCGGCCATCGGCCCTCGTTTCGTCGCAGGCGTGTCGACAGCGGACGGAATTTCGTTTCAGTTGGGTCCGCGCGCAGGGGGTCGCCGCTCCATTCCACCAATGGGTCCCCCACCGGTCTGGCCCGCGTCCTGCTCCCCACCCCAACAACCAATCCCCCATGACTTCGCTTGTCCATCGGACCGACCCACGCTACAATCTCCGTCTCGCCTCCGGCCTGCTCTGGCTGGCGCTCACGGCCGCCCTCTCCGCCCAAACCACCCCACCACCGCGGCCGACCGAGAGTGCCCAGCCCGTCCAACTCGAGGCTTTCACCGTCACCGGCTCCAACATCCGCCGCACCGACACCGAATCCTCCCTGCCCGTCACCCTCATCGATCGCGAGGACATGGACCTGCGCGGCATCTCCACCCCCGCGGATCTTTTCGACACGGTCACCTTCGCCGCGCCACCGTCGCTCAACGAGCAGGAAGGGGCCGGCCAGAGCGCGCGCGGCGACAACACCTCGATCGATCTTCGCGGACTCGGCTCCGGCAGCACGCTCGTCCTCGTCAACGGCCGCCGGATGCCGCCGCATCCCATCTCCCAGGGCGAATTCGGCACGCCCGCGCTCTCGGTCAACATCAACACCGTGCCGGGGGGCCTCGCCTCGCGCGTCGAAATCCTGCGCGACGGCGCGTCCGCCATCTACGGCTCCGAGGCGGCGGCCGGCGTGGTGAACTACCTCGTCACGCCGCGCTTCGACGGCCTGCGCACCACGCTGCGCGGCTCCACGACCGAAGACGGCGGCGGCGGCGAGTCGCGTTTCACGCTCACGTGGGGCGACGACAAGCTCAACGGTGGCCGGACCCGCATTTCACTCGGACTGGATTTTCTGCGTCGCGACGCGCTGATGGCCTCCGACCGCTGGTATGCGGCGGACTCCGACCTGCGGCGCACCACCCGCCTCCCCGCGCCGTGGAATGGCCAGCCTTTCACCCTGCCCGGCGCCACGGCGCTGAGCCGCGACAACGATTTCAACAATTCAAGCAACATCAGCCGCTTCGGCTACTTCACGCGCGGAATCGCGAACCCTGACGGGTCGATCACCGGCACCCGTCCTTCGGCCAACCGCGGTATCAACATCGCCACGACAATCACCACCCAGTCACCGGCGGCATCGATTAGCACGGCCGGCGGCTTCTATCTCGTGCCGCTGGCCGACGGCCGCGTCGGTTTTCATCCGTCGACCACCGTACCGGTCGCCTCGATCGACAGCCACCTGAGCGGTTACTACCACAACGTCAACGACAGCACCTACATGGTGCCCAAGACGGATCGCCTGAGCCTGGGCGCCAGTGTCGATCACCGCCTCAACCCGCGGTTGACCGCGTTTGGCGACCTGTTCCTCTACCGCGCCGAATCGGTCACTGGCCGCACGGGAGTGCAGATCGACGCGGCCGATACCCGCAATCTTTCGCTGGGTGTCGACAATCCCTACAACCTTTTCGGCTCGCGTTTTTACCACGCCACCGGCGCGCCAAACGCCGACGGCAGCACGCGCTTTGTCGGAGACCCGTCGCCAATCGTGCTCAACGGCGTGCGTCCCGCCGATCACAAGAACCGCAATATTTTCGTGCAGAGCACGTCGTTCCGCGCCACCGCCGGTCTCCGGGGCAAACTCGGTGACGGCTGGGAATGGGAAAGCGCCCTGCTTTACGGCGGCGCGCACACCAAGGACGTCGAGAACCGCAACATCCGCGAATCCAAACTCGCCGCCGCGCTGCAGAGCTCCAACCCCACCACCGCCTACAACCCCTTCGGCTTCACCTTCCGCGTCGATCCCGCGACCAGTTTTATCACGATCGACCGTCCCTACTCGAATCCCGCCGCCCTGATGGAATCGATGACCGACACTTACGAGCGGCAGGCGTGGACCGGCCTCGGCATCGTGGATTTCAAGCTGAACGGAAAAATCTGGTCGATGTGGGGCAACGATGTCTCCGCCGCCGCCGGCGTCGAGGCGCGCTACGAATCCTACAAGTTTCGCACGCCGCCCTACTCGGGCCCGGCCCCGGCGAGCGACACCAACCCGTTCATCCGGCGCGGCGACAACGATTTTATTTTGCTCAGCCCCAACGACAGCGCCGATCTCAACCGCACGGTCTACTCGACCTTCGCCGAGGTGTTGTTGCCGTTCGTGACCCCGAAGAACGAGGTGCGCTTCGCCCGCTCCGTCGAGCTCTCGCTCGCCGCGCGGCTCGAACATTTCCCGGGTTTCGGCAACGCCCTCAAACCCAAGGCCAGCCTCGGTTTCATTCCGGCGCGGTGGTTGAAGATCCGCGCCTCGGTCAACGAGTCGTTCAAGGCGCCGAACATCCTCCAGACCAATCCCGCCCGCCGCCAGGTGTTCGCCACGGGCGTCAGCGATCCCTACCGCTTCGAGGTCACCAACATCTTCACCGACGGCTCCACCGGCCGGACGGTTTTCCGCGAGGGAAATCCGGGACTCAATCCGGAGGAGTCGGTGAACTACACCGCCGGCTTCGTGCTCGACGTGCCCTTCGTCAAGGGCCTGGCGTTCACCGTCGATTTGTGGAAAGCCAACCAGAACAACCTTATCACCTCGGAGGGCGGCTCCGATCAGCTCCTCACCGATGAAGTGATGCTGGACGACGAAACGCAGCGCCAGCTCAGGGCCGGTGTGCCCATCGCCAGCGTCGACCTCGGATCCGGCACGGCCAACTACAAGGGAAACACCAAGATCAAACGCGCACCCGTGACGGCCGCCGATCGCGCCCTCTACAATACCTACAACACCAATCCCAACAACGCCGCCAACCGCCGTGGGGTCGTCGGCCCGGTGCTCGATATCAACGAGGAGTTCATCAACCTCGCCGGCCGCGATCTCGAAGGCGTGGAATTTGGCGTCGAGTATCGCCTCCCGCGCAGCGCGCAGCTCGGCGAGTTCACGTTTCGCGGCGAAGCATCGTATCGCCACAAATTCATGCTGCAGGAATCGATCGGCGCCGCTCCCGGCGACGACAACTGGGAGGACGGCCGCGCCAAGTGGCGCTTCAATGCGAGCCTGCGCTGGCGGAAAGGGAATTTCTCCGCCGGCTGGTTCACCAGCTATTTTGGCTCGTTTGTCGACACCAGCGCGGCCACCACGCTGGCCGTCTACGAGTATCTCGGCCGGCCCGGCTACATCGACAACACGACCACGACCAACGCGGGCACGACCCGCTATCTCCTCGAGATCAAACCCGCCGTCTCGCACAATTTCAACGCGGGTTACCGCTTCGACCGCCGGCACCGTTTCGCGCCGTTGCGCAACTCCTCCGTGCGACTCGGTGTGAACAACGTGTTCAACACCGATCCGCCCATCTCGGACTCAGGCTATGGGTATCAAAGCGGCAGCTACAACCCCCGCGGCCGCCAGTACTGGCTGGAGCTGGCGAAGGCGTGGTGAGGTTTCGACGCGCATCGCCCGATCCGCCCCAGTGTCTCCGGGGCGCATCTCCCGATTTTTCCCACCCTTTATCCGCGTCATCGGCGGTAAGTGCCTTGGCCGCTTCTTTGGCTGCCCTTCGACTCCGCCCAGGGCCTTGAGATATCTGTCGAAAAGGCGGCCGCCTGCCTCAGGGGAAAATCCCCCGGCGAGGCCTCCCGCAGATTCAGAAAGACCGCAGATGGTCGGATTCCGGGTCTTGAATCTGTGGCCTTTCTGAATCTGTGGGAGGCCCTGCGTTTCGGTCATCTTCGCGACGATTTTTCACTCCATGTAGGGCCGCACCTTGGTGCGTGCCTCACGTGGATTCTAAGTGCGTTCGGCGGCACGCAGCAAGCTGCGGCCCTACAAGCGCGGATATTGTCATGACCTTGGGTGAGGCCTTGAGCGGCGGTGCGAGTTACCCGAACTACCGCCCGCCGTTCTGCCTCACCCACGCCGCCGTCACGTCGGAAAAATCGGTGAAAACGCCATCGACTCCCGCGTCGCGAAACAGCGCGGCGTGCAACGCCTCCACCGAAGGACAGTTTTTCGGCAGATCGTCGCGCCGCACCGTATAGGGATGCACGACGAGTCGTTCCGCGTGCGCCAGTTTCACGAGCTCGGTGATGCTCGCGGCGGCACCCGGCGCGGGCCACGAGACAATCCGCCCAATCGTCGGCCCGATGCCGTCAACCATCGCCGCCAGTTCCTTGAGGCCCATGGAGGAGCAGAGGTAGTTGTGCTCGGTGCCATCTTCGCCTTTCGCCTTCGAGTCGATTAACATCACGAGCCGCCCCCGCCAGCCGAGTTCGCCCCGCAGCCGGCGCACTTCCGCCAGTTCGAAACACTGCAGAAAGCAAGCGTCCTCCTTCGTCGCGTAGCCATATCGCGACAGGATCGGCAGCACGGCTTTGCTGAGGTCGTGCCCCTGGGCGCGGTGCCACTTCGGCTGCTTGATCTCCGGATAAATGCCAACCGCCCGCCCCGTGCTGCGGTTGAGCGCCTGAATCAGCTGCAACTCCTCCTCGAGCGTCGCAATCTGAAACGACGAGGGGAAAGCTTGGGAGTCATAACGCTGCGGATACACCGGGCGGCCGGTCTTCACGTTGAAGCGCTCGCTCACCCGCAGCTGTTTCACCTCCGCGAGCGTGAAATCGAGCACGTAGAAACGAGCGTCGGCCCGCTGGCGGCCGGGAAATTTCTTTGCGACATCGCTCACGGTATCGAGGTAGATGTCGTGCAGCACCACCGGCACGTCGTCCCGGGTGAGCACGAGATCCTGTTCGAGGTAGTCGGCGCCGAGCGCGTGGGCCTGGGCCTTGGCCGCGAGGGTGTGCTCGGGCAGATAGCCGCTGGCGCCGCGGGGGGCGATGACCAGGGGGGCCTGGGCGAAGGCGGCGGCGGTGAAGACCGAGGCCAGCAGGTAGGGCCCGACCTCCGGGCGGGCTGCCGGCCATCGCCTTGCGTGCCAGGCCGCCCGGAGGTCGGCCCCTACCCTCAGCACCCGTCTTGGGAACAGCGTTTTCATTTGGAAAGCTCCCCGCTCGTTGTCTGGTGCCCGAGCGTCATCGCGCTGAAGCCCATCGTGAGCACACAGCACCCGATCATCGCGCCAAATACCCCGCCCCACCCCCAGTGGTCGGCGATCCAGCCGACCCCCGCGCCAGCGATGGCCGAGCCGAAGACGTAGCCAAAAAATCCCGTGAATCCGGCCGCCGTGCCCGCGGCCTTCTTCGGCACCAGATCGAGCGCGTGCAGCCCGATGATCATGATCGGGCCATAGACAAAGAACCCGATCGCGATGAGCGACGCCACGTCGATCCAAAGCGGCCCGTGCCGATTCAGGCCGTAGACGATCAGCCCGACCAGGGTCAGCGCCATGAAGAGAATCGTTGCCGGCGCCCGGCTGCCCTTGAAAATCCGGTCGGACATCCAGCCGCAGAGAATCGTCCCGGGGATGCCTGCAAATTCAAACGCCGCCCACGCCAGACTCGACTGCTGGAACGAAAACCCCTTCGCCGTCTGCAGGTAGGTCGGAATCCAGTCCACGACGCCGTAACGCACAAAGTACACGAACGCGTTCGCCACCGCGATCGCCCAGAGATATTTGTTGTTCAGCACATACCCGAAAAATATCTCCTTGAACGTCAAGGTGCGCTCGTGCGCCGCGGAATAATCGGGCGGATAGTCGTTCCGGTGCTGCTCGATCGGCGGCAGCCCGCAGCTCTGCGGCGTGTCGCGCAGCAGGCAGGCGATCACGATCGCGCAGAGAGCCGCGACGATGGCGGGAAAGTAGAACTTCGCGCCCCAGTCCTGAAACAACAGCACGCCCACCAACGCGAGTTTCGCCACGAGGCCGCCGCCGATATTGTGCGCCACGTTCCACACCGAAACGACCACTCCGCGCTCCTTGGTGCTCCACCAATGCACCATCGTTTTGCCGCACGGCGGCCACCCCATCCCGTTAAACCAACCGTTGAGCGTCTGCAGCACGACCATCGCCGTCAGCGATCCGTAGATCGCCGGCACCGTGCCAAACACGAAGGTCACGCCCGCCGTCAGCAGCAAGCCCAGCGTCATGAACCAGCGCGGATTGCTGCGATCCGACACCGAGCCCATGATGAACTTCGACACGCCGTAGGCGACGGAGAGTCCGGTCATCGCCGACCCCAGCGCCGCTTTCGAATACTCCGGGTGCTCCTTGAGGATGTCCGGCACCGCCAGCGCGAAGTTCTTTCGGACGAGGTAAAACGCCGCGTAACCCACGAAGATCCCGATGAACACCCGCCAGCGCATCCGCCGATACTCGGGATCGATCCGATCAAGCGGCAGCGGAGCGGCGGCCGGGGCGGGGGTGAGGAGGGAGAACATGCGGGGGCTGGATTGGAAAGGTGATATTTCTTATCGGCAACGTACTTCTCAGGGCGTCAGCTGACGCCGCGGCGCGTACCCGCAGCCATACCCATTCGGTCCGGGTGCGTTTTACCTCTGATAACGAAACCGCTAGATGGTGGAACCCGATGTCCTCATCGGGTTTTGAGCCGCGCGCTCTCCAATCAGTCCGTTGGGGACAACGGGCTCCACCTCGTACTGGATCGTTATGGGTTAGGCAGACTCAGGGTCCTCAGCTTGTCGAACGGACAAGCCACGCGCCCTACGGTGAGCGCATCGTGTCGGAGACATCGCCCTCCTTCTCGATTCGGCACCTCACCGCGTCAACTGCTCCCGCAGCCAGCCGGGCCGGTCGGTGGTGATGCTCGCCACCCCGAGGGCGATCCAGTGCTTCGCCACCGCCAAGTCGTTCACCGTCCACACATGCAATTGCAGGCCCGCTTCCTTGATCTGCTTCACCTCCGCCGCCGTCAGCGGCCAGGTGTGCTGCAAATCGAGGCCGGTGAGATCCGCCGCCCGCGCCTCGCGGATCACCTCGGCGAGCGTCGGCTGTTTTTTTGCCTTCGGCGTCTTGGGATCCGGCGCCTTGTAGCCGACAAGATAGAGCGTCGCGAGACGCGGGAGTGTTTTCCGCACTTCTTTCAATGCCTCATAGTTGAAGCTGATGATCGTGATATTTTTCTCCGACGCCCCCGTTCGCAGCAGAGCGCGGACCAGCTCCGGCACAATCTCCGGGCCAATCTTGATCTCCACCAGCAGCCGCTTGCCCGGCGGGACCAGCGCAATCTGTTCGTCGAGCGTCGGAAGTTTCTCGCCTGAAAATTCCGGCCCTTTCCACTTCCCCGCATCCAAGTCCCGCAATTCGTCAAAGGTCAGATTCGGAATGCTGCCCTCGTACCCGGTCGCGCGCCTGGTGGTCTTGTCGTGCGAGACGATGATCTTGCCGTCCTTGGTCAGATGGATGTCGGTCTCGACGGCATCGGCCCCCTGTCGCCACGCGAGTTTCTCCGCCGCAAGGGTGTTCTCCGGCGCGTCGAACGACGCACCGCGGTGGGCGACGATATCGACGGCGGAAAGCGGGGCGGACATGAGGGAGAATGCGGCGAGGAGACGAGTAGGAGAAAGGAGGGAGAACATGCGCGAAAAGGAATCTGGGAGCGGTGTTGAACCTAGCACGGATATTCGCAAAAGCCGCAAAGGCAGAACCAGTTTTCGCCCAGAGTGTGGCTTCGCTGGCGAGGAGAGCATGAAATATCCGGGCTCGCCCGCGACTTCACCCGGCGTCTTCCCACCGCTTGGCGCGCGCGAGGGCCTTGGACCAGCCGCCGAGGAGTTTTTTCCGCGGCGCGGTTTTCATCCCCGGCACGAAACGCCGGTCCGCCTGCCATTGCGCCGCGATTTCCCGCTGGTCCCGCCAATAGCCGACCGCGAGCCCGGCCAGATAGGCCGCGCCGAGCGCCGTGGTTTCGGGCACGCGTGAGCGCACCACGGGCACCCCCAGCAAATCGGCCTGAAACTGCATCAGGAGATTGTTCGCGCACGCTCCGCCGTCGACCCGCAGTTCCTTCAGGCGAATGCCGGAATCGGACTGCATCGCGAGCAGCACGTCGTGCACCTGATACGCGATGCCCTCGAGGGCGGCGCGGGCGAGGTGCGCCGCCGTGGTGCCGCGCGTGACCCCCGCGAGCAGGCCGCGCGCATATTGGTCCCAATGCGGCGCACCGAGCCCCGCGAACGCCGGCACGAGATAAACCCCGCCGTTGTCGGCGACCTGCGCCGCGAGCGCTTCGACCTCGGCGGAGGACTTGATGAGGCCGAGCCCGTCGCGCAACCACTGCACCACCGCCCCGGCGATGAAGCTGCTGCCTTCGAGGGCGTACTCCGTGCGTCCGCCCACGCGCCATGCCACCGTCGTGAGGAGGTTGTTTTTCGA
>SXGU01466979.1_pt1 | contig 14031 bp, 5 predicted proteins | sample 3174531 | NCBI WGS metagenome assembly SXGU01 (sample SAMN11356863, study PRJNA531348) | freshwater metagenome | isolation source: freshwater sample F1-140 | place: China: Fuxian Lake, Yuxi | collected 2017-12-25
CGGATGATTACCTGGCCAAGCCTTTCAACCCCCGGGAATTGCTCGCCCGTATCCGGGCCGTGCTGCGCCGTGGCAACACCACCACCAAAGCTGACCAGGATGCCGGCGAGTTGGCCCGCTTCGGCCCTTTCGCCCTGGATCTGGCGGCCCAGAGTCTGTCCCGGGAGGGTCAGGAAATTCCCCTCACCCAGGCCGAATTCACCCTGCTCAAGTTGTTCATCGAGCACCCGGGCCGGGCCTTGTCCCGGGACCAGATCATGGATTGGCTCAAGGGCTACGAGCGGGATCCCTTCGACCGCTCCATCGACGTGCGCGTCACCCGGCTACGCAAAAAACTGGAGGATGACCCGGCCAGTCCGGTCTACATCCGCACCATCTGGGGCCAGGGCTATCTCTTTTCCCCCAAGGGCAAAAGCGTTTGAGACTGCTCCCGGAAACCCTGTTCGGCCGCACCGCCGCCGCGCTGCTGGCGGCCTTCCTGGTGTTCGAGGCGGCTGCCTTCGCCGTGGTGTGGATCATGGTGATCGAGCCTCTGGCGCAACGTTCCGCCGACGACATGGCCGCCAAGATCATCCTGGCCGCCCAGACCTGGGTGGAACTCCCGCCCGCCACCCGGGCCGATTACGAGATGGAACTCGCCTTTCGCCACGACCTGGAACTGGGCGAGGCCAAGGATCGGTTGACCCAGTCGGCGGACCCCGGCTACTTCGGACGCCTGATCGAGACAACCTTGTCGGAACGCGCCAAGCAGAGCATCGCCTTGAAGCGCGGGCCGGACCCGGATTGGGACTGGCTGGAAATCCAGGTTTCCGGCAAGTGGCTGCGAATCGGTTACGACCGCGAACGTTATGCTTTGGAGGCGCCCCTGGCCGCAGTGGGCGTTTTCCTGCTGGGTGCTGCCCTGACTGTTTTTACCGCACTGTTCATGGCGCGCCAGTCCAGCCGGCGCCTGCGCGGCCTCGCCGAAAAGGCCAGGGAAGTGGGCCAGGGTCGCGATCCGGAACGCTTGCCGGAAACCGGCGCACTGGAGTTGCGCGAACTTACCGCTGCTTTCAACCGCATGGCCGAGGAAGTCCATAGCCTGCTGGAGAACCGGACCGTGCTGCTGTCCGGCATTTCCCACGACCTGCGCACTCCCATCACCCGTCTCAAGCTGGCCCTGTCCATGCTCGACGAGGCCGATCCCGCCATGGTGGCCCGCATGGAGCGGGATCTGGACGAGATGACCCGGCTCATCAGCGACATGCTGGCTTTCGCGCGGGCCTTGCGCATGGACGATCTGGCCGAATGCGACCTGAACCGCCTGCTGGATGATCTGGCCGCCCAGGCTTCGCGCCTGGGACCGGTCGAGTGGCATTCCGGGCCGCCCTGCCTGGTCCGCGTCGGCGAGGCGGCGGTACGGAGGGTCGTCGGCAACTTGGTGGAGAACGCGCGGCGTTATGGGGGCGATGAAGCAGTCACCCTGACCTTGTTGCGCGCGACGGGGGAGACTCGGATCGGTGTGCTGGATCGCGGACCAGGCATCCCGGCGGAACAGCGGGAGGCGGTATTCCGCCCGTTCTACCGTCTGGAACAATCCCGCAGTCGGGAGGAGGGAGGCAGTGGCCTGGGTCTGGCCATCGTGCGCCAGTTGGTGGACGCCTATGGCTGGCGCATCGAACTTTCTGGGCGGGAAGGCGGTGGCTTGGCAGCCGAGCTGGTGATACCCGCCTTGTGATGCCGGCCTGATTACTTCACGTGATACTTGAACACCATCACTTCCATCTTCAGAAAAGACATGCTGGTGATGGAAAGGCGCCGGGTGTGGGTATGGATGACCCGGGAAGCAGTGTCCGCCGCGCGTCGGATGCGGATCGTCAAACTGGGTGTCAGGCTTAATGTCATGGTGTCCTCCGTTTTCTCCACCGTGACATTGCAAGCCGCGTGCCGAGCCGGGATCGGGCCTGAAGGCCCGTATTGGCGCGGATATTACGGGATTTGGGTGATTACCCTGCGGCGAAACCCCGTGCAGTCCGTCAAATTTCCGTCACCCTGGTCAGTCAGCCCCCATGTCGCCCCAGTCCGCAGTGAGGGCGGACTGGATGCGGCCGCGCAGGGTGCCCACGGACAGCCAGATCAGCCAGGCCGTGCCCAGGACAGCCAAGCCCAGCAGCACGCCATCATCGGAACCCAATACCTCCCAGCGGGTGAAGCTTTCGCCTGGCCTGAAATAGGACGGAATCTCCTCCACTAGCCGTCCCGCGACGGTGAAGGCGATCAGGCCCAGGCTGCCCATCACCACCCAGCCGAACAGGGGAATCAGCCAGACCGTGGCCAGGGCGAAGCAGAACATGAGCAGGGGCAGGAACACGTCGAGGTCGTATTCCTCATGCAGGCCGAAGATGGGGAAGCTGGCCAGGGCGACCAGCACGGTGCGGCCCAGGTAGGCGGGCAGCGGGGATTTTCCGGGAACCCGCTTCGCCGTGCCCCGGCGGGCCATCTCCCGCTCGACCAGCTCGGCGACCCGGGCGTAGTTGTCTTCCTGGCATTGCACCAGCAGCAGGCTGCGCCAGGTGCCCTTGAACACGATGAGATGCCGCTCGGGGCGCAGGACCGCCCGGAACGCGCCGTCCCATTCCACGCCTTCGGCTTCCCGGGAACGGCCGATCAGGCCGGCGCCCAGCAATCCCGGCTTGCCGGAAAGCGCGCCCAGGACGATGGCCAGCCGGTTGGTTTTCTTGGCCACCGTATCCAGGGTTTCCATCAGGATGCCGGTTTCCGAGGCGGTGTAGCGCACCCGGAATTTGCCCCGGAACAGCACCGCCATGACGAGGAAGCCGAAAACCCATAGCCCGGCCACGATGGCCAGGAATGCCAGGGCCATGTCCGCCAAGGTGTCCGTTTCACCCTGGGCCGCGAAAACAAGGCCCAGGATCAGCATCATGACCACCCAGGTGGCCACCATGGCCAGGCTCCAGCCCTTGAACATCTCCGGGCTGAACAGGCGAAGATCGGTTTCCCAGACGATTTTTTCCTTGGCGCTCATGGCGGACTCCGGTCGATGGGGTGGGGTATCGCTGGCTTGCGGGAGAAGTATCCCGCGTCCAGCGCGTTCAGATTTTGGGCGGCGCGGGCGTGGTTGGGGTCGAGGCGCAGGGTTTCCAGGAAGGCGGCGCGGGCCGGTTCCGTCTGGCCGGTCAGGGCATGGGCGTAGCCGAGGTTGTTCCAGACCCGCGCCTTGTGCGGTGAGCGTGCGGCGGTGGCGCGCCAGAGACTGATCTCGTCGTGGTAATCCGCGTTGCGCAGGGCTGTGAACAGCATGCCGAGGATGGCCAGTCCCGCCGTCAAGCCGATCCAGCGCGGCGCAGGGCGCAGCGCCGGCAGGCTGGCCAGGGCCACGCCGCCGATCCAGTAGAGGCCCAGGGCGGCCAGGTAGAAATGCCGCTCGCTGGCCAGGTCGGCGCGGGGAATAAGGCTGTGGGTGGGCAGGAGCAGGAGCAGCCACCAGGCCAGGCCGAACAGCAGCCAGGGATGCCGCCGCCGAACGTGCCAGGCATGGATCAGCAGGCCGGCCAGAACGGCGGCTTCCAGCGCCGGAACGAGCGTCCAGCCGGCGAACTCCGGCAGGTCCGGATCGATGTTCAGGGCATGAGGGCGGAACAACTGGCCGAGCAGATGGAAAATGGCGTGGGTTTCCGACGCCAGGTTGGCGGCCAGGCCCCGGGGCGGCTGCGCGCTCAACAGATAGCCGTAGCCGAGCCAGAGGAGCAGACCGGCGAGGCCCGCCAGAAACGCGCCGATCAGCAACGCTCGCGTCAGGGCGGAGCGCCGGTCCTTGCCGTCGGCTTTATGCAGCAGCAATAACGTGAGCGGCAAGACCAAGGCCACCTCCTTGCTGGCCACGGCGGCGGCGAACAGCGCCAGGGCCAGCCCCCGCCAGAGCCGGGGTCGCGGCCTGGCCGGCGCCTCCAGCCAGCCCAGCAGGCCAGCCAGGCCGAAGGCGGCCATCAGGCTCATCGACCGGCCGCTGACGTAGGTGACCGACTCGGTCTGGATCGGGTGCAGGGCGAACAGCAGGGTGGCCAGGATGCGCGCCCGGGCCCGTTCCGGGCCTTGTTCCCAACCGGCCGCGACCGGCAGGTGGGCGGTCAGGCGCCAGACCAGGGCGACGTTGAGCAGGTGCAGCAGCACATTGACGGCATGGAAACCGACCGGACCCGGATCCGCCAGCCAGTTCAGCGCATAGGACAGCTTCAGCAGCGGCCGGATGCCCGGCATGGTGGCCCACCAGGCGGTCAGGGAGTGCACCGCCGGGTTGTCGACGAGGATGTTGAAGTCGTCGAACTGGAAGCCGGCGGCGAGGGCGTTGGCGTAGGCCAGAGCCGCCGCGACCAGCATCGCCGCAAGCAACCAGGGCGGCCCAGGTTCGCGGGCGGGTTGCCCGGTTGCTTGCGGTTGCTCGTTCCCGCGCGGGCGGGCCGGACGGTGTTTTGAACGTGCCCGCCGTTGCATCACGCTGTCATTTCCCGAATAGTCCCTTGAGAGATCTGACGGCATCGAGCAGTCCATCGACCTCCTTGATCGTGCCGTCGACCTGGGCATCCGCCGGATAACCCTCGACCCGGACGAAGCCGCGGTTATTCGACTCCGCGTTGTGCGACCAGGTGGCCGGGTCGGAATCGATCACCGTATAAGTGCCGGCCGGTAGCGTGATGTTCGGGTAGGCGGTCCAGTAGGCGTCTGGCACGCCGCCCTGGCCGGGACTGCCCGTGGCCTGCCAGGGGCCGTGGCTGCCGCCGTCTTTGCCTTTCAGGGCGATGCTGCCGGGCGCGGCGCCACGCGCGCTGTTCCAGTGGTAATCGCGAATCAGGGTGATGACGTGCGGCGCGGCCAGGGTGAACTTGGTGGCCTTCGCCGGGCCGTTCCCGACCCCGCCGATGTTGCCGACCTCGAAGATCAGTTGGCCCTGGACTGGCGCGGCGGTGTAGTCGCGCCCGCCCGGAATGGTGGCGACAGCCGGCGTGCCCGTCGCCGCGGCGCTGGGGTAGAGGCGGAGGATGTAGACGTCGGAGCCGCTCGGGCCGTCATCGTCGATCAGGACGCGGTTGGCGCCGTCCAGGCGTACCTGGCCACGGCCCCGTTCGACCTCGAAGCGGCCGATCCCGGCCATGCCCACCGGCATGGGCAGGCGTGACAGTCCGACGGCCAGGCCGTCGACCAGGAAACCGCCACCCGCTACCTTGTGCGAGGCAGGGCAGCCGCCATGGGTGCCGATCTGGTCGAAGGCGCGGTGTCGGTGGTTCAACCTGCCGTTGTCGAGACTGATCCAATCGCTGCCGTCGACGCAGGCTTCGATGCGGAGATGCCCCGTTCCGGAACGGCTGTCCGGCGTCGCGACGGGGCTGTCATAGCCGGTGTAATCGCGACCACCCGGAATGCTGGCGCTGTCGCCCATCCGACCGTAGACCTCGACCTCGTCCAGGTGGAACCAGTTGGTCTCATTGAGTTGGAGGCGGATATAACGGGCCGAGGCGCCGTTCAGTTGCACCTTGAGCGACTTGCCATCCTGGCCGCCGAACGCGCTGCCGCCGTGGCGGTAGGCCATGCGCCACTGCCGGCCGTCGTCGGACAACATGAGCTGCATGGTGCGCGCACGTTCGGCGCAGCAGTCGAGTCGGTTGAAGAGGCGCACCTCGTCGATGCTGGCCTGGCCGCCCAGGTCCACCTGCCACCAGGGGGTGGCCTCGCCGTTCGTGTGGAAGCCATAGCCGCCGTTGATGACGCCGTCCACGGCACCCTGGGCGTCATTTGCGCGCGACCATGGCGAGGTGCTGCTCTGGCTCGCCGGCTTGCCGCGCGCCAGGTTCATCCGCCCGGCGCCGCCGATGGGGGGCGGCGACACGCTGCCCAGCTTCAGGGTCTGTCGGATCATCGTGCCATTCGCCTTGCCGTTCGCCATGCCGTTCGCTATTTCCGCTTCAACCAGGAACCACTGGCCCGGATTGAACCAGCCGGAACTGTTGGTGTAGAGATCCAGCTCCACCCGGCCCGGGAATTCGCCCAGATTGGCCACGTGGCTGGCGTTGAGTTGGCGGCCGTCGTGGAACACGCCGAGCATCCAGTTGTTGCCGTTCTTCGTGTGCCAGATCTGGCCGCCCGACTTTTCGCCATTCTCGTTGGCGCTCCAGACGGAAAGGCTGGTCAGCGCGAACTTGCCCGGGGCATCCAGGGTGAGCCGGAAATGGCCGTCCTTGGTGCCGTTGGGCTGGCCGTTGCCCCAGTCGCCGACCCGGTCCTCGTTCATACCGTGCCAGGCGAATTCGGCGATGCGCGGTGTGCCGGTAGGCGCGATCGAGGCACCGGTCCGGGTCATGGACCAGTTCCAGTTTCCGCCGCCGTCGAAGCTGCCGCGCACCTCGCTGCCCGAGTAGGTTCCCGTGTAGCGCTGGTTGGGTCCGGGGCGCAGGAAGCGCAGGGTACGGCCGTCGAAGCTGAAGCCGCGCAGGTCTTCCCAGACACCGTGGGCGTCGAACCAGACCCGGCCGGAGAGACGTCCAGCGGAATCGCTCAATTCCAGCTTGCCGGTATAGCCGTTGGCGTTGATCGCCCAGGTGCCGGCCAGGCCGCCGACATCAGCCGTGGGAGGAACGCCGCCAGAACTCGCGCCGCCCCGTACGGTCCGGATTTCGCTTGGGTCGAGCGCCCGGTCATAGAGGCGAACGTCATCGATGGCGCCCACGAAATACTCGCCGTAGCCCGGGTTGCGGCCCAGGCTCAGCTTGCGGTCGCTGCCGCCGATCTCGCCGCTTTTTTCCATCACGGTGTCGTCCACCATCAGGCGCACCTTGCGCGTGGTTTGATCCCAGACGCCGGCGACGAAGGTCCAGCGCCCCTTTTCCACGGGCTTGAAGCCCAGCACGCCGCCCGTCCCCGCGAAGGCGGACCAGCCGGTGCCGCCGCCGCGCGGATCAATGCCCAAGGAGCGGTCGTAGCTGCCGTTGTCGTGCGACATGACCTGGCGCGTCGGGCTGGCGTCGTCGGCGCGCACCCAGGCGGTGAAAGTGAGGCGCGGGTAGTTGCCGGGATTGATGTCCAGAGGGAGTTCGATATAGGCCTTGCCGTCGAACAGCATGGCCCCGCCGGCGCGGCCGAAGCGGTCGGCGGTGGCCCTCGCGCCCTGTATTGAACCGTGGCGGTTGTTGCCGGACGCGTCGCGGGCATCGCCGTCCAGCGCGTAGGCGGCGATCAGGCCGCCGCCCGCTTGCGGGCTGGCGGCGGCCGCGCCACCGGGGGGCGGCGCGCTGGCGGAAGAGTTGGCCGGAGGAACGTAGCCGGGGGGCACATCGCCGCTCCGTTCGCCGTTCCAGCCGCCGCCGCTCGCGACGGGCTTGTCGCAATAGCTCCAGTTGCCGATGAACTTGCCACCGTCGAAGGTCCAGCGGATGCGGCCCCAGTGGTAGCGGCCATTCTTCGCCGTGGCGCAGCGTTCGCCGGAGCTGTTCTCGATCCAGTAGCCCTCCAGCACGTTGCCGTTCATCTCGCCGACGATCTCGCCGCCGTCGTTGTTGTAGCCGCCTTTTACCGCGCGGCCGCTCTGGGTCAGGGTGATTTCGCCTTCGCTGCTGCGCCACTTGCCGGCGACGTTGCCGCTGGCCGTGGCGATCGCACTGGCGCCGACGGCCGCTGGCATGGCCCCGGTTTCCACCGGCGGCCTGCCGGAGATGCCCTGACCCTTACGCTTGTCAGCAAGCTGTTTCTCGGCGTCGAGCACCGGCGGATATTTGGGATGCAGCTTCTTGGCCGCATCGATTTCCTTCTGGGCGTCGTCGGGCTTGTTGCCTTGCAGCGCCTTCCTGGCCCGGTCGACTTGCTGGCGCACGGTTTTCCGCTCGTCATTCCAGCGTTTGCCCAGATCTTTCGCCTCGGTGTTCTTGGGATCGAGGCCGGCGGCGGCGGCGGCCAGGTTGATCGCCTCGTCGAGCTGGCCGTCGTTGGCCTGCTGCTTGGCCTGTTGCATCTTGTCGTCGGCCTCTTTCGACTTCGGCGCCTGCCGGACATCGTTATCACTGACCGAGACACTGACCCCGGTCTCGGCCTGGCCGAGCAGAAGGTTGTCGGCGTCGGTCACCTCAAGGCGCACCGTGTAGGAGCCGGTATTGCTGCAATTGAGCCGGAGCTCGCTGCCGGCGCCGGGCAGGCCGCACGAGCCGGACGGATCGACCGTCCAGCGGTAGCGCGGCGATTGCGGTGCGGGCGTGACCTGGGCGGTGAGGAAGATGTCCTGGAAGGTGGCGAACTGGCCTTGCGGGATGTCCTTCATGCCGCAGTTCTTCGCGTTGCCGAGCTGGGTGTCGCACACCCAGACCTGCAACTGCGGGCCGCGCGCCTTGGGCGGACTGATCTTCACGTCGTAGGCGGCGCCGGTGTAGGTGCCGGCGATCTTGGCGATCTCGTCGCCGTGGTGCGGCACCCGCGCCAGGACGTCGAGCTTCATGGGCTTGGCGTCCTTGACCTTGAAGCCGATCTCGCCGGCGTTCTGGGTGTACTCCATGCGGTTGCCGGAGGCCGGGTCGAACCAGCGGTAGTCGATCAGCTTGCCCGGTACCTCGGGCTTGGCGACGATCTTCACGCGCACCTCCTGGCCGACCTTGCCCTGGCCGTCGGGCGGCGTGAACTGGAGGCTGAAGGCCGTGGCGACCACGTTGACCGTCTTCTGGTCGGTCTCGCCGATGGTCTGCCAGGCGCCCTCGATCATCTGGTGCACTTCGCACCAGACCTTGATCTGGCCCATGCGGTCATAAGTGACCCAAGTGGTGCCGTCGCTGCTGGTGGGCGGCTCGAAGGTCAGGCCGGGCTCGGATTGCCAGATGAGGCGGTAGGCGCCTTCCTTGGCCTCCGCGCGGGGGCGGGGTGCCGTATTGGCGCTGGCCGTGATGGGCGGCGGCGGGTTGGCGTCGTCGAATTGCGGCGCCACCGAGACGGCTTTGGACGGGTCGACCTTGACCCGAATGCATTCGTCGTAGGGGTTGCTGCTGGTATAGGCGCGTCCGGCGCAGGGGTCGGGCGGCGGCTGGAAGTCGGGCAGGCCGTTGATCTGCAACCGGCTGCGGCTGCCGTAGTAGGCCTGGCCGGGCAGGCCGGCGAGTTCCAGTTTCAGCGGCGCGACCTTGATGGTCAGGTTGGCGCCGGCACGTTTGCCCTCGCTGTCGCTGACCGTGACAGCGACCTGCTGGCTGCCCGGCCGGGTGATTTTGGCCTTGGCGCGCTCGTTCGCGCCGACCGCGCCGGTCCATGAATAGGAATACGGGAAGCGGCCGCCCTTGGCGCTGGCGTTGACCTCGGCCTCCTTGCCGAGCGGCACGGGGGTGTTGGGGCCGCTGATCGACACGTCGAGCTCGCCGGTGCCCTTGGGCGCTTCGCCCTCGGGGCCATCGGCCGTGCAGGAGCCGTAGACCGCGAGGCCGCGCCCGCCGGCGTTGTATTCGCCGTCCATGCGGATGCCGAAGCCGCCACTGGTGGCGCTGACCGGGATCGGGATGGTGAGGTTGAAGCTGGCCGTGTTGTAGCCGGGCGAGCCGGACTTGATGTAGGTGCTGTATTCCTTGTGTTCGCCGCCGGCGTTGACCGAGACCGACAGGGTGGCGCCATACCCGGCGCCCATGCGGGCGGTGCCGGATACGGTCATGCTGCCGTTGCCCAGGCGGCCCTTGTAGATGCGCGAAGTGGTGAAGCCGGGCTTGTCCTTCATCTCGGGCAGGCTGCAACCGCTGAAGCTGTAGGAGATCTGCATGCCGTTGAAGGGTTCGCCCGGGAATTGGCCGCTGGCGCTGCCGCCGGCGCCCTGCTTGGCCGGCTTGGCGGGCTTGCCGTCGGGGCCGATGACAGTAGTGCCGCCCTGGCCGCCGTCGTCCGGTTTGACGTCTTTATCCTTGTCCTTGTCCTTGTCGGGATCCTTGCCGCTGGGCGTCAGGGAGAGGGTCTCGCTCGGCGTCGCCGTGAGGCCACGGCCGTAGACCACGCTGCGGGTCGCGTCCAGATAGCCGGGGGCGCTGGCGGTGAGGGTGTAGCGGCCCATGGGCACGGCCATCACCACCTGATTGCCGGCGGCGCTGGCGCTGACCGGCTTGCCCAGTTCGTCGGTCGGAGTCAGGGCGATCTTCAGCCCGCCGACGGTTTTCCTGGCGTCCTTGGCGTCAACGGCGGTGGCCGTCAGCTGCACCGGGCCCAGCTTGGTCAGCCAGTCCTTGTACTCGGCCAGGACCTTGTCGCGTTCCTTGATGTGGCCGGCGGCGTAGTCCTTCATCCAGGCCTTCTTCAGACGGGTGTTGCCGTCCTGGTAGGGCTTGATCCAGGCCTCGTGCGCGAAGGCGCGGTCCAGGTAGGGCTGGTCGGCGCTGTCCAGGCCGGCCTTGGGCAAGAAGGTGCGCTTGATCGCCAGCAGGGCGTTCGCCATGGCCTTGCGCGCGGACTCGATTTGGCCGGTCCAGGCGCGGGCGGCGGCCAGGTCGGGTTCGGCTCGGCCGCTCAGGAACAGGTTGCTGGTCAGGTAGCGGGTGTTGACGTCGGTCGCGGCCTTGGCCAAGTGGCTGGCGGCCTGGTCGCGCAGGGACTGGATCTGCTTGTAGGTGTCCAGGTATTTCTTCACCACTTGGGCGGCTCGGGTGGTCTCGCTCTCGGTCGGGGCCTGGCCGAGGGCGCCGCGCTTGACGTCCCATAACCAGTTGACCAGCTTCTTGAGGTTGCTGGTGTCGACCTCGGCGTCGAGGCCCTTCATCACCTCGTCCTCGATGGCGAGGTCGGCGGCGACCTTGCGCAGCTCGGCGAACAGGTCGGGCAGCATGCCGCGGCCGAGGGCGTCGTCGGCCTGCTTGCGGTCCTCCAGGTGCTTGATCAGCTTGACGACGTAACCGAACTTGACCTGTTCCCAGCGGGCCAGGCCCTTCTCGGCCAGGCGGTCCAGCAGCAACTTGCCGACCGCTTCGTGGTTGGCCATCTCTTCCAGGAGTTGCAGAGCCGGGTCGCTGGCGGCCAGGTTCGCTTTCAGGGTGGCATCGACATCGAGCCACTCGGTCAGGCCGTTGAAGTTCCTGATGTAGGCCTGCCAGTTGACGTGGCCGGCTTCGACTTCCTTGTTCAGGGCCTCGACCTGGTCCTTGCGCATCTCGGCGAAGCGGTGCAGATCAAGCGGCATGTTGTTGTGGAAGGTGCGCACCAGGCGGTATTGGCCCACCTTGGCGCCCTCGTAGGTCTGCACTTCCTCCAGTTTGAAAATGGCGTCGGCGTACAGGCCGTCGGTGAACAGAGCGAGCTGTTCGTTCCAGTAGGTCGAACGCACCTGGGTCCCGATGGTGGTGCCCAGGCCCCAGGCGGCCTCGGGCAGGCCGAAGGGCGGGATCAGGGTAGTGACCACGTCCCAGCCGGCGCGCAGGGTGTTGCCCATGACCGCGCTCTCGACCGCGCCGCCGAACGGGATGCGGCGCTTGAATATCTCGGTGGCGAAACCGCCCCAGCCTTTTTCGCTGTAGGCATCGCGGTAGGCCTGCATCTCGTCGACCAGGCCGTACACCATCATGAACTTCATGCCCTGGCGACCGGCCGCGGTGGCCTGGAGTTTTTCGTTCAGGTACAGGTTGGTGCCCTTGATCGTGCTCGATACCTTGGTCTTCAACACCGACAGGCGGCTGGTCGTCTCCGAGCGCAGGCGCGGGTCCATGCTGGCCTGGCGGACCTGCTTCATCTCGGCCTCGAACTCGGCGAAGTCAGCGTCGCCGCGTAGCGGGCCCAACAGGCGGTCGTCGATGATGTCGAGCAACTGGTTGCTCTTCTCAACCCCGGACATGCTCAATTCGGCGGCGCGGGCGGTGCGCTCCATGATGTAGCCGGCCACCATCTTCAGACGCGATGGGTCGGGGTACTTGGCCTCGGCGTTGAGCAGTTCCTCGACGAACTTCTTGTCCTTGAGTTCCTCGGCCGACAGCGTCTTGACCCCGAAGCGCTTGCTCAGGGTGTCCAGCATGGCGCGCACCTTGGCGTTGTTGGTGCGCACCTCGATCGGGATGTCGGCGCCGTGGGCGGCCTTGAGCTCGGCCTCCACCATATCGACCAGGTCGACCATCTCCTGGCGCAGCTTGGCGACGTCGTCGTCCACCTTATCGCCTTTGCCCTGGCGTTCGAGGAGGTCGCGCAAGCGCCCGTCCAGTTCGTTGGTGCGGGCGTTCGAGCCCTGGCGGACAGTGTCCCACAGGGCCTTGCCAGCGTCCTGGTGGAAGCGCTCCACGGCGGCGGCGTCGATGGTCAGGACCAGCTTGTTGGTGCCCATGTCCCAGACCGTCTGGGGCGGGCTGCCCAGGTGATCGGAGATGAGCCGGATCATGTTGTCGCGGGTGACCTTGGTCTGCGGCTTGGCGTTGGCCAGCTCGGTGATCTGCTGGGCGAAGTGGGCCAGGCCGGCGTTGGCCGGCTGGCCGCCAGCCTTGTCCAGGGCCTTGTAACTGCGGTCGAGATATTTCGCCGCCTTCACCACGGCGTTCGAGAGGTCGAATATCCTGGGCTGGACGATGTCGTGCTGAAAGTGGCGCGCCATCTCCATGGACAGGCCGGGTTCGGTGTTTAGGACCGGCTGCTTGGTCTCGATGCCGGCCGCGTCGGCCAGTTGCCGTTCGATGGTCAGGATGGCGCCGACGCGCATGGCGGCGCCGTCGCCTTCGATCCGGGTGCGATTGCCGGTGGTCATGTCGACCACCTCGTTGATCTTCAACTGCTCCTCGGCGAAGGCCATGCCGTGGCGGCCGATGTAGACCTCCAGGCCGGCCTTGCCGTGGGCGGTGGCGACCGAGTCGATGGCGGTCTGGTTCAGCTTGGTGCGCCGCTCGATGACCTTGGCATAGGCCTCCTTCATGGCCTCGGCCAGAGCCGTGTCGTTGCTGACGAAGCTGAAGTCGATGTCACCGGTGAAGGTGAGTGAGCGGTCGGCCTGGTTGGCCCACTTGCCGACGTGGGAGATGATCAGCTCGAAGCCGTTGGCCGGAGTGCGCCCGGCGTCGACGAACTGCTTGACCACCTCGTCGATGGCGGCCAGGGTCTCGGCGCGCCGCCAGGTCAGGATCTTCTGCTCGACCGGGGTGCCATTCTCGGAAAAGGTCGGCCCCATGATCTGGCGGGTGAACGACTGGTCGGGGTGGTCGACCAGGCGCTTGCGGACATTGATCACGTCGGTCATCTTGCCGCCAGCGGCGGCCAGGCCTTCGTAGAATTGCTTGGGCGAGCGCTTGCCTGTGTTGACCTCGAACAGCATGCGGGCGATGCGGACGTCGAGGTCGGGCATGCCCATGGCCCGGGCCAGTCCTTCCAGTTTTACCGCGGCGGCATCGTTATCTCCGTCCTTGTTGTCCGGCTTGCCCAACACCTTGACGCTGGTCTTGTAGGTCTTGCCGTTGATGCTGACCTTGACCACGCCGTTGCCGGCCTTGATGCCCTTGAAGCGGGCGCGGTCGGAGTCGCCTTGCAGCAGCTGCAGGTTCTCGCCGGGCTCCCAGTCGCCGACCATGGCAATGAACGGCTTGCCGGCGATGGTCACCACCACCTCCTCGCCGACGGCGATTTCCGAGTTGTCGGCTTTCAGGGAGGCGGCGAAAGCCGGCAGGGCGAGCAGCCAGGCAAACAGCAGGGCCCACAGGGTGAGCCAGGAAAGGCGGGGCAGGGGGCGCGACATTTTCTTCTCCACAAGAGGTCAGGCAAACCTCCCGACCCGTCTATCAACAGATGCACATATCCAATTTAGATATTGGCGCCCGCTCGGCAATGTCGGGAAATCGACACCGTTCGTGTCCGATGGCTGAACGGTTAGAATTCGCCCTCTTTTCAACGCTTTCCCAGACCATGCCCGCTTTTCAGGACATCATCCTTACGCTCCAGAAGTTCTGGGGCGACCAGGGCTGCACCCTGTTGCAACCCTACGATCTCGAAGTCGGCGCCGGTACCAGCCACACCGCCACCTTTCTGCGCTCCCTCGGCCCGGAACCCTGGAAAGCCGCCTACGTGCAGCCCAGCCGC
>SXGU01010245.1_pt1 | contig 14029 bp, 14 predicted proteins | sample 3174531 | NCBI WGS metagenome assembly SXGU01 (sample SAMN11356863, study PRJNA531348) | freshwater metagenome | isolation source: freshwater sample F1-140 | place: China: Fuxian Lake, Yuxi | collected 2017-12-25
ACTTCCTGCCTGCGCTACCGGAGATCCTCCTGCTGGTGGGTGCCTGCGCGCTCATGATCACGGACCTGTTCGTGAAGGACGAGCGCCGCGCCGTAAGCTTTGCGCTGGCGCAGGCGGTGCTGCTCGCCTGCGTCGCCGCCACTACTTTCGTGCTCTGGGGCACCGGCGGCAAGCTGCTCTACAGCTTCCACGGCCTGTTCGTTGCCGACGTGCTTTCGCACCTGCTCAAGCTGGCGGCCTATGTCTCGGTCGCCGCGGCGCTGGTGTATTCACGCCAATACCTGCTCGACCGCGGCCTGCTGCGCGGGGAGTTCCTGACCCTGCTCCTATTCTCGCTGCTGGGAATGATGGTGATGATGAGCGCCAACAGCTTCCTCAGCCTGTACCTAGGACTGGAGCTGCTGTCCCTGTGCCTGTACGCCCTGGTGGCGCTGAACCGGGATTCGGCGCAGTCGGTCGAGGCGGCGATGAAGTATTTCGTGCTGGGTGCGCTCGCCTCGGGACTGTTGCTCTACGGCATGTCCATGATCTACGGCGCCACCGGCTCGCTCACCATCGCGGAGGTGGCTAAGCAGGTGGCCCTGCTCTCGCGCGACTCAACGCAGCACACCTTCCTGGTGTTCGGCCTGGTGTTTTTGGTGGCGGGACTTGCCTTCAAGCTGGGCGTGGTCCCGTTCCACATGTGGATCCCGGACGTCTACCAGGGCGCGCCCACCGCGGTGACCCTGGTGATCAGCACGGCGCCCAAGCTGGCGGCCTTCGCGATGGCGATCCGGCTGCTGGTGAACGGCCTGCTCGACCTCGCCGCCGATTGGCAGCAGATGCTCGCGATCCTGGCGGTGCTGTCGATGGCGATCGGCAACCTGGCGGCGATCGCGCAGACCAACCTGAAGCGCATGCTGGCCTATTCCACGATCGCGCACATGGGCTTCATGCTGCTGGGCCTGCTTTCGGGTGTGGTGGGCGGCAACGGGCTGAACGCGGCCGATGCCTACGCCGCATCAATGTTCTATGTCGTCACCTATGTCGCGATGTCGCTCGGCGCCTTCGGCGTGCTGCTGCTACTGTCCTCCAGGGGCTTCGAATGCGAGCAGCTGGAGGACCTGAAGGGCCTCAACCGCCGCAGTCCCTGGACGGCGTTCATCATGCTGCTGCTGATGTTCTCGCTGGCCGGGGTGCCCCCCACAGCCGGCTTCTACGCCAAGCTCTCGGTGCTCTCGGCGGTCGTCAACAGTGGGCAGATCTGGCTCGCGGTGGTGGCCGTGGTGTTCTCCCTGATCGGCGCCTTCTACTACCTGCGCATTGTCAGGCTGATGTATTTCGATGAGCCGCGCGACGCGCCGCAGGTCTCCGGATCGGTCGGCGGCAGCCTCGAATTCAAGGTGCTGCTGTCGGCGAACGGCATGGCTTTGCTGGTGTTCGGCATCGTGCCGCAGCAGCTGATGAACATTTGCTTCATCGCTATTAAGAGCCTGTAGCGGATTGAAAGGCGTCGAGCTCACCGAGGCTTTCGTCTCCGGCGAAGAGGTGTGGTCCGGTGGCTTGCTGCATGTCCAGCGCCACGTGGTGCGCCTGCCCGACGGCAGCAACGGGGTGCGTGAGTTCATCCGCCACCCGGGTGCGGTGCTGATCGCGCCCCTTTTCGATGACGGCCGCGTGTTGTTCGAGGGCCAGTTCCGTTACTCCCTGGCGCGGGAATTCATCGAACTGCCCGCGGGCAAGAAGCACCCCGGCGAGGACGCGCTGCTGACTGCGCAGCGCGAGCTGAAGGAAGAGACTGGCTACAGCGCGCGGCACTGGACGCGCCTTGGCGTGATCCACAACGCGATCGGCTACAGCGACGAGGGCATCGAGCTGTTCGTCGCGCGCGGCCTGGCGCCGGGCGAGCGAAGGCTGGACGAGGGCGAGTTTCTGGATGTGTTCACCTTGCTCATGGCGGAAGCGCTGGCGATGAGCGCCGACGGCCGCATCACCGACGCCAAGACAGTCGCGGCGCTGCTGTGGGTACGGCAATTCGAGGGCTAAGGTGATCGCCCTCAAGCCCGAAGGCGTCGCGCTGGTGATCGGCTGGGAGGCGGAGCGCCATCGCTTCGCGGCGCTGCCGGTCGGGCCGGAGTCGAATCTGCACGTGCTGCAATAGGACATGGGCGGCTTCAACCGCTTGATGAAGGAGGGCGACGCGATTGTGGAGCGGATCCGTCAGTGCAATGCGAAGGCGGTGAAGGGCGGCTAGCCGCAGACTCCGGTATAACCGCAGGCTGTGCAGTAGTCGCAACCGTCCTTGCGGATCAGGGTCTTGTTGCCGCATTCCGGGCAGGCGGCGCCGGCCATCACGCGAGCCTCGCCTCGAGCCGGCGCTTCCAGGATTCCCATCTGCCGTACCGGTGTGCCATCCTCGTTGAGCAGGCCCAGCATGGCGTAGCGGTGCAGGATGAGGCGCGCGACGTAGGACACGGTCGAGGGGAAGGTCTCTTGCTTGCGACTGCCGGGAACGAAGGCAAGGAAATCGCCCAACGGTTCCGGGAAATCGAGCAGCTTGCGAAGCTTCATGCCGATCCAGGCCGGGTCCATGACGCGCATGTCGAGCGACAGGATCTTGCAAAGGCCGTCGAGCGCGCGCGGGTACTCGCCGGAAAGCCACATGGAATAGGGACGCGTGACCCCCACGGGGGACCCGTCCATGGCGGGCAGGGTGATTTCCTTCAGCCCGAGGACGAAGTCGTCATGGGTCCGCGGGTTGAGGACGTCCACCGTCCAGGACATGGTGCCGTCTGTGCCGGTCTTGGGCTCCTTGAGGCTGAACATCGCGTCCAGCACCGGCGTTTCCGCCTCGCGGAAGGCCTGCAGCTGCTCTGCGCGCCAGCGCACCAGCTGCGCGAACGCAGACACGATGGAGGGCATGCGTTTGGTCTCGCCCGTGGGCGGGAAGGGCATGTCAAAGGGGTCGTCGCCGGCGGCCTTGGCGAGTGTCTCCAGCTTGAGCTTCAGCCAGCCTGGGTCGTTGGCGCGCATGTCCATGGACAGGGTCTTGGCGAGCGCGCCCAGTCCGCGCGGCTGCTCGCTGCCGTTGACCCACACCTCGAACGGGTGCGGCTTGCCGTTCTCGACATGGCCGACGAACACCGCGAAGTGGTAGGAGGGGTGCTCGACCATGTAGGTCCACGCGAGGTTGCCCGCCGACAGGTCCGGGCGGCCCGGCCAGCGCAGGCTGGATAACACCGGCTGCGGCACCGACTTGATCCGGATGCGCCGGTTGCGGTCGTCGTCGCGGAAGTCCTGCGGCTGGGCGTCCGCGGCTTTCTCGACGGACAGGATCGAACCCAGCACCTTGTTCGGGCGGTAGGTGGCCAAGCCCTTGAGGCCCGCCTTCCAAGCGTAGCTGTAGAGGTCCTGGAACTCTTCGTAGGGGTAGTCCTCGGGGACGTTCACCGTCTTGGAAATGCTGGTGTCGATGAACGGCGCCACGGTCGCAACCATCTGGGCGTGCGCGGTGGCGGAAAGCTCTAGCGCGGTGACGAAATAGGGCGGGAGTTCGCTTTTCTCGCCGAAGGCGCTCTTGTATATCCGCCAGGCGTGGTCCTCGACCTGGAATTCCTTCAACGAGCCGTCGGGCATGCGCTTCTTGCGCGTGTATACCCAGGAGAACGGCGGCTCGATACCGTTCGATGCATTGTCGGCGAAGGCGAGCGAAATCGTGCCGGTGGGCGCGATGGACAGCAGGTGCGAGTTTCGGAGGCCGTTCTTGCGGATCAGCGACTTCATTTCCTCGGGCAGGCGCGCCGCGAAACTCGTCCCGGACAGGTACAGGTCGGCGTTGAACAGGGGAAACGCGCCGCGCTCCCTGGCCAGCTCGGCCGAGGCGCGGTAGGCCGAATTGCGCATAGCCTCAGAGATGCGCGCCGCCATGGCGCGCGCCTCATCGGTGTCGTAGCGCAGCTTGAGCATCGCGAGCGCGTCGCCCAGCCCCGTAAAGCCGAGGCCGACGCGTCGCTTTGCCATGGCTTCCTTGCGCTGCTGCTCGAGTGGCCAGGCGGTCACCTCCAGCACGTTGTCGAGCATGCGGATCGAAACCTCGACCACGGCGCCGAAGCGCTCGAAGTCGAAGCGGGCCCGGTCGCCGAACGCGTCGCGCACGAACGGCACCAGGTTCACCGAGCCGAGGCAGCAGCAGCCGTAGGGCGGCAAGGGCTGCTCGGCGCAGGGATTGGTGGCCTCGATGGACTCGCAGTAGTTCAGGTTGTTGTCGCGGTTGATGCGGTCGAGGAACAGGATTCCGGGCTCGGCGTGGTCGTAGGTCGAGCGCATCACCTGGTCCCAGAGCTCGCGGGCGCGCAGGCGGCGGTAGACCCAAAGACCATCCGCCCTCCGCGTCGTTCCGTCCTTCAACTGCGCGGCATTGGGCCTGGCCTTGTGCACCAGGTCCACCTCGCCGTCGGTTTCCACAGCGCGCATGAACTCGTCGGTGACCCCGACCGAGACGTTGAAGTTGGTGAGATCACCCTTGTCCTTGGCATGGATAAAGTCCTCGATGTCGGGGTGGTCGCAGCGCAGCACGCCCATCTGCGCGCCGCGGCGGGCGCCGGCGGACTCTACCGTCTCGCAGGATCGGTCGAACACACGCATGTCGGACACCGGGCCGCTGGCGCGCGAGCGCGTGCCCTTCACCTCGGCGCCCTTGGGGCGGATGCAGGAGCAGTCGTAGCCCACCCCGCCGCCGCGGCGCATGGTCTCGGCGGCTTCGGCGAGCGCGGTGTAGATCCCGGCGCGGCCGTCCACCACCTCGGTGATGGAGTCGCCCACCGGCTGCACGAAGCAGTTGATGAGGGTGGCCTGCATCTGGATCCCAGCCGCGGAATTGATCCGCCCGGCCGGAATGAAGCCCTCCTCCTGCGCCGCGAGGAAGCGCTTCTCCCACAGCGCGCGCTTCGCCTCGGGCTCGACCTGAGCGAGGGCGCGCGCGACCCGGCGACGCACCTCGATCATCGAGGATTCATCGCCCTTGGCGTACTTCTCCAGCAGCGCCTCGCGGCAGATTTCCTGGTCTGGAAGGGGGGCCGTCGCGCGGACCGTGGTCTGGATCGGAGTCTCGGATTCGCTCATGGTCTTATTTTTGGTCTCACTTGAAGTGTCGGCAACAATGCTTTGATACTAAGGGTTGTTTGCCCAGCACGCGAGTCACTAGATGTAGCGGAAACGGGTGCCCCCCCGGCGAGGCCAGGATGGTCTACTGCGTCAATCCCTTACGGGTTTGGTGCGACGCACCATGCCCGGTGCCATGGGGGCTTCCCAAGCCTAGGGCTAGGGGGTGATTAAATATACAGTATCGGGCCTGGCCTGGCTAGGCCGGCTGCGGCGCTGCCTGTGACCCCCCCTGGAGTCGGGCCTGCTTGAGGACGTCGGCGACCTCGGAATGGCCGAAACGCAGCACCAGTTCCGCGGGCGAGTCGCCCTCCTTGGTCACCAGCGCTGGGTCGGCGCCGTTGCGGATCAGCAACTCGACCCTGCGGGTGTTGCCCTTCATCGCGGCGTAGGCGCGGGGTGTAGCCGTTGTCGTGCAGCAGGTTGCAGTCGAAGTTCATCTCCAGCACATTCAGCGTGTACACCAGTTTGCTCTTCTCGATGTCGTAGAAGCGCGCGCGCACGCCCTCCGGGCTGCACTCCTGGGCTTGGTCTGCAGGCCGGTGGGCAGCAGCTTGAACACGTAATTGATGAGTGAGGTGCCCACTATCGCCACCATGGCGAGGATCAGGGGAATCTTGGACACGTTCAGGTGCTCGGCGATGGTCTGGTCGAGGTTCCCACCCAGCACCAGCAGCACCACCGCGAGGAAGAAGAACTTGAGGTAGAAGAACAGCCCGATGACGATGCCACAGCCCAGCACGGCCAGCAGGTCGTCTTTTTCGATCGTTTTTTGCATGGCCATCTTGTTCCCCCTTGCGGTAACCCTTGATTTTCAGTGGGCCGGGGGAGGAAGGTAGGTGGGCGGCGTGTAGAATTTCCCCCGATGTCCAAGGCCTTTGTGCGCGAACTTGGCAACCTCGGCGAGGACGCCTTCGACGACGAGCAGGCCCAACTGCAGGCCGCCGGGACGGCGCCGTCCCCAGGCCGCAAATATATCACCCCTGCCGGCTTCGCGCGCATGAAGGCGGAGTTGCGCGCGCTCGTGGAGGTGGAGCGGCCCGAGGTGGTGCGCACGGTGTCCTGGGCCGCCTCCAACGGCGACCGCTCCGAGAACGGCGACTACCTCTACGGCAAGAAGCGGCTGCGCGAGATCGACCGCCGCGTACGGTTCCTCATCAAGCGCCTAGAGAACGCCGAGGTGGTGCTGTCGGCCGGCCGCGACACCGACCAGGTCTTCTTTGGCGCCACCGTGGCGCTGCGCTCCGCGGCACACGGCGAGCGCACCGTGACGATCGTCGGCGCCGACGAGGCCGAGCCCTCCCGGGGGCGCGTGTCCTGGCATTCGCCGATCGCCCGGGCCCTGCTCAAGGCGCGCGAAGGCGACTCGGTCCTACTGCGCAGTCCGGCGGGCGACGAGGAACTGGAGATCCTGGAAGTCCGGTACGACCCGGTCGATTAGGCTGCATGGGCCACAACGGAGGCGATCCGCATGAGCGTGCTAAAGGAGTTCAGGGAGTTCGCGGTCAAGGGCAACGTCATGGACTTGGCGGTCGGGGTCATCATCGGCACCGCCTTCGGCAAAATCGTCGGCTCCGTGGTCGAGGACGTGGCGATGCCGGTGCTGGGAACGCTGATGGGCGGGCTGGATTTCTCGGGGCTCGCCATCAAGGTGGGGGCAGCGACCATCAAGTACGGCAAGTTCCTGCAGACCTGGGTCGACTTCATCATCATCGCTTGGGTGATCTTCCTGGTCATCAAGCTGGTCAACCGCCTCAAGCGCGAGGAGGAGAAGGCGCCCGCGCCCGCACAGGCACCGGTGCGCCAGGAAGTGCTGCTGGAGGAAATCCGTGACCTGCTGAAGCAGAAGTAGACGGTCGCTAGCGGAAGTCACCGGCCTTCAGCAGCGAAATCTTCTTCGGATTGATGTGCCTCGCCAGTGCGGCACGCACCTCCTCTGCGGTGAGCGCGGCGAGGCGTTTCTCGAATGCCAGGTCCCAAGCGAACGTGCGCCCCAGGTGCAGGTAGTTGGCGAGGCGCACCGCCAGCGGACCATCTTGGGAACGCGCGACGCGGCGCGCCTCCAGCAGGCCCTTCGTCGCTGACTCCAGTTCGACGGCGGTGAAGCCGTCCTTCAGCGCCCGGGCGATTTCCTCCCGGACCGCGCGCTCGATGCGCTCCCGGTTCTCCGGCGCGTAGATCGCCGAGACGCCGAAGCTCCCGGCCTCGTCCTGCTGGCCGGCGCTGAGGAAGCTGTAGGTGCTGTAGGAGAGACCTTCCTTTTCCCGGATGCGCCCAGGCAGGCGCGCGCCGGAGTTGCCGCCCAGCAGCCAGTTGCCCAGGACCAGGGCAGGGAAATCGGGATGGTCGTCGCGCAGCTTCAGGTTCAGTCCCGCGCGCAGCACCGCGTTCGCCTTGTCCGGCGTCGCCACCTGCTCCTCGATCGCGGGGCGCTCGAAGTAGCGCGAAGGGATGCGGGCGTAGGGTGCCGGGTTCTTCCAGCCGCCAAAGAGTTCCTCCACGAGCTTCGCTATCGCCTCGGGGTCGAAGTCGCCTACGGCGACGAACTCGGCGCCGGTGGCGCCCACCAGCTCCGCGTGGCAGCGGCGCGCGTCCTGGATGGTCACCTGCTTCAGGTTCTCGATCCGCTCCTCGGTGGTGGGCGTGTACAGCCAGTGGCCGGGCGGATAGGGGCTGAGGTGGCGCGACAGTCGCTCGGCGGCGAGCGATGCGGGATCGCCGCGGCCGGATTCGGCGCCGGTGAGCGCGGCGCGCTTAAGTTCCTCGAACTCCGTGGCCGGGAACGCGGGCTCGCGCAGCATCTCGGAGGCCAACCGCAGCGCCGCCTCCAACTCGCTGCGGCGAACCGTGAGGTTCGCGCCCTCGGTCCCGACCGAGACCGACGCCTTGAGGCGGTCGAGCGTGTCGCGGATTTCGGCGCGGCTGCGTTTCAGGGTGCCGCGCCCGAGCATGCCGCTCGCCATCGAGCAGGCGGTGGCGCGCGCCGCCTTGCTCGCCTCGTCGCCCCAGTAGAGCGACAGTTGCGCAACCACGTTGCCGCCGCGTGTCTTCCTGGGCAGCAGCGCCACCTTGATGCCATTGGCAAGCACGCGGCGCTGCACCCGCGCCTCGATGTTGGCGGGGGAGGCGTCGAAGGCCTCGCCCGCATCCACCGCCACGCTGCCCTTGAAACCGGCCAGCGCCGCGGCCAGGTCCGGGCGCGGCGGGATGTCCGCGCGGTCGGGCCGCGCCGTGGGAACGAACGTGCCCAGCACTCGGTTGGCGGGCTTCAGGTAGGCGGCGGCGACGCGGCGCACGTCGGCGGTCGTGACCGCCTTCAGCCGGTCGCGATACAGGAACAGCAGGCGCCAGTCGCCTATGGCGTGGAACTCCGTCACCCAGCGAAGCAGCGTTCCCGCGTCCACCTGGATCCGGTCCAGGTCGGCCAGCAGGCCGGTGCGTGCGCGCTCGACTTCCTCGTCCCGGATCGGGTCGTCGGCCAGCCTCTCCAGAGCCGCCAGCAGCGCCTCGCGCGCCGGCGCGAGCGGCGCGTCCTTGCCCAGCACGGCGCCGAAATAGGCGTAGCCCGGGTCATGCATCATGCGTTCGTGGCCCCAGGCCTGGCTGGCGAGCCCCTTTTGCACCAACGCCCGGTGCAGGCGCCCGGTGGGCGCGGTGCCCAGCGCCTGCACCAGGACGTCGAGCGCCGGGTAGTCGGGGTGGCCAGCGGAGGTCGCGCGGTACATCGCCGACACCAGCTGCAGGTCGCCGGTACGCCGCAGCGTGACCTCGCGCTCGCCGTCCTGCACCGGTTCGACGGTGTAGAGCTGCGGCAGCGGGCGCGCCGGGCGCGGGATTGGCCCGAAATGCTTCGCCACCAGTTGCAGCGCGCGCGCCTCGTCGAACCGGCCGCCGATGGTGAGCAGCGCGTTGTCCGGCTGGTACCAGGTGCGGTAGAAGTCGCGCAGGCGCTCGATCGGGACCGACTCGATGTCTGAGCGCACGCCGATGATGGGGTTGCCGTAGTTGTGGGCGGCGAAAGCGAGGCGCTGCATGCGCTGGAACAGCACGCCAGAGGGGCTGTTCTCGCCCATCTCGAACTCGTTGCGCACCACGGTCATCTCGCTGTCCAGGTCCTCCTTGCGCACGTTCGAGTTCACCATCCGGTCGGCTTCCATGGCGAGCGCCCAGTCGAGGTTGTCCTGGCTGGCTGGCAGCGTCTCAAAGTAGTTGGTGCGGTCCTGGGAGGTGGTGCCGTTGTAGCGCGCACCGCGGCGGGTGAGCGCGGGCTTGATGTCCGGGTGGTTCTTCGTGCCCTTGAACAGCAGGTGCTCCAGCAGGTGCGCCATGCCTTTCTCGCCGTAGCTCTCGTGGCGCGAGCCGACCAGGTAGGTGACGTGCACCGTGACCGTGCTTGCGCTCGGGTCGGGCACGGTGAGCACACGCAGGCCGTTGGCGAGGCGGTACTCGGTGACGCCTTCGATGGTCACGACCTTCTCCGGCGCCTGGGCGGACGCGGGCAGGGCGGCAAGCATGAAAAACAGCACAATCAGGAGACGCAGCATGTCAGAACATCCAGTCGAAAAGGTGCAGGGCGAGAAGCCCGGCGATGATCGTACCGAAGCTCACCCGGAACCGCCAAGCCAGGGCGATGGCGACGATGCCCGCGAGCAGGCGTTCATTGCCCGGGGACAGGGCTATGACACCCTTCTGCAGCATCAGTTCCGGGGCCCATATGGCCGTGAGCACCGCCGCCGGGACATAGCGCAGTGCGTTCTTGAACAACTCGGGCAGCTGGAAGCGCTCTGGCAGGACTAGGAACGAGGCCCGCTGCCAGAAGGTTGCCGCAGCGATGGCCAGGATCACTATCCAGAGCATCGCGGCGCTCATGACGGCCGCCTCCCCAGCCAGCGCTCGGTGGCCATTCCCGCAGCGATACCCACGACCGCAGCGAGCGCCAGGCCCAGTCGAAGCGGCAACCCGTGGGCCAGCACCGAGGTGGCGCCGGCGCTGAGCGCGGCGGCCACCATTGGTCGCTCGCGCAGGAACGGCACCGTCATGGCAATGAACGCGAGCGGGGCGGCGAATTCCAGCTTCCACGCTGATGGCAGCTGCTGGCCCACCAGCAGGCCGGCGGCGACCGCCGCCTGCCAGCAGATCCAGGTCGGGATCGACAGGCCAAAGAAGTAGTCGAACTTGCCCGGCGCCTCCGGATGCGTGGTGAAGCGTTGCAGGAACAGGGCGTAGGGATTGTCCACCAGCGAGTAGGAAACGATCAGGCGCCGATGCAGCGGTTCGCCGATGAGGAAGGGGCGGATCGAGGCGCTGTACATGAACAGGCGCAGGTTGACGATGAACGCCGCCATCACGATCACCAGCGCCGGGGCGCCCTCGACGACGAGCTGCGTCGCCGCGAGCATCGAGGCGCCGGCGTAGATCAGGATCGACATCGCCATGGCCTCGAGGGGCGGGATCCCACCGGCGGCCATCGCCACCCCTGTCACCAGGCCGAAGGGGCCCACCGCGATCAGCAGCGGCAGGCTAGCCTTTACGCCATGGCGGAACTCGGGGTGGAAAGCAGACACGGGAGCGCGATTCTAATCGCCCTCCCGCGGGGTAGTGCGGTACAGCCCGGGAGATTCAGGACTTCGGCTTGTCGCCGTGGCCACGGTGCTCGCGGTGGCCTTTGCTCTTGCGCTGCTCGCCCAGGCACTTCTGCAACTCGTCGCCGCGCTTGCCGGTGCAGGCTTCATGCATCGCCTGGCGCTCGTCCATGTCCTTGCCCATGCGCGCCTTGCCTTCGGCCTTGGGCGCAGGGGCCTGGGCGTGGGCAAGGAGGGAACCGGCCAGCAGGGCGGTGCCGATGGTGGTGAGGATGCGGGTGCGGATCATGGTCTGGCTCCTTGGGCGTTGAATGACGAATCCTTCAACGCCCACCCTACCGGCCTCGTTGTCGCGCTGCGGTAACGTTGTGTAACGAGTTGTTTCCTACGCTTGCTTTAGCATGGTGGCGCCGTCGGAGACCTCGAACTTGCCCGGGCCTTCGAGGTTCACCTGTTTCACCACGCCGTTGTCCACCAACAGGGAGAAACGGTTCATGCGCATGCCCATGCCGCGGGCGGTCAGGTCCAGTTCCAGGCCCATGGACTTGGCCCAGTTCGCGCTGCCATCCGCCAGGAACCGGATCTTGCCGATGGCCTTCTGGTCTTGGCCCCAATGCGCCATCACGAAGGCGTCGTTCACCGCCACGCACCAGACTTCGCTCACGCCCTTGGCCTTGAGCGCATCCAGGTTCTGCAGGTAGCTGGGGACGTGCTTCGCGGAGCAGGTCGGGGTGTAGGCGCCGGGCAGGCCGAAGATCGCGATTTTCTTGCCCTTCACGGCGTCGGCCACGTTCACTTCCTTCGGCGCCATCGCGAAATGCGTGGCGGGATCGAATTCTGTGGTTTCCATCAGCTTGCCATCGGGCAACTTGTCGCCGGCTTTTATCGTCATGAAACCTTCTCCATATTGGGGTTCTTGCGGGAAAGGGCGATCATACCGCAAGGCAGGATTGCCCCCGAGTCTGACGGAGGTTGTCCTTGAACGATAGACGCGCGGATAGCGTGGTCCAGACCTTCCTGGATACGCCGCGCTTCTCCAGCGCCTGCGCGAGGCGCTCGACGGCATCAGACGCATAGGTTGACTCGTCCCCGCGGGGACCCTCGCTGGTGTAAGCCTTCAGCAGTGGCTGGTAGCCGCTGAATCCCTTGTGCGGAGCAATCGCTTTCAGGCTGTCCAACACATCCACCGGAATCCGCAGCGTGATGCTGGTGACAGGGCGATCCTGGGTAAGTCGCTTCTTCAGGGTTTCACTGAGCACAAAGTGCCTCCTCGCGAGGTTCGGCGGGTCGTGCGGAAACAATTCGAATGCAATCGTCCTCGATCTCGACATGGACCAGGAACAGGAGCCTCGCATAGAGATCGAAGCCGATTACCACGGCTCGCGCCTCATCGTTGCGGGAGGCATTGATCAAAACGAACAAGGGATCCATGAACACCGTCGCTGCGTCTTCAAAGCGGTGGCGTGCTTGCGGTGGTTGGCGGTCGCCTTGTCCTCCTCCCAGACGAAATCGCTGCCGCCGATGCGGTGCCGCTCGTTCACTGGCGTTCACTATGCGCTCGTGTATTTAAATATTCAACACATGCAAATTGTTACTGCTCGGTTACATCAAGGGCCACTTTCCTGCCCCGCTCGACATCAATCCCCGCTAGCAGCACGATCCCGATCACGAAATACACCCCGACCACGAGGATCCCCAGCCGGTGGTTGCCCGGAAAGATCCAGGTCACCGCGCCATAGGTGATCGGCCCGAAGATGGACGCCGCCTTCACCGCCAGTCCCCACAGCCCGAAGAACTCCGCCAGCCGCGCCGGAGGCGCGAGGTAACCGACGATCGCGCGGCCCGCAGCCTGCGCCGCGCCCATGCACAGGCCGGCGAGGTTCGCCGCCACCCAGAACAGCGTCGCGCCTTCGGCAAGGTACGCGAGCACGATCATCACGATCCAGCCGGCGAGCACGAGCCGCATGGCCCGGATGTGCCCGATCCAATCCTGAAGATGCCCGAACGCGAAGGCGCCAGCCGCGGCTGTGATGTTCACCACCAGGATCAGGACGATGGTTTGCTGGGTCGTGAATTTCATCGCCTCCTGCGCGTAAATCGCGGCGAGCGCGATCACGGCCTGGATGCCGGCCTGATAGAAGAGGATGGTGACCAGGAAGCGCCGCAGGTCCTGGAAGCGGCGCGCCTCGCGCAGGGTATGCAGCACGCTTGACCAGGGATTGGCCTCGGCCGGCTGCGGCACTGCCCGCTCCTTGAGGAAGATGAACGTCGGGACCGCGGAAAGCGCGAAGATCGCCGCAGTGATGAGCATCACCACCGGCACGGACTCGGAAGCGGGTGTGCCTTCGGGCCGGGTCATCAGGTAGGCCAAGGACACCCCCAGCGAGACGATGCCGCCGATGTAGCCGAGGGCCCAGCCCCAGCCCGACACCCGGCCCATGGCCTTCGAGGTCGCCAGCTCCGGCAGGAAGGCGGCGATCAGGTTTTCGCCGGTGGCAAAGAAGAAGTTGGACAGGACGACGAGGACAATGGCAAGCGCCACGGCCCCGGGCGAGGCGAACCAGAGCAGGGCGGTGAACAGCACACAGCCCACAGTGCAATAGAACAACAGCCGCTTCTTGGCCGCGTGGGCGTCGGCCCATGCCCCGACCAGCGGCGCCGTGACCAGGACAGCGAGATAGGAAAGGGATAGGGCCGCGGTCCAGGCAAAGGTCGCCCAAGGCGCCTTGCCCGCAACCGCAGCGACAAAATAAGCGTTGAACACTGCGGTGATGACCACGGTGGTGTACCCGGAGTTGGCGAAGTCGTACATGCTCCAGGCCCAGACTTCGCGGAACCGTACATTCCTGGCGAGGCGGTGCGTGCCCTCCGCGCTACTGTCGGCTTCGGTCATAGGGGTGATACTAGCGCCCGTGGGGCATAATCAGCACAGAGCCGCCGCTGAGCAGGTGACGAAGGAGCGCCGCTACTACCGCTGCAGCCAGCACCCGCTGGAGTTGATCGCCGACCAGAAGCTGAAGGGCGCGAAGCCGCCCGGCAAGCTGCTGTCGCTGGAGGTGCTCACTCCACCGGCTCGGGCAAGACGACGACGCTGTACTCGACGCTGGAGCAGCTGGCGACCCCGGAGGTCAACGTCTGCACCATCGAAGACCCGATCGAGAGGGTGGAGGGCTCGTTCAACCAGAGGCAGGTCACCACCGCGATTGCGCTCGGTTTCGCGCAGGGCCTGCGCGCGCTGATGCGCTAGGACCCCGACATCATCATGGTGGGCGGGATTCGCGACCTGGAGTCCGCCCAGATGGCGGTGC
>SXGU01104920.1_pt1 | contig 14029 bp, 14 predicted proteins | sample 3174531 | NCBI WGS metagenome assembly SXGU01 (sample SAMN11356863, study PRJNA531348) | freshwater metagenome | isolation source: freshwater sample F1-140 | place: China: Fuxian Lake, Yuxi | collected 2017-12-25
GTGCACGACATAGGCAAAAACATCGTATCGGTGGTCTTGCAGTGCAACAACTTTGAAGTGGTCAACATGGGCGTCATGGTGCCAGCAGCGGAAATTTTGGCCATGGCCAAAGCCGAAAATGCCGACATCATAGGCTTGTCCGGTTTGATTACGCCGTCCTTGGAAGAAATGACGCACATCGCCAAAGAAATGCAACGTGACCCCTATTTTAAAGCCTTAAAAATGCCTTTGTTGATCGGGGGTGCCACCACCTCGCGGGCGCACACCGCCGTGAAAATTGCCCCGCATTACGACGGCCCGATTATTTACGTGGCCGACGCCTCGCGTTCGGTGTCGGTCATGCAATCTTTGCTTACGGTGGACAGTCGCGACGCCTACCTCGATGAAGTGGCGGCCGACTACGAAAAAGCCCGTCAGCAGCATGCCAATAAAAAAGGCACGCCCATGATCAGTTTGGATGCCGCCCGCGCCAACAAAGCCAAGCTGTCGTTTACCGGTGACAAAGCGCCGGTCAAACCTAAGTTCATAGGCCGACGTGAAATCAGAAATGCCGATTTAAGCCTGATTGCCCAATACATCGATTGGACGCCGTTCTTCCAAACTTGGGATTTAGCCGGTTTCTATCCAGCGATTTTGACCGACCAAGTGGTGGGTGACACGGCCAGCAAATTGTTTGCTGAAGCGCAAGCCATGCTCAAAAAAATCATAGACGGCCGTTGGTTAACAGCGAATGGCGTGGTGGCGCTCATGCCGGCCAATACGGTGAATGATGATGACATCGAAATTTACACCGATGATACCCGCCAGCAGCTGGCTTTCACCTACTACGGCATGCGTCAGCAAACCCTTAAACCAGTGATAGACGGGGTGGCACGGCCCAATCAATGTTTGGCCGATTTTATTGCGCCTAAAACCACACCGGATTACCTAGGCTTGTTCGCCGTCACGGCCGGCTTGGACGTGGAAAAACACATTAAACGATTTGAAGACGCCCACGACGATTACAGCAGTATATTGCTCAAAGCCTTGGCGGATCGTTTGGCCGAAGCCTTTGCCGAATACTTGCATGAACGCGTGCGGGTGGATTTTTGGGGCTACGCCGCCCATGAAAAATTAGACAAAACCGCCTTAATCAAAGAGCAGTACCAAGGCATTAGGCCTGCGCCCGGTTACCCCGCTTGCCCAGACCACACGGTCAAACCGGACATGTTCAATCTCTTGCAATGCGACAGCATAGGCATGCACCTCACCGAATCGTTTGCCATGACGCCAGGCGCCGCCGTGTCTGGTTTCTATTTTGCCCATGCGGATGCCAAGTATTTCAGCGTGGATAAAATCGGTGACGATCAATTGCTAGACATGGCCCAGCGTAGAGGCCTAAGCAAAGACTATTTAGCGCGCTGGCTAGCGCCAAACTTGAGCTAAGGGGGTCTGGCTATGCACATTCATATATTAGGCATTTGTGGCACCTTCATGGGCGGCATTGCCGTCTTAGCAAAACAGGCCGGGCACAAAGTCACCGGCTGCGATGCCAATGTCTACCCTCCCATGAGCACGCAATTGGCAGCGCAAGGCATAGAGCTGATTACTGGCTTTGACCCTAGCCAAACCGAGCTCAATCCAGACGTCTATGTCATCGGCAACGTCGTCAGCCGTGGCAACCCCTTGATGGAGGAAATTCTAAATCGCGGCCTGCCTTATGTTTCTGGCCCGCAATGGCTGGCGGAAAACGTCTTACAAGGCAAATGGGTGTTGGCCGTGGCAGGCACCCATGGCAAAACCACCACCAGCTCCATGCTGGCCTGGATCTTAGAATACGCGGGACTGGCCCCGGGCTTTTTAATTGGCGGCGTGCCGCAAAACTTTGCCGTTTCTGCCCGCCTGCCGCAAGCCCCGGCACAAGACAAAAACAGCCTATCACCGTTTTTTGTGATTGAAGCGGACGAATACGACACGGCGAATTTTGATAAGCGCTCTAAATTTGTGCACTACCACCCGCGTACCGCCGTGTTAAATAACCTCGAGTTTGACCACGCGGACCTTTGACGACTTGGCCGCCATAGAAAAGCAATTCCACCATTTAGTCCGCACCGTGCCACAAGCCGGCTTAGTCGTGAGCAATGGTTTGGAAGCGAGCTTGCAACGGGTAATCGCTAAAGGCTGCTGGACGCCGGTAGAACAATTTGGCTCTGGTAACGACTGGCAAGCAGCCAACCCGCAGAGCAACGGCAGTTTTGATGTGTTGCTTGCCGGCGAACGACAAGGCCACGTGGCTTGGGATTTGTTGGGCGAGCACAATCGCATGAACGCCTTGGCCAGCATCGCGGCGGCACGGCATGTTGGCGTGGCGGTGAAAGTGGCCATAGACGCCTTAAGCCAGTTTAAAAATGTCAAACGGCGCATGGAAATTCGCGGGCTAGTGCAGGGCGTCACCGTCTTTGATGACTTTGCCCATCACCCCACCGCCATCAGCACCACCGTGGCGGGATTGCGCAGCAAAGTGGGTAAGGCGCGCATCTTGGCCGTACTCGAGCCGCGCTCCAACACCATGAAATTAGGCGTCATGAAAAATGCCTTGCCGGCCAGTTTGGCCGAGGCCGATTGGGTATTTTGTTACGGCGCCGATTTGGGCTGGGATGCCAATGAGGCGCTGGCACCGATACAGCATAAAGCCCAAGTCTACGATGACTTAACGCGCATGGTCAGCGCCATCGTAGCGATGGCAAAAAGCGGCGACTCGGTGCTGGTCATGAGCAATGGTGGGTTTGCTGGCGTGCATCAAAAGATACTGGATGCGCTCCAATTAAAATCGATTACCGAGTAATCCTTTGCTCAAGCTAGTCAGTCAAAAATTAAAGGCGGTACCGCTGATACGCCTCGCCATTTACCTATCCGTGCTCATCCATGCCGTGCTGTTAAGCGTGCATTTCAGCCCGGATTTAAAAAAATTTGCTGACACCTTGCCGGTGCTAGACGTCAGCCTAGTCAATGCTAAAACCCATAGCAAACCGAAAAAAGCCGATGTCTTGGCCCAAGCCAATTTAGACCGGGGGGGCAATACCGATCAAAATAGAAAAATGAAATCCGCCTTAGCCGCCAGCAAGCAACGGCAAGCGGCACTTAAGGCGCAAGAAAAAACACAAGTGGGTGGCCAAGCAGCGCCACAAAAAGCTGCAAAAAACCAAGCACAAAAACGGCTGGCCAATTTGGAAAAACAAGCCCAAGAATTAATGACGCAATTGCAAGCCAGCAAAACAGTGGAATCGCAGCCGGCGCAAAAAGCCAGCGCGCAAGAAACACAAAATGGCCAGCAAGAAACGCCTAGCCGTGCCATGGACGTGCACGACTTGAGCGCCGCCGCACTGGAAATGGACAGACTGGAAGCGCTGATAGCCAAGCAACAAGACGTATACCAAAAACGGCCTAAACGTAAATTCATAGGCGCCCGAACCAAAGAATACAAATACGCCTTATACGTTGAAGCGTGGCGACAAAAAGTAGAAAAAGTCGGTAACCTGAATTATCCGGAAGCGGCTAAAAATCTCAAAATGTACGGCCAGCTACAAATGACCGTGTCGATTAATGCCGACGGCAGCATAGAGGCCATAGAGCTGAACCGCAGCTCAGGCCATAAAGTGTTGGACGAGGCGGCCAAGCACATCGTCGAACTGGGCGCCCCTTATGCGCGCTTTCCAGACGAGGTGCAAAGTGAGATTGATATTTTAAGCATCACCCGCACTTGGACCTTCACCAAAGAGGATAGCCTTGCCAGCGGCGACTAAAGCCGTTTATAGTCTGTTCATTGCCCCATCACTGCTTAAATACTATGCCCAACCACTTTCAATACCACGTGTTTTTCTGCTTAAACCAACGCGAAGCTGGCGCGGCTTGCTGCATGGATAAAGGTGCGGAAGCCGCGTTTGATTACATGAAAGCGCGGGTAAAAAGCTTGGGCTTAAGTGGGCCTGGGCAAGTGCGCATTAACCGCGCCGGTTGCTTGGATAGGTGCGATGCCGGGCCCTTGCTGGTGATCTACCCACAAGCGGTTTGGTACAGCTTTGTTGACAACGAGGACATCGATGAAATCATAGCCTCGCATTTAATGCAGGGCAAAGTGGTTGAGCGCTTAGTAGTAGAGTAAGCGCCCAACTTAAGACGCGGCCAACATCCTGTCCAAGGTCAATTTAGCCAGTTTGGCCTCATGCTCGGGCACTTTAATCTGATTGACCACCTGGCCTTGCAGCAAATTCTCTAACACCCAAGCCAAATGCTGTGGATCAATTCTGGCCATGGTCGAGCATTCACACACCACGTGGCTCATGAACTGCACCAATTTGCCTTGCGGTCGCATTTGCTCAGCTAAACGATTAACCAAATTGAGCTCGGTGCCCACCAACCATTTAGAATTGGCCGGTGCCTCGCTGACGGTTTTCAGTATGTATTCCGTCGAGCCGACGTAATCGGAATTTAAGCACACTTCATAAGGCGCTTCTGGATGCGAGATGACCAAGCCGTCCGGATGTTCAGCACGGAATTTTGTGATGTTTTGCAAACGGAACATTTGGTGCACCGCACAATGGCCTTTCCACAGCAAAATTTTTGCATTTTTGATTTGCGCTTCGGTCAAACCGCCCATGGGTAAATCCGGATCCCAAACCGGCATTTGCTCTAAAGCTATGCCCATCTTATGGCCAGACCAACGGCCTAGATTTTGATCGGGGAAGAACAAGACTTTTTCACGCTGCGCAAAACTCCACTCTAAAATCTTAGGCGCATTGGTGCTGGTACAGACGATGCCACCGTGCTCACCGCAAAAGGCTTTTAAATCGGCGGCTGAATTAATGTAAGTGACCGGCGTAATGACTTCATCAAAATTCAATACTTTGTTCAATTCACGGTAACTGCGCTCAACTTTAGCCAAATTGGCCATGTCAGCCATAGAACAACCGGCCGCCAAGTCTGGCAGTATGGCGATCTGCTCTGGACGACTTAAAATATCCGCCACTTCCGCCATGAAATGCACGCCTAAAAAGACTATGAATTCCGCGTCCAAGCTCTCGCAATAACGTGACAATTTAAGCGAATCGCCGGTGTAATCGGCATGCCGGTAGACGCTCTCGTTTTGATAATGGTGACCCAGTATCACCAGTCGTTTGCCCAAGGCTTGCTTGGCCGCGATGATACGCTGCTGGCAATCGGCATCCAGGCTGGCCTGAAATTTATCAAATTTTATAGGAGCTACTTGCATGGTCTTCTGTCGCCGACTTGGTTAACGGTAAAAATAAAGCGCACATTTTATAACGATAATTGATGTCGCTCACCTAATCTTTTTAAGGCGTCAACATTGGTCCAAGAAAAAACCCGCTGCGCCGCCAAGCGCCAATCGACCCAAGCGTATTGCAGGTGCTCATCTGGCGCCAGCGTTATCGGCAGGGCGGCCGGTAGCATTAAGGCAAACTGGTGCTCGACATTGCTAGTCACCCCGGGGGCATAGCGATGGCGCCAATGCGGGTAAATTTCATAGGTGTTGGCGACCTGCCAATCTTGCAGCTCGTATTGCTCAGCATGCAAACCGGTTTCTTCTAACACTTCACGTATGGCGGCTTGCCGTGGGGTTTCGCCCGCCTCCAAACTGCCGGTGACCGATTGCCAAAAACCGGCTTTGTCGGCCCGCTCCATAATCAACACCTGCAAATCCGCGGTATAAATCAGCACCAAGGCCGAAACAGGGGTTTTAAACATGCTCAGAATAAATTAAGGGATGAACAAATAGCCCAGATTTACGCTTTTTTACTGGGCGCACTGGTCAAATTTTTAGGCAGTTGGAACACCACGCTTTCGACCACACCGTGCAATTCCTGCACCTGCTGTGCACCCATGCGCTGCAATTGGCCAATCACTTCTTTGACCAATATTTCAGGCGCGGATGCGCCGGCAGACACGCCAACTTTCTTTTTTCCCACTAACCACGACGGCTGTAGATAGCTGGCGTTGTCCACCATATAGGCTTCCACCCCTTGCCTTTGCGCCACCTCACGCAAACGATTGGAATTGGAGCTGTTGGGCGAACCGACAATAATCACCAAATCACAATCTTGGGCCATCAGCTTAACCGCGTCTTGACGATTTTGTGTGGCGTAGCAAATGTCTTCGCTTTTAGGCGCGTGTATATTGGGGTATTTGGTTTTTAAGGCCGCTATCACTAAGGCGGCATCGTCCATGGATAAGGTGGTTTGCGTGACAAAGGCTAATTTGGCTGGGTCTTTAACTTTTAATTGCGCCACATCGTCTGGCGTTTCCACCAGATACATGCCGCTCGCTGCCGCTTCATCGCCATCACCTTGCTCGGATTCAACCTGACCCATGGTGCCCTCCACTTCTGGGTGGCCTTTATGGCCTATCATGATGATTTCCAAGCCGGCCAAGCGCATTTTAGCCACTTCAATGTGCACTTTAGTGACCAGGGGGCAGGTGGCATCGTAGGCGATTAAGCCACGCGCTTCGGCTTCGACTCGCACCGCTTTGGATACGCCGTGCGCACTAAAAATAACCGTGCTACCGCTGGGAATTTCATCCAAGTGTTTGACAAAAATAGTGCCCTTGGCGCGCAAGCCATCGACCACAAATTTGTTATGCACCACTTCGTTACGCACGTATATGGGTGCGCCGAATTTTTCTAAGGCTTGCTCAACGATGATGATGGCGCGGTCTACCCCGGCACAAAAACCTCTGGGGTTGGCCAATACTATATCGGCTGATGCTGGCATGTTGGCTTTACGGTCTGTCATACGCACTTTTATTTGTTAAATTAACTTAAGGTATAATGCACATATTAACCTAACTGCACGCGCTTAATGTCAATTTGAACCCGAGTCAGCTTAAAAATGAATCTTACCCACACTAAAAACACCGCCACCTTGCTCATCACCTGCCCAGACAGCAAGGGCATCGTTGCCGCCATTGCCGACTTTCTGTATCAGCACAACGCCAATATCTTGCATGCCGACCAGCATCAAGACGCCGAGAACAACTTATTTTTAATGCGTGTGGAATGGGATTTGGCCGGCTTTAGCTTGGCCATCACTGACTTCGAACTGCACTTTGCTAGCATTGCCCAACGCTTTAATATGCAATGGCAGTTGAATTTATCGCAAAAACCTTTACGCGTGGCCATCATGGTGTCGCAATACGACCATTGTTTGGCGGATTTATTGCATAGACACAAAAACGGCGAACTGGCCTGCGACATCCCGCTTATTATCAGCAACCACCGCGACACCGAAGCCTTGGCCAAATTTTACGGGGTGGACTTTCATTACATCGCCGTGAGCAAAGACAATAAAGCCAGCGCCGAAGCCGCTCAATTTGCCTTGTTTGAGCAATACCAAATTGACCTCATCGTCTTAGCACGCTACATGCAAATTTTATCGCCGGATTTTGTCGCACGTTACCCCAAACAAATCATCAATATCCACCACTCTTTCTTGCCGGCATTCATAGGGGCTAAGCCTTATCACCGGGCATTTGAACGTGGCGTCAAACTGATAGGGGCGACCGCGCATTACGTCACCGAAGTGCTGGATGAAGGGCCTATCATTGAGCAAGACATAGACCGCATTTCACACCGCGATCAAGTGGAAGATTTAATCCAAAAAGGCCGCGATTTAGAACGGGTGGTGTTATCTAAAGCCGTGCGCTGGCACATCGAAAACCGAATTTTGCTGTACGCCAACAAAACCGTTATTTTTGATTAATCGCTTTCCGGCAAAATTTTCTCTAAGGCGTAAAGATCGCTGATTTGTTCGCGCTGGCGAATTAAATGGCAGGTCTCGCCGTCCACCATCACTTCAGCCGCACGTGGCCTGGTGTTGTAGTTGCTGGCCATGCTCATGCCGTAGGCGCCCGCCGACATAATCGCCAAGACATCACCCTCTTGCAAATTTAAACTTCTATCGTGACCCAAAAAGTCACCGGTTTCGCAGACTGGGCCAACCACTTCATAATTGGTCGCCTCGCCTGTACGCGGTGCCACCGCCTGTATGGCATGGTAAGCGTCATACAAAGCGGGGCGCATTAAATCGTTCATGGCGGCATCGACGATGGCAAAGTTTTTTGCCGTGCTGTGTTTTAGATACTGCACTTGGGTTAACAGCACGCCGGCGTTGCCAACTAAGGCTCGGCCTGGCTCAAACACCAATTTAATAGCACGGCCGGCTATTTTGGCGCGCATGGCGCTGGCATAAGCGCTAAATTCTGGCGGCGTTTCATCCTGATAACAAATGCCTATGCCACCCCCGGCATCAATGTGCTGCACGGCTATACCGCGTGCTGCCAAGGCGTCAACCAAGGCTAAAACGCGATCAAAAGCATCCAAGAATGGCGACAACTCAGTAATTTGTGAACCTATGTGGCAATCCACCCCGTGTATCGCAATGCCCGGCATGCTGGCCGCTTGCAGGTAAAGACCCAAGGCATCCTCATAGGCCACGCCAAATTTATTATTTTTTAAACCGGTGGAAATATAGGGATGGGTTTTAGCGTCCACATTGGGATTCACCCTAAGCGATACCGGTGCCACTTTACCCATGCTTAGCGCCACAAGATTTAGCCGGTTTAATTCGCTGGCCGATTCCACGTTAAAACAAAAAATGCCGGCATTTAAGGCCGCTTGCATTTCGCTTGCGGTTTTACCCACCCCAGAAAAAACGATTTTTTTCGGGTCGCCACCGGCCGCCAATACTCTAGCCAACTCACCCCCTGAGACGATATCGAAGCCGGCCCCTAGGCTAGCAAATAGATTTAAAATGGCTAAATTAGGGTTGGCCTTTACCGCAAAACAAACCAAATGATTGCAATCGGCAAAACCGCTACTGAAGTTTTTAAAGGCTTGCGTGAGCGCGGCTTTTGAATAAACATAACAAGGCGTCGCGTACTGTTCTGCGATGTCGGCCAGGGCTAATTTTTCAACGTGCAATAGATTGTTTTTAAAAGTAAAAGAATGCATAGTAAAGGCTAATGAAAGTTAAAAATAAACCGCGTGTTATTGACTGGCACTTGACGGTTGCGGGTATTGCTGTTCAGGAATATACAAAGGGCCTTTGGTCCCGCAAGCGGATACCGCACAAAAAATGAGCATGGCGCATAAAAACGGTAGGCTTATTTTTTGCATTAAGCGGCCTTTATCTGGGCTAAGTGACACTGGCGTTAGTTTAACATAAAGGCCTAGGCGAAAGGGTGGCATGCCCGCTTTTGGCTACACCTAGCAAACCAGTGTTGATAGCCTTGGCTTAAACAAGCCGCAATAGGGCTGGACTTTTGTCCGCCGCCTGTGCAAGATAGACCATAGTCCAATGGGAGTAGCCTATGTCCTTTTTAGCCCTGAATAAGCCTAAGTTAAGCCGCCGACTTGTGGCCAAAATACAGCGCCCACAAAGCGGCTTTACCTTAATTGAGTTAATGATAGTGGTGGCCATCATAGGCATCTTGGCGGCGATTGCCATGCCCAATTACAGTCTATACATCAAGCGCGGCAAAGCGGCCGAGGCCACCGCCACCCTAGCCAGCTTACGGGTCAAGATGGAGCAGTACTATCAAGACAACCGCAGCTATGTTGACGGCCCCTGCACCACGGCCAGCGACAACCAGTACTTCACTTACGCTTGCAGTGCCGGGCCGACTGACGACACCTACACCTTGAAAGCCACGGGGAACCCGGCAAAAGGCATGGGGGATTTTGAGTTCAGCTTAAATCAAAGCAATGGCAAAACCTCTAAATTTGATGGCACCGCGGGGCTTACTTGCTGGCTCACTAAAAAAGGCGGCACATGCTAAGCCTGGCGCCAAAAACTCCACCTCGCGGCTTTAGCCTAATAGAGCTCATCATCGCCATCGCCATTATAAGCGTGGTCGTCGCCATTGCCATGCCAGGCTACGCTACTTGGGTAAAAAACTCCCGGGTACGCACCGCTGCCGAATCCATCCAAAACGGCTTGCAAACAGCACGGGCGGAGGCCATTAAACGCAATCTAGCGGTAAAATTTGTGCTCGCCAGCCACTCCGCCTGGTGCATCACGACCAGCAACTGCACGACGGCTAGCGACATCCTGCAAAGCCGCGCCGCCAGCGAAGGCTCTTCATCGGCCATCAGCGTGACCACAGCGCCTAGCGACTCCACAGAAGTTGAGTTCAATAATTTAGGATCGGTGAGCGCCAGCCCTGTGCCATTTAGTCAGGTTGACCTGAATTTAACGGGCGCCGACCGACCGCTACGCGTCACGCTGGGCGTGGGTGGCAATACCCGCCTATGCGATCCATCAAGCAAGTTAAAGCCAGACGATCCTAGACGATGCTAAAGGCCATGAAAACGACACGCCCGGTCCAGCAACAAGGTGCAATTCTCTTGGAGTCACTCATTGCCCTATTGATTTTTTCCATGGGCATATTGGCCTTGGTCGGTTTGCAAGCCACTATGGTCAAGCATACTGCCAGCGCTCAATACCGCAGCCTAGCCAGTTACATCGTCCAACAAAAACTGGGCGAACTGTGGGCCGACCCTAGCCACATAGTGGCCGTTACGGACCAGGCGCTAGATGACTTACCCAATGGCCTATACAGCATCAGTTCGCCCAGCGCCGGCGAGGTGAACATCGTTGTCAGTTGGCGAGCCCCAGACGAAAGCACCAGGCACAACGTCAGCACCTATGCCCGCATCATGGGGGCGAATTAAGCTGACCATGGCTAAAAAAGAGCCCGCCTTCAGCACCCGCCAAACAGGCTTTAGCCTGGTGGAAATCATGGTGGGCTTGGTGGTCAGCCTGTTGGTGAGCCTGGTAATTATGCAAGTTTTTGCCGTGTTTGAAGGGCAAAAACGCAGCAGCTCGGGCACCGCCGATGCCCAAACCAATGGCCACATTGCCTTGTATAACCTACAGCGCGATGTGCAATTAGCCGGCTATGCCTTGCCTATTTTTTCCAGCAGTCATTCGCCATTGCAATGCACGGACTTTACCCCCAGCGGCACCGACATTTCCCCGGTCAGCATTATCGATGGCGGGACGCTCGCTGGCACCGGCACCGGCGCCAGCGACACGGTCATAGTGCGTTATGGCGATGCCCATAGCGGCGGCTCACCGGCCACCATCAGCAGCGTCAGTTCGGGCACGGTCTGGCTACTCAACAACGCCGCCTGCCAAGTGGGCGATACGGCCATCGTCAGCCTAGGTAGCGCATGCGTATTCATCGAAAATGGCGTGAGCAGCCTAACCGGGACCACCGGCGTCACTTTAGACACCACGGCCACCATAAGTAGCGGCGCCCACCTTAGCTGCCTGGGTCATTGGAAAACCATTAGCTACGCCATCAACGCTGCGCAACAATTAACCCGCAGCGAGAACAGCGATGCGGCCTCGCCTAAGGTAGTAGAAATTGTCAGTGTACAAGCCCAATACGGCATATCTACCACGGCAAACGACAATACCGTTAGCCTATGGGTCAATGCCACGGACGCCTGGGCCCATCCCGACATCGCCCAGCCCAACCGCATCAAAGCCTTACGGGTGGCCATCGTGGCCCGCAACGGCTTGCCAGAAAAAGAAACCGTCAGTTTCGATTGCGACACCGCCCAGCCCAACAAACCCAATGGCTTATGTGCTTGGGTAGGAACAACAGGCAGCCCAGCACCGCTGATCGACCTTAGCCATCTGCCCGATTGGCAGCATTACCGTTACCGCGTGTTTAGCACCATTATTCCGCTACGCAACATCGTTTGGTCCAAGGATGCCTTCCCCGCTTAAACGACCATGCCCAAGCCAATACCGCCGCTAGCCCTGCCTCCCCAGCCCGCCAAACAAGCCGGGGTGGTATTGTTTATTGCGCTGATAGCCTTAATCGTGATGTCCTTGGCCGCCGTGGCATTGATACGCTCGGTCGACACCAATACCTTGATTGCCGGCAACATAGGCTTTAAACAAGCCGCCCTTATTTCGGCTGACAGCGGGGTGGAAACGGCCATTACTTGGCTGAGCAGTCAAACCAGTCTGGACAACGAGCTGAATAGTAACGGCTATTACGCCACCTCAGCAGACGCCGCGCAAGGCTTAGCCGATGGCGACAATGCCCAACCAGCCACGGGCAGCCGCATTAACAGCGCAGGGCTGGACGACAGTGGCAACCGCATAAAATACGTCATACAGCGCATGTGCAGAAACGCTGGGGCAGCCAACACCAGTCATTGCCTGTATGGTCCAGCGGGCGAAGACGAAAATTCCAAAAGCCATTGCGACTTATCCAACCCCTGCTTAGGTGAACCGACTGGTGCGCTGTTGTACCGCATCACCACCAAAGTGACCGGGCCTAAAAACACCGTCAGCTATAGCCAAACCTTTGTCTATTAGGGGCCATCATGAAATCGCGCTTAATACTGCTTATCCTGCTTAACGCATGGCTTAGTCTGGGCCTGCCCAGCAGTGTGCAGGCCACCACGCTTGGGCTGGCAAGCACGCCTTTGGCCAACAGCACGGTTAACAACGCCAAACCCAACATCCTGTTTATTTTGGATGACTCCTTTAGCATGGTCTACACCTACATGCCAGAATGGGCCGGCAAAGCGGCCATTTGCGGCAATCCAGGACACATCTGCACGGTGGCTGACAACGCCTTTAGAAGCAGCGATTTCAACACCTTGTATTACAACCCAAAATTTCGCTACTGGCCGGCAAAAAATGCCGACGGCACTAGCAATCCCAGCATGAATAGTGCAAGAACGTCTGCTTGGGCGGCTGTTCCTAATGACGCATACGGGGTTGTTCGAAACGATGCCCCCAGCAACACCTCAAGCACCAGCAATTTAACCGTTGCCCCTTTAGCCGCCACTTACACCGTTATGGTGCCTGGCGAGTATTGCACACAGGCCAACTTACGGGTCTGCCAAGCACAAACTGCCGCATCAAGCACGCACCCCTACCCGGCCACCGTGCGTTTTTGCAACAGCGCCAGTCGTGCCATTTCTGCCGCATCGCCGCCGGCAAATACATGCCAAGCCACGGTGGCACGTGGTGGCTTTGAGGCAGTCAACACCCGCTATCCAACCAGGGGGAATGTGCCCGGTGCGTTAAACGTGGTGAACATCATCCCTACCGACAACAGCTACACAAAAGCGCCGCAACGTAGCGATTGCGCTGGTGGCAGTTGCACGTATGCGGAAGAAATGACCAATTACGCCAACTGGTGGGCGTATTACCGCACCCGTTTACAAACCATGAAAACCTCCACCAGCTTAGCCTTTGCCGCCATAGACGATAAATACCGGGTGGGCTACAGCGTGATTAATAACCACCTACTGGATCCGGACAGGCAAAGCTACAGCGGTTCGGGAGCCAATAAGTTTTTGAACGTGGCGACGTTTGATGCGACCCAAAAACAAGCTTTTTATTACCGTTTGTTCAAAGCGCATCCGGCACTGAATCAAACTTGGCAAGGCCAAAGCTACACCGACCCCTTCCACTTCACGCCTTTGCGCGGCGCCCTGTCGCATGCCGGCCGCTATTTTGCTAAGCGCCACGCCGGCCAATCGTTCGACCCCGTGCAGTATGCCTGCCAGGCCAATTTTAGCATCCTGTCTACCGATGGCTCGTGGAATAAACAATCTGACTTTACTGCAGCGGAACGTGGTGGGGACGACGTTGAAGCGCACCCCTTTGGCGCCTATGATGTATCCGGGCTGGCCATAGGCAACCGCGACAATGGCGCAGGAGTGCCCTTACCCATGCGTGAGGTCAATAGCTTCCCTGAATCGCTGGCGGACGTGGCCAAATACTACGCTGACACCGACATACGCACAGGCTGCACGGAAGCCAATGGTGGCGTCTGTGGCACGGCGGCCAATCACCTTAAGCAAAACATGATCACCTTTACCGTAGGCCTAGGCATTAATGGCACTTTACTCTACCAGGACGACTATAAAACCGCTACCTCAGGCGACTTTTATAATCTGACCCAAGAAGGCACGACGGGCTGGCCCGCGAGCGGGTCA
>SXGU01169826.1_pt1 | contig 14029 bp, 10 predicted proteins | sample 3174531 | NCBI WGS metagenome assembly SXGU01 (sample SAMN11356863, study PRJNA531348) | freshwater metagenome | isolation source: freshwater sample F1-140 | place: China: Fuxian Lake, Yuxi | collected 2017-12-25
CTGGACCGACAAGCCGCTTGATCTACGCCGCGAGGCTCTCGACCGGCTGCTCGAAAGGATCACCCTGGATGAGGGCGGCGTCCACGTCCAGTACGCGGTCAAGGACGAGCCACCGTTTCGTCACCAAGCACCCCCCGGCCCGCCAAACACCCCCACATCCCCCACCGAACAATCCGGGTCCAGCACACTGGGGTCCCCGGCGTCGATGAGCGGCGAAGCCGGCGCCAGCGTGTAGTCCCAGTCCATCGGATCCACAGCGGTCGTGTCCAAGAACATCGGGTCGACCGCGATGTTGCCGTCGCTGCCGGTGGGATCCGCGAACGAGAACGCCGTCCCGGCGTTGCCCCAGGTGTCGGTGTACTCGATGTCCCAGTCCGCGTCGGTCGCCCCACACCAGCCGCCGCAGGGGGTGGCGTCGCCTGCGAGCGCGCCCGCGTTCACGAGATTGACCGCCGTCACCGCGTCGCCACCGCCGTCGGCGTAGAAGTTGACCGACGAGTTGCTGGTTGCGGCCCCCACGTTGGCCTCGTTGGCAAACAGGACAGACTGCGTGATGGCCAGCTCCGTCCCTCCCTGGAGGTGCACGCCCACGCCGCCGGCCGCGGCCCCATCGTCGCTCGTGACACAGCGGTTCGCGGCGATGATCACCTGGTCAAAGTCCGCCACCGAGGCCTGTAGATAGGCACCCACGCCGGCGCAGCCCTCCGACACGGCCATCTCGTTGGCCACGATGCGCACCCGCCAGGCGCTCACGGTGCTCGACGCCACCCAGAGTCCGGTGCCCTCGCCCCAGTACGCGTCGGCGGTGTTGTCGTGGATATCCACCAGGCGGAGGGTCGCGCTCCCGTCGTACACCGACACCCCGCCCGCCGCGTTGCCGCTCACGTCGAGGGCCTCCAGGCGCACATCCTCACCGTGATCGACGTACACGCCGGAGCCGCCATACACCGCGCCGTTCGTCAGGGTGAAGCCGCGCAGCTCGACGCCGCTCACGTAGGACATCGTGACCGCCCGGTTGCGCGCGTCGCCATCGATGATGCTCAGGCCTACGCCCGCCCCCTCGAGGATGATGTTGGACCGGTACACCTCGACGTTCTCCTCGTAGGTGCCCGCGTCCACGCAGATCACGTCGCCCTCGACCGACGCCGCGATGGCGTCCTGGATCTCGGGGTAGTCCTCGGGTACCCGGATGGTGACCGTGGGCTGCTCACCGTCGCAGTCGTCGTCCGTCGTGTTGCATGCCCACTCTGGTGCGCCGACGTAGACGTTGTCGTCGGTATCATCGCAGTCCGTGTCGTTGCACACGAAGCCGGGCGGCGCCACGCAGGCGAGGATGGGACCGTCGGGGTTGCCTTGCCCGTCGGTGTCGGCATCCGCGTAGAAGGTGATGCGGTCTACGCTGTTGTCCTCGTTCCCCTCCCCGTCGCAGTCGTGGTCGGTCCCGCCGCAGTACTCGGCGGCCCCGGGGTGGATGTCGTCGCGGGTGTCATCGCAGTCGGTGGCGTCAGCCACCCGGTCGCCCGTGGGGGCGCAGGCGTACTCCACGTCGTCGGGGTTGCCGTAGGTGTCGCCGTCGGCGTCGGCGTGCCAATACAAGCCGTCGCCCACGCCCGCGTCGGCGTCGTCACAATCGATACACTCGGGCACCCCGTCGGTGTCGCCATCGGCGTAGAGCGTGACGCCGTCGCAGTCGTAGTCGGTGGCGTCGGTACAGTCCGTCTCTGCTGCCGCCGGGTTGATCGCCGCGTCGGTGTCGTTGCAGTCGTCCTCGTCCGCCGCGTAGCCGTCGCCGTCCTGATCGTAGTCGGCGTTGCCCGCGCAATCGGCGTCGATCCCGTCGTACCAGTCGTCGGGCGCACCGGGGAAAACGTCGGACCGCGCGTCGTCGCAGTCGTCTCCCCCGAACTGGGCGGCGTCGTACCCGTCGCCATCTTCGTCGCGCCGCACCGCGAGATCGGCGTCGCTGAGCAGGGGGCAGCCGAGGAACCACAGCATCACTTGCATTGACGCGCTCCGCTGGCACAACGGATGGTCCGGGACTGGCCCTCGGCCAGGTTGAGGGTGCTCACGGTCGTGGCGGTGTCGGGCGCAAAGTACACGCGCAGCTCGTAGCTCCCTGCGGGGACATCGCGGGGAAGGCGGAAGTTGCCCCCCGGGCCAACGAGCCAGACGCTCGACACGTCGCCCGCGAGCCCGACGCGCGCCATCCCGGCAGGGACGGGATCAGGCGTGGGCAGGGCGGCGGCGGTGGCTGACGGGGTCGGGTTCGGCGCGGTGCCGACGACGACGGACGCGGCGCCCGAAGACTCGGGACCCGGGACCTCGGGCGCGCGGGACTCGGCACTCGGAACCTCGGATAGTCGGGACTCGGCGCTCGGGGACGCGGCGCTCGGGGACGCGGCGCTCGGGGACGCGGCGCTCGGGGAACGGCTCGCACCCCCCGCGGCTGGCGACGACGGAGCGGGGCCCGGCGATGTCGAGCTCGTTGTCGGCATCGATCCCGATGGCGATGGCGATGTCGGTGTCGATGTCGAGGTCGTCGCCACCGCAGGCGACGCCGACGCCGCCACCTCAGGCGCGCTCAAGTCGTCCGCCAGCACGACCTCGTCTCGCCCCGCCCCATCACGACTCGACCACCACCACGCTCCCGCAGCGAGCCCCGCCACCGCCACCAGCGCCACGCCGACCCAGATCCGGCCACCTCGAGCCTCGACCGGGGTGGGAATCACCCGGACCGGGGTGTCAGACGGCGACGCGACACCCGATGCGCTGGGCGCCGGCATGCCAACGGTCCGTTTGGCCGTGGCCTCCGCCTCCCGGGCCGCCACCACCGGCGTGCCGTCCAGGCTCGGCGACGAGGCCCAGTTCTGCGTTTCTCCGCCCGCGGAGACCGCCGCGAAGGGGGTGGGCGGCGCCGGGTCGGGCCCGGCCGAGGGTGCTAGCGCTACGGCCTTCTGCACCGGCGCCGCTGCCGCCCGGACGAGCGCGATCTGCTCCGGGGGCCAGGGGCCGGTGGCGGAGCGCGGCACCGCGAAGTCGCCGCCGGCACGCCAGGTGTGGAGCAGCGTGGCGCAATCAGGGATGCGCACGTCGCGGTTGGACTGCAAGGCCCCCACGATCGCCCGCTCCATGCCTTCCGGCAGGTCGGGACGGAGCGAACGCGGCGGAGGGTACTTGCCCGCGTCGATCGCGGCGAAGAGCTGGATAACGTCGGTCTGGTCGAAGGGGCGCCGACCACAGGCTAGCTCGTAGAGGATCACGCCGAGCGAGAAGATGTCGGTGCGGGTGTCGACGTTGCGCGTGTCGCGGATTTGCTCGGGAGACATGTACGCGGGCGTGCCCATCAGCGCCCCGGTGCTGGTTTGCACCAGGCGGTCTTCGGCGCTGGACTCCACCACCTTGGCGAGCCCGAAATCGGCCACCTTCGGCACGACGCCGCGCGGCCCGGTCTCGAGCAGCACGTTGCCCGGCTTCAGGTCGCGATGCACGAGGCCGCGGGCGTGCGCCGCACCCACCCCATCGAGCAAGGCCCCAGCTAGGTCGTCGCACTGCTCGAGCGCCAGTTTGTATCGCGACGTCACCGCGCCAAGAGTGGGACCATCCACCCACTCCATCACAAGGCCCGGCAGGTCGCCCACCTGGACGACATCGAAAACGCGCACCACGTTGGGATGCACCAGCGAGGCCTGGATGCGCCCTTCCTGCACCAGCCGCTGGCGCACGGTGGCGTCCGGGACCATGAGGATCTTGATGGCGCAGGGCGTGCCGAGCTGGGCGTGGTGGGCGCGGTACACCACCGCCATCCCCCCTCGACCGATCACCGCGTCGAGCACGTAGCGGTCGACCACGGTCCCGGGGCCCACCGCGATCAACGCCGGAACTCCGGCAAGACACCGCCCACCCCGAGGCCCACGCCGAGCGCCAGGGCCCCGCCGGAGGCCACCGTGAACGCCAGCGCCTGGGCCTGCAAACCTTCCAGGCCCGTGGCGTCCAGCGAGGTGTCGGTCGGGTCGAGCGCGGCGTCGTGGGCCGACCAGGCAAGGCCGTAGAGCACGCCGGCGCCGAGCACCGCCACGCCCGCCCCCACCAGGAGGGGCACTTGCGACGGGGGTCGATGCGCGTACGCGGGCAGCGGGTCGCCCGGGCGCAGGTAGCTGGTCGACAACGGTGCCCGCGCCTCGTCGATCACCTGGAATACCGTGGCACGTTCATCGGGGAGCTGTCGCGACTCCAGACCATCGAGGAGCAGCGTGCCCGACCGGGGACGAGCAAGCGGCCTGGTGGCCACCTCGACCGTCGGCATGGCCTCGTAGGCCACGCGCAGGGCGTGCGCCGGGTCGAGCAGATCGTCGGGGAAACGGTAGGCGGGATCGGCCACGCGCGCCGCGGCCATCGAGAGCCGGGCCCCGGCCTCGTCGCCCCCGGCGTAGAGGCGGAGCCCCTCCACCCGGTGCACCCTCGCCGCCACCGAGGGCGCCAAGGCACCCCCCAGGCAGGGCAACAAGAGGCGTGCTTCCTCTGCTGCTGCTCGAAAGGCGTCGACGTCGAGGGCCACGTAGGCCGCCTCGGCCGCCCCGAGCCGTTGCTCGAGCTCGGCCGGGGCGTAGCTCGTGGTGCACGCCGCCTCGGCGGGTGACCACGCGGCGAGGAGCGCGAAGGCCGTCAACATGCGTCGTAGGTGCCCTGCCCGATGCGGCGATTCGACCCTATCACCGACGCCCCCCCAGCTCCAAGCCCGACCCGCCTCGCCCGCCCTGTCCCCCAGCCCGCCGGGACCTTGGCTCCCGGCGTCGTGAACCTGGTGGCACGGGGGACGCTGCGGTGGGGGGAGAGCCGCCGCCGAGGCGGGTTATGCACCGGCCTCGGCCCTGCTGGACGAAGCCTGCGGAGTCCGGCAGGTTGGCGGCGGTAGGGGGGCGACACCGGCGAGGTGTCGCCCCCCCCGTTTCTTGATAGCCGCGCGACCCCTTCAACGGAGTCCACATGCAGATCGACAAGTACAAGGTCCTCGTCACCGGCGGCGCCAGCGGCATGGGCAAGCAGTTCACCCTCTCGCTCGCGCGCGACGGCGCCAGCGTCGCCTTCTGCGATGTCAACGCCGAGGCCATCGCCGCCGTCGAGGCCGAGGCCGCCGGCCTCCCCGGCAAGGTGAAGGGCTTCGTGGCCAACGTGGCCAAGGAAGACGACGTGGTGGCCCTCGTCAAGAACGCCGCCGCCGCCCTCGGGGGGCTCAACGGCCTCATCAACAACGCCGGCATCCTGCGTGACGGCCTGCTGGTGAAGCTCGACAAGGAAGGCAAGGTGCAGAAGATGTCGCTCGCCCACTGGCAGGCGGTGATCGACGTCAACCTCACCGGCGTTTTCCTCTGCACCCGCGAGTTCGCGGCCCACTGCATCGAGACGCAGACCCGCCCCGCCACCGTGGTGTCGATCAGCTCAATCAGCCGCCACGGCAACATGGGACAGAGCAACTACTCGGCCGCCAAGGCCGGTATCGTGGCCGACACCAAGCTGTGGGCTGGCGAGCTCGCTCGCTACGGCATCCGCACTGGCGCCATCGCGCCCGGCTTCACCCGCACCCCCATCCTCGAGGCCATGCGCCCCGAGGTGCTGGAGCAGGCGCTCAAGCCCGTGCCGCTGCGTCGCCTCGGCGAGCCCGAGGAAATGTACCTCGCCGCCAAGTTCATCCTCGAGAACGACTACTTCACCGGTCGCGTGGTCGAAGTGGACGGTGGTCTGACGCTGTAGGCAGCACGCTCGAGCCGATCGTTGACGGCCACGCCGACGCCGACCGGCTCGCAACGCTCCGCGTAGATCACCTCGGGGCCCTGGACGTCGAGCGCACGCAGCTCCGCGTAGAGCGCGCGCGCGTAGTCGGCCGGCGCGCGGCGCCTGAGGGCCACGCTGTCGGGCGGCGCGTGGTCCACCAGCACCACGCGGGCCCGGGGGGCGTAGTGGCTCGGCAGCGTGCCCGGCGCGGGCGTGTCACTCGCGGGCGCCAGTTCCTCGCCGAGGGCGAGGCACACCGCGTCGGCGTCGATGGCCCCGGGGCGCAGGATCGAGGGCTGTGGTCGCGACAGGTCGACGATCGTGCTCTCCACGCCCACCCCGCAAGCGCCACCGTCGAGCACGGGGACGGCGAAGGCCTGGAGGACGTGAGCGGCCGTGGTGGGCGAGACCTGGCCGAAACGATTGGCGCTGGGCGCCGCCAGCGGGAAGTCGAGGTGGTCGAGCAGGTCGAGGGCGACGGGGTGGCCGGGGACGCGCACCGCGACCGTGTCGCGCCCCCCGGTCACGACGTCGGGCACCGCGCGACGCGGCAGCACCAGCGTAAGCGGACCAGGCCAGTACACCGCGAGCCTCTCGGCGCGCGCGTCGAAGTGGGCCCAGGGGCGAGGGTCACGCGCGTGCAGAATCAGCGGGTGGTCGGCGGGTCGACCCTTGAGCGCAAAGACGCGACGCACCGCCGCCTCGTCGAGCGCGTTCGCGGCCAGGCCGTAGACGGTCTCGGTGGGGATGGCGACCACCTCGCCCGCGCGGAGGAGGCGAGCGGCGGTCTCGATGTCGACGAGGCCCACTAGTCCTCGGCGGTGGGCAACAAGTCTTCCAGGAAGAAGGCTGATAGCTCCGCCCTTCCGGCGAGGCGACCCTTGCGGTACACCGCCTGCGCCTGTTCACGCGCGGTGCGCTCGCTGGTGCCACGAGCCACCGCGATGTCCTTCATCGACAGCCCGAGTAACAATAGGCGCGCGACCTCTGTTTCCGCAGCCGTGAGCCCCCAGCGACCCATCTGTTCCCGCACCGCCCGCGCCACCGCCTCCGCCCCCGAGCGCGACGCGGCGCGGAAGGCCTCTGCCTCGGCCCGCACGCGGTCGAGCTCCTGGGATCGAGTGGCGGCCTCGTCGCGGGCCTGAGCCGCCGCGAGCCGCGCGCGATCGGCCTCGCCGAGGGCCGCCCGTGCCTCGGCTCGAGCGTCGGCACGCGAGCGCAGCAGGCGAAGCACCGCCACGCCGAGGCCAGCGGCCGCGGTTCCGACCGAGATCGACTCCACGAGCACGTGCGAGAGCTCCGCCCCCGCCGCGATGTCGGCGGTGACATCGGCGCCGATGGCACCGAGCACCACGGCCGACACGCCCAGGGTGGCCCACCACCCGCCGTCCGCCGAGGGACGGGACCCACCCGTCGCCCGGCGGATAGTCGAAGCGCCGCCTGGAGATGACTCTTCGTCCATACCCACGAGGTCGTCCATGCCCCTGCACCCTATCGTCGTCCACTTCCCTATCGCGGGCGCGGTCTTCGCCCTCCCGCTGGTCCTCGGGGTGTTGTGGGCGGTGCGAACCGGTCGACTCCCGCGAAAGACCTGGCTCTTGCCCGGCGCGCTGCAGCTCATCTCGCTATTCGGCGCCTTCGCCTCGCTCGCCTCGGGCGAAGATCTCGAGGAGAGCGCCGAGGACGAGCACGACGAGAGCCAGATCGAGGCGCACGAGGGGCACGCCCAGCGCCTCACCGCCGGCATCGCCGTGGGCACCGTCGCGACGATCGCCGCCGCGTTTGTCCCGGCCGCGGTGACCATCCCGGTGGAGGTGGCTGCCGTCGTCCTCGGCGCGGCCGGCGCTGGCCTCGCCGTCCCGACGGGGCACTCCGGCGGCGAAATGGTGTGGGGCGAGGCAACGCCCAGCGACCCGGCCTTCCCGCGCTACACCGACCGGGGCGACGACAAGTAGACTTGACTGGCCAGCGGGCTGCGCATAGTAGGTCTGCGCTCGCCGGGCGCATAACTCAGCGGCAGAGTACTACCTTCACACGGTAGGAGCCGCAGGTTCAAATCCTGCTGCGCCCACCACTCCAAAGAACCCCCGCGCTCGGCTGGTCCGGGTGCGGGGGTTCGTGCATCTGGCTCGAACGTTACCGACCGGGTACCGCCAGGACGCTGGGCGGCGAGAGCACCGGGATCAGCGGCGAGAGCCGGCTGAAGTCCTTCACGTTCAGCGTGAGCAGCGCGTCGGCGCCGACACGCTCGGCAACGACGAGGTGTAGCGCGTCGAAAATCGCGCCCGATCGGACGCCCACCTGAGCGCAACGTTGCGCTGCCAACGCGTATTCCTCGAGTCGAATCGCCCGAGGAGGATGGGCGCCAACCAGCGCGTCGAGGACTTCGTTCACGGCGGCCGGGTCGAGGCGCTCCGTGAGCGGGAGTCGCGTCAGGACGCTCCAGACCTCGGCGTACGCGTGGACGGCCCAAACCAGCTCGATCTCCCCGCGGTCGCCGGCGTCGAGCCACAGCGAGCCCAGGGCGAACTCCGGGTGGGCCTCGACTAGGCCCGCCACCAGCACCGTGGTGTCGAGCGCGATCCTCATCCTCCCCCCGACTTCGCGATTCGTGCTTCGCGGAGTTCACGGTGATCCGGCACGGGGCCGGTCAACGCCGACCGCACCACCAGCCGACGTCCCCTCGTCGTGACCACAGCACCGCTCGCGGGCCGCAAGTGGATCGTGCCTCCCTGCACATCAACGACGAGCTCGGCGCCGCCGACCAGGGCAAGCTCACGTCGAACGACCGCTGGGATGACGAGGCGACCGGCGGCGTCCATGGTGACGGTGATTGGAGCATCCATGTCCGTATGGTATGCGTATGTGGCAGACGTGACCACGGTGGATCGACCCGGATCCGTTCCCGGGGTACTGACGACGAATGATCACCCTCCTGCTCCTCGGCTGCCTCGACTTGGGCAAGGACACCGGCGCCGACACGCCCGACGACGACTGCGACGAGACCGACCTCTCCGAGGGACGGGTGGTCTACGCCGACGCTGACAACGACGGCTTTGGCGATCCCGCGAGCCCGATGGCCGCCTGCGCCGCAGGCGACCACGCCGTCGACAACGACCTCGACTGCGACGACACCGACAACGACATCAACCCCGATGAAGACGAGCTCTGCAACGAGTTCGACGACGACTGCGACGGCGAGGTCGACGAGGCCGGCGCCGAGGGGGCGCCCGCCTGGTACGACGACAACGACGCGGACGGCTACGGTGAAGAGGCCAGCGAGCGTCGCTTGTGCGCCCAGCCAGCCAACACCATCGCCGTCGGCGGCGATTGCGACGACGCCAACCCGGACGTGTCGCCCGGCGACGTGGAGCTCTGCGACGGCCTCGACAATGACTGCGACGCCGAGGTGGACGAGCCCGACGCCGCCGACGCCCCCACCTGGTTCATCGACAGCGACGGCGACGGCTCCGGCACCACCACGTTCACGGTCGTGCAATGCGACGCGCCGGCGGGCTACGCCGACGACCCCTACGACTGCGACGACACCCTCTCCAACACCTACCCGGGCGCCACCGAGTACTGCGACGGTGCGGACGACGACTGCGACGGCGAGATCGACGAGGACAGCGCCATCGACGCGTCCAACTGGTACGCCGACGCCGACAGCGACGGCTTCGGCGATGGTACCGCCCCCCGCACCGCGTGCAGCCAGCCCGCGGGCCACGTGAGCGACGCAACCGACTGCGATGACACCGACGCTACCGAGTTCCCCGGCGCTGACGAATACTGCGACGGTGACGACGACGACTGCGACGGCGACACCGACGAGAACAGCGCGGTCGACGCGAGCTCCTGGTACCCCGACGACGACGGCGACAGCTATGGCGACGTGCTCAGCGGCGTGACGGCCTGCGACCCGCCCGTGTCCTACATCGCCGACGGCAACGATTGCGACGACACCGACGCCACCGAGTTTCCCGGCGCCGACGAGTACTGCGACGGTGACGACGACGACTGCGATGGCGACACCGACGAGAACAGCGCGGTCGACGCCGTCCTCTTCTACGCCGACAGCGACAGCGACAACTACGGCGACGCGGCGACCAGCACCCGCGCCTGCACGCGGCCGACCGGCTACGTGCTCGACGACACCGACTGCGACGACACCGACAGCGCCACCCATCCAGGCGCCGACGAGTATTGTGGCGGTGGCGATGAGGACTGCGACGGGGAGACCGACGAGAACAGCGCGATGGACGTGGTCGTCTGGTACGGCGACACCGACGGCGACGGCTACGGCGTGAGCGGCACACGCGCCGCCGCGTGCGCCCAGCCCAGCGGCTACGCGGCGGTGAGCGGCGACTGCGACGACGGCGACAGCGGCGTGAGCCCCGGGGCGCTGGAATACTGCGACGGCGAAGACGACGACTGCGACGGCACGACCGACGAGGACGACGCCGTCGACGTGATCACCTGGTACCGCGACAGCGACCGCGACGACTATGGTGTCGCGACCACGACCGACGTTGACTGCGACCGGCCCAGCGGCTTCGCGTCCACCTCGACCGACTGCGACGACGCCGACGCCGACATCAACCCCGGCGAGGCCGAGCTGTGCGACAGCGCCGACGTCGACGAGGACTGCGACGGCCTCAGCGACGACCTTGACCCCGGCGTTTCTGGCGAGAGCAACTGGTACACCGATGGCGACGGCGATGGCTACGGCGCGGGCACCGCCATCATCTCCTGCGACCCCATCGCCGGGCTCGTCTCCACCGGCGGCGATTGCGACGACGGCGCCGCCGACGCCAACCCCGGCGAGACCGAGGTGTGCAACGACGGCATCGACAACGACTGCAGCGGCGACCGCGAGGGCTGCGAGTGGGTGGGCGTGAGCCCGAGCACCGAGGCCACCGCGAGCTTCCTCGGCGACCAGTCGGGGTACTACCTCGGCTACGGCCTCGGCCATGGCGACATGGACGACGACGGCAACGACGACTTGCTCATCTACTGGGCCTGGAGCGAGTACGCGGGCGACAACGCCCGGGGCATCTATGCCTACGACAGAAACGCCAGCGGCACGTCGCTCTCCTCGCTCGACCAGCTCCTGCGCGGCAACACCTCGTCCTGGCGCCCGACCGAGGGCATCGGCACCGGCGACATCGACGGCGACGGCGACGACGACCTGCTCGTGGGCGTCGACAACAGCAGCAATCACTCCGGCGCGTACCTCTTCGAGGGGCCCATCACCTCGACGATGACGATGTCGTCGCCCGACGCGAGCTTCACCTCCACCGGAAGCAGCGAAGACTTCGGCGTGGAGTCGTTGGTCGGGGGTGACATCGACGGTGACGGTCGACTGGAGATCGTGGTGGGCGGCCCGGAGTACGACTACTCGACGAGCACCGGTGTAGGTGGTGTGGCCTGGATCGAGAGTCCCAGCGGCAGCTACACCTCGGCGAGCGCTGGTGCCTTCCTCCGCGGCGGATCGTCCAACGACAACCTCGGCACTGCCCTCGCCTTCGTCGACTTCAATGGCGACGGTGCCGACGAGCTCTTCGCCGGTGCCCCCTACGCGGGCACCTCCGACGTGGGCGTGCTCTACATGTCGAGCGGTGCCTTGGCGACGAGCGGCACCTTCGCGTCGACCGCCGACGCCAACTTCACCAGCAGCAGCTCGCGCGGCTACTACTTCGGCTACGACCTCGACCCCGCCGGCGACATGGACGGCGACGGCTACGACGACCTCGTGGTGGGGGGCTATTCGCTCTCCTTGTCGAGCCGGCGAGGCGGGGCGGTGATCCTCTCTGGCGGGGCCACCCTCCCCTCGGGCACCGACGACTGGTACACCGAGGCCACCGCGCTCATCGGCGGCCCCACCACCTCGAGTGGCACGTACTTTGGCTACGCGGTGGCAGCCCCCGGCGACACCGATGGCGACGGCGAGATCGACCTCGTGGTCAGCGCGCCCTACTACGACTACTCGAGCAGTAGCCGTGGCGTGACCTACCTCTTCCTGGGCCCCTTCTCCGGTAGCCTCGACGCCGACGACGCCGCCTGGGCGGTCACCGCGCCGAGCAGCTCCGACAACCTCGGTCGTAGCGTGGTGGGCATCAGAGACCTCGAGGGCGACGGGTTCGCCGACTTCGCGGTTTCTTCCTCGGCCTATAGCTCTAGCCGAGGCGCGGCTTGGTACTTCATGGGGCTCGGGGAGTAGCCAACCCGTCACGGCTTCACGGAAAAACCGTCACGGTTTCTGGCGGGCCACGGGCAAACGGGGCAAAGTCGCGGGCACGTCCCTTGCTGTGGCCGCTCCCGTGACCGAACTCCTCTACAAGCGCGTGCCCGCGCTCGCCTCCCTGCGCAGCTACTCGCTCGACGACCTGCGGGGCGACCTCGTCGGCGGGCTGAGCGTGGCCGCCGTGGCGGTACCGCAGGCGATGGCCTACGCGATGATCGTGGGGCTACCGCCCGAGATCGGGCTGTACACCGCGATCGTCATGACCACGGTGGGTGCGTTGCTCGACTCGTCGAAGCAGCTCATCAACGGCCCCACCAACGCCATCAGCATCGCGCTGCTCGGGGTGGTGGGTCACCTCGAAGATCCCGCCGCGAAGGTGGCCGGCGCGGTCCTCGCCGCGCTGCTCGTCGGCACCTTCCAGCTCGGGATCGCCTTCGCCCGCCTCGGCGACCTCACCCGCTACATCAGCCACTCGGTGGTGGTGGGCTTCACCGCTGGCGCCTCGTTGTTGCTGGTGCTCGACCAGCTGAAGAACCTGCTCGGCCAGAAGGCCGTGGGCGACGTGCACGACCACTTCCTCGTGCGCGTGTTTCGCTCGCTCACCGAGGGGGGGCCCATCCACGGGCCCACGCTGGCGCTGGGCGCGGGCTCCATCGCCGCGGTGCTCGCCATCCGGTGGCTCAAGGCCCGGCTTCGCGTGCCCCTGTTCCCCGAGTTTCTCGTGGTGGTGATCGGGGCCGCCGCCGTCACCGCGCACTACGACCTCGCGTCGCAAGGCGTGAAGGTGGTCGGCACCATTCCCACCGGCATGCCGAGCTTCGCGCTGCCCCACCTCGATGCGGCGTTGATCCGCGAGCTGGCGCCGAGCTGCCTGGCCATCGCCCTCCTCGGCTTGCTCGAAGCGATCTCGATGGCCAAGGGGATCGCCGCGGTCACCCGACAGAAACTAGACTTGAACCAGCAGTGTTACTCCGAGGGCTACGCCAACGTGGCCGGCGCCTTCTTCGGCTGCATGCCCGGCTCCGGATCGCTCACCCGCTCGGCGATCAACCAGCAGGCAGGCGCGCGTACCCAGTGGTCGGGCGTCGTGAGCGCGATTGCCGTCGCGGCGACCATGCTCGCCTTCGCCCCCTACGCCCAGTACATCCCACGGCCTGCCCTGGCCGGCCTGCTCATCGTCACCGCCACCCGCATGGTGAACCTCCACGACCTGCGCTACCACATGCGAGCCTCGAACTTCGACAAGGCGATCGTGCTCACCACCGCGATCAGCGCCTTCGCCATCAGCATCGAGTTCTGCATCCTCATCGGTGTTTTCATGAGCTTCCTGCTCGCGGTGCCGCGGGCGGCGCAGCTGCACCTCACCGAGTTCATCGTCACCGAGGAAGGGCAGGTGCACGAGCGCCTGCCGGAAGACATCCCCTGTCCCCGGGTGCTGGTATTCGGCCTCGAAGGGGAGCTGTTCTTCGGCTCCTCGGTGTCTCTCGAGAACCACTTCGAGGCCATCGAGGCGCGGATCACGGCGGAAACGCGCGTGGTCATCCTGCGCATGAAGCGCACCCGGGCGCCCGACGCGGTGGGCCTCGCCGCGCTCGAGGGCGCGATCACCCGGATGCAGGCGCGGGGCGTGCGGGTGATCCTCTGCGGCGTGCGTCGCGAGATGTACGACACGATGGACCGCGGGGGGCTGATCCAGAAACACGAGCGCGACGACATCTTCCTCGAGGAGGCCGTGCGCCAGACCAGCACCGCGAAGGCCATCGCCCGGGCCTACGCGACCCTCGACGCGCCCTGTCCCCACTGCGGTCGCGGCGCGGGCAGCGCCGTGCACTACGTGGTGTAGATGGAGCGCGCTCGACTCGCGACGTGGCGGGAGGTGAGCCGTCACCTCGATCTGGGCGAGAGCGTGCCCAACCTCCACGCCATCCTTCGCGAGGCCACCGGGGCCCGCTGGATGCTGGTTCGTCGCTGGGACGACGAGCAAGGATCACTCAGGACGGTCGGCGCCTCCGGCGC
>SXGU01212560.1_pt1 | contig 14024 bp, 14 predicted proteins | sample 3174531 | NCBI WGS metagenome assembly SXGU01 (sample SAMN11356863, study PRJNA531348) | freshwater metagenome | isolation source: freshwater sample F1-140 | place: China: Fuxian Lake, Yuxi | collected 2017-12-25
CGAGACGGGTGCGGGTCAGCACGGCGTCGCATCGGCGACGGCGGCGGCGCTGCTCGGGCTCACTTGCAAGGTGTACATGGGTGCCGTCGACGTCGAACGTCAGGCGCTCAACGTGTTTCGCATGCGACTACTCGGTGCCGAAGTTGAGGCAGCACAATCGGGGAGTCGCACCCTGAAGGACGCCGTGAACGAGGCGATGCGGGACTGGGTGGCGAGTGTCGAACACTCCTATTACTGCATCGGCTCGGTGATGGGTCCCCACCCGTATCCGTTCATGGTGCGACAGTTCCAGAGCGTCATCGGAGACGAGGCTCGCGAGCAGATTCGCGAGTTGACCGGTCGCGATCCCGACGTGGTCACCGCCTGCGTGGGTGGCGGATCGAATGCGATGGGAATCTTCAGCGGATTCGTCGACACCCCTGCCCGACTCGTCGGTGTGGAACCTGCGGGTGGGGCCGCAGTGGGCAGGGGAGTCCCGGGGGTCGTGCACGGCATGAAGAGCTTCCTCTTGCAGGACGAGGAGGGCCAGGTACAGGAGGCGCACTCGATTTCGGCCGGACTGGATTACCCGGGGGTGGGACCCGAGCACTCCTACTTGGCATCCATTGGAAGGGCGGAGTATCCGAGCGTCACCGACGCCGAGGTGATCGAAGGGTTCCAACTGTTGTCGCGCAGTGAGGGCATCATCCCTGCGCTCGAATGTGCGCACGTCGTTGCATGGATCGCCCGCGAGGCGCCCAACATGCAGGGAGCCACGGTCCTGATGAATCTCTCCGGTCGAGGCGACAAGGACGTCGCGCAGATGATGCAGATCCTCGGCCCGACGTTGGGTTCATCTCGCTAAAAGTCCATGACCATCGCCGCAGCCTCGACCCTCGAAACGAGGCTCCGGGCAACCCGCGATGCCGGGCGCAAACTCCTCGTTCCGTACGTCACCGGCTTCGTCGAGCACTGGGAGGAAGCCGTCCGCGCGGCAGCGGCGAACGGTGCGGATGCAATCGAGGTCGGAATTCCGTTCTCCGACCCGGTGATGGACGGACCAGTCATTCAGCGGGCGTCGCGTGAGGCGTTGAACCGCGGCGCGACGCCGACAGCAATCCTCGACGGCATTCGGGGAATCGACGTGGACGTGCCCATCGTCGTCATGTGCTACTACAACTCCGTCTTTCGCACCGGACACGAACGATTCGCCGACCTGTTGCGTGGAGCGGGAGTCGCAGGCGCAATCGTGCCCGACCTACCGTTGGAGGAGTCAGCCGAGTGGTGCACGGCAGCCGATGCGGCGGGAATCGCCACGGTGATGTTGGCGGCACCGACGGCCCCGGATGATCGTCTTCCTCACATCACCGCTCGCTCGAGGGGATTCGTATACGCAGTCGGTCTCCTCGGCGTCACCGGTGAGCGCGACTCATTGTCGGCGAGCGCCACGACGATCGCCCGCCGGGTGAAGCGCGTGACCACATTGCCCGTGCTCGTGGGTGTCGGAGTGTCCGATGCCGATCAAGCCCGTGAGGCCTGCCGGGTGGCGGACGGCGTCATTCAAGGTGCATCCGTCATGCGTCGGTTGCTCGACGAGGGCGTCGACTCCGTCGCACGGTACGTATCCGAAGTGCGCCACGCCATCGACGAGTAGTTTCGCAGCATGTTGAAAACCGGCGACAAGGCCCCCGCCATAGCGCTGTTGGACCAGCATGGCAAGAAGCGGACGCTGCGGGAGTTCGCCAAACGCAAGGTGCTGGTGTACTTCTATCCCAAGGCGGACACGCCCGGCTGCACCCAACAATCATGTTCGTTGAGCGCGATCAAGGACGACATCGGTCGAACGGTGATCATCGGCGTGAGCCCCGATTCACCGGCCAGGCAATTGAAGTTCGACAGCAAGTACAACCTCGGATTTCCGTTGCTGTCCGACGAGGATCACGCGGTAGCCAAGGCCTACAAGGTGTGGAAGAAGAAGTCGATGTACGGTCGCGAGTACATGGGCATCGAGCGTTCCGCATTCCTCATCGACGGCAACGGCAAGGTCATTCACGCCTGGTACAAGATCTCTCCAAAGCAAACGCCGGAGTTCCTGCTCGAAGCGCTCGACGCATGACGGTATTTCCGACGCCGGAATCGGTGTTGCCGCATCGTGCGCCGTTCCTGTTCGTCGATTCGATCGACGCCCTCGACGTCGGAGTCGGCGCAGTCGGACGGTGGCGTCTGCGTGGCGACGAATGGTTCTTCCCCGGCCACTTTCCCGGACGTCCGACCTTGCCCGGTGTGCTGATGTGCGAAGCCATCGCCCAAGTCGGCGCGTACGCGTTGCTCAGCGACCCTGCACGCGCTGGACGACTGCCGCTCTTTGGCGGTCTCGACTCGGCTCGATTCCGTCGTCAGGTCGTGCCTGGAGACGAGCTCGTGCTCACGGTGCAACTGGGACGAATGAGTGCGCGTGCCGGCAAGGGCTCGGGAACCGCCACGGTGAACGGTGAACTCGCCTGTGAATGCGAGTTGATGTTCGTGCTCGTCGACCGCTGACCGTTTCGAGGTCGGCGGTCGACTGCCTCGCCCGAGCAGCAAGCTCAGGTCACCGGTGCGATGATGATCGATCCGTTGTGACCACCGAAACCGAAATTGTTGGAGATGGTCGGACCAGGCGTCCACGCCCGCGGTGACCCCATCACGACGTCGCAAGTGATGTCTTCGCCCAGGGTCGTGGTGTTGGCAGTGGGCGGAATGAGTCGATGTTCGAATGACAACAACACGGCCGCGGCTTCGAGGGCACCAGCCGCACCGAGTGGGTGTCCGGTGACCCCCTTGATCGAAGTGACCGGAGGAGTCGGGTTTCCGAAGACTGCAGCAACCGCCTGCGATTCCGCTTGGTCGTTGAGCGGTGTCGATGTGCCGTGGGCGTTCACCTGCTTGATGTCGCTTGGTTGCAGGCCCGCATCCTCCAACGCGAGTCGCATGCACGCAATGGCACCGACGCCTCCCGGTGACGGAGCCGTGATGTGATGTGCGTCGGCGTTGCTCGCCGCGCCGAGAATTTCCGCAAGGATCGTGGCGCCGCGTGACACGGCAAGGTCGTGGCGCTCGAGCACGAAGACCGCCGCACCTTCACCGAATACGAACCCGTCACGACCGGCGTCGAACGGTCGACTCGAGCCGCTCGTCGAGAGCGCGGTCATGTTGGCGAACCCCGCGACTGCCGTGATCGTCGCCGCCGACTCGGCGCCACCGCTCACGACGGCATCGCACCGGCCCCACGCGATGAGCCGGGCGGCATAACCGAGTGCGTGGGTTGCGGCAGCGCACGCCGTGCAGATGGTTTCGGCGGGACCGCGGAAGTGGTGGCGCATGGAGATTGCCGCGCCGCACGCATTCGACATCATCATCGGAACGAGGAAGGGAGATACTCGGCGCTCACCTTTTTCGACGCGAGTGACCACCTGATCCTCCAGGGTCCGCAAGCCTCCGATGCCCGTGCCGAAGATGGTGCCGATTCGCGTCGGGTCGTAGGGGAGTTCGCCGGATTGCGTCAGGGCTTCGTGTGCCGCGGCCAGCGCAAACTGCTCGACCCGGTCCGCACGCCGGGCTTCCTTCGGATTGCTGAAGTACGGCTGCGGATCCCAATCGGGGATCTCCACGGTTTTCGCATTCGTGATACCGGGTCCGAGGAGCCCGTTCCAAAAGGCGTTCTTTCCCAAACCGCACGGAGCAAGCACTCCGTATCCGGTGATCGCGACACGATGACCCGCTCCCTGCATGGGGAGGGTTACTTGGTTTTGGCGACGATGAGGTCGAAGGCTTGACCGACCGTCGTGATGCCTTCGAGATCTGACTCGGGGACCTCGACTCCGAACTCCGACTCGAGTTCCATCACGAATTCCACGAGGTCGAGGCTGTCGGCCTCCAAGTCTTCCTTGAAGCGTGCTTCGGGGGTGACCTTTGCAGCGTCGACCGCCAACACATTGACGGCACATTTGGTGAATCGCTGGAATTGTTCTTGGCTCACGTGGGGCCTCCTCGCGACAATCCTAGTGTCCCATCCCGAGACCACCGTCGACGGGCAGCACTGCACCGGTGATGTACGCGGCGTCAGCCGAGGCGAGGAAGGCGATCGCACCCGCAATCTCATCGGGTGTGGCGACCCGTCCGAGAGGAACGAGGTCGGCGAATGCCTTCAACTTGTCATCGCCCAACTTCCGAGTCATGTCGGTGTCGACGGGTCCCGGCGCGACGACGTTGACGGTGATGTTCCGACTCCCGAGTTCGCGGGCGAGTGACCGTGCGAATCCAACCAGTCCGGCTTTGGATGCCGCGTAGTTCGCCTGGCCGGCTTGGCCGAGCAATCCGACGACGCTCGAGACGAGGATGATTCGTCCGCGTCGTGCGCGCAACATTGATTGTGTCGCACGCTTGGCGACTCGGAATGCCCCGGTGAGGTTGGCATCGACGACGTCGACGAAGTCGGCTTCCTTCATGCGCAGAAGCAAACCATCCTTGGTGATGCCGGCATTGGAGACCAGCACCTCGACCGGACCCAACTTTTCCTCGACCTCCGTGAATGCGCGTTCGACGTGCGACTCCTGCGTCACGTCGCACTGCACCGCGAGGAAGTCTCCCGACGGCGCGGTGGTGTTGTAGGTGACCGCCACCTTGTCCCCGAGTGCGACGAACCGTTCCGCGGTGGCACGTCCGATGCCTCGACTACCACCGGTGACAAGTACGACGCGACTCATGGTTGTCTCCATTCAACGACCGCGCTCGCGGCCGTCATGCCGGCGCCGAAACCGACGAGAAGGACGATGTCGCCGTTGTTCAATCGACCGCGCTCGGCGGCATCGAACCACGCGAGCGGAATCGAGGCCGACGAAGTGTTGCCCGTCTCGTGGAGCACCGTAGCCGTGCGATCCATCGGGATACCCAATTGACGACAGGCAGCGTCGATGATGCGGACGTTCGCCTGGTGTGGAACGCACAGCGTGACGTCGTCCACGCCGAGGCCGGCCTTGGCGAGGGATTTGCGGCCGGAATCCACCATGATGCGAACGGCCCGACGGAATACCTCCTTGCCGTCCATGTGGATGTAACCGCCCACCTCTGCGTACAGCAGATGCTCCAGCGACCCGTCGGCATCGAGATCCCAACCCAAGAGTTGTCCCGCATCCGGCACGCCGTCGACGATGCACGCCCCCGATCCGTCGGCAAAGAGGATCGCCGTGCCACGATCGCCCCAATCGGTGACACGTGAGAGCGTGTCGGTTCCGATCACGAGCAGTCGCTTCGCGCCGATGGCGAGCAATCCGTGCGCCACGACGTATGCGTACACGAATCCGGAGCACGCGGCATTCACATCGAAGGCTCCACAGCGCAGACCGAGCGCGTGTTGTACCGCGGCGGAGGTGGCTGGGACCGTTCGATCAGGAGTGGTGGTCGAGAGCACGAGTCCGTCGATCGACGCCGGGTCGACTCCCGCCATGGAGATCGCACGGCGCGCCGATTCGACCGAGAGCGAGGCCGTCGATCCACCGATGTGGCGTCGCTTGATTCCCGTGCGCTCGGTGATCCACTCGTCGTTGGTGTCCATCATCACCGAAAGGTCGTCGTTCGTGAGTACCTTCTCCGGAAGGGCGGTGCCCCAGCCGATGATTCGTCCACCGCCCATCAGTGGGTCCGTAGCCAAGCGACGGGCTCGCGCATCGCGAGGCGCTCACCCTCATGGGCGATGAAACTTTGCAGGATTCCGGCGAACGGGGAACGCACCTCGACCTCGCCGACGTGACCGAGCAACGTCCCGACGTCGATGCGCGCGCCGTCGACGATCGTCGCCTGCTTGGCGAACACTCCCGCGGCCGGACTCACGACGAGTCGCTCCACGACGAAGAGATGTTCGCCCTCCTGTACGTCGGTCTTCGGTGGCGACACCTGGCTCACGAACTCGAGCAACGAGTCGAGTTCGTCGGGAGTGGACACGCTGATCACTCGGGCTCCGTCGATCGTTCTCTTCACCATTCCGCTCAACACGCCGCCGGGTCCGAGTTCCACGTAACCCGCAATCGACTGTTTCTCGAGTTCCAACAGGACGTGTTTCCACCGCACCGGTGAGCAGAGTTGTGCCGACAAGAGCGACGCCCAGTCGTCGCCACTCTTGTGCACCAATGCATCGACGTTGGAGACGATCGGAACGTCGGCGTCGCGTGGCTTGGCAGCCGCGAGTGCGACGCGTAGGCGATCCCGCGCGGCGTTCATGAACGGAGTGTGGAATGCCCCGGACACCGGTAGTGGCATCACCTTCTTGGCGCCGAGTTCCTTGGCGTGTTTCGTCGCCTTCTCGATACCGGTCGGTGATCCGGCAATCACCACCTGACCCGGTGCATTGAAGTTGGCCACCCACACGTTGTCATCGGCACGGCGACAAGCCACCTCGACGAGATCGTCGTCCAAACCCAGAACCGCGGACATGGCGCCGGGGGATGCCTGTCCCGCATCGTGCATGGCGTCGCCGCGTTCGATGACGAGGCGAACGCCGTCGTCGAAACCGAGTGCACCGTTGGCCGTGAGTGCCGTGTATTCCCCCAGACTGTGGCCGGCACAAATGCTCGGTTCGATGCCGAGGCGCTCGACGGCGTCCAACACCATGAGGCTGCTGACGAAGGTCGTGAGTTGGGCGTTGCGGGTGTCCTTCAATTCGTCGGCGTCGGCGTCGAGGAGTAACCGACCGACGTCTCGTTCGGCGATTGCGGAGGCTTCGTCGACCAGTTCCCAACTTTCGTGGTCGCGCCACGGACGTCCCATACCGGGTCGCTGCGATCCCTGTCCGGGAAACAAAAACGCGAGCAACCGACCTCCCTGTCTGACGCAAGCTTGTCGCAGTAGAGGTTACGAGAGATTGCCCTTCGGCGAGCGCCACTAGCATTTCACCGCGTTGCCCGAGTGGCGAAATGGCAGACGCGACGGACTCAAAATCCGTTGCCTGAAAGGGTGTGTGGGTTCGACTCCCACCTCGGGCACCAGGGCGCTCGTAGGCTGAACAGCCCATGAGCGTGCAGTTACCGGCGGGTATCGAGCAGCGTTTGATTCGTCATCGCCTGGCCCGTTGTGCCGCAACCCTGCGCGAGCTTGGTGAGGATTTGCGGGTGACCGTCGAGCAGGTCGAGGTATTGCGCGACGCGGCCGCCGACGACGAACTTCGCGCAATCGTCTCCGAGACCCCGAGTGCCATGGCCGAACACCGGGAATCGCAACACCACTACGTCGCCATCGCCAAGCATCTCGAACATCTCCAACGCAGCATCACCGCTCTCGAGGCCGAGCGTGACGAGTTGCTGGAACGACTCACGTAGTCGGGTCACGGCCGTCGAAGCGCCTCGTTCTAGAGTCTGCCCGTGACCAAACGAGTCCATATATGACCGCTTCGTCGGCAACGAGCATCGTCATCGCCGAGGACGAGGCAATCATCCGACTCGATCTGCGCGAGTTGTTGGAGGAAGAGGGTTATCTGGTGGTAGGTGAGGCCGGACGCGGGGACCAGGCAGTCGAGCTCGTTCGTTCGCTGCGTCCCGACCTCGTCATCCTCGACGTGAAGATGCCGGGTATGGACGGCATCGAGGCCGCACGGATCATCACCGCCGAGGGCATCTGTGCGGTGTTGATGCTCACGGCCTTCAGTCAACGTGAAATCGTCGAACAGGCCCGCGATGCAGGTGCGGTTGCCTACCTGGTGAAGCCGTACCAGAAGGCGGAATTGGTACCGGCCATCGAACTCGCCACCGCGAGGTACGCCGAAACCAAGGCCCTCCTTGCGGAGGTCGGGGAACTCACGGAGCGGCTCGAGGTGCGCAAACTGCTCGATCGTGCGAAGGGGAAACTCATCGACGGTCACGGTCTGTCGGAGTCCGACGCCTTTGCGTTCATTCAAAAGACCGCGATGTCGACCCGTGCCACCATGCGCGGTGTCGCGGAGTCGGTCCTGAAGGGTGAGATCGTTCCTCCTGCATGAAGGTGATGGCCCTCGACGGGAACTCGTTGGTCTATCGGGCGTTCTTCGCCCTGCCCGACACGATGGCGACGGAACGCGGGGAGGTCACCAACGCGGTGTTCGGTTTCTGTTCGATGTTCATCACCCTCGTGAAGGATCATTCGCCCGACGCGGTGGTGGTGGTGTTCGACCGCAAGGAGAAGACCTTCCGGCATGAGGCGGCCCCCGAATACAAGGCGCAACGGGAAAAACAGCCCGACACGCTGTACCAACAGTTGGAACTGGTGCGAACCGAACTGCTCGCCGCGGCCGGGGTGGCCGCGATCGACTGTGCCGGCTTCGAAGGCGACGACATCATCGCCACGATTGCCGCAAACATCGGTCCGAGCGACGAGCTGCTGATCGTCACCGGCGACCGTGACGCGTACCAACTCGTGCAAGATCCGAACATCCGGGTGTTGTACAACAAGCGCGGCGTTTCCGACTATGCGCTCTACGACGAAGCGGGGATCATGGAACGCACGGGAGTGACACCGACGCAGTATCCGGATTACGCGGCACTGCGGGGCGACCCGAGCGACAATCTCGAGGGGGTACCCGGGGTCGGGGAGAAGACCGCCGCGAAACTCATCGCGAAATACGGGGAACTCGCGGCGGTGTTCGATCACGCCGACCAACAGACCCCCAAGTTGAAGTCGTCGCTCCATGAATCTCGCAATCGGGTGATGCGTAATGCCCAATTGATGCGCTTGCGGCGCGACGTTCCGGTTCCCGTCGACGCGACACGGTGGCGCCCGCAACCGGATGCGGCTGCGTTGCAACGGTTGTTCACGCGTCTGGAGTTCAGCACGATGTTCGCCCGGTGGAAGCCGATCCTCGCGAAGTTCGAATCGACCGCGGCGGTGCTCGACGAGGTCACCGTGGCTACGAATACGGCAACCTCCGACTCGACACCACCGACCCTGGCGGGGGCACACGACCTACGAGTGTCATTGTCGCCACTGACGGTTCGGGAAGCCATCGAACTCCTCACTTCGCCATCGCCGATTGGGCTTGCGGTCTCGTGGGATGGCGAGCCTGGACGAAGTGCGATTCGTGGAGTGGCAATTTCGCAAGGCGTCGAAACCGTGGGGAGCGTCGCATGTGGTCTGCTCTCGGCCGCGGCGCTGGCAGACGAGGATCTGGGACGTTCGCTCGGCGCCTCGACGAATCTCGTCATGCACGACGCTCGCAATGCGATGCGTGGATTGCTCGCACTCGGCATCGACATCGTCTCGTTGGCATTCGACACGGCGATCGCCGCGTATCTCTCCGACTCCGGTTCCGGATCACACGACATCACCGGGCTCGCCGAAACGCGTCTCGGGCGTCGCGTGGCCGGCGATGGCACGACGGCGGCTGGTCAATTGGATTTCGACAACCCGCTCGAGCAGTCGCTCGACCACGGTGCGGCGGTCGAAGCCACGGTGACACTCCTCGTGCGACCGATCCTGGAACGTGAACTCGTCGACATCGGTCTCCAGGATCTGTACCGCGAGGTGGAATTACCGCTCGTTCGGGTGTTGGCGCGCATGGAGTACCTGGGAATTGCCGTCGATCGACGGGCACTCCAGGAACTCGAGGCTCGTCTCGGCGAACGCAGCACTTCACTGGTGGCCTCGCTCCATGAACTCGCCGGCAGGGAGTTCAACGTCAACTCCACGAAACAGTTGCAGGACATCCTCTTCACGGAGCGAGGTCTCACGGGTGGTCGCAAGACGAAGGTGAGCAAGGGATACAGCACCGATGCGGCATCACTGGAGAAGATTCGCGACGAGTGGCCCGAGTTCATCGACGCCCTCATGGAGTACCGGGAGACGGAGAAACTCCGTGCGACGTACGCCATCGGTTTGTTGTCGTCAGTCGGGTCGGACGGGCGCATCCACGCGAGCTTCAACCAGACCGTCGCGCGCACCGGCCGCTTGTCGAGCGATCAACCCAACCTGCACAACATTCCGATTCGCAACGAGTCCGGCAAGGTGTTCCGAGAGGTGTTCGTTCCTGCCGCCGGTTGTGAATTCATGGTGGCCGACTACAACCAGATCGAATTGCGTTGCATCGCCCACCTCGCAAAGGATCCAGGCTTGTTGGCGGCATTCACCGCCGGGGTCGACATCCATCGTGCGACGGCAGCCGAGGTGTTCGGCGTCGGAGTCGACGAGGTCACCCCCGAGCAGCGAGGCAAGGCAAAGATGGTGTCCTACGGTCTCGCCTACGGAATGGAGGCATATGGACTGGGTCAGCGCTTGGGAATCGACGTGTCCGAAGCCAAGACCATCCTCGACGCGTATTTCGTGGCTTTCCCGCGCGTGAAGCAATACATGGATCACGCCGTGGCGACGGCGACCAAGGACGGCTACACCACCACCTTGTTCGGGCGTCGGCGACGCATCGACGGCATCACGAGTCCGATTCGCCAAGTGCAGGCTGCAGCGGCGCGAATGGCGATGAACGCCGGGATCCAGGGTCTCGCCGCCGACATCTTCAAGATCGCGCTCGTGGCCATCGACCGTCGATTGGAGGAGCGTGGCCTGCGCAGTCGCCTCGTCCTTCAGGTGCACGACGAGGTGATCGTGGAGGTGGTGGCCGGCGAACGGGAACAGGTGGAGACGCTCGTCCTCGACGCCATGCACGGCGCCGCGGCTCTGGACGTGCCGTTGGCGGTCAATGCCGCGTGGGGAGCCAGTTGGGCGGCGGCGAAGGTAGCCTGACGCGTCCGCCCTCGGCGGGAAATGTCCCATCCCTACTCTTCTTATCCACCGAAAGCATCCAGTGACCGACACAACACTCAGCCCCACCGCATCGATGGGCACGTTCGACCAGAGCGGCAATTACATTCCTCGCAAGATCACCGAGCGAGACGCATCATTCGCAGACGAACTCAACAGCACCTTCGTTGAGATCAAGGAAGGCAAGCTCGTCACGGGCACCGTCGTGCGCATCACACGCGAGGAAGTGCTCCTCGAAATCGGATACAAGACCGAGGGCGTGATCCTGGGTCGTGAACTCGCGATTCGCCAGGACATCGATCCGCACACCGTGGTGCAACTCGGCGAGAAAATCGAGGCGCTCGTCCTCACCCTCGAGGACAAGGAAGGAAGACTGCTCCTGTCCAAGAAGCGCGCCCAGTACGAACGGGCGTGGGGCGACGTCGAACGCATCAAGAACGAGGACGGCACCGTCGAGGGGCACGTCATCGAGGAAGTGAAAGGCGGACTCATCGTCGACATCGGTCTGCGTGGGTTCCTCCCGGCATCGCTCGTGGAACTGCGTCGCGTGAAGGATCTCGCGCCGTACGTCGGCCAGAAGATCCAGGCCAAGATCCTCGAACTTGACCGCCAGCGCAACAACGTGGTGTTGTCGCGCCGCGCAGTGCTCGAGGCGACGCAACGCGAGAGTCGCGACGGATTCCTCGTCAACCTGAAGGTCGGGGAGATTCGCAAGGGTCGCGTGTCGTCGATCGTTGCGTTCGGCGTCTTCGTCGATCTCGGTGGTATGGACGGTCTCATCCACGTGTCGGAGCTCTCGTGGAAGCACGTCGACAATCCGAACGACATCGTGAAGATCGGCGACGAGGTCGACGTCAAGGTTCTCGAGATCGACGGCGACCGTGAACGCATCAGTTTGTCGCTGAAGGCGACGCAACAAGATCCGTGGCAGGCCTTCGCGCAGGGCCACGCGGTCAACCAATTGGTCTACGGACGCGTCACGAAGATCGTCCCGTTCGGTGCCTTCGTGCAGGTCGGGGATGGAATCGAGGGACTCGTGCACATCTCGGAGATGTCGTCGCACCACGTCGAGGCCCCGGAACAGGTGGTCACTCCCGGTGAGGAACTGTGGGTCAAGATCATCGATCTGGACCTGGCTCGCCGGCGCATCAGCCTGTCGATCAAGCAAGCCGCCGAGGGTGGCGAGTTGGCGCCGGAGTATCGCGACCAGTTCAAGGCCGACGAGCAGGGCAACTGGGTCGGTACCGACGATGCCACTCGCGAAGCAGCGTGGGGTGACATGTTCCAGGCCGAAGGTCAGCCGAACTCGTAAGTCGTAACGGGGAGGTGACGAGATGATCCTCGTCGGGCTCACGGGTGGTATCGGCTCGGGCAAATCGGTGGTTTCGTCGCAACTGGCGACCCACGGTGCCGTCGTCGTCGACGCCGATCTCATCGTTCGCGATCTGCAACTCCCGGGTCAGCAGGTGTTTGCCGACATCGTTGCTCGCTTCGGCGATGACATCGTGGCATCGAGCGGTCACCTCGACCGGGCGGCGCTCGCCGCCAAGGTGTTCGGCGATGCGGATGCCCTCGCCGACCTGAACCGCATCGTTCACCCGGCCGTCGGAATCGAGATGATGCGTCGTATCGACGAACAGCGGTCCACGAGCCAGGTGGTCGTGCTCGATGTGCCGCTCCTCGTGGAGAATCCACGCGTCGGATTGTGCGGCGTGCTCGTGGTGGACCTCGACCCTGAAATCGCGGTCGAACGATTGGTGGAACAACGCGGTTTCACCGCCGCCGAGGCCCGCGCTCGCATTGCGCGTCAAGCGACCCGCTCCGCACGCCGATTCGTCGCCGACTGGATCATCGACAACTCCGGTTCACGTCTCGATCTGGCACGTCAGGTCGGTGCGGCCTGGCGCTGGATGTGCTCCCTGCCACCCGCGCGCGCCGATGCCGGTCGGGTTGCGGGTCGCATCGACTCGTAGGCTCGCCGCGTGGTGGATACGCGTGCAAAGCACGAGTTCAAGGTGGTGTCGGAGTACGCACCTGCGGGCGACCAACCGACGGCGATATCCCAACTGGCGGAGGGAATCGAGCGCGGTGATCGATTCCAGACCTTGTTGGGCATCACCGGGTCGGGCAAATCGGCGACCATCGCCTGGACGATCGAGCGGGTGCAACGTCCCACGCTGATCCTCGCCCCCAACAAGAGTTTGGCGGCGCAGTTGGCCCAGGAGATGAAGGAGTTCTTTCCGAACAATCGGGTGGAGTACTTCGTGAGCTACTACGACTACTACCAACCCGAGGCGTACATTCCCTCCAGCGACACGTTCATCGAGAAAGACTCCTCGATCAACGACGAGATCGACCGCTTGCGGCATTCCGCCACGGCGGCATTGCTGACGCGGCGTGACGTGATCGTGGTGGCCTCGGTCAGTTGCATCTACGGCATGGGAGACCCCGAGGAATACAAGGGTCACTTGCTCGAGCTCCATCAAGGGGTCGACTACGACCAGCAGAACATCCTGCGACGACTCGTCGACCTGCAGTACGAGCGGAACGACGTGGCGTTGGGGCGCGGAAACTTCCGGGTTCGCGGCGACACGATCGAACTGCATCCGGCCTACGAGGAGAGCGTGACTCGAATCGAGATGTTCGGCGACACCGTCGAGCGAATCAGCGTGGTGGATCCGGTAACGGGAGAGACGTTGGGCAATCCGACCGAGATCCTCGTGTTTCCCGCGACGCACTACGTGGCGGGCGACGACCGCATGCGCGGTGCAATCGTGAAGATCGAACAGGAATTGGCCGAGCGACTGGCGTGGTTCAACGAGCAGGGCAAGTTGCTCGAAGCGCAGCGTCTCGGCATGCGGACACGCTTCGACATCGAGATGATGCAGGAGATGGGGTATTGCAACGGCATCTAGAACTACTCGATGCACATCGATGGTCGGCAACCGGGGGATCCACCCTTCACCCTGCTCGACTATTTCCCCGACGACTTCCTGCTCGTCGTGGACGAGAGCCATGTCGCGGTTCCGCAGTTGTACGGTCAGTTCGCCGGCGATCGTGCCCGCAAGACCACGCTGGTCGAACACGGCTTCCGATTGCCGAGTGCCTGCGAGAATCGCCCGTTGCGATTCGAGGAGACCTTGGAGCGGGTCAATCAGTGCATCTTCATGTCGGCCACGCCGGCGAAGTTCGAGCGGTCCAACTCGGTGCAGGTCGTCGAGCAAGTGGTGCGACCCACGGGTCTCATCGATCCGGAAGTGATCGTCAAGCCGACCAAGGGGCAGATCGACGAC
>SXGU01436403.1_pt1 | contig 14024 bp, 8 predicted proteins | sample 3174531 | NCBI WGS metagenome assembly SXGU01 (sample SAMN11356863, study PRJNA531348) | freshwater metagenome | isolation source: freshwater sample F1-140 | place: China: Fuxian Lake, Yuxi | collected 2017-12-25
AGATGAACCATCTCGAGCCAAATCAATCAGATCGGCTCTATCTTCAGCGCTAAGAAAACCACCACGAATCATACAGCCAAGTCGAATCCGAAAAACACTTCAGCGCAACTGTTTTTCGGGTTTTCAATGAGTCAGGGTATAGTTAAATTCTTAGAAGAGAGTTAGACTGACTAACTCTCTTCTTACTTTCTGTAGATTTTTGGCCTAAAAAATACATGGTTTCTAGGAGTTGTGTAACCTGTCACTTCAAAAAGAAAAATTTATTGATCCAGCATTAGTATATTGCAACAGCATCAGCGGGGCAGCAAATTAGTCTTGGCGATCTCAATTACTTCATCGCCTCGCCCATTCATTACGGCGCGTAGAGCCCAAAGACTAAAGCCTTTTATTTGCTCAAGTTTAATGGTTGGCGGCATAGACAACTCTTGTTTTGCCGTAACCACATCAAGTAGAGCGGGGCCGTTGTGTGATAATATATCTTCTATAGCAGCAGGTAATTCTCCCGGATCTTCCACACGGCGCGCGTGGATACCCATTGCTCGAGCCATCGCTGCAAAATCAGGATTATCAAGATCCACTCCAGTATCTAGAAAACCGGAGGCTTTCATTTCGAGGGCAACGAAACCAAGCACGCCATTGTTGAAGATAATAATCTTAACCGGCAGCTTAAGCTGAGTAAGCGTGATTAGGTCCCCCATCAACATAGTGAAGCCGCCATCTCCGGAAAGCGAAATGACCTGTCTCTCAGGCTGAGCGACCTGGATGCCGATTGCTTGCGGCATGGCGTTTGCCATAGAGCCATGAACGAGAGAGCTGACGAGGCGTCGTTTGCCATTCATTTTGAGGTAGCGAGCGGCCCAAATAACAGTTGTACCTACGTCAAAAGTGAATACTGCATCATCGCTCGCTGCGTCACTCACAAGCTTAGCTAAATACTGAGGGTGAATGAGTTTCTGGCCAGGCGTTCCTTTCGCAAGATCATTGATGCCTTGGCGATCTTTTTTATAATTTTCTCTAGCATTATTTAGATGGGAATTGTCAGTTTTGACGCTAAGTTTCGGAAGGAGCGCTTGGATCGTTGCGCCAACATCTCCAACGAGTCCGAGTTCGAGCTTACAGCGACGACCGAGATTTTCAGGACGGATATCTACCTGCGCGATCTTAACATTTTCTGGCAAAAATTGTTTATACGGGAAGTCTGTTCCGAGCATTAGTAGCAAGTCACAGTTATGCATTGCTGCGTAGCCTGAGGAATATCCAATGAATCCTGTCATGCCAACATCAAATGGATTATCATACTCGACATATTCCTTCCCACCCAATGCATGAACAATTGGGCTCTTAAGAGTGTCCGCGAGTTGCATAAGTGGCTTGTGAGCGTCTGCGCAACCGCGCCCACAAAACATCGTGATACGGGCTGAGCTGTTAATGATTCCTGCGAGAGTATCCAGGTCGCTTTCTGCTGGGAGTATGATTGGAGTTGGTGGTATCAAACCGCTGTTGGGTGCAATAGCTCGCGCGGGCGCAGGCGAAAGGGCGATGTCTCCAGGTACCACAATCACGGCGACGCCACGCAACCCGATGGCTGCACGGATGGCGTTATCAAGCACATAGGGTAATTGATTTACATCAGAAATTAGTTCGCAGTAGTGACTGCACTCTCGGAAGAGGTTTTGTGGGTGTGTCTCTTGAAAATAACCACCGCCGATTTCATTGGAAGGGATTTGAGCTGCTATCGCAAGCACAGGAGTTCTGCTCCGATGCGCATCGAAGAGACCATTAATAAGATGTAAGTTACCTGGCCCACAAGAACCAGCGCAGACAGCGAGTTGTCCTGAAATCTGTGAGGCACCTGCTGCCGCAAAAGCGGCTACCTCTTCATGACGCACCGGTATCCACTGAATTTCTTTTTGTTGGCGGATTGCCTCAGTTAGTCCGTTGAGACTATCACCGACAACTCCGAAAATGCGCCTGACGCCAACTTGACTCAAAGTCTCAATAATTAACGTGGCAATATTTTTGCTAGTCACGAGATTGCTCCTCTAATTGACTTTAAACTATCGATCTCCGCAGGAATTTAATTGCCTCTCATTATTTCGTTTTTTCCTCTATAGATTAGAGTTGAAAACTACTATCATAATTCTTCGCAGAGTTATCTAGTTAGGCTAACTTGACTTAAATCTACCGGGAAAGTGAAGTCCTTGTCAGGATAATTGAAGTATCGAAGCCGTTTCTTTTCTAATGCGACGGCATGCATCGCTATCGGCTATTAAATCAATGCCGTAACTTGGCAAGATTTTTTCAAGCTTTGGAAGCCAGCCATCATTAGTTAAATTTTTACCAAAGGCCTTTTTTAAAACATTTTGAGCAATAAACGCTGCTGTTGATGCGCCTGGCGAGGCACCTAATAGAGCAACGAGTGAATTGTCCTCAGAAGAGATGATCTCTGTGCCAAATTCTAAAATACCGCCGCGATCATTGTCTGGTTTGATGATTTGAACGCGCTGACCGGCGACGGCTTCCCGCCAGTCATGTTTTTTTGCAAGAGGAAAAAATTGCTGCAGCATTTCAAATTGATGCGCCGAGCTCTGCAGGACCTGTGAGATAAGATATTCGCTGAGTTGCCAGTCATCACGAGCAACAGCTAATAGCGGTCTAATATTTTGTGCCGTTATAGAGGTAAACAGATCAGCATAGCTTCCGTGTTTTAGAAATTTAGTTGAAAAGCCGGCGTAGGGTCCAAAGAGTAAGGATTTTTTTCCCGAAATAATACGTGTATCTAAATGCGGCACTGACATCGGAGGAGATCCCTGCGGCGCTAGGCCATAAACCTTTGCATGATGTCGCTCTGCAAGCTCTGGCAAGTCGCTTCTTAGCCAGATGCCGCTCACCGGAAAACCTGCATAACCTCTTCCCTCAGCGATCTCAGATTTTTGAAGAAGTTCGATTGAATTTCCGCCTGCGCCAATAAAAACAAAGTCAGCCTTAAAGTCGCTAAGTTCATGCGTTACAGTGTTTTTAGCTGTAATCTTCCAGCAATTATTTGTATCTTTTCTTAAGTCTGTCACCTTATGTTTGTAAAGAACATTAGCGTCTAACTTATTGACTAAGTGACTGATCAATAAATGTGTGAGGCTACCGTAATCCACGTCTGTTCCGGTTAGCATTCGTGTAGCAGCGATTGGCTGAGTTAAATCGCGTCCTTCCATAATGAGTGGCGCCCAAGTGAAGATTTCTTGGCTCTCATCGCTATAACTCATGCCCTCATAGCAGTGATGCTGGGACATTTTTTCAAATCTCTTGCGTAAAAAGGCTGCATGTTCTGCCCTCCACACAAAACTTAGATGCGGACAGGAATTGATAAAGTCTTTGGGATTATTGATCGCTTGAGTTTTGACCAAATAGGACCAAAATTGTCGTGAGATATCAAATTCCACATTAACTTCCAGAGCCTTAGAAATTTCAACGTCGCCGCTGGGTAATAGAGGTGTGTAATTTAATTCACAATTTGCAGCATGCCCTGTGCCAGCATTATTCCAGGCATTGGAACTCTCTTGCGCGCAACCTGACAATGTTTCGAGGATCGTTATAGAAAGGGAGGGCTCTAATTCTTTTAATAAAACGGCAAGCGTTGCACTCATGATGCCAGCGCCAATCAAGATAATTTCTTTTTTATCTGCGCTTTTGCTTGTTGTCATGAAATCCTCTTTTGAAATTATAGAGCTTTAACAAAGGGAGCCTTAGCAGCGATGTCAAGGATGATATAGGCTCGGCGCCAGGGTTGTTGATCTAATAGGCGCCATTTATGGCCACTGCCAATTGTATCTTCTGCGAGAAGAATATCGCCTGGATGTATAATAAATTTCTGTCCATCTCGCATTTCAAATTCGAGCGTGCCGCTTAGGGTGACCACATATTGTCGCGTTGGCGCATTATGCCACTGAAATGATCCACCCGACGCGGTTTCTCTAAAAGAGATAGAGACTACATTTGTGAGGAGACTGGTGAAATCTCCGCGCTCAGCATCGCTAAGCTCAATTGATCCATCTTCAAAGTGCGACGAGCCGTCTACGCTACTCCACAGTCTAATGCACCGGATCATTTAGGGCTCCTTAGCTAAAAGCAATCTTGTGTAGAGTATCCTCTATAACAGTAGCGTTCCTGGAAGGTTTACCTGCTGCTCCTTAATTATAGCGCGTTTCGTGGTTCCCATAAGAATAAGGATCTGTATTTGCTCACTCATTGAGCACAGAGGCATGATTTAGGTTCCATGGAAGCTCACGGAGTGTGCAGTCTACTATAGAGCTAAGAGCAAGAGAGAAGATAAGGTTGTCTTAGTTAGACTCTTTGCTTTCCATATTTTTGTAGGCAATCATATTAATTGACTAAATTATCCTTTGTGTCCTATTTAAAAAAGAATATTTTTCTATTTTAAGCTTTAAACAAGCGAACTCAATGTTAACAAAAAAAGCAAAATACGCCCTGAAAGCAACGGCTTACCTAGCAGGGTTGCCGCCTGATGTCTTGGTGTCCGGTAAAGAGATTGCCGAGATGCAAAATATTCCTAAAAAATTTTTGGATGCGATTTTAATCGAGTTAAAAAATCACGGCCTGATTTATTCAAAGAAGGGTCTTAATGGCGGCTACTCACTGGGGCGCAAAGCAAATTCGATTGTTGTAGGCGATGTAATCAGAGTAATCGATGGGCCATTGGCACCAATCGCTTGTGCGAGTAAGACACGCTATCGCCCATGTGACGACTGCGTTGATGAGGCAAGCTGCCGCGTAAAAAAAGTGATGCAGGAAGCGCAGCAGGCGCTTTCAAGTGTTTTTGATGCGATCACACTTGAGGAAATGGCGATAAGGGCTGGCCAAAAATCGCTTCATAAAAACATTAGAAAAGAATCTAAAAAAGTCTAATCTAAAGCGATGACCTTAAACTACAATACTACGCCAATCCAAAGCTATTTATTAATTTTGCTTCTTTCTACCAATCATAAACCAGGAATGAAGTTTTCCTTTTCCTTTCATCTCGACGTCTTCAGCTTGCTCAAATATAAAGTCATCGTCGAGCCTGAATTTTACGCTATCTGAAACGTGAATTTTATTGGGTTCGCCCGTTGATTCATATCGGCTGGCAACATTTACGACATCGCCCCACAAGTCATAAGAGAACTTCTGGGTGCCAACAACGCCTGCAACCACTGTTCCCGTATGCATACCCATCCTGATGGTCAAAGGTTGTGAGAAGTCGGAGGCATATTCAGCAAAGCTTTGCATTGCAGCCATGGCAAATTCAGCAATTTTTTGGCAATGAAGTGGATCTCTTTCCGGAATGCCGCCCACGACCATGTAGCAGTCGCCAATCGTTTTAATTTTCTCGATTTTGTATTCAACGACAAGTGTGTCAAAGCGCCCAAAGACATCGTTGAGCATATTGACAATTTCTCTTGGGCCAAGTCTTGCCGACAGTTCTGTGAACCCAACAATGTCAGCGAAAAGAACAGTCACTTCTGGAAAGGTTTCCGCAATCATAGACTCGCCTTTTCTGAGGCGTTCAGCGATAAGGGCAGGTAGAATATTATTGAGTAGTTTTTCTGAATGATGTCTTTCTTCTATCAATTCTTCTGTTTGTTGTTTTGCTTCTAAGGTTTTTTGATTTGCTTTAATAAGTGCCATTTCGAGATTGTTAGCCATAGAATCAATGGCTGCTCCAAGAACACCAATTTCATCAGCTCCAGAGATCTGGGTGCGCGCCGCAAAGTCACCTTCGCTAATCTTTTTTACCACCTGCATCAGATAGCTACTCCGTTGCAGGAATCGGACGAATAAAATCCAAACTAATATGCATAGAAAAATAAATAAGCCACCGCTGAGGCTCGTAATGCTGATTAGGAATTTTTTAGATTGCTTATTGAGATCAAGTAGTTCTAACTTGGTTCTTTGATCTACAGCCGCAAGAAATTCGCCGATAGGCTGCATAATTCTGGATTTATAATTATTATATCTTTCGTCATTTAAAATCTTATTTGCAAAAGCGGGATCGGCTTTTATTTCTTTTAAAAATAGTCCTGTCCCATCATCTGCCCGGCCCTTAATCGCGTTGATGGCGACAATTTCCAATCGCGCGAGCTCATTTGAAATATTCTGCGCTTCTTTTAGTTTATTAAATTCATCAATTGAGATTCCTGCTTTTAATAAGCGTGCTTCGAGCGATAAGGAACCTGTTTTATCTCGCGCTGGTTCTGCAATAATCTTTCCAACAACGAGATCCCAATACACGCCCTCATAGCCCTCAGGCCGGGCTATTTTCCCGTTTCTTATGTCAAGAATATCATAGTAAAACTTTAGATATTTTTCTTCGCCTGTCGCGACAAACATCCGGGCAAATCGGGTTAGATCATCCGAAGATTGCCTGAGTTCGTCAGCGAGAAGATAGGATTGGTAGCGTTTATTTTGCGCTTCCTCGACTTTTGTTTCAATTTCAACCAGCATAATTGCCATGCCAGCGATCGCCCCTGACAAGAGGAGCGTGCCAAAAAGAAAAAATTGAAGAAGGCGACGGATCTGCATCTTTGTAATCAAGGGTTAGAGGGGTTAGATTTTGTTTTCTTGTTGACGGTCTGTGAGGGAGAATTCTGACTAATAAACTACCGATTTGATCAATCCATGATCAGGAAAGAGTTTCGACAAAAAAGCAATGCTGGATGTAGTCATACTGCATGATTTTCTTATAGGCATTAATGAATATTTTGTCATATGTTCCGGTAAAGAAGCGCCCCAAATGAAAATTTTAAACTTCCAAAGTCTAGAAATTAGGCGTGTTGTGGCGCCTTTGTTGCTTATTTAAGCTGCAAATCTTCCCTTTTCCTAAAGACCAAGGGCTGTGCGCGTTCCATAGCTAGTTGATAATCTATGATGTTAACTGAGTAGGATTTGGCAGTGAAGTTCCGGTGACGTCAATAGGCTGAAAAACCAATAGCTGGTCGCTGGCTGAGGGGGCATGCATTGAGATTGAGATTAAGGCAAGTTTTCGCGCCAATATTTGAGCAAGATCTGGTTCTTTAAGGAATAGGCATCTTCTCAACGGAGAGTGGTATCGTGGCGATTAAAGTAGCACTTCAGCATATTACGCATTACAAATATGACCGCCCGGTCGCCTTAGGCCCGCAAGTTATTCGTCTCAGACCGGCGCCGCATTGTCGAACCAAGATTTCAAGCTACGCTCTGAAGATTTCTCCGCAACAGCATTTTATTAATTGGCAGCAAGACGCGCAGGGAAACTGGCTGGCACGACTTGTCTTTCCCGAGAGAACAACTGAGTTTCGCATAGAGGTTGATCTTCATGCTGAGATGGTTGTCTTTAATCCTTTTGATTTTTTTATTGATCCTTACGCTGAAGAATTTCCATTTAATTACGCAAGCGATATATTGGCTGAACTTGCTCCCTATTTTGAGCTTGAGCCCTCAGCCGGGCCGCTTGATGAATTTGTTGCCAAAACTGATCAATCAAAAAAAAGAACGATAGATTTTCTGGTTGATTTAAATGCCCAAATTCAGTCTGCAATTCATTATGTTATTCGCATGGAAAGCGGTGTCCAGTCTCCCGACGAGACGCTTACTCTGCGCTCGGGATCATGTCGTGATTCTGCGTGGTTGCTAATCCAAATTTTAAGAAGATTGGGTTTTGCTGCGCGTTTTGTGTCAGGCTATCTCATACAGCTTAAAGAAGATATTGACCCAATAGAGGGCCCTACTGGTACCGATCACGATTTTACCGATCTTCACGCCTGGGTAGAGGTTTATATTCCCGGGGCGGGATGGATTGGCATAGACGCCACCTCCGGATTGCTGTGCGGCGAGGGACATTTGGCCCTTTGCAGCGCGCCCCACTATCGATCCTGCGCGCCTGTTTCCGGTATCGTGGAGCCGGCTGAATGCAATTTTAATTTTGAAATGCACGTTGTGCGGCTTAAGGAGCCGCCGCGCATTACTGCGCCATTCTCAGATAATGAATGGTGCAAATTAGAGGTGCTTGGTGACAAGGTCGACGAAGATCTTGCGCGTCAGGATGTCAGACTGACGATGGGCGGTGAGCCGACATTTGTGTCGATTGATGATTTTGAGGCTGCAGAGTGGAATACATCAGCCGTTGGCCCAACAAAGAAAATTTACGCTGATAAATTAATACGCAAACTACAAAAACGTTTCGCACCGAATGGCTTTCTGCATTATGGACAGGGTAAATGGTATCCGGGTGAAAGCCTCCCACGGTGGGCTTTTGCGCTTTATTGGCGAAGAGACGGTCAAAAAATTTGGAATAATCCAGAGCTCATTGCTGATATGGAAGACGAGGTCTATGTTGAGCATGAAAATGCTCAGCAATTTATTGATCAGCTTGCGGGACGTCTGGGATTAAGCGGAGAGTTCATTGTGCCCGCTTATGAAGACCCAATGCATTGGCTGAATAAGGAAGGACAGCTTCCTGTAAACGTGACCCCAGAGGACTCTAAATTAGAGGATGCTGAAGAGCGCACGCGGATGCGTGTGGTTTTTGAAAGAGGACTGAGCCAGCCCACAGGTTATATTCTCCCCATTCAACGCTGGAATGCAAAGGCTGAGCGTCCTTGGCGTTCGGAACGCTGGTCGCTCCGGCGTGGCCATTTATTTTTGGCGCCAGGCGATTCCCCTCTCGGCTTGAGGCTGCCTCTTAATAACTTACCTTTTGTTCCTGCTTCCGATTATCCTTACCTTCATCCTCAGGATCCGCTAGAGCCGCGACAAGAATTACCAGATCATCGCCACTTGCAAGAAACTTATGCAACGCCTCAGTCTCCTATCGCGCATCAAGATATACACGAACAAATTGCAATTGATGGTGCAGTACGTACTGCGCTAGCTGTTGAGGCGCGTGAGGGCAAGCTTTGCGTCTTTATGCCGCCAGTCGAGCGACTGGAGGATTATCTAGAACTTATCTCAGCAGCCGAACTGACGGCTAAAGAACTAAGTTTACCCATACATATTGAGGGTTATCCGCCACCTACAGATCATCGTCTAGAAGTAATTAAGGTAACGCCAGATCCTGGAGTCATTGAGGTTAATGTTCATCCTGCGCGCAATTGGCGTCAAGCGATACAAATAACAATGGGACTTTACGAAGATGCGCGTTATTCGCGCTTAACAACAAGCAAATTTTTAACAGATGGTCGCTGTATTGGCTCAGGTGGAGGCAATCACGTTGTTTTAGGCGGCATAACACCCGCAGATTCTCCATTCTTGCGCCGTCCAGATTTGCTTAAAAGCTTTGTTCTTTACTGGCAACGTCATCCGTCTTTGTCCTATTTATTTTCAGGACTATTCATTGGGCCGACAAGCCAATCCCCGCGCATTGACGAGGCGCGTCATGACTCGCTTTATGAATTAGAAATTGCGCTTGCTAATACGCCAGGGCCAGGTGAGAGAGACTTTCCGCTTTGGCTTGTTGATCGTCTTTATCGAAATTTACTCGTGGACGTTTCTGGAAATACACATCGTTCTGAGATCTGTATCGATAAATTATACTCTCCTGATAGTGCGACGGGCCGGTTAGGATTGCTTGAATTTCGAGGCTTTGAAATGCCACCGGATGCACGCATGAGTCTTGCGCAACAACTTCTCTTGCGTGCGCTCGTCGCTTGGTTTTGGCGAGAGCCTCAACAAGGAGAATGTGTGAGATGGGGAACGGCCTTACATGATCGATTTATGTTGCCGCATTTTGTTTGGCAAGATTTCTTGGGCGTGTTGCAAGATCTTTCGCGTGCTGGTTATGCCTTTAGAGAGGAATGGTTTTTGGCGCAAAAGGAATTTCGTTTTCCGCTTGCTGGCGCGGTAGAACATGAAGGCGTTCGGCTTGAAATCAGGCACGCGTTAGAGCCTTGGCATGTGCTAGGCGAACAAGGCGCTGCTGGCGGGACGGTACGCTTTGTCGACTCTTCAGTCGAGCGCTTGGAAGTAAAAGTCTCGAGTTTTGTCCCGGAACGCCATGTTGTAACGTGCAATGGTCGCCGGCTCCCCTTATCATCTACTGGTGTGACTGGAGAGGCTGTAGCTGGCGTACGTTTCAAGGCTTGGCAGCCACCCTCAGGCATGCATCCAACGCTACCTGTAGATTCACCGCTGACCTTTGATATTATCGACAAATGGAATGCGCGCTCGCTAGGGGGGTGCGTCTATCACAGTGCGCATCCGGGCGGGCGTAATTATGATACACTCCCTGTTAATTTTCATGAAGCCGAGTCGCGCAGACTGGCGCGGTTCCACGATCATGGCCATACGCCTGGACGCATCGAGGCGCCTACGGCTGAGATCTCCAGCGAATTTCCGATGACCCTAGATTTAAGGAGAGGGTGTGTCCGCGCTAACTAGTTCGATCCTACAAAGCCAGGACGCAAATGAACAGCTTAAAAGCTGGCTTCATCATTATGCGCCTTTGCCAGGTGTTACGGACGAATTAATCGACGCTGAAGGACGTCCAAGATCCCATTGGATCAGTTTGCTTGAAACCTTATCCAGTTTGGGAGACGAAGGTTTAAGTCAGCATTTCTCTGTTGCAGGGCGTCGCATCAAGGAAATGGGAGTCACTTATCGCGTGAGAGGCGAAGAAAGAGAAAGGCAGTGGCCGCTTTCTCATTTACCTCTCCTCCTTACAGAAACTGAATGGCGCACGATTGCCGCCGGGATTGAGCAACGGGCTGAGCTCCTCAATCTTATTCTTGATGACGCCTATGGTCGCGGTCGACTTGTTTCAGACGGGGTATTGCCTGCCGCCGTTGTTGCTGGATCGCCTGAATATTTAAGGCCTATGTACGGTGTTCAGCCAAGAGATAAGCGATGGATAAGTTTTTATGCGGCGGATATCGCCAGAGGGCCTGACGGAAAATGGTGGATTCTTGGAGATCGCACGCAAGCGCCATCAGGTGTAGGCTATGCGCTTGAGAACCGGTTGATCCTAGCTCGAACTTTTCCAAGTCTGTATCGCGACATGAATGTGAGGAGATTAGCCTCCTTCTTTCGAGAGTTTCGAAACAATTTAGCCGCCATGGCGTCGCGTTCTGATCCGCGTATTTGCCTCTTGACGCCTGGTCCTTGGAGCGAGACTTATTCGGAGCATGTTTATCTGGCGCGTTATTTAGGATTTCTCCTTGCAGAAGGCGAAGACCTTGTTGTGAGCGACGGAAAATTACATGTGCGCACCGTAGCAGGGTTGAAGCGTGCAGATGTCCTTTGGCGCCGCGTAGATGCTGATTGGTGTGATCCGTTGGAAGGAAACGCTGCCTCGCGTATTGGCGTTCCAGGGTTGTTTGAGACAATCAGAAGAGGCGCGCTCGCAATTGCCAATATGCCGGGGGCGGGCGTTGTTGAGTCTCGCGCCATGATGAGCTTTATGCCCTCGCTTGCGAAATATCTTCTAGGACAAGATCTCCTCATCCCAAATGTCGCTACTTGGTGGTGCGGGCAAGAGGCCGAGCGTGATCAGATTATGGGTAATTTTGATCGTTTCGCTATCGCTGGCGCTTTCTCTGATCATGCGCAAAGTCTCAATGGGCGTTCGCAAATAACCACACAAGAGCTGAGCGAAGATCAAAACCAGAAATTGCGCGAAGCAATTATGACCCGTGGGATGGATTATGTCGGACAAGAGATTGTTCAACTCTCTACGACGCCAATGCTCATAGACGGTCGCCTAATTCCGCGACCCTTTACCTTGAGAGTATTTGCGGCCGCAACAACTCAAGGCTGGGTCGTTATGCCCGGCGGATTTTGTCGCGTATCGCCTCAAGCAGATGCGCGCGCGATTTCAATTGGCTCTGGAGCGAAATCTGCTGACGTTTGGGTGCTGGGAGATAGCCCGGTGGAAGCTGCGACGTTATTGCCAGGCAAGGACGAAACACGGATTATGCGCGTTTTGGGAAATTTACCAAGTCGCGCCGCAGATAATTTGTTTTGGATGGGACGTTATCTTGAGCGCGCTGAAGCAACCTTGCGGATCATCCGATGTCTTTGTAACCGGCTTAATGAACCGCTCACAGATGCTTCTGATGGACGACAGCCTATCGAGCGTTGCAAACAACTCTTGTTGTCTTGGGGTGCGATACAAGCAAATGACGAAACAGATCGGGGCTCTTCAGCAGCTTTTGCTGCGGCGACAGATCTTGCCGCTTATGGATCGGTGTTGTCGCTCGCTACACAGGTAAAAAGAACAGCGGCAATCGTTCGAGAAAGATTGTCTCAAGATGTTTGGCAGCTTATCAATAGATTGGAGCATCGACTAGAGGATATGTCCCATAACGCTGCCTTGGAGGCAGAAATTTTAGAGAGTGTTGAGCGTTCGCTTCATACAATTTCCGCTCTCTCGGGTTTGATGGATGAAAATTTTAATCGTGTTGCAGGCTGGACGTTTATTGACTTAGGCCGACGCATTGAGCGCGCAATCAATACATGCCGATTTGTGCGTCAGTTTACTGGAAATAATCCCACAATCGAAACCCTAGACGCTCTATTGGAAATGATTGATTGTCAGATCAGCTATCGCTCGCGTTATGTAACAGACACGACGCTTGCGCCGACTGTTGATATGGCTATGCTCGATCCTTTTAATCCGCGCTCAGTAGGTTTCCAGGCGCGACGTATAGACGAGCATCTCGCTACATTGCCGGTCCTCGTTGCAGACGGGATGATGGAAAGACCAAAACGACTAGCTTTTTCTCTTAGGGCGGATATGGATTCTGCGGATGCGCGTGATCTTGATCTACCGAGTATGCTTAAAATTGAGCAGCGTCTCATGACGATTGGAGATGCAATTGCTGATAGATATTTTCTAGAAGGGGGCGCTTCAATGCCGACAGCGCAGCGTTCGAGTTTCGCGTGATTTATGATGTCAGCCACATAACAGTCTATAGTTATGAAGCCAGCGTTGCATCAACACGCTGTGCGCTCCGACTTATCCCACGTGAAGCAAGTGGGCAAAAGCTTCTTCGCGGCGCGATTAATATACTGCCAGAGCCAGATATTATTTCTAAGCGCACTGATTTCTTTGGAAATCAAATAACGGATGTTTTAGTTAGAAAGCTACATTCAAAATTATGCATTGAACTGACTGCGCTTGTTGAAGTTTCAAGGCCAGAGCCGCCTCATTTATCACAAACCTTGCCCTGGGAATCTACCGCACGCGCTGCGCTTGCCGTATCGTCTTTGTCTAATGCCGCTCCTGTGCATTGGCTTTATCCAAGCCGTTACGTTGGGCTTCATCATGAAATTACTGATTACGCGCGCGTCAGCTTTTCTTCAGGGCGACCAATCCTTGAGGCCGCTGATGAATTCATGCGTCGTATGCAAAATGACCTTACCTACGATCCAAAATCAACGGATATTGCTACGCCACTGTTGCAATCCTTCCAATCACGTCGGGGCGTTTGCCAGGATTTTGCGCATATCATGTTGGCTGGCCTTAGAGGGCTTGGTCTGCCTGCAGCCTATGTGAGCGGCTATATTCGCACAATTCCAGCGCCAGGACAGGCGTATCTTGAAGGGGCCGATGCCTCGCATGCGTGGGTTTCATTATGGTGTGGAGATGCGAATGGTTGGGTGCAGCTTGATCCCACAAATGGGATTATTGTTCGCGATGAGCACATTATGGTTGCGCTGGGGCGCGACTATGCTGATGTTTCGCCGATTGATGGCATCATCGTTAGCGCGGGCAAGCAAGAGCTTGATGTGAGTGTCACAATCAAGGCTGTGTGAATCTGTTTGCAGAGCTTTGACCTGTAAAGATCTCAATAATCTAATGAATCAATTAACTGTCTAAAAATTGCCCGTGGGCTAAGCATGCTTAAGTTTTAAACAAAGGAGCCTCTTGCAAAACTCTTGACGTTTTGAGCGCGCAGCAGGCCCTCTGATGCGCAAACTTTGACAAGAGAAGGTCTTATAGAGGATTTTTAGGCCTATTGCCAAAAATTGAGCGATAGCGGGCCTGATTAAAACGCAAC